>JGI2924J29684_1078757_pt1 | contig 174300 bp, 177 predicted proteins | sample BenlonsequencITS_FD_29684 | JGI IMG/M metagenome (IMG submission 29684) | reverse complement strand
CCCGCCGTAGCGGCGGGCGAGGACGCCGTCGAGCCCGTCGAGGACGGCTGCGAGCAGGACGAGCCGGGCGGCGAGCCGAACGTCGACGAACGCGAAGACGACGGCCAGAAAGCCGAGCACCGCGTTCCCGATCGTGACGACGTCGGCGACGCCCAGCCGACCGACGAACCGGGGTCGCATATACGTCTCCGTGGCGCGGCACCGACCTTACGTGTTCCGTCTCGGCGTGAGTGGGTGAGTGTGTGACTCCTCCATCGTCGTCCATTCCCAGCGCGTGGGTGCGAACCGCGCGGGTTAAACGCCCACCGTCCGAACTCGACGGTATGCGACGGCGCGCGTACCTCGCGGGTGCGGGATCGGTCGGCCTCGTCTCGCTATCGGGCTGTGCGGCGATCGGTGACGCCGCGAGCGCCCTGTTCGGCGACGAGTACGACATCGGAATGGACCGCAACGCGTTCACGCCCAAGACCTACGAGACGACCGTCGGCGAGCCGATCCGCTGGAAGAACACGAGCGGGTCCGTCCACACCGTCACGGCGTACGGCGGCGTTTTCGAGACCAGCGAGGCGGACTACTTCGCCTCCGGTGGCTACGAATCCGAGTCGGCCGCTCGCGACGCCTGGTTCGACGACCAGGGCGGCGCCATCGGTGTCGGCGAGACGTTCGAGCACACGATTTCTGTCCCCGGCGAGTACCAGTACTTTTGCGTGCCACACGAGACCGACGGCAACGGTCGCGTCCGGATGGTCGGGACGATCGTCGTCACTGAGTAAGTGTCTCGGTGGTTCCTGGCGCTACGTCGCGATGGCCGAATCGGGTCTCGTCCGTTGTGTGCGTAGCGGACGTCGTTCGATGACTCGCCGAGTCGGACTGATTTGGGCGATGCAATCGCTCGTTGGTGCAACGCACTCGAAAACGAAACGCTCCGCACGAACGGCTCAGTCGTCGGTTTCGACGTCGCTCTCGTCGAGGTCGACGGACGTCGCTTCCTCTTCGGCGACCTCTTCGGGGTGTGCGACGAGCGTCGTCTTCTGGACCTCGACGCGTCGAAGCGGGTAGATCGTCTTGGCCTCGCCGTAGATCGCCGACGAGAGGCGACCGTGGACGATGCTGTCGACGAGCTCTTCGAAGGTTCGGTCGGCGGCGGCCGACTCGACCATCTCGACCATCTGTTCGCGGATGGCCTGCTCCTGGCTCGCGTCGGCGCTCTTGGTCGTGAACGCGACGGGCTGGATCTGGACGCGGTAGTCGTCGGTCGTCAGCACGGTCACGTAGGCCTCGATCTTGGAGGCGCCGCGCCGGACGAGCGAGCGCAGGTAGTCCCGTGTGAGCGAGTGTTCGACGAACTCGGTGTACGCCGAGTCGCTGCCGACGTCCGTGATGCGGAACGTGAGCTTGATGTTGTTCTCGCTGGCGTTGTTCGTCAAGTCGCCGAGCGTCGTGTCGATGGTTCGGTCGTATACCTGTTCGGCTTCGTCCGCGGGGGTCTCGCCGAGCTCCGTCCGGTCGAACATCTCCGGAGCGAGCACGGTGTACCACCGCTTCTCTTGCTTCGTGCGTGAAACTGATCGTTCACTCATAGTGTATCGTTGGTGTCTGTCGTTGGTTGGTCGGCTGTCGATGCGGCTTCGGTCGACGTCTCGGCGCCCGATGCCGGTCTGGTGTCCGGCTCGTCGTGGGCGAGGGACGCGACCTGATCGGCGACGGCGAGATTGACGAGCGTGTCGTCCACGGTGGCCTGGAGGCCACTGGTCGCGTCGCGCTCGATCGTCGTGACGACGACCCGGTCGCCAGCGTCGGTCGCTGCCGTGTCGTCGCCGGCGGGTTCGACGCGCGTCGCCATCTCGTCGGTGTTGTCGGGCGCGAGCGCGGCGGCGATCGTCTCCGGCTCGGCGTGGGCCGTCCGGATCGTCGCGCGCCGCGTCATGGTCGCCCCCGTGCGGTCTCGACGATCGCGTCGACGTCCGTGTCGGTCGCGCGTTCGTCGGTCTCACTCGTCGCTTCGGTGTCGTCGTCGAGGTGGACCGTTGCGGTACGGTGTCCGGCGTCCCACGGGAGTCCGTGGGCGCCGGCGATGGCCTCGGCGTGCGGGACGACCGATTCGTCCGTGGTCGCGAGGCCGAGGCGGTCGTCGCCGACGACGCACACCAGCGGTTCCGGCGTGCTCGTCGCGGCGACCAGCCCGGCGACGGATTCGATCGCGTCCGTGCGAGCGAGGTCGGGCGTCTCCTCGTCCAGCCGCAGGACGTAGACGCCGTCGTGGCGTTCGGCGTCCGCGGTGTCGATCGCGGCGTGGACTGCCTCGCCGTGGGTCCGCCAGGCGTCGAGCGCGGCGTCGGTGCCGCCGTGGCCGATCGCGAGGGCGATGGCTGCAGCGGGCGACGTGTGCGCCGTCGCCGTGAGGACGTCGGCCAGGCCACCAGCGGTCGCGAGCGGGCCGTCGGGCGTGCCGTCCGGCCGGACGAACCGATCGATCGTGGTCGCGGCGCGCTCCGTGGCCTGCTCGTGTCCGACGGCGTCGATCGCGACGATCGAGGCCAGCTGGCGCCCTTCGGTGTCGCCGATCGCCTCTGCGACGGCGGCCTCGTCGCCGGACCACGCGGCGCGAACCAGCGTCGAGTGGGCGAGCCCGTCGACGGGATCGGTTGTCGGAATCGCGACGCCGGGTTGCCGGTCGAGCCGGCCCGCCTCGCGGGCGATCTCGACGACGGTCGCGACGGCTTCCGCGTCGGCTTCGGCGTGGCCGGCCGCGATGGTCCCCGCGAGTGCGAGGGCCGGATCCGGTCCGGCGGTGGCCGTGCCGTCACGGTCGTCTGCACCCTCGGTGTCGGCGTCGAGTTCGTCGACGAGTGCGACGGCCTGTCCCGTCAGTGACCCCGCTTCGGGGTCAAGGATACGAACGTCCGGGTCGTCCCCAACGTCCGTCCCGTCGTCTGTCGAGTCGCCTTTGTCGGCCAGTGGGCCGAGGGCCACCGTCACCGCATCGTCGTCCGTCGCGACGCGTGTCGCGCGTTCGGACCGTTCACCGAGGCTCACCTGGTACGGCGTCTCGCGGGCGGCGAGCGCCCGTGCGAGGACGCCAGCCGCGGCGAGGGCGTCGCCGTCGGGGCGAGCGAGCAGTGTGACGAAGCCGGCGCTCTCGATGGCGGCCGGCTGCGCCTCGGTGGTGCGGCCCGTTGCAGTCATTTACTCCTCGAGGAGTTCGACGGCGACGTCGTAGCTGTAGGTGAACTCGGCCGCGATCTCGTCACCGCTGTAGTACTGGACGAGTCGGCGGACTTTCGACTCCGTGTTCTGCAGTGCGCGCTTGTTCTGGTGGTCCTGCGGGTTCTCCTGCATGTGTTCGCGCAGGCGGATGGCGCGCTTCATCAGGTTGCGCAGGTCCTCCGGAAGCTCCGGGCCGGCGTCGTTCTCGTCGAGAATGTCCGTGATGGACTTGCCCGTCGCGAGCGAGACGTCCGGGACCGGCGTCCCGGTGACGCCCTCGTCGCGCAGCTTCATGCCGATCTGGCTGGGGTCGTGGCCCTGCTCGGCCAGTTCGACGACGCGCGCTTCGATCGCGTCTTCGTCTACGTCACTCCACTCCGGTGGGTCGTCTGCCGTCGGCTTGTCCGAACCGGACGAGCCGCGACGGCGGGTGTGCATTCGTGCCATTGGCTGAGGATAGGAACCACACTGACCGCGAAGATCCGGCTCCGTGCCGGGCGCACTTCCGCAATCTCGAGTCGCGCGAGATAGATCACGTCCGAGGTGGACGCGAGGCGCGACGGGTCAGATTTGCGGCCGTGCGATTCCCAACGCGTCGTTGTTCACTGGCGGGGAAAAGGGTTTCTAACGACGGGAGATCGGGTGGCAGGATGGTCGAGGCCGTGTCACGGACTGGCGCCCGCCTCGCGCTTTCGAGGGGTTTATCTACACCCGCGGGAAATTTCCTGCTGCGCAGGAGGGCTCGTAGATCAGTGGTAGATCACTCCCTTGGCATGGGAGAGGCCCCGGGTTCAAATCCCGGCGAGTCCATCGGAGCGACCGAGTTTTACGAGGGAGCGAGAATGGACGAGCCGAGCGTCGCGTGGATTTGAAGCCCTATTAGTCGCAGCCCGCACAGCGAGCGAAACGAGCGAGCAGGAACGTCTAATTCCGGGTTCAATTCCCGGCGGATCCAATTCTGCCGCACTCTGTTCGCAAGGAGCCGACGGCTGTCGATTTTGGCTACATATTGGTCTCAACCCGAATAGTGTCGGAGTGGCTTCCATTCTCACTCTGCCGAGTGTAGCACTCTTACTCTTATTAGCGGACATGTCAACAAATACAGTGCATTGCAATAGATCTTGTGTGTTTACACCTTCAACGAGAGCTCCGTTCTTCACACCCTCCACCACAGCAATTCATCGGTTGAGATGATTAGAAGGTTTTTATATGCGGGATTTGAATTGGGTGCAATGACGGATTATGTGTTCCCTTTCTATAACTTGACTCTTCCTGGACAGAGTGATTACACTAATGATGCACACAATGTGCGAATAGAATTACTTGAGGGAGCAGAGGAGTTCGAAAATGATCGAAGAAAAACCGATAGTGACTATAGAACAGGATATTGGCATACAGCTAATATTCATATTGAACAATCAAAAGAGGATGCAATAAGGACAGCAAACCATATTTCTCAGATATTGTCATTTGCACTTCATCGAGATGTGCGATTTAATGGATATTACAAAGGTACTGAACAGAACAATCCATTCCACACTATCTCAACAAGGACCTTTGATATAGATAATACAAATCTCAAGATTGTTAATGGCGTTGTGACCGGTCCCCCAAACCCAGGAATTGAACTCGGTCCATTTATTGATGTGGTTCTTGACACAGTTATACCTGCTTCAGAAGCCGAGCAGAATCGAAAACTAAAACCGATAAGCCAGTTCTTAGAGGCCAGTGCCGCCAATTTTGTGTCTAACAAATTTACCATCCTTTGGATAGCCCTTGAATCAAGTGCGAACCGAAATTACGAGTCATATCAAGAAGAGGTGGGGGATTTATTTACAAAAGAAGAAAGAGAACAGGTCCAATCAATTCTATTAGAAAATGTGGAAGACCAGTTCAGACAAAAACAGCTGGAATTTTTAGAATACAGGTTTGGGCAGAAATATCTATATGAGCACAGTATAGATGTGAAGATAAAAATATTCCTTGAGTATCTTGACATTGGGTTCGATATGGACGAAATTGAAGAGATTATCCAGGAATCCCGGGAAATCAGGAATTTAGTGGTGCATGAAGGTGACTCGGAACGCTTAATCGACAATACAAACCGTTGGACTGATTTACGTAAAATAGTAATATATGTGATTCTACGCAATCTGGGAGTAGATAATGAATTCCAAGAACGTCTTATTATGCCTATGATAGTCGGGCCGGACGTTTCCTAAATTCACTTCGACTTCTCTCCAGTTGATGTAGCGCTACTATCAGGACCATGACCAACCGGGGTCGTGTCCAACCACATTAAATTCCAAAAATCTCCAGATGGCGTTTGGTTGTAGAACATCTTCACTTTGGATTTGTGCCTGAAGAATATCCCCCGGACTTACCTTCTCAATCCTGGAGGTCATTTCATCATTATAATCACGATGTTTAGTTTCAACTGAAACTCCGCCCATAAAAGCGAGGTCTATTAAATCAATGTCCTCCTTATTAACTCTCATGACTGCATATTGACTCTCTTGAATTTGTGCCATTCGTGAATAATCATGCACTAAGAATTATAACTGTTTGGGACAATGGCTTACCATGGTCGTACGTCCCAGAGAGCTCCCAGGTAGAGATGTTATTTATTCTTTGCAACAGTTTGAATGGAGGTTTCAGACGCTAAAACGAGATGGGGAACAATTAAATCAGATTGAGGACCCGGGACTAGATAAGTCTGCAACTCAGCATCGATTCACTAATCGAGAGCACCTTCATGAAGCTGAAAGGCGATTACATCACTTTTTGTCTGGGTACTACACATTCAAATGTTTAGTCACGACACTTGCACAATCTGTACCAGACCCTGTGTGTACTGACCGTCTCAAGTATCGGAGAGACAACTTCGCAGACAAGTCCAGCTCCCGTGTAATCCTTGGTATGAGGCATTATGTTCAACACCATAATGTCCTCCCAGTGCTGGTAAAAAACTCAACGTTCTCTAAGAGTTTTCCTAGGTATGCCATCAACGTAGATGACCTTCATATGGATGGGAACAGCTATCGTCTTCCTCAAATGGTTATTGATATTGGAGAGCACAACGATGGTTACGACTATTTCTATGAGAGTGTGGACGACATCTGCATCTATCCTTTTGAAATAATAGCTGAGAACTGGGATGATGTAGTTGATCTAAGAGATGACGTATATGCCATTGTCAGAATGACATTGCAAGAGGAGTTGGACGAATATGTCGAACAAATTCGAGAGCTGAAAAGGGTTCGCGAAGAGTTGCGAGACGAACATGAAATTTTTGATGATATGTTACAGGAATTGGAGAACGAAGGTGTCCTTCCGAGCATGAGGGAGCTACTAACGCCTGAAATACACGACCGGATTACGGAAGATGACTGCTCTTAAATTAGTACGAATTATAGTCCGTTAAGATATTTTGTTCTGTTTTGCCGCTTTTGCTCCTTGTCTCGTGCATCATAGTGATGGTCAAGCACTTTCTCAGAGACGTTCATCCGCTCAGAAACGATGGCCTTTGGAACATCAGAGTAGAGATGATGTGTTATTGCGCTCCGACGAATCGGATGACTGCTCACCGAATCAGGATACTTTGAGTAGCCCCGATAGGAGGTTCCCTCACATTTTTCTATGTCTCGGTCATGTGGGCAACTCTTAGCGAAGTAACACGGTCGAGTGACTTTGTAGCAGATTTCAGATGTAGTCTTGTAATGGAAACGTCCTTGCTTCGAGGCCAGGAGCGGCTCCCTCTCGTTATCATCTGTCACGTCTGGGCGCTGCCGATTCACCCATTCATTGAAAGCCTCGACCAGCCGAGAATCGGTGACACTGACGTTCCGGTCACCTTCTGATTTGAGCTTCAGAGCAGTTCCCTGCTCCGGCCTGTGACGGACAGCCAGATACTGCTCGTCAGTGTACCAATCATCCACGTCAAGCGAGTAGAGCGACGAACGACGCATCCCCGTATGATAGAGGGTGTGGAAGGCGATGTTGGCGGTTGATGCCCACTCGTACTGGCAGAGATAGTCAATAATCTGCATTGCCCTGTCGTGTGAGATATGGACGTCACGGGCCTTCTTCGAGTCGGATACCTGTGGTACGATAATGTTCTCTGCGACGCCCTCATCGACTGCTCCGACGCTCTCACACTTTGGGAACTCCTGTGTATGAGACAAGCGAATAAACAGAGTGGGACCCGCTAAACGAAATTATTGGATGGCCGCAATAGGCTATCAGTGAGTTTGAATACGAATTTTCCCCTGAGTGAAGAAGTACGCGAGTCCTCCTAGCCCGCCAAAGAATAATGGATAAATGATGCCTGAAACGATAAGTGCCATCCAGATATCGGGCCGCATTGTTCCCGAGATGCCCCAATCAGTCATCGAGGCCGAGAAGATGACAACGCCAGCTCCGACAGCGATGAGATACCCGAAAAAGACAGATGCTCCATTGATGACTGAAGAAGAGATACGCTGCGTGCTTCTTGCACTCGCAGCTGCGAGAATTCCAGAGACGAATAGTGCGAGTGGTGGAATCACATAGAGGAATTCTAAATATCTGGATGTATCTTCCAATTTGATTAGGTTGTACCCTGAGGCAGTTGCTGTTTCGCCGAACGCTGTAACCTCTTCAGCAATCGGTACCGTGTGGGCGTTGTAATGGAACCAACCGGTGATCGTTGTTTCGCTGGCCTCCACACCGCTATCAGGCAGCGGGCCCATGAGTACCATATGCCGGGTCAGCAGATAGCCCAAGACGAAAGCGAATGCTCCGGCGATGATTCCGTTCCACCAACTAATTCTATTTATGTTGAACTGTCTCATGGTCTGCTAATGAGCGTTCTACTACAAGTAAATATCCGCCGCATCCCCTCACTCTCGAAAACGGGTAACTTCAGACGCGCTTACATACAATCTTCATCCGCCGTATCAGCCGAACTTCTCAACAGAATAGATTGATAGAATCGGTGGTTCAGCATCCGTATGAACGAGACGATTGGCCAGTGAATCTGTCTGCCTATCCTAACCCGGCTTGTTCCTTCCACTCCTCGGTAAACTCCAGCATTCCCATCGCAGCGACGCAATCCTGACAGCAGAACCGGACCGAGTGGGCGTAGTCCGCCAGCGTGTCCGGCGGCGCCACGTCGATCCGGAAGAGCAGCGCTGGTGCCACGTCCCGATTACACCGATAGCACTCGCGGTCACGAGTCCCATCGCCAGCTCCGTCGCTCGTTCGCTCGACGGATTTCATCCGAGCACCTCGCAGCGTTGGCGATCGAAGTGACTCGGCCCCCAATCCCCGAAAACGAAGCTCTGCGACGGATAGCGATACGACTCTCTAAACCAGCGGCGTGCGAGACCTTTTTGTCTCGGAGGTGTCTTCCGGAACATGGCAACCAAATCGCGCAGCGGTTTGGAAGCCAAGCGTCTCGGGTGGTGCAACACCCGGGACATTTCTAACGCAGTCCCCTGCGACGGATGGAGACGCTGGCTTCCAGCGTGGGCTACGTGCTGCTGGCAAATATAATTGTTGGAGGGGATAGAAATCTAATAACTTGGTGCTGGAGTGGAATCCTCTCTGTGACTTTGGATCTTCGCCCCATTACCATTTTAGATAGTTGTGCAAAACGCCACATGGCCCTTCGATGCCCTTCATCGAGCCTCTATCGGAACGACCCCAAACACTCTTTACTGTTTCTCTGTAAACTGTAATCAGACACAACGCCATGTCGCGCACCTCGAACCGGACCGACGGCGATATCGTCCGCGACTTCCTCTCGGTCGCGGACCTCCTCGAAGAGCCGCCGCTGGCTCGGCTGTACGCGTACTTCGCTCGTGAGGGTGAAGCAACCGTCCAGGACGCACTGACGGCGCTCGATCTCGCACAGGGGACGGCCTACACCTACGTCAATCGGCTCGTCGACGCCGGTGTGGTCGAGGTGGCTGACGACGAACAGCCACGTCACTATGCGGCCCGCGAGATCGACCTGACCGTGACGGCGGCCGACGATCGCACGTACACGATCACGCCGTCGCTGGTCGACGCCGTCGGTCGCCGCGAGACCGACGACGATATCGACGTCTACATCGACCGCCACGGGGTCGCCGGCCTCGCGACGGCGCTGTCCTACGCCGTCGCACGCGAACGCGGGAACGTGACTCACCGGCTGATGGCCCAGGATCTCGACATCTCGCCGCTGGCCGCCGAGCTCGTTCTGCAGGCCCTCCGGCCCATCGTCCACGAGCACTACGGGATCGAGGACTCGGGGGCGTCGATAGACGCACTCGACGTCGACGACCGCGACGCGGCTGACCACGCGTGACTTCCCTCCACATCGCCGACAGCGGCCTGTTCATCGCGATGGGTCAGCCGTCGAACGACCGATACAGGGCCGTCCGGTGATCATGACCCCTTGCGGAACTCATCGAAGCGGGTGCGTGGAGCGACGCACAGGCTGACCGGGCGAAGGAGTCGATCAGGCAGTCGCGGGAGAACTGGCGATGACGTTTCTGGGCGGTGGGTCAATAGCCACTCACACTTCTCCCCAACAAGTATACCACAAAGCCGTCGAATCTGGTAGCCGTGTTCGTCCGCGATGCGCTCTCCGCGGCCGTCGAGACCGCCTGCGACCCGGACCCCGCCATCGACACCATCTCCACTATCGAGGCGGGGAACAATCACGCGTATCGCGTCACCCTGGCGGACGACACCGATCTTCTCCTCAAAGTCGGGACGCGGTTTCCCGACGCGTTTCCGGCCGAACCGGCGACGATGCGACGTGTTCGCGCCGAAACGGACCTTCCCGTCCCGCGCGTTCACGGCACCGGGACGGACCCGCTGGAGTACCCCTACGCCGTCTACGAGTACGTCCCCGACTGCGAGGCCGAGTGGGTCGGCGACCTCTCCCACGAGGCTGCCCAGCACCTCTGTCGGGAGGCCGGTCGGCACCTGCGCGAACTCCACCGGATCACGTTCCCCGAGTTCGGCCGAATCGGCCTCGATACAGACGCTTCCGCTGACGATACTCCCGTCGCCGACGTTCTCGACGCTGACGCCCTCACTGTCGTCGATCCGACGCCGCTCGACGACCTCCTTCGCCAGTCGCTCGACCGGCAGCTCGGTGACCTGGCGGACACCCCATTCGACACACGACGCGACTCGCTCGAAGCGCTTGGAACGGACCTCGTCGAGCGAATCGATTACGACGACGTGACTCCAGCGCTCGTCCACGGCGACTATCGACTCGACAACCTCTGCGTCGATCCGAGTGCCGACCGGGTCACTGCCGCCGTCCTCGACTGGGAGCTGCCGACGGCGCTCGACCCGCTCTGGGATGCGGTGATGGCCCAGTCGCTCCTCACAGCGGGCCACCGACTCGATCCGGACTCCCGCCGGTCGCTCCGGCGTGCGTTCTGGGACGCCTACGGCAACGGCGTGGTCGACACGCCCCGGCGGCGATGTTACGAACTCCTCGCACGAATTCGACTGGCGCGCCATCTCGACACGGAGTGTCGGGGACTGTCGGATGCAGCGCGTCGCGCCCGCATCACCGACCATCACGAAGCGTTCGACGAACTGCTGGCGGATCGGTGACGAGCGAGGAGGTCAAACTAGCCTCTCGTCGGTCCCGGAACAGCTAAAACATCGGCGTATAGACACCTTTCCATGACCGACACACGAGCGGAAAATCGGAAGCTCTGGGAGGAGTGGAGCGAGGACTTCCAGGCGCTCTGGAACGCGAACACGGCCGAGGGCGAGGCCCCGCCGGCGCCGTGTCCGTTCACCGACGACCCGCCCGGCGGGAGTCAGCCCGACCTCCTCCCGACGGTCGAGGGAATCGACTTCGTCGAACTGGGTTGTGGCGGCGGCCAGGGCAGCGTCGGGACGGCGCTGGAAGGTGCGGACACGGTCGTCGGTGTGGACTTCTCTGCGGCCCAGCTCGACCACGCGCGCCACCTGCGGGACCACTACGGCGTCGACGCGCGGTTCGTCCGCGGCGACGTCACGAATCTGCCCCTCCCGGACGCGTCCTTCGACGTGGCCTTTTCCGGCTGGGTCTACCAGATGGTGCCGGACCTCGAGGCCTGTCTGGCGGAAGCCCGCCGCGTCCTCAGGGACGACGGCCTCCTGGTGTTCGACGTGCCGCACCCGATGTACGAACGCATGGATCCGGAGACGAACACGCTGACCCGGAGTTACCACGCCGACCCGCGGCGCGAGATCGTCATCGACGAGGACTACGAGGCGGACATGGTCGCGTTCGACCGGAAGGTCAGTACGCTCCACAACGCGGCGGTTGCGGCCGGTTTCGACGTGCAGCGACTCCTCGAGCCAGGGACCGCCGACCCGGACGACTACGAGGACAAGCCACTCGAAAGCGATCGACCGGACCTGAAGGCGATGGTCCCGCGAACCGTCCGCTTCTGGGCGACGGCACGGTGACCGACGGGGACACCCGTACTGGACGTGACGAGCACCACCGCCATCTCAACGCTTTTCGCGATCCGCGGCGAACCCGTGGAGGATGACCGAACCAGTCGAAGGGGAGACCCGATCGTTCGAGCGGACGTTCACCGTCGACGACGTCCGGCAGTTCGGCACCGTCTCGGGCGACGATCAGGCCCGCCACACGGAGCCAAACGAGGACGGCGAGGTGATGGTTCAGGGGCTGTTGACGGCGACGTTACCCACGAAGCTGGGGAGTGAGGACGAGGTACTGGCCAGTTCGATGGATATCGATTTTCACCGGCCCGTCTACACCGGCGACCCGATCACGTGCCGGTCGACGTACGAAACCGTAGTCGAACGCGACGATCGCTACGAGTTCACCTCCGACGTGGTCTGCGAGAACGGTGACGGCGATGTCGTGCTGACCGCGGCGGTCGAGGGCATGATCTGGAAGGATCGGTGATCGAAGCGCTACCGACGTGGTTCGTTGCGTACCGAGGGTTCTCCGTATCACGACGCGCCCGTCGCGAACCCCCTACGGTCGCCACGCATCGTTCGGACGCCGTGCGGTACGCGACGCGGCGCTGGCCCGCCGGACCGACGACGCGGCAGTCGGAGATCGTCGCCCCGAGCGACTCGGCGTCGCGGTGTTGTGCGGGTGGACCGTCCTTCCCACTCGGCCGAGTCGACGCGTCACGCTACACCGAACTCAACACGGCAACGGGGCACGCCGCCGTCGTTGCCACGCGTTCGACGGTGGGGCCGAAAAACGCCCGTCGGGAGATCCGTCGCGTGCTCGACCCCATCACGATCGCGTCGGCCCCCGTTTCGTCGGCCAGGTCCACGATCGCCTCGCCAGGATCGCTCGCTTGCGTGACTGTCGTCGTCACCTTCGCGTCGAGTTTTCGTCCGAGTTCGGCCTCGCGATCGACGATTTGTCGCCCGATTTCCCGCTCTCGGGAGACGTCGGGGGGACCGGCGAACTGGTCGCTCGGATCCGGACGGCTGATCACGTGAACGATCTCGACCAGCGCCCGTTCGGCCGTGGCGATCGCGAACGCCACTTCGGCGGCGTGACGGCTGGATTGCGTGCCGACCGTCGGCAGCAGGATCCGTCGGATCGGTTCGTCGATCAGCGCCGGGTCGCGCTTTACTCGATCGGACGTGCTGACGACCATCGTCGGACAGGGGATCTCCTGGACGACGCGATCGATCGACTTGCTGAATAGTGGCTCGTCGAGCCCCCGTCCGAGCGTTCGTTCGCCGAAGACGACCAGGTCGTAGTCGGTGCGCGCGGTCTCGAGGATGGCGTCCGAGACGTTGCCGTCGGCATCGCGTGTGAGTCGCCGCCCGGGTCGATTCCACCGGGCGAGCTGGGCGTCGATATCGTCGAAGGCGTCAGCGGGAGGGGGCTCTGCACTTCGTTCCCCGCGCTCCGGGTGGTCGCCTCGGCGAACGATGGTCTTCCATGCGGAGCGTCCTCCCGGGCGGAGCCAGCGTCGGAGCCGCCCGCCTCCGCCGTTCCGGTCCGACCGCAGCGTCACGGACAACACGTCGAGGTCGGCTTCCGTCTCTCGAAGCAGTGGCCCGAGTAGTCGGGCGGCGTAGCGGGCGTCGACGGTGCCTCGCGTCGACAATAACACTCGAGTCAGGCTCCCTACGAAGCTCTCCCTGGCGTATTGCTCCCGCTCGATCCTCGCCCGTTCGGCCTCGCTCATCTCGATCTTCGGAATCGACCAGCGCATGATCGCGGGAGCCATGAGGGAGGTGACGATGGCGACGGCGACGATGATGCTGAACGTACTGGTCGTGAGGATCCCGAGTCCGAGGCCGATCGTCGCCACGATTATCTCCATCGCTCCGCGGGCGTTCATCCCACCGCCGATCGTAATGGCCTCCCACCAGGAGAGACCTGCGGGACGTGCGACGCCGACGACCCCGCCGAACTTCCCGATGCAGGCGACGCCGAGCACGATGAGCCCGACGCCGAAGACCGTCGGATCGGCCAGCGCGACGAGATCCGTCCGCAGCCCCGCGATCGCGAAGAACAACGGTGCGAAGACGGCGAGCGTAACCGTCTCGAAGCTGCGTCGAACGCGGCGCTCGAACCGGTTGACTCGGCCGACCAGTACGCCGACGACGAACGCGCCGAGAATCGCTTCGAGTCCCAGAAACTGGGTGACCGCGCCCGCGGCGAGCGCGAAGAGCATCAGTGTCGAACACAGCGCGATGTCGCCGCCGACAGCGTTGTCCACCCATCTGATCGTCGTCGCGACGACGCGCCGACCGACCGTGATCGCGAGTCCCAGAAAGACGAGGACGGAGAGCACGGTCGTCGCGGCCGTGCCGAGGTCCACGCCACCCGTCCGGGCGAGTCCGGCGACGGTGGCGAGCAGGATCCATCCGATCGTATCGTCGATCATGCCGGCCGCGAGGATCAGCTGTCCGACGTCGCGGCGGATGACGTCGAGTTCGAGGAGGACCTTCGCGATGACCGGAATCGCGGAGATACTCATCGCCGTCGCGATGAAGAGGCTGAACACCAGCCGCTGTCCGGGCGCGGCGATGAACGCGACCGGCATGACCCACCCGAGCGCGAAGCCGGTGGTGAACGGCACGACGATGCCGCCGAGTGAGAGGACGAGCGCGGTTCGGCCGTTGGCGAGGATCAGGTCGAGGTCGGTTTCGAGACCGGTGACGATCAGCAGCATGATGAGCCCGAGCCAGGAGACGACTTCGAGCAGGTGGAACTGGGCCTCGGACACGGCGAACAGCGATCGGTAGACCCCCGGCGCGATCAGTCCGAGAACGGATGGGCCGAGGAGGACGCCCGCGAGCAACTCTCCCACCACCGCCGGCTGGCCGATCGACGCGAACGCCTCGCCGAGAACCCTCGCGACGAGGAGCAACACCGTCAGCTGGACGATGACGACGAGTAGTTCGTGGTGATCGAGCGGAGCGATGACTTCCATTGTTCCACCGGTGGGACGGGCTGCTACACCGTCGAGGTATTTCGTTCCGCACCCCGCACGACAACTGCTTCGGCGCCGTCGACGCCGAAGTCCCGGTGGCGGCTCCGGAATGGGCCACCTCCGTAGCCCGTTCGAGACCGGGGCGTTTCGCTGAAGGAGATCCGGATCGTCGAACACCTCCCTCCCCGTCTCGACTGGTACCGGCTATCTCGAGGTATTCTCGCCATCTGCCGACCGCCTCGGCTACCGCGGCTGCGAACGCCAGCGACCGATCGGTTCGATCGACTCGTCGTCCCAGCGATCACTCACCCGAACCGCGCTCGCTCCTGTTCTCGCAGTTCGATCCGTCGGATCTTCCCACTAGAGGTCTTGGGGAGTTCGTCGACGAACTCGATCCGACGCGGATACTTGTACGGTGCCGTCTCCGCTTCCATGAACTCCTGTAGCTCCGTTTTTAGCTCCTCACTCGCCGTGGCTCCCGCCGCCAGGACGATGTAGGCTTTGACGACGCTGCCCCGTTCATCGTGCGGGCTGTCGACCGCGGCGGCCTCGGCGACGGCGTCGTGACTGACGAGTGCGTCTTCGACCTCGAAGGGGCCGATGCGGTAGCCCGCCGAGATGATGATGTCGTCGGCCCGACCCTCGAAGAAGAAGAAGGAGCCGTCCTCGTCCATCGACGCGAGGTCGCCGGTCCGGTAGTACTCGCCCGAGAACGTCCGATCGTCGAGGTGGGGCTTCTCGTAGTAGCCGTCGAAGATGGCGGGCGAGTCGATCGGGACCGCGATCTCGCCGATCTCGCCCGGCTCGACGGGTACCTCGTCGTCCACGTCGAGGATGGTGGTCTCGATGCCCGGCGACGGTTTTCCCATGCTACCGGGTTTGACCGCCATCTCGGGCGTGTTCAGCACCAGCGCGACGGTCTCGGTCTGGCCGTAGCCGTCTCGCGGCGTCACGCCCCAGGCGGCTTCGATCTGTTCGATCTGTTCGATCGGTTCGCGGTTGAGCGGCTCGCCGGCCGAGAGTGCGTCGGTCAACTGGACGTCGTAGGCCGCGAGGTCGGCGCTAGCGAACATCCGGTACTGGGTCGGCACTGCACAGAGTTTGGTGACACCCTCGGCTTCGAGCACCTCGAGGAAGCGCTCGGGTTCGAAGTCGCCGTCGTAGATGAACTGCGACGCGCCGGTCGTGGGGCCGACGCCGACCGGGCTCCAGAACCACTTCGCCCAGCCGGTGCCCGTCGTCGCCCACAGGAGTTCGTCGTCGAGATCCGTCTCTTCGTCGATCCCCCACCAGTGGCGGGCGTTCACCCGGTTGAAGCAGTACTGCCAGCGGTGTTTGTGCAGGACGGGTTTGGGCTTGCCCGTCGTTCCGCTCGTGTAGTTGATCGACATCGGGTCCTCGGCGCCGACGTCGGGACCGTCGTACGCTGTCGACTGGCCGTCCATCACGGCCTCGACCGTCGTCCACCGGTCGTCTGCGACCGCGCCTGTCCCGTCGAGGACGATCACCCGTTCGATCGGGCTCTCGGTCAGGACGGGCTCGACCATGTCGGTGAGCGACTCGTGGACGACGATGGTCTCGGCCGCACAGTCGTTCGCGCGGAATTCGATGTCCGCGGGCTGCAACATCGCCGAACTGGGAACGAGCAAGGCCCCGACCGAGAGGGCGCCGAGTTGTACCGCGAACGCGTCGGGGTGGCGGGGAAAGAGGTGCATCACCCGGTCGCCCTGACCGACGCCTAGCTGTTCGAGCCCGTTCGCGAAGCGATGCATGTCGTCCCGAAGGTCGGCGTACGTCCGCTCCGCTCGATCACCGGTCTCGCTCAGAAACGAGAGGGCGACTCGATCCCCGACTGCCGCTGCGTGTTCCTCGACGGCCGACGCGACCGTGTACTCCGGCGGGATCTCCCAGTCGATCGTCTCGGGTCCGCCTGTGTCATCCGCTTCCATGGGGGTCGAGACAATTGCTCGCCATTTACCAGTTTCCCTCGGAAACAGCGACTGGCGACGCCATCGATGATCGCCACACTAGCGGTGTCGTCCACGCTTGCCAGGTCGTCGTTTGACGGCCGTTGTGAGTCGCATATTCTTGCTTTCGTCTGCCGCCTAGCCGGACTCGTTTCCACCCGTGCTCGAGTCGGTTCCCGTTGCATCGTCCTCATCGACACCCGTGTCACTACTGCTGGAGCCGGTTTCGCCACCCTCGTCGGTCGATCCGCCGTTCGCTCCACTGGTGTCCCCCGAACCGCTTTCGCCGTCTCCGTCGTCGGTGCCGTCGCTCGCTCCATCGTCCGCACCCTGTGACGATCCACTGTCACTGTCGTCGCTCGTTCCACCGCCGTCTCCGCTATCGGTAGACCCGCCGTTGGCCGGGTCCGTTCCGTCACTCTCGCCACCGGATGATCCACTTGCGTTGCCATCGCTCGTGCCGTCGGTCGCTCCAGCGCTCTCGCCGGTCGTTCCGTCACTCCCACCGTCCGTCGACCCGCTGTCGGCGCTGTCATCCGACCCTTCGCCGTTTTCGGCGTCGGACTCACTCCCACTCACCCCGCGGACGGACACCGACGTGGACGCGCTCGCGCCGTCGACGCGCACCGTCACGGGGAAGGTCACGTCCTGTTGGACCGGGTAGGTCGAATAGCCAAGCGTCACCGGTTGTGACCCGCCCGCGGGGACCGACACACCCCGCGAAGCGACCGTCTCGCCACCGACGACCAGCGAGGCGGTCGCCGACCCGTCGGCATCGCCCGCGTTGGTGATCGTCGTCGAGATGTCCAGCCGGTCACCACCGTCGACCGGCGCGTTGGTGCCGTCGATCGACACGCCGAACGAGGCGGACCCACCGTCACTGTCGTCACCGTCGTCCGACCCGCCGTCTTCACTACCGGACTCGTCACCCGATTTCGACGACTCGTCAGCGCCGTCGCCCTCCGTGCCGTACACCGTCACCGGCGTCGCGACGCTCCCGTCCGCCGTGCGCACCGTCACTTCGAACGTGGAGTCGTTCTTGACCGGATAGGTGTCGTACCCCAGCGTGATCGACTGGGACGACCCGGCACCCAGCGATACCGTCTTCGCGTCCACTACCTCGCCCCCGACGACCAGTTCGACGACCGCGTCGGTGGTGGCCGTCCCGTCGTTGGTCACCGTCGCGGAGACGTCCAGGCGCTCGCCACCGGTCACCGGCGCGGTCGTGCCCGTAATCGACGCGGTGACCGGGCCTTCGTGGTCGGTGCCGAAGACTTCGACCTGCGTGGTCGCCGAGTCGTCGGGCGTGCGTACCGTCACGGGGAAGGTCACGTCGTTCGTCACCGGGTAGGTGTCGTATCCCAGTGTGCGGATGACCGTCGACTGGCCCGCCATCTCGATCTCGCGCGTGTCGACCACTTCGTCACCGACGACCAGCTCGGCGGTGAACGACCCGCGGTCGTCACCGCTGTTGACGAACGAGGCGGCCACCTCGAGACGGTCGCCACCCGCGACGGGGTCGTTCACCTGGAAGATGGCGACGCCGAACGGCCCGTCGCGGTCCGGGTCGGACCCGGCGGCGGCGACCGACACCGTCACGGTATCCGACCCGTAGGGCGTACACACCGCCATTTCGAACTCGACGTCGGTTTTCACCGGGTAGGTCTTGTACGCGAAGACGAGTTCCTGCGTCTCGCCCGGGTCCAGGACCACCTGCGCTTCGTTGACGACTGCCCCTTTGCCGACCGAGACGAGTTGCGCGACCGTGTTGATGCGCGTGTCGCCCGTGTTCTCGAACTCGGCGGTGATTTCGAGCGTCTCGCCGCCGCGGACGCCATCGTCGTCGACGTCGGTGATCGAGACCCGAAGGTCCTGCTCGGGTGGCGTCGTGTCCGCCGCCGGGCCAACTCGGATGTCGATCTCGTCGGCGTCGTCGGGCCCTTCTGCACGAACGGGAAACTCGACGGCCTGCTGGACGGGGTACGTGTCGTAGCCGAGGACGATCGTCGTCGATTGTCCGTAGCCGAGATCCACCGTCGTTCGGTCGACCGTGGTGCGGTCGCCACCGACGCGCAGGCGAATCTCCTGTTCGGACGGCCCGACGTGCTGGAGATCGCCGACGTCCTCGACGCTGATCGTCGCGTCGAAGCGGTCGCCGCCCGACAGCGGCATGGTCGTGTCCACGATATCGACCGCGTACGGGCGACGCACTGCTGGGCCCTCGATATCGACGCGGGCGGTCTCGCGCCCGTCCGTCGTCGTCGCGCGGACCATCGTGGGGTAGCCGGCCCGGAGCCACTTGGGGACTTCGTCGAACGAGACGGTGCTGGTAGCCTCTGTGCCCGAAACGTCGTCCGTCTGGAAGACCAGCACGTTACGCCCGTCGATCCACTCGATCGTGTCGAGTCGTCCCTCGGGATCGACAGCCGTCGCCGTCGCGGTAATCGAGTCGTTCACGCCGACGACCGCGTCGGGTCCCGGGTCGTGGGACCCACTGGTGATCCTGAGGCCGGTCTGGTCCGTTGCCAGTTCCGACTGCGCTCCGCGAGGGGTGGCGATGCACCCAGCCACGCCGAAACTGGCGGCGCCAGCGAGGAGCGTTCTCCTGTCCATGTGTGTAACTCACAAACACGGGGTCGAAAACCTACGCGCGGCGTGGGACGGGGACTTATGGGACGTCGTTCACGCACTCTCGAGAACCACATCCGTGATTCACGACCGTCGGGAGACGATACCTTCTGCAACCGGGATCCGTACCGATCGCTCAGACGAACGCGCCGACGAAATACAGCGGGACGTAACTCGCGAGTGCCCACCACGGTTCGTGGCGAACCGTCCGCAGGCCGATCGAGCGGGGGTACTCGACGTGGTCGTGGGGCAGCGAGTGAAACCGTGGGCGCCCCAGGATTGCGTACAGCGGCAGGAGCGGCCCGAGGACCGGGACGCTGTAGCCGACCAACAGCCCCACTGTCCCGAGGAGCGCGGCGTGGACTTCGTTGATCGTGATCGGGTGTCCGAGTGGGCGAGCGAGGGCCTCGTCACCTTCGTCCAGTCGTGTTCGCGCCTTCGACGGTTGACTCACGGTCGATCTGAACGTACTCGTGGGCATCATCATATAATTTGGCGTGGAAGTCACCAAAAGCTATGCGCGTTCCAACAGATCTCGACCAGACGCGAATCGGGTTTCTTACTCTTCGGCGGAGACGGCGTCGCCGTCCTCCATGGGCCACGCCAGTTCGACCTCGAGTTCCGCTTCGTCGGCCGCTACCTCGTACTCCACCTCGAGTTCGAACTGTTCCGGAATTTCCGCCGTGAACCCGTTCTCACCCTCGATCTCGATTCGCCCGTCCTCGACCCCGTCGGCGACCTCGCGAAGGATCGCCGCACCGTCAGCCCGGTCCATGACGCGCTCGCCTTCGTGTTCGGTCTCGTCGGACTCGTTTTCAGTTTCATCGGCTGCCATACCGTGCTCTTCGACCCGCCGATTCAAAGTACCACACCCATGGGGCCCGCCGTTCGTCTCCCGGCGTCGCGACTCGTCGGTGCTATCTCGACAACTGTGACTGACGATCGACCGGGGCACACTCGTTCCTCCGTACGCGCTTCGAGTCTCGGGTCGCCCCTCGTCTTCGTCGGTCCCGAGCCCTGAAGCCGTCTCAACGTGGTACTAACCGTCGCTTCGTGGTTAGTCGAGACGATGCGATACGTCGAAATCGCGATCCCCGAGGGGCGGCGCGGGGCCGTCCTCGGCGTCCTCGACGACGCGGGAATCAACTACGTCATGAGCGACGAGACCAGCGGGGCCCGGTACAGTTCCGTCGTCCGGTTCCCGGTCCCGACGAACGCGGTCGAACCGGTGCTGGACGACCTGGCGCGGGTGGACCTCGAAGACGCCCACGTCGTCGTGGTCAACGCCGAGACGGTCGTCTCCGAGGCGTTCGACGAGGTCCGCGACCAGTACAGCGCGAGCGGTGCGGGCGGGGCCCGCACGTCCCGCCAGGTGCTGCGGACGAAGGCCGACGAGTTCACGCCCGCGCTGTCGATCTACCTCGTCATGCTGTTGATCAGCGCCGTGGTCGCGACGGCTGGCCTCCTCGCGGACTCCCCGGCGGTCGTCGTCGGCTCGATGGTCATCGCGCCCCTACTCGGTCCGGCGCTCGCGGCCAGCGTCGGTATCGTCACGGGCGACGACGCCCTCCGGCGCGGGGGCTTTCGGTACCAGGTCCTCGGCGTGAGCGTCGTCGTCCTCGCCTCGATCGGCCTCGCGACGCTCGCTCGCCTGGCCGGCCTCGAACCCGCCGGTGTGGACATCGTACTCGTCGCAGAGTTGGAAGAGCGCGTCTCGCCGAACCTGTTCTCGGTGCTGGTCGCCCTGGGAGCCGGCGTCGCCGGCATCCTGAGTCTCACCCGCGGGTTCTCCGAGGCCATCGTCGGCGTGATGATCGCCGCCGCGCTCATCCCACCCGCAGCGGCCGTCGGTATCACGACCGCCTGGGGGATGAACGGCGCCGCGCTCGGCGCCCTGATCCTCGTCACGGTGAACCTGCTCTCGATCAACCTGGCGGCGCTGGTGACCCTCTGGATTGCCGGCTACCGGCCCCAGGGTCTCTTCGAGGTGTCGCCGACCCGACGGGCGACGATGCGGTACATCGCCGTCTTCGGAGTCGGTCTGCTGGTGCTGGCGGTGCCCCTCGCCGGATTGACGCTGAACGACTTCCAGACGACGGAACTCGAGGCGACCGCCCAGGACGAAGTCGAGCGAATCCTCGACGATCCGCAGTACAACGAGGTGACAAACGACGACGTCACGGTCGTGCTCGACGACGACTACCCGGCACGGTCGGTCGAGCGCGTGATCGTCGTCGTCAAGGGGTTCGATCCAGGGCCGGACCCGGAACTCAGTGACCGGATCTACCAGGCCATCAGCGAGGAGACGGACGCGTCGTTCCTCGTGGAAGTGCAGTACGTCGTCGCCGAGGAACGCGGTGAGACGGGTGAAGAGCGAATCGTTCGGACAGCGGGAGCCGACGGGTGAGGTCGGAGATCCCGTGGGATCTGCTACTGCGGTGAAAGACAGCAGCCGGTGCATTGCCCTCTCTCGAAAGTGTCCAGCGATGGGCGGAGAAAGCCCACGGCGCAAGCTGTGGGATGAATCCGGTTCAGTCGTCGCTTTCACTACCGATAGCTCGTCGCGGCCGGGTCCGGTCGGATCGCGTGTTCCCCGGCCGATCTCGAGCGAGCGGTTCCACCGGCTACTCGATTACTCGTCGGATTCGTTCCCCACTGACGCGTTGCCATCGTCGATCGATTCGTTGTCCGCACCGTCGTCCACGGATTCGTTCCCGACGTCTCCACTCTCGTTTCCGGCACCGTCGACGGATTCGTTATCGGTTTCGTTGTCCATTCCATCGTCGCCGGCTGCGTCGTCGTCTATCTCGTCGTCTTCCCCGTCTTCGGTGTCTGCTTCCTCTTCGTCTTCCTCCTCACTGCCGACGGCGTTCTCGTGCGGTTCGATGGTCTCACCTTCGCCCTCGGGGACGATGCGCCAGACTTCGCCGGTTTCGCCGTCGGTGTAGCGCGCGGTGGTCAGGACGTAGAGTTCGTCGTCGTGGTCGCGACCGAACGCGAGGACGAAGCGATTGATCCGATCGTTCGGCGCGTCAGAGACCGAGAGCTCTTGAATGTCCCAGAGATCGTCCTCGGAGCGGTCGGCGGACGGTTCGTAGTCCTGTACGGGCGAGGCGAACAGCGACCCGTCGGGCGACCCGAACCCACGGCTCCAGTCACCGTAGACGTACATGTCCTGCAATTCCGAGGCGGCCTCGCCCTCGTAGACGTAGCCGCCGGTGATCGAGATCCCGAGCGTCTCGCCGTCGACGATGTGTGGGTACTGGATCACCGGGTCGAGCAGGTCCTCGCCGCCGCGAACGTCTTCGGGGGTCGAACTCGGACACTCGTCGCCGGGTTCGCCCGGGTCCTCGGTGCTGAAGCACTCGATCCCCTCCTTGACGTTCCACCCGTAGTTGCCGCCGTTCTCGACGATGTTGACTTCCTCGAAGAGATTCTGCCCCACGTCGGCGACGTAGAAGTTCCCCTCGCTGTCGAAGGAGACGCGCCATGGGTTGCGCAGCCCCCACGCGTAGTACTCGTCGAACCCCTCGTCGCTATCGACGAACGGGTTGTCGTCGGGGATGCCGTAGGGCCGGTCACCGTCGCCATCGGCGTCGACGTCGATCCGGTGGATCCCGCCGAGGAGGGTGTCCGTCGTGTTCTGGCCGTTGCCGCCTTCGTTCTCGTCGTACCAGTCCTCAACGTGGCCGAGACCGGTGTCGTCGGCGTCTCCACCGTCTCCGAGGGGGACGTAGAGGTATCCGTCCGGCCCGAAGACCACGGCGCCGGCGTTGTGGTTGAACTGCGGTTCCGGCACTTCGAGCAGTATCTCTTCGGACTCGGGGTCAGCGGTCGAGTGTTCGTCGTCAGCGGTGGTGAACTCCGAGAGGACGGCCGTGTGGTCGTAGTCGTCCGGCGTGTCCTCACTCGGTGGTGCGCTGTAGCGGACGAAGAATCGCCCGTTCTCCTGGAAGTCCGGGTGGAACGCGAGTCCGAGCAACCCCCGCTCGTCGAACTCGCCCGTCCCGCCGCTCACCTCCACCATCCGATCGCTCACGTCGAGGAACGGTTCGTCCCGAAGCTGGAGCGGACCGCCATCGCCGTTCGAGGCCCCTTCCAGTACGTGGATCTGGCCGAGTTGATCGACGACGAAGTATCGGTCCTCGTCGTCCGGTGCGACCTCGAATCCGACCGGCGAGGTGAAGCCCTCGCCGACGAGTTCGAGGCCGATCGTCGGTCCGTCGGTCACGACCTCGTCGGCCTGCGAATCGCTCGCGTCGCTGTCGTCCGTCTCGTTGTCCTCGTCGTCTTGCGCGACGCTGACGCCTGAGATACTCGCGACCGCACCGGTTGCGGCAGTCACTTGCAGGAAGCGCCGTCGCGACGAATTCCTGCGCCTTTGCTGTCCGTCTCGCCCGGGTGGTGAGTGGGTCATGTCTCCCTCACTTCCCGGGTGAGATGTGTCTATAAATGGACGATATCGTTCCACGCGAAACCCAGGTTTTCCGCTCGCCCGCCGCCAGTAATGACGGTTTCGTCCGGTCGAAAATCGGTTGGATTCCGTCGCTGACGGGAGAGATTGTCGTTGAGGGATCGCCGAACCGCGCCGGCCGATCGTCCGCGCCCGTATCGGATGCCTACCGTCGGGATATCTGGTCCACACCTTCGCTGGATCGCAGGACAGTAGTGCGAGAACCGACCCGGCCGGGAGGTGCGGCAAGCCTGGGAGAGCGGCCACTGGATCGTTACGCGTGAAGACACGTGGTGAGCGCAACGTCAGTGGCGAGGGGAACGTCATCGATCGGAGCCGTCAGTGGTGAGGGGAACAATCGGAGCCCCGCGCACGGGTCGGGTTCGGTGACAGTCGTGCACCCAAACTGTTTTGGGGGCCCGCGAGCACCGTCCCCTGTGCGTTCGTTCGCTCGTCACGCCGAATCGCTGCGCCCGCAACCCCGTCCGCTCCCGACGCCGTTTCGGGCTGGGCAGCGGTGTCGATGGCCGGGTTCGGATCGATGACCGATCCCGTTCTCTCGACTGGTGCCCTCGTCGTCTTTGCCCTGATCGCTGTCACGCTGGTTCTGTTCGTCACGGAGGCCATCCCGACCGACGTGACTGCGATCGGCGTGCTGGTCTCACTCGCCGTCCTCGAACCGCTGACCGGTGTGTCGGCTGGCGACGCCATCTCCGGCTTCGCCAGCACGGCGACGATCACCATCGTCGCGATGTACATGCTGAGTGCGGGCATCCAGCAAACTGGTCTCGTCCAGCGACTGGGTCTCTCGCTCGCACGCTTCGCCCGCGGCAGCGAGACACGTGCGCTCGCGGCCACGATCGTGACCACCGGTCCTCTCGCAGGGTTCGTCAACAACACGCCGATCGTGGCCGTCTTCATCCCGATGATCTCGGAACTCGCCCAGAAGACGGGGATGTCGCCCTCGAAACTCCTGTTGCCGCTTTCGTACGCGGCCATCCTCGGGGGCACGCTGACGCTCATCGGGACGTCGACGAACCTGCTCGCGAGCGAGTTCGCCGTGGAGCTCGTCGGCCGCGACCCCATCGGGTTGTTCGAGTTCAGCGCACTGGGCGTCGTGATCCTCGTGGTCGGACTCGCGTACCTCATGACGGTCGGTCGCTGGTTGACACCCGGACGAGCGCCCATCGAGGGGGACCTCGTCGACGAGTTCGACCTCCAGGACCACCTCACCCAGGTTCGGGTGCGCCCGGACGCATCGGCCATCGGGTCGACCGTGGGCGAGCTCGAATCGCGATCGACGGCGAAGATACGCATCCTCCAGTTGCGACGCGAGGACGCCCCCGAACTGACGTACGACGAGTCAGTGTCGAGCGGGACGACCGCCAGCGAGCCACCGACCGAACACCCACCGACGGCGGCCGATGCAACCGGTGACACCCACACGATCGACCACCGCGGACACGACGGGCCCGTTGCGGAACGCTCCGATTCACCGTCGGTTTCGGCGGGTGCGGGTGTCGACGAGACGATCTCGTTCGCATCGGTCAGCCCGGACACACGGATCGAGGCGGACGACGTCCTCACCGTCCACGGTACGCTGCAGGCGGTCAATCGCTTCGTCGGTAATCAGGGACTATCGCAACTGGTCCGCCGATCGGTCACGGAAGAGACGTTCGAGGCGGCCGCGAGCGACGACGTACTCGCGAAGGCCGTCGTCCCGCCGGAATCGTCGTTCGCCGGCGAGCGCCTGGCCGATTCACACCTCCGAGAGGTCTACCGGACGACAGTACTCGCGATCCGTCGCGACGGCGAGTTGCTCCGCACTGACCTGGGCGAACAGCGGCTGCAGCCCGGTGATCTACTCCTGATCCAGACCGTTCCCGAGACCGTCGATTACTTCGGCGACGGGACGGACCTGGTCGTCGTCGACGAGGACGTCCTCGACCGATTGCTCGAAGACGACTCGACCGAACGGGCGTCCCTCTCGCCGAAGACGCCGGTCGCGGTGGCGATCATGGCGGGCGTGATCGGCGCGGCTGCACTGGGACTGGTCCCGATCGTGATCTCGGCGCTGGCCGGCGTCTTCTGCATGGTCGTCACCGGCTGTCTCTCGACGAGCGACGCCTACGACGCGGTCTCCTGGAACGTGGTGTTCCTCCTCGCCGGCGTCTTACCGCTGGGGATCGCACTCGAGGCGACGGGCGGGTCGGCGGTCATCGCAGGTGCGCTCGGCGGGACGGCGTCGTACCTTCCGCACGCGGGGATCCTGTTCCTCTGTTACCTCGCGACGGGAGTGCTCGCGAACGTCATCACGCCCGTGGCGACGATCGTTTTGATGGCGCCGATCGCCGTGGATACCGCGACGAGCCTCGGCGCCGCACCGTACCCGTTCTTGCTCGCGGTGACGTTCGCCGCGGCGACGTCGTTCTCGACGCCGGTCGGCTACCAGACCAACCTGATGGTGTACGGTCCTGGGCAGTACGAGTTCACCGACTTCCTTCGGGTCGGCGGCCCGCTCCAGCTGTTGCTCTCGGTCGTCACGTCGATCGGTATCGTCGCCATCTGGGGCGTGTGACGTCGTCGCGACGGTCGGAAGCGGGTCCCGGTAGGTGCCGCTTGCGTCGGTGACTGCCATCACTCGATGCACTTTCGATCGCTCTTCCACCCGCGGCAACTCTCTCGGCAGGGTGCCCGCTGGAGGGACGCGTGACCACCCCGATAACTCACAGCGGCAAGAACGAGACCCCGATCGTGTAACTGGCGACGATGTCGAGGGCGAAGAGGAGGAAGATTCCGGCTGCGATCCGGTGGAGCCACGTCCGATCGACCCGGTGGGCGCTCCGATCGATGAGCAGCGCCGTCGCCAGGCTCACCGGGACGATCGCGAGCATTTCGCCGATCCAGATCGCGGACGTCACGCCGTACTGGGCGGCCAGCCCGATGGTGACGAGCTGGGTCTTGTCGCCGAACTCGCCGACGACCATCAGGGAGAACGCCGGACCGAACCCGCGATACCCCTCGGGGACGACCGATTCGAGCCGCGAACCGGTGTGGCCACCGTCAGTGTGTGGACTCGCACTGGCCTGGACGCCACCATCGGTCGTGGCGATGTCGCCGGCTGTGTCTGCCCCGTTGGTTTCCGCGTCGCTGGTCTCGTTTCCACTCGAGGCGTACAGGATCCAGACGGCGAAGACGACGAATAAGCCAGCGGTGATGGCGTCGAGATAGCCGGCGGGAAGGGCTCCTTCGAGGGCACTCCCGAGGAGGATCTCGATCACGGTCCAGCCGCCGAACGCCGTCGCCGCGCCGGCGACGACCATGTACGGATTGTACCTGGTCGCGAGACTGGCGATGACGAGCTGGCCCTTCTCACCGGGGAGCGCGAGGAGCTGGGCGATGAACGCAATCCAGACGATGTCGACGAAGTCGCTCATCGTCGACACCACCTCGGTCGACCCGGCTGGGTCCGGTGCTGGACACCAGCCCACGTTCGTCGCGTCGCTATCCCTGTCTCGTCCATTCGAACGTGACCGAATTAGACTGGGCTAACAAAGAGGCTTGTGGTAACTAACGTCGATTGCTGCCGGTTTCGCGGTGCGTCGATGTACTGCTCGCTGTGACGACGTGTGCTCACTTCGATCGAAAACTCAGTGTTGTCTCGAGAATCGAGCGCTCAGATCGTCGAACCGCTCGTCGTCTCGGCTTCCTCGCGTCCCTCGTCGGGGACGGTCGTATCGAACTCCTCGTCGATATCGTCGATCTGCATCTCGAAGGTGTACTCGACGGCCTGGTCGCCCTGGACCATCTCTGCCGTCATCTCGGTCGATCGAAGGTGGTTACTCTCGGCGTCGAAGCGCTCGACGATCTCGACGTCTCGCCACTCGACGGACCCGGCGTCGGCGACGGTCGGGTCGGCCGATTCGGCCTCGTCGATGAACGCGGCCATCTCGTCGCTGTCGAGCGTCGTCGTGACCTCGATGATGTCCGATCCTGCATCGACGTGCACGTCGCCGTGTTCGTACTGGGCGTCGGCGATAGCGAGCTGCCCCTCGACGTCCCAGACGTTCTGGTTCGCCTGATCGGCTGGCATCTGCACCCACTCGCCGTCTACGTTCATGAAGGCATCCTGTCCGTCGATGTACATGACGAAGTCGCTGGGGCCGACCATCCCCATCCCACTCATATCGAAGTCCATCTTCATCTCTTCGGCGGCGAGGTCGGTGACGCCGGATGCATCCATCGTGATCTGCTCACCCGCACCGCTCATCTCCATCGACATGTCGAACGAGAACGAGTCCAGTTCCTCGTTCGCCGTCGTCGCCCCCGAGAGGAGGGTATCGAACTCGTCCGCCGAGTAATCGCCGGTCAGTTCTGACTCCGCCTCTTCGGGGTTCGTGTCGCTTAGCGGACCGAGACAGCCAGCTGTGAGCAGGCACAGTGCGAGTACACCGACCACTGCACGAACGCGAACCCCTCCCATAGTGATAGTTGCGTTAAAGGTGAATAATAAGTCTATCGACACTGACTACAGAACCGACACGGCGCCGTCCGTTTCTGTCGTCCGAAGCTGTGGCGATCCGTTCGAGTACGCCGTTCGACCCGCCGATGGGAAACAGGTCACCTAACGGGTCACCTACTCGTTCAGATGCGAGCGATAGCCTTTGGGTTCGAAACCGCGTCTGCAGATGATGCGCTGTCGACCGACGGTGATCGCACTGACTTGGTCGTCGTCTTCCATCTCGGAGACGACGCTCTCGAGTCGCTCCGACGTCCACCCGGTCTGCTCGATGACGGTCTCGCGATCGACGCGCCCGCCGCGCTTGACCAGGAGCCGCAGGACGCGATCCTCGTCGGCGAGGTCGTTCTCGTCGACGCCGTACTCGACCTGTTCGGCGTAGCTCAACGTCTCCTCGTCGTCCGCCTCGCGATTCGCCGGTCGCGACTCGCTCTCGTCGATGGAGTCGCCGGCGAATCGGGCGGACAACTGTGACCAGATGTTCTTGAGTCCCATGTGTGAGATCACCGTTCGCAATTGGTCGTCCTTCGACGCCCTCCTACCTTTCCCTTGTGTCCGGACTCACATATCGGTGGCGGGTGTCACCAGTCGATATACACGACGCCGGTGGCCGGATTCAACGCCCTGCTTGCGGGGGCAGGGCGGTGCCACGCGGTTTCCCAGTCCCGGATTCTGCCGCCAGACCACGTCGCGACCACTGGTGACGGTCGAACGTGCGTTTCCCGCCACCTGATTCACGGATACGCGGCGGCGATCGACTCCAGCGCGTCGACCGATCCCGACGTGTGGGGCGCGACGAGTGGGGAGACGCTGATTCGTCCCTCCGCGACTGCGCGCCGATCGGTTCCCGGCGGGTCCGGAATGGTCTCCGGATCCATCGACTCCCAGACGCGATCCTCGACCGTGATCGTCGTCCCGTCGCGCTCGGCGGTCATCTCGTAGCGCGTCGAGGGGATCGTGACGTCCATCGGGAGGTTCGCGCCGGCGTCCATCGGGACGTTGACGTTCAGATACGAGGCCTCCTCGAAGACGCCGCCCTCGATCGACTGCTCGACCAGGTGTCGCGTCGCTCGCACCGGTTCGGCGAAGTCGTCTGGCGTCGTCTGAACGTCGGCGAGCGTCCCCTCGCCCACGGGAACGTACATCGAGGTGGCGATCGCCGGCGCGCCGAAGAAGGCGGCTTCGACGGCGGCGCTGATCGTCCCGGAGCGCCCGAGGACGTATGCACCCAGGTTCGCCCCTTCGTTGCAGCCCGCGACCACCAGGTCCGGATCCGGGACCAGTTCCGAGAAGCCGGCGACGACGCAGTCGGCGGGCGTCCCGCTCACGGCGTAGCCGTCCGACCGTTCTTCGACCGTCACCTCTTCCGAGAGGCGCCGCCCCACGGCACTCTGGTCGTCTGCCGGCGCCACGACCGTGACGTCGCCGACGGCCGCGAGCCCGTCCGCCATGGCCTGGATTCCCGGCGCGTCGATACCGTCGTCGTTCGTCACCAGGATCTCCAGCTCGTCGTCCATACAGGTGTCGTTCACGCGAACTGCGAAAAGCGCGTCGGAGTCTCGACTCGCCTGGCGCTGGCTGGTCACCCAACCGGTCCACCGATTGGTAGCGGACTCATGTCGACGGCCGATCGCTGGCAGGCCCGAGTCGGTGACCGGTCGCTGGTGGGCCCGAGGTAGTCGGCCGGTCGCCGGACGGCTGATCGGCCGCTCGATCCGGTCACGCGAGCGGGTCGACGATCGTCTCTTCGTCGACGACGAGGTTGTACGCCGCTTCGTCGTCGTTCCACAGCGCCAGGACGGACTCGAACGCGAGCAGGTCGCCGTAGTCGGCTTCGATAAGGGGTCGGTTGAGCGCCGTCTCTTTCGTCACGACGGCGTAGTGGTCGCGCGACTCACTGCCGTCCGTGATCTTGAAGAGCGGATTCGGGTCGTCGGCCTGACCACCGCGCTGGGTCGCGTTTTCCTCCGACAACGCCCCGCCCTCGCTCAGTGACCGACTCACCTTGGCCGCGACGAGGTCGATGCGGTTCGAGACGTGGCGGTCCATCTCGGCCATCTTCGCCCACTGACTCGTATCGAGCGAGACGTTGGTGTGTCGCGTCCCGTCCGTCCGCAGGATGCTGTAGGCAAACTGCACGTCGACGTTCTCGAACTCACCGGGTGCGTGGTCGGGGTCGTCGGCGTCGTCGTCCAGACGAGATTGCACCGACGGGACGGCGAGGTCGGGCCGGACGTCGAACGACCAGCCGCGATCGGTCGGGCGCTCACCCGGCCAGAGTCGGACCATGGGGCCGTAGACGCTGACGCTTCGGTGTTCGTCGGCGTCGATGTCGTCGTCGGCGCTCCCTCCCGAACTTCCGTCTTCCAGGGCGCGCTCGATCTCGCGCAGGCCGATGGCCGTCTCGCGGTCGGCGGGTGCCATCGCGAGTAGCGAGCCGTCCTCGGCGAGGGCGTCTATGTACCGCCGGGCGACCGCGACCGGTTCGTCGAGTTCGCTGAGAACGTTACACGCCAGGATCAGGTCGTAGGTCCCATCGTCGGTGCCGTCGGTCGGCTCGAAGGCCTCCGCCGTCGTCCGGTGGACCGTCGCGTGGACGTTGCGGCCGGTCTCCTCGAGCATCGCTTCGAGGACGTCTGCGGCGGCGCTGGGCTCGACGGCGTGGTACTCGATCAGGGCGTCGTCCGGGAGATAGTCGAACAGGCCGAGGGCGGGCCCGCCGACGCCGGCGCCCACGTCGAGCACCCGGAGGTGGCGGTCTAACAGGCGCCGCTCGGCGAGGTCGTCGAGCGCGTACTGGATCGCCGCGTAGTAGCCCGGGAGGTGGTAGATCGCGTAGCTCGCTGCGACGTCCTCGTCGTAAGTGACGGGGCCACCCTCCAGGTACTGCGCCTTCGTCCGGCGGAGCGTCGAGCGTAGAAGGTCGCCCGAGGCCCCCTCGTGCCAGTTCGGCCCGTAGCGATCGGCCAGCCAGTCGTCCAGCCGCCGGACGTATCGAGCGGGGAACTCGTGAATCGGGTCCGTGCGCTGGGGTACCGGCTCGTCGGAGACGGGGACGAAGGTGCCGTCGTCGCGCTCGATCAGGCCGAGATCTGGCGCCTCCTCGCGAAGGAGCTGGCGGACCACGGCCGGGTGCGCCTGCCCCTCGACGTACTCGGCGATCTCCTCGGGGTCGATCGGCCGGACGTGCTGGAGGTACAACGCGTTCTGCCGGACCGCTTCGCGCTGATCCGTCACGCGCCGTCACCTCCACCGTCGGCCCACCGATCACCGAGTTCGGCGACGATCGCTTCGAGTTCGTCGTGATCGGCGCTCGCCACCCGCTCGGCGGCCGCGGCCACGTCGGTCGAGCCGTCGAATCGCGCCTGAATGTCCGCGTAGACGCGCGGTGTCCCGCCGGCCAGCCGCTCGACCTGCTCACGAAGGGCGGCGTACACAGGTGTCTCGAACGTCGACGGGACGCGTTCAGCGGCCAGTCCGAACGAGAGGACGGCCGCGTGCGTCGCGGCCTGAACGGATCCCATCGCCGCGTCGTGCTCGGCGGCCGTCGTCTCGACGAGGTCGTTGCCGGCGGCTTCGAGGTCAGCCAGAATCGCGGCGGTCAACGGCCCCCGGTTTTCGGCGACGACGGCGATGGAACCCGGCGCTCGCTCGGGTGCGAACAGCGGGTGGAGGCTGCAGTGTTCCAGGTCGGGGGCGTGGCCGGCCATCGCCTCGAGCGCGGGTTCCATCACGCCAGTGACGTCGACGAGTACACCGCGAGCACGGTCCGCGTGAGCCGCGACCGCCTCCTCGACGAGTGCCATCGGGACGGCGAGACAGACCACGTCGAATTCGGCCGACGCCCCATCCGCATCACCGTCGGCCTCGCCGTCGGCAGCGGGTCCGGTGACCGGGTCGAGCGGTGCGACTCTTCCCCCGACGGCCGCGGCCGTCTCCCGTGCCACGGCCTCGTCGACGTCGGCGACGGCCACCTCCGCGTCGAGTACGTCGGCGATCCAGCGCCCCATCGCGCCGGCGCCGACGACGAGTACGTCCATTGGCGGGTGGTATCCGGCGCCCCCGCAAAAGGAGTTCGGTCGGTGCAGGGTGTCGGCATGCTGCTGCGCTGAAGCACGAACCGTGACGCAGCTCAACGAGTCCCTTCTCGCAGGCCCTGTCGATCAGGGCCCGATCTGGCCCACAGGAGGAACGAAGCGACGTACACCGTAACTCCGAGGAGCCCACCGAGCAACACGTTTGCAACCGCCGCGAAGGGAACGGGAACGAACACCACGATCAGAACCATCACACAGCAATACAGCGCGGTGACTGTCAGCCGACCGCCCAGCCCGATCGCCCGGAACCAGTGACCGATGGTGTCCCCAAGCGCTGTATTGGCAACCGGACCGAGCGCGAGAACGGCCGTGACGAATCCGGCGCCGATGCCCGGCCACCACGGTGACGCAAGCATCGATCCGATCAGGAGGACGAGCGCGACGCCGCTCCCTGCGGAGAGGGACTCGCTCCGTTTCGGCGGCCGTTCGGGGAACCACAGTGCTGGACCGATTCGATCACGCATACGCACATTCGATTGGCAACCGCTATTACTGTTTGTGAGGTGGCCGGGTGGGCGTCGCCGTGACTGGACTGTCGGTCGCGGGTCCGATCAGCGTCGATCTTCGGGCTCGATAGCGATCGGGTAGTCCGTGAGGTTCTCGTAGCCGTCCTCGGTGACGACGACGAGGTCCTCGATCCGGACGCCGCCGACCGCGGGGTCGTAGATTCCGGGTTCGACGGTGACCACGTGGCCGGGTTCGAGCTCCTCGCCGCCGAACGAGAGGCGCGGTCCCTCGTGGATGTCGAGGCCGACGCCGTGGCCGGTGCCGTGGATGTAGCCGGTGTCGGTCTCCGGGTCGCTCCGCAGGGTCGCGTAGCCCGCGTCTTCGATCACGTCACAGACGATCCCGTGGACCTCGTCACCGGTGACGCCCGGCTCGATGGCGTCGAGAGCGGCCTCGAACGCCTCGTCGGTCGCGTCGTAGCGGCGCTTCAGTTCGTCACTCGGCTGCCCGCGGACGAACGTTCGGGTCATGTCGCCGAAGTAGCCCGTCTCCTTGTCGCGCGGGAAGATGTCGATCACGATCGACTCGCCGGCTTCGAGCGGGCCGCTCCCGCGGTCGTGGGGATCGGCGGCGTCGGCGCCGCAGGCGACGATCGTCTCGTCTAACGCACAGCCCTCGCGCAGGAGCGCGATCTCGATCTCGGTCGTGACGCGCTCGCTCGTCAGTGGCTCGCCCTCGTGGTAGAGGACGCCGTCGCGAACCTCGGCGGCTGCGATCAGCCCCTCGGCGACGGCCATCGCCCGCTGGTTCGCCGCCTGCGTCTCGTGGATGGCATCGATTTCGGCGCCGGACTTCGTCGCGCGGATCTCGCCCACGACGTCGTCGGCCTCGACCGTGACGTCGACGCCGAGGTCGCGCAATCCGTCGGCCGTTCCGATGGGGCAGTGCTGAGGGACCGCGATCGACGAGACGTCGTGGTCGGCGAGAAAGGCCTCGATCGTCCGGAGCCGTCCCTCGCGAGGCCCGTACTCGTCCCGCAGGTCCTGTGCATCGTACGCCGCCGTGTTGGTGACGGAGTCGGCGTCGGCCTCGCTTCGAGCGCGGCCGTACTCGAGCCCGGAGACGAGGAGGTGGACGCCGTCGTCGGTGACGAGCGTCTGGAACGGGTCAGGTGCACTGAATCCGGAGACGTAGCGCTGTTCGGGTTCGTCGCCAGCCGCGTCGATCAGGTAGCCGTCGACGTCGGTCGTCGTGAGCGCCGATCGCAGGGCAGCAAGCTCGCCAGTCATACCCGTCCGTTTCGCGGGATCGACCTTAATCCCCCGCTTCCCGGCGGAATCGTGCCGGTTCGTGGGGCGATCTGGTCTACTCGGACGGAACCCGTCCTCGTTCGTAGTGTACTGGGTCTATCGAGCCGGCCCGACGTCGGACCCGTCCTTCACGACCGCTCGGCTCTGGCGACCCGCCCCGTTGTCGCGACCGGTACCGTGATAGGCGAACCGGCCGACACCGTCTGTATGGACGTCACGATCTCGCCAGGTCCCGTCGGTGGCACGGTTTCCGCTCCGCCGTCGAAGAGCTACACGCACCGGGCGATCCTCGCTGCGGGCTGTGGCCAGCGCGCCGTCGTCGCGGACCCGCTCTGGAGCGCCGACACCCGGGCCACCGCCCGCGCCGTCGAGGCGTTCGGCGGATCCATCGAGCGACGGACGGACGGTGCGCTCGAGATTCAGGGCTTCGACGGGGGCCCCACAATTCCCGGGGATGTGATCGACTGTACGAACTCGGGCACGACGATGCGTCTGGTCACGGCGATTGCCGCCCTCGCCGACGGGACGACGGTCCTGACGGGCGACGCGTCGCTCCGATCCCGGCCGCAGGGTCCGCTTCTCGACGCGCTCTCGGAACTCGGTGCGACGGCCCGTAGCACCCGCGGAAACGGCCAGGCACCGCTGATCGTCGACGGACCGATGGCGGGCGGGACGGTCTCGATCCCGGGCGACGTCTCCTCGCAGTACGTGACGGCGCTGCTCTTCGCCGGCGCGCTCACCGACGCTGGCGTCGACCTTCGCCTCGAAACCGAACTGAAGTCCGCACCGTACGTCGAGGTGACGCGCGAACTCCTCGCGGACTTCGGCGTCGAGACCCGGGAAACGACCGACGGTTTCGCGGTCGAAGGTGGACAGTCGTACCGCCCGGCCGATGGCACGTACGCCGTCCCCGGCGACTTCTCCTCGATCTCGTACCTCCTCGCGGCGGGTGCCGTGGCCGACGGGGACGTGGGCGGTGCTACTGCGGGAACTGGGGAGGGGACGCTCGAAATAACGGGCGCCCGACCGAGCGCCCAGGGCGATAGCGCCATCGTCGAACACGTCACCGAGTTCGGCGCGCCAGTCGAGTGGGATCGCGACGACGGCACGCTGACGATCGAACCCGCGCCGCTGTCCGGCATCGAGGTCTCGGTCGCCGACACGCCGGACTTGCTCCCGACGCTCGCCGTCCTCGGTGCGGTCGCCGACGGCGAGACCAGCATCGTCGATGCCGAGCACGTCCGGTACAAGGAGACAGATCGGATCGACGCGATGGCGAGCGAACTCGCGAAACTCGGCGTCGAGACGACCGAGGAGCGCGACTCGCTGACCGTCCACGGCGACGAGTCGACGCTCACCGGGGCGACGGTCGACGGCCACGGCGATCACCGGATCGTCATGGCGCTTGCCGTCGCCGCGCTGGTTGCCGACGGTGAGACGACGATCCGGGGCGCCGAGCACGTCGACGTCTCCTTTCCAAACTTCTTCGATGCGTTCGAATCGCTCGGCGTCGTGATCGATCGCCACGAATGACGGCCTCACGAACCGGATAGTGGTTGCGGAACCGGCTGGCCAGCGTCGCCGAAAGTGTTAGGACGTCGGACCGGTTCGACTGTGGCATGCGTCGGCACGAACTGGTCGACGAGTTGTGTGCCAGGGGCGAGGAGGGCGTCGTCGAACCGGCCTACGGCGGCGACTGCGTGACGAACGCTGCCGAGTCGGCGCTCGCTCTCCTGAACCCGGCGTTCGAGCGTACTTTGCCGGACGAAGCGTTTCGCGGCGTCGAGACCGACGTCGAGACGGTGGTCTTCGTCTTGCTCGACGGGTTCGGCTACGACGAGTGGACGCGGTTCGAATCGCGCCGGACGCTCGCCCGCCGATTCGCCGAGTCGGGAGCGGTCCGTCCACTCACGTCGATCTATCCCTCCGAGACGGCGGCGGCCTTCACCTCGATCACGACCGGCACGAACCCCGTCGAACACGGACTCCTCGGCTGGTTCCAGTATCTGGAGCCGATCGATCGCGACGTCGTCACCTTACCGTTTACCACGCTCGACGGGACGCCCATCGACGAGGTCGACCCGTCGCTAGACGGGACGGCCCTCTTCGACGCCGACCCGCTCTCGGCCCGCGCGGCCGAGACCGACGTCTCGTTCGAGACGGTCCTCCCGGCGTCGATCGCCGACTCGCCGTACAGCCGGGCGATCTTCGACGGCGCGAGACGGACCGGATACGAGGAACGGGAGACGTTCGCGACCCAGCTTCGCGACCGCGTCGAGGCGGCGTCCGGGCCGACGTTCGTCTTCGGCTACGAGCCGTCGATCGACGCGGTCGCCCACGAGGAAGGGTTGACGAGCCGGTCGGCCCGACAGACGATGGCGGACGTCCTCACCGGATTGCAGGCCGATCTCGTCGATGCGCTCTCGCCGTCGATCGCCGCGGACACGCTCCTCGTCGTCTCGGCCGACCACGGCCTCGTCGACACGCCGCCCGCCGAAAATATTGACGTGACCGAGTGGTCACACTGGGATACCCTTCAGGGCCGATTCCGTCGTGACGCGGCCGGAGGACCCCGACGCCCGACGGGCAGTCCACGGAACGCGCACTTCCACGTCGAACCCGAGGAACTCGATGCGGCCCACGCCGAACTAGAAGACGCCGTCGAGGGACGAGTGTACACGCGCACCGAGGCCGTCGATTCGGGCCTGTTCGGCGAGGGAGAGCCCACCGAACGCTTCGAACGCCGGTGCGGTGACCTGGTCGCGATCCATCGCGAGCGCGGCCTGTGCTGGCGGGCCGACGATCGCTCGAATCGCGGGATGCACGGCGGGCTCACCCGGGCCGAGATGCTCGTCCCGTTCGCCGCGGCACGCGTCGACGCGTTGCAGAACTGAGCCGCCAGCGGTCGGCGGGCAGCCCGCGAGTGGGCCGGGTGGATCGAACGGCCCTGCACTGCTGCGTCGCCGGCGACTGCCCGTCACACTCACCCTGTACCATTTTACCCGAGAAGCCCGTTTAAGGGGCTATGGTCGTACGAACCGACGACAGCCGGGAACTCGGGCGCACGGACGTGGCGGCGCTCTTTCGCGAACTCGCGGACGAGTTCGAGCGGGGCGGCGAGACGGTGTCGATCCCCGTCGGAAACAAGACCGTCGCCTTGCGTCCGCCCGACGACGTAACGACGGAGGTCGAAGTGTTAGAACGGTCGGGGATGGTCCGCGGGGATCAGGAGCGCCTCCGAATCGACGTTCGATGGGCGCCAGCCGCGAAGGAAGAGCCACGGCCGGTCGGCGAGGCGGACGACGGCGGGACGGAGCAAGAGCGTCTCGATCGACAGCCCGCGAGTGACCGCCAGGAGTCGTGATCGGCGAATGTCGTCCTGGCCACGGACGACGCCGTTCCCGGCGGGCACCCACCGACCAGTAGCCTTTTTGGGTCGCCGACCCGAGGTCCCGCCAATGTCCCCCGAGGCGGCCGGAGCGAGCACGCGCGCCCAGCAGCCGGCGCCAGCGCAGTCGCCCGGCGTTCCGAAATCGTCCGTCTGCATTCTTCTCCCGACGCTGAACGAAGCGGCGACCATCGGCGACATCGTGAGCGACTTTCGAGCGCGCGGGTACGACAACGTCCTCGTGATGGACGGTGGATCGACCGACCAGACGAGAGATATTGCCCGCGAGGCGGGCGCTCGCGTCGTCGAACAATCGGGTGAGGGAAAGGGCCAGGCGATTCGCGAGGCGATGGCGTACGTCGACGTCCCGTACGTTCTCATGCTGGACGGCGACGGCACGTACGACCCCGCGGACGCCGAACGGATGCTCGAGCCGCTCGCCGACGGCTACGAACACGTCATCGGCGATCGGTTCGCCGACATCGATCCGGACGCGATGACTCGTCTCAATCGCGTCGGCAACCGACTCATCAACCGCTCGTTCACGACGATCCACGGCGCCGAGTACGCCGACATCCTCTCGGGCTACCGGGCCTTCACCGTCGACTCGTTCGAGCGCTGTTCGCCGTCGGCGGATGGCTTTACGATCGAGACCGAACTGGCCGTCGAGTGTGTCAAGCAGGGAATCGACACGACGGTCGTCCCGATCAGCTACGGCGCTCGGCCGGACGACTCGGAGACGAACTTACGCCCCGTCCGCGACGGCGGGCGGATCATCGTCTCGCTGTACTCGCTGGCCCGGACCAACAACCCGCTCTTTTTCTTCGGGAGTCTCGGGCTCGCGAGCATCGTCGTCGGCGCGGCCGTCGCGCTGTTCGTCCTCACGCAGTGGCTCGTCCACGACATCGGCCACAACATCCTCGCGCTCGTCGGTGCGGCCGCAATCTTGCTCGGCGTCCAGCTGCTCATGTTCGGTGTCCTCTCCGATATGATCGTCTCGTTGCATCGCGATCAGCGTCGGCAACTCCAGCGTCTCAGCCACGTCGAACGGACGCACTCGGCCGATCGACCGGCCCACCGTGAGCACGATCCCGACGACGAGTAATCGAATCGACGACGCAACTCCCGATCCGGCGACGCAGTTTCCTCATACGTCAACGCGGCACCCGGTCCTTCACTCAAAACGGCAAGAGCCCACGAAGCCGGCCGATCAGCGACGCGCCACGATTGGCTCGATACGCTTCGAACACGGGGTGCAGTTCGTTCAATAGTTCCTGTCGGGAGTCGAACGAGCTCGTGTCCACCTCGGCGAGCGCCTCCGAGAGCGACACCGTCGAACCAGCCGGGTCGTACGGGACCGGCCGGTCGCCGAGTGCACTGTCGACGGCGTCGGCCGAGGCCGGAAAGTCGAGATCGGCGTCGCGCAATCGAGCGTCGACTGCGGCGATGCCGAATTCGATCGTTTCGGGCTCCGTATCGTCGCCTCCCTGTGGCGGCCGAACTCCCATGGCCGGAGGTAGGGGACTCCCCACAAAAAACCGCTACGCTGCGCGACGCCGGTCGACGGCGAGCCGTCGGTCGGCAGACGGGATGGATGACGCGGCGGTCAGTGAACGCCGGTTGTCGACATCCCTTTGGGAATCCACGGCGATATCCCGCCATGACCGAGTACACGACGGTCTCGATTCCGAAGGAGCTCGCCGAACGCGTCGACGAGACGATCGAGGGAACGAGTTTCACGTCGACGAGCGATCTGGTCCGCTTCTTGCTTCGGAGCATCGTCATCCAGCACCAGCGCTCTGGCAAACTCACCGAATCCGAGTTCGAAGAGATCGCCGAACAGCTCCGCGGCCTGGGCTATCTCGAGTGAAGCGGGGTTCGCGGCCGGCGGCGGTCGACTCAGTCCTCGAACGGCCGTTCCGGTGGTTCGGCGTCGAGTAACTTGAGCGCCAGTCGATCACCCGACCGATCGAAGGCACGAAGGGACGTTTCGTTGGGTTCCCACGGCGGGACGGCCACGAGAACGACCGCGCCGAGATCGTCGCGGAGCGTCACGTCCAGGACGCCGTCGGGATGGGAGACGAACCGGCCCTGCGTACTCCGGTTCGGCGTCGAGAGTTCGACGCCGAAGACGTGCGTGAGCGAGTTCCCCGGATCGGGGAGCAGATACTCGGCGAAGACGGACTGTGCCGGGTCGAGCGATTCGACACCGTCGCCGTCGAGCTCGCCGGCCGGGACGGTCGAGATACCGGTCGAGACTGGGTCGGGATCGTTGGCACTCGCCAGTTCGAGCAACGCTTCGACCATCCCGTTCGTGATATAGACGGTTCGAGGCCCAGAACCCGGGTCTGCGCTGGCGGTCACGACTCGGTCACCGGGAGTTGCATGTGTGCCCTTCGTCCGCGATGGCCGTAACCGTTCGGGCGTGTCGAAGACTCTCGGCAAATCGGGCGACCCGACGAGGCGCTGATCCGGGGCGGTTCACCCGCTCCACTCCTCGAACGAGCCGTAGATCCCCTTCGAGAGGTAGCGTTCGCTGGAGTCCGGAAAGACCGTGACGACGGAGTCGTGCGGGGCATCGATCTCGCCGTCGGCGATCTGGGTCGCGACGTGTCGGGCCGCGACGCTCGCCGCACCGGCGCTCGAGCCGACCAGGTGGCCCTCCTCGGCGGCGAGTCGCGCGAGTTCTTCGTGTGCGTGCTCGTCCGGGATCGGATAGATGTCGTCGACGAGTTCCGGTTCGAACAGCTCGTTCGTGTCGGTGTTGTGGGTACCGATCCCCTCGATCTTGTACTCGCCTTCCGATCGATCTTCGCCGAGGAACTCGCCGTAGAGCGAGCCCTCGGGTTCGACCGCCGCGACGTAGGTGTCGGGATTCTGCTCGCGTGCGTAGCGGGCGATTCCCATGAGCGTCCCCGCCGTTCCACAGCCGGCGACGACGGCGCCGACCTCGTCCAGCGCGTCGTAGATCTCCGGGCCGGTCGTCTCGTAGTGGGCCTCCGTGTTGAGCGGGTTCGAGAACTGCTGGGGGACGACCGCGTCGTCCAGCTCGTCGGCGAGTTCGTGGGCACGATCAATCGCGCCACCCATGCCGTCGTCGGTGGGCGTGTTGATGACCTCGGCACCCAGCGCCCGCATGAGTTGCTGTTTTTCGAGACTGAATCGCTCGGGGACCACGAAGACGGCGTCGAGGCCCAGCTGTTGGGCGGCGACGGCGAACCCGATCCCCGTGTTCCCCGCGGTGGGCTCGACGACGGTCCCGCCTTCGCCGACGTCGCCCCGTTCGAGCAGCCGCTCTAACATGTAGGCGCCGATTCGATCCTTGACGCTCGCGCCAGGGTTGAACGATTCGAGTTTCGCGTAGATGGAGACGTCGGCCGGCCCGGCCTGCACACAGACCAGCGGCGTGTTCCCCACGGTGTCGAGCACCGACGACAGCGCTCGGTCGTGTTCGGTCATGTTCGAGGCAACGTTTGCCCCGGGTGATAGCTGTTATTATCGAGCGGAACCCGCCCGCCGGTCGATCAGGCGTTGGGCTCGGACGCGGCCGTGGCGTCGGCCCCGTCTTCCGCCGTTCCGTCGCCGTCGGTCGCCGCCGTCTCCGTTTCGTCTTCATCCGCTGGTTCCGTTCCATCGTCGGTCGCGGCCTCGGCCAGAATCGCCTCGACGTCGAGGCCGCGGTCCTCCGCGATCGCTTCGAGGAGCGCGTGCTGTTCGGCGACGTCGGCTTCGAGATCGGTGACCGTGTCGTGTGTCTCGTCGACTTCGCCCTCGAGGTTGATGATTCGCTGCTGGAGCTGCTGGACCTGTGTGTACATCTGCTCGGCCTTTTCGGAGACGAGCTGGATCTTCTTCGCCGTCGAGCCTAATCCCATACATCCTCCTGTGTGATCCAGCCAGTTGGTTCTTTCCACTCGAATTTCCGATGGTACCAGCGCTGGGTCGGTTGCGTGTCACCGCCGGTGTGTGTGTGTGTGTGACACGCCCACCTTTCTTGCGTGGACACCACCGATCGGGAGTGGAAACGTCGCCGCAGTCTGGTGATCGTGGAGGCGAAAGGTCCTTAAGTCGGACCTGCCTAGTAGCACCCGGACTAGGTCGGGCAGTTAGGCCCTGCTCGCCACCCGCGATATGGCCTTTAGCGGGGACCGAACACCGCGGGCGTCCGGTCTGCCCGACCGGGGCCCCGGGAGCCAACGTGGAAGCCTCGTCCGTCGGGGACAGCGGTCCGCGATGATCGTCCGCAGGGACGTCCCATCGCGGTTAGCCGGCGACAGCCCATCAGGCGCGGAAGCGAGCAGTGGACCGTCGGACACCTGTCGCTCGTCGGGTTGCGGGGTGGAGGAGGCAACCGGGATTCCCCCGGCCGGAACGCCGGGCAAGCGTGGCCGTCCACTTCCGAAATTTTACACTGCGGAGCAGCGGCGCTGTGCGCCGCGCTCCTCGGCAAAATCTTCAAAAGAGCGCAAAGCGCTCTTTTGGACCTCGCGGGATCTTCGATCCCGCTCAGTTTCGATAAAAAGCACTCCTCCCTTCCCTCCAGCGACGCTTCGCGTCGCTTCCGGGTCGGTCGTCGGCCCGCTCGCTCGGGCACACGGCGCCCTCGCTAGCGGTGATGATCCCTTCGAGAGGCCTGCCCTTCCCCGTCGTTGCGCGGATCGCTGGCGCGATCACGCGCTCCGGGCCACCGACGCCCTCGCAGGAACGTACGGATGAAAAAAACCTGAACGGTCGGTCCGTCGCGTCGTCAGCTATCGCCGTGGCCGCAACAGGGTCTGGGTGTGCTTTTTCCGTCGCCGGACCCGTGTAACGTGCGCTCCTATCGGTACAACACGGCCGTGTGGCCGCGCGTATCGTGAATCTTTGCGTTGACCTCCTCGGCCAGATCAGTCGCGAGTGCTTCGGTGTCGGTTCCCCCGCGAGCGGCGCGCAAGAACTTCACTTTCACGAGGTCGTTATCTGCCAGCTGGTCGTTCAGTTCGTCGACGACTGATTCGATGCCGTGCTTGCCGACCCAGACGGTCACGTCGAGATCGTGTGCGCGCGACGTCCGCTCTGTTTCGTCCATGAGCGGACGAACGGTCGGCCGGGGTTTGAATGGCCCGTCTCGCGACGGCGCGGATGTCTGGCGTCGTGTGTCGTCACTCGTACGGATATCTGGCCTGTTCGCCACAGTCGCAGGTGACGACGACGTGGCCGTCTCGGAGCCGGACGCGGGCGTTGGCGCCCGGTCGGAGGTAGGCGTCGCAAGCGTCGCAGGTAAACCGTGTGAACGATCGTGGCAGCGCGAGCCGGTTGCGCTCTGCGATCCGCCTCGCCAGCCGGACGTACGAGCGGGCCCGATCGTCGTTCCCTTCGGCTGCGGCCGCGGCTGCGAGTGCTTCGAGCCGCTCTACGCGTTCCGCAGCGATACTCACACGTACATCGCGACGGGCCACGTAAATCGGTGTTTCGTTCTCCGGGATCCGTGCCGACCCCGCTAGACTGGGGCTGCAAGTCGAACCACAAGACTGGTAGGGACGACACGAGTACGGGGATGATAGTATGCAGTTCGGTCGCCATCGCCAACGTCTCTCCCCGCGCACACCTCGGCCTGTAGCCGGTCGCAGGCGGCGACCGACCAACGCGTTCGGTCGCATCTCTCCGTGTGAGCGAATCGGAGCGAGCCACTCCTGGGTGAGCGGCCCACATGGCCGTTCCGGGTGGGTTACCCGACTGAATGGGCGCTCACGGGCCGCAAAATGGCAGTCGTTCACATGGCAGCTTGTCTGTCGTAATGTAGTTATAGGCCGAGAGACACAACCGAGGTAAGACAGCATGACCGGAACCGGACCGCGCTCGAGCGGTCGACACTCCCGTCGGACGTTTCTCGCAACCGTCGGGACTGGTGTCACCCTTTCGACCAGCGGTTGCACCGAACTGTTCACCGAGGTCTCGTCGTGGGGCGATCAACTTTCGGTGACGATTACGACGGTTCCGGACGACGACGATCGACAGAGCAACGGGATCTTCAAACACCTCGAATCGTCGCTTCGGGCGGCCGGTATCGACGTCACACCGGAGCTCAGGACGACTGCCCAGTTCGAGAAGAAGGTCCTGATAGACCAAGATTTCGACATTTTTGTCGGTCGGTATCCCGGAACACCACGGCCCGACGGGCTGTACGAACTCCTCCACTCGACGTTCGCCTACGAGCCCGGGTGGCAGAACCCCTACGGGATGACGGACATCGATCTCGACGACCGGCTCGAACGGCTCCGTCACGCGACCGGAACCGACCGATCCGCCGCGATCGAGTCCGTCTTCGATAGCTTCCTCGATACGAAGCCGTTCGTCCCGATCTGTGCCCCCTCGATCTACTACGCCGTCAACGACCAGCAGTTCACCGGGTGGGACCGCCAGTCGTTTCGGACCCGACTCGGCTACGTCGACCTCGATCCGGCCGCCGCCGTCGACCAGTTCGACGGCCTCGTCACGGATGCCCGTCCGATGCAGAACCTGAACCCCCTCGCCACTCACTACCGCCACACGGGTGCCATTACCTCGCTCCTGTACGACTCGCTGGCAACCCGGTCGGGTGCCGGATTGTCTCCCTGGATGGCCCACGACTGGGAGTGGCGAGACGGACGCCTCACAGCGACGATGCGGCCCGACCTGACGAGTCACGACGAGGAACCGGTCACTGCCGAAGACGTCGCGTTCACGTTCGAGTTCCTCGCCGACCTCTCGCTCGGGCGAGCGGACTCCCCGATCCCGGCGCCTCGGTTTCGCCGGGAGACGTCGGCAGTCACCTCGGCGACGGCAACCGACGACGAGACGGTCGAATTTACCGTCGACGCCTCCCGAGAGGTGGCGACGTCCGTCCTCACCGTTCCGATCCTTCCGGAGCACGTCTGGCGTCCGATCGTCGACGAACTCGACGAGGAGACGGCCTCGACGGCCACCTGGCTCCGTGAGGAACTCATGAACGAGGAGATTAGCCGCGTCGGCAGCGGTCCGTACCGGTTCGGGAGCTGGGTACAGGGCGACCTGCTCACGCTCGATCGATTCGACGGGCACTTCTCGGTGGAGGATCCGGACCTTCCGGGCGTTCCGGTCGAGTCGCTCGTCCTTCGAAACGCCTCCAACGGGTCGGTCGCGATCGAGATGGTCGACGCCGGTGACGCCTCGGCTCTCGTTACACCGATCGAAGCCGACGTCATCGGCGAGACCCAGGAGATGGAGACGGCCGCCCGAATCCACGATCCGGGATGGGCGTATTACCAGATCGGGTTCAACACCCAGAAACACCCGTTCAGCAACCACCGATTCCGCCGGGCCGTCGCCTCCCTGATCGATCGCCAGTGGCTCGCGGAGACCGTCTTCCACGGCCACGCACAACCACTCTCGGTCCCAAAAGTCGACTCGTCGGCGATGGATGACTACGCGTGGACGGGTGCCGATCCGGAGACGCCGTTCGTCGGCACAGACGGTGAGATCGACGTCGAGGCCGCCCGGGACCTGTTCCGGAAGGCGAGTTTCGAGTACAACGACTCGGGCGAACTGGTGGTGGACGACTGATGCTCGTCGGCCTCCTCAGCCGGGCGACCGTCATCGTGGCGCTCTTGCTCGTGATCGCGATCTGGCAGGTTATCGGGTTCGATACGCTCTTCCGGGCGCTTCGCAACTGGCGACCGCGTGTCCGTGCTGCGTTGCCCGTGACGCTCGCGCTCGTCCCCGTGTTGATCGTGAACAAACTCGCCAGACAGGACCTCGTCACCATTTCACAGGAGTACGGCTTCCGGGTCGGCGACCTCTTCTGGGTCATCGAGGGCGAGTTTATCCTCCTCTTCGAGTCGGTCGCTTCGACACCACTCACGCAGTACTTCTCGTTCATCTACATCTACGGATACGCGTTCTTGCTGATCTTCCCGGTCGTGATGTACTTCACGCTGCGGGACTCGACGAGATTGCGGCGTCTGCTCGGTGCGTACGCGCTCAACTATACCATCGGCGTCACGCTGTACGTACTGTTTCACGCCTTCGGCCCACGACAGTACTTCGGGAGCGACGTCGAGACGATGCTCTATACGTTCGAACCCTCCTATCAACTGCTCACCAGAGAGATCAACCACTACACGAACGTGTTTCCGTCGCTTCACACGTCGCTCTCTGCGACCGTCATGATCTTCGCGATCAGGTCCAGATCGCAGTTCCCTGCGTGGACACCGACGGCAAGTGTTCTGGCCGTAAGCGTCTGGCTCTCGACGATGTATCTGGGCATTCACTGGGCGATCGACGTCCTGGGGGGACTGCTCCTGGCGGGGACGTGTGTGTGGCTCTCGTGTCGCTTGATCGGCCGATACGACGTCGACAGCCACCTCCAGCCCGCCTACGATCGACTGGCTGCGGTCGTCGATCGGGTCAAGACGACCGGCGACAGTGCGGACGAACGAGGGCACCGGTAACGCATCGAGCAGTGAAGAGACGTCCGCCCAGCCTGCACCAGTCCACTCGCTGTTGGGGGATTGCCCGCACGTCGTGCTCGGGCGTAATACTGTTATAGTCAGCCCGTCGAACGGTGAACGAACTGAATGGATTCGACTACCCGCGAGTCTCCCCTCTCTCGGCGAACGGTGCTCGGGACGGCGACGGCTGGTGCCGTTCTCGGCCTCTCCGGCTGTCTGCGCGGAATCAGGAACCTCTTTCGCGACGAACCGGCCGACGGGTTCTCGCTCTCAGTCGCGAGTGTCAGCCCCGCCGACGATCCCCAGGCTGCCGCCGTGGCGGACCGGCTCGAGTCGGCACTCGAGACCGCCGGGATCGACGTCGAGCGAGAAACACTTCCCCAATCGCGCTTTCTCCGCCGGATTCTGATCGATCACGAGTTCGATCTCTTCGTCGATCGAACGCCGCGACTTGCCGATCCGTCGGCGCTGTACGGACTGTTGCACACCCGGTTCGACGCGGAGTGGGGCTGGCAGAATCCCTACGGCTACTCGAACGTGACGATCGATTCGGCCCTCGACCGGCAGCGAGGCCGAACGGGAGCCGCCCGCGACCGGGCCGTCGAGCAGACACTCGAATCGTTCGCCAACGACCAGCCGTTTACCCCGCTGTGTCGGCCGACCGCGAAACACGTCTGGAACGGCGATCGATTCGTCGGCTTCGACCGCCATCCACTCTCCGAACGATACGCGTTCGTGGACATCGAGTCGATCGCCCCCGACGGGACGCTTCGGGCCGTCGTGACCGACGAGCGCGTGACGCGTCACTTCAATCCGCTCGGAATCGGGGGTCGCCACTCGTGTTCGCCGATCGACGACCTCCTCTACGACTCGCTCGCGACGACCGTCGACGGCGACGTGCACCCGTGGCTGGCCGACTCCTGGGCGTGGGAGGACGGCACCGCGACGCTGACACTCCGCGAGACGTCGTGGCACGACGGTGAGCCGGTCTCCGCCGAGGATGTCGTGTTTACGTACGACTTTCTGGCGGACACGTCGATGGATTCCGCCGAGGCGCCGATTCCCGCACCACTCTACCGTGGCCTGGCGACGGCGATTGCGGACGTCACCCGTCTCGACGACCACCGGGTTCGGATCACGGCCGAAGCCGGGAGGGCCGCCGCAGAACAGGCGTTCACGATCCCGATCTTGCCAGCCCACATCTGGCGGGACCGGACCGAGTCGGCCGAGTTCGTCGACGTGGAGACGCCCAGTGGTGCGACGGTCGCCGTCGTCACGGATAACGTTCCGCCGATCGGGAGCGGACTCTTCACGTTCGACGACCGGGAGGAAGGCGAGCGCCTCACCCTCTCTCGAAACGGTGACCACTTTACGACGACCGCCGATCTTCCGGAGACGCCGATCACCACGCTCGAAGTGACCGTTACGGAAGACACCGAGGCGGCGGTCGCGGCGATCGAAGACAGTGAGGCCGACCTGACGCTGTCGGCACTCGATCCCGAGACGGCGAGTTCGTACACCGCGGCGCCACCCCTGGTCACGCACGAACGCCCCAGCCAGTCGCTTTACTACATCGGATACAACGTCCGCAACGCCCCGTTGTTGAACCCGAACTTCCGCCGGACGATCGCCAGTCTCCTCGACAAGGCATCGATCGCCGAGTCGATTTTCGCCGGTGCGGCCACGCCGGTGGCCTCGCCGCTCGGCAATCCATGGCAACCTGCCTCGCTCGAGTGGGACGGGGCCGACCCGGTGACGCCGTTCCTCGGCGAAGACGGCGAACTCGATGTGGACGCCGTACGCAGCGAGTTCAGGTCGATCGGCCACCGGTACGACGACGACGGAAACCTGCTCGTCCGCTCGTAGCCATTGTGGCGGCTAGAATCCGTCAGTTACCGGTTTTCGATCGTCGCGAGAACGTGCTTGGAGCCGATCAGTACACGGCATCGGTCCCACACGTCGTTCGACGACGAGAGTACACAGCAGTCGCTCACTCGTCGTTCGACGGCGAGCACTGGCGATTCAGGATCGACTGGAAAATCTCGAAACGGCAGCGAGCGCGTCAGTCGTCTTCGAGGGCGTCAGCGATCCGCTGGAGCTGTCGCGTCGCGTCGCGAACCTCGTCGCGGAGCTGGCGGACTTCGCGGGTGAGTTCCTCGTTGCCGGCCTCGCCGCCTGGGCCACCGCCGCCCGGGCCGCCTCCCATCATGCCGCCCATCATCTGTGCGAAGGGATTGCCACCACCCATGCCACCGCCGCCCATTCCGCCACCGCCGCCGAACGGACTCTCGGGGGCGTCGTCGCCGCCTTCCTGTTCGCGCTTCTCTCGGATCTCCTCGACGCGCTCGCGGAACGACTTTTCTTCGCCGTCGTCCTCGCCCGTTCCCTCGTCCGTCGCATCCTCGGTAGGATCGTCCGACATGCCCGCGAATTCACCTGCGGGTCGGAAAAACGTTGTCATGGCTATGGAGTGGGTCGGTGGACGCGGGTCGAACTCAGTCACCGGCAAAGGCGCCGAGTGACGACTGTCGGTCGGCCGTCGCATCGTCCGCGTCGAGTTCGTGTCCGACCAGTTCCCGGAGGTCGACCGCGTAGGTCGTTCCACGCCGTTCGAGGACGAGCAGGCGCCCCTTCAGGCCGACGACGGTACCCGTTCCCACGAGTTCGGTGACCGGCCGTGTCGCAAGCGAGAGGCCGTAGTCGAACGAGAAGCGCTCGATCGGGTCGAACGTCGCGAGCACGGATTCCCAGGCGTCGTCGTCGACGTCGGCGGCGAGTCCTTCGATCTTGCGCTCGATCCGGACCCGGTCGGTGAGATCGGTCGCGATCTCGGCCTCGAGCTCCCGGGCGATCCGGCCGTTGGTGACCGTGTGGATGTGGGCTGCCCGATCTGCGCCCTGTTCTCTGAGACGGGTTTCGAGCCGTTCCAGCTGGGTGACGCCGACCTTGAACGTGGTCGGTGCGAACGCGGCGAGATAGACGGCGTGGTCCGTGTAACAGTCCATCTCGTCTTTGAGACAGGTCCCGGTGCAGCGCGCACAGACCCACGTCGACGTGTGCGCGTCGCAGTACGGCGCCGCGTCGCGATCGCACGGGACGTGTTCGCCGGTTTCGTAATCGATGGCCCCCGCGCAGTGGCGATCCCCGAGCCCGAACGCGATGGTCTCGTCGCGGCTGAGCGGTGTGAGAGAGAGGTCGCCGTCGTCACTCACCAACAGCGAAGATCCTCGTCCCGACCGCTCGTAGCCGACGATCTGCACACCATCGACTACGCGATGGCTTCCTATAGGCGTGACGTTACCTCGGACCCGTCGGTCGATACCCTGCCAGGCCGGTCGTAACTTCGGACCGCCGATCCGTACCCGGACCCGCCGATCACGTGACCCGCCTGTCCCGGCGCTCACCGTCGCCACCAACTACCGAGTCCGGTCCCGATCGCTGACGGTTCGGCCCCACTGTGGCAAAGATTTACGATCGCTCATCGGAAATCCACCGGTATGTCACTCGAAGGGACCCTCGACGCGACGTCGGCCGATGGGACCGTCCAGTTCACACTCTCCGTCGAAAACACGGGCGACGATCCCGTCACGGCACAGTTTAGTAACGGGTGCCGGGCAGATGTGGCCGTCGTGGACGACGGGACGGAGATCTGGCGCTACACCGACGGGCGAATGTTCACACAGGTGCTCGGCAGCGAGGAGTTCGACCCGGGCGAGACCCGAACGTTCGACGTCGAGTGGGACGATCCCACGCCAGGGTCGTACACCGCCGTCGGTGAACTCACGGCGGCAAACTGTTCGTGCGAGGCGGAGACGACGCTCTCGATCTGAGGGACGTCGGTCCTGTCCTGCCGAGAGCCTGCTGCGTGGCGCCTGCCCACCCGCGACTTCGAAGAGAAAGCATATGGGCCAGGCGTTCCTGGAACTGGTGAAATGGCGAATGGACGGACGGTTGGTGAGGTGCTAGAACGGGTTCGCGACCGACGACGGTCGCAGCGCTGCCCGACGTGTGATTCGACCGTGACGATTCGGGGCTATCACGGCGAGTACCGGTGGTCCTGTCTCGACTGTGACGCCGTGGGCTTCGGCTATCGGTCGCGATCGGAAGCCATCGACGGGGCTCGATCGCGATGATCGGCTAACGCTGGTCGGGATGACCAGCCGGGTCCGATCGCAGTGATCGTCGTGGTCCGCCGCAGTCCTCCCCAGGATACCCTTTCTGCCGGCCGAAGCACGGTCGAGCGGTCGCTTCGTGTATCGCCGCCGGTGGAAACACCTTTCTCGGCTGGCCCGCGAGACACGCTCGATGCGGGGCACATCTACGGACGTGGAATCGTCGGCCGATCGGTCGCGCAGGCGGCTGGTCGGGTGGGGACTGGGGATCGTCGTTTTCGTAGTGGGAATCGGCCACCTCTTCGTCGTGCAATCGGTGACGGGGCTGTACTGGGGGATTCCGGGCTGGTTGTGGGTCCAGCTCGCCGTCTTGGGTGGGTTGCTCGTCCTGGCCTGGCTCGCGATTTCCGCGGTCGCCGGTGGCGAGGCGTCCACGGCGTCGACGCCGATGGATGGTGACTCGTCCAGGTCGGTTGGTAACTCGCCCGAGTCGGAAGGTGGCTCGGCCACGACGGGTGGTGACTCGTGACGGCGTCGATCGCGCAGGTGACCTTCGCCGGCTACCTCGCGCTGATGCTGGTGATCGGCGTCTACGCCGGCCGGTTTACCGAGCGAACGCCCGCCGATTTCTACGTCGCGGGTCGGACGGTCGGCCCGCTCGCACTGGCGTTGACGCTCGTCGCGACCGTCCTGAGTGCGTTTACCGTCTTCGGCATCGGTGCGCAGACAGTCGGGACCGGGCTCGGCGCGTTCTCGTTTCTCGGCCTCGCGGCCGTCTTCTACACGTTCGTCTTCGCGTCGGTCGGCGTGACACTCTATCGCATCGGCCGGCAACGCGACGTGCTCACGCCCGCGGAGTACATCAGGGAGCGATACGAGAGTCCGACCCTGGGCATCGTCTACCTCGCCGTCACGGGCATCTTCATGATCGCGATGCTCGCCGGCCAGCTCATCGGCGGCGGCGTCGCGCTCGATACACTGGTCGACATTCCGTACACGGCCGCTATCCTGGTCATGGCCGCGTTCATGATCGTCTACGTCCACCTGGCCGGCTACCGCGGCGTCGTCTGGTCCGACGTCGTTCAGTCGACGGTCCTGTTCGTCGTCCTGGCCGGCGTCGTCGGCTACGTGATGATCGGTCTCGACAGCGCGTCCATCGCGGCCGAGGCGGCGACGGTCGAACCGTCGCTCTTCACTCTCCCTGGGCCGAAGGGGACCTGGACACCGCTCGCGATCGCGACCGCTGCCCTCGCCTTCACGGTCGGCGTCCCCGGCTACCCGCACACGATACAGCGGTACTTCTCGGCCGCCGACGAGACGACGCTTCGCCGGTCGGGCGTGCTGTTCGCGCTGGTCGCGATCCCGATCTATCTGTTCGGCACGCTACTCGGGGCGTGGGCGCTCGGCGTCGTCTCGGTCCCAGACCCGTCGGATCACGTTATCCCGGTGTTCATCGAGTCGATCTCGCACCCGGTCGTGTTCGGGATCGCGATGGCGGCGGCGACGGCGGCGATCATGTCGACGGCCGACTCCGTCGCGCTCACGATGAGTTCGATGCTAAGCCGGGACGTCTACCGGGTCGTCGTCGATCCGGCCGCGAGTGACGAGCGCGAGGTAGTGATGACGCAGGCCTTCCTGATCGCCACCGTGGTCCTGTCGGTCCTGCTCGCCCTCGCCCAACCGGCGGGGATCTTCGACCTGATCGCGTTCGCCGTCGTCGGCTTCGCGACGACGACCGCCCCCGTCTTCCTCGGTGCCTACTGGCGTGGTGCGACGGTCGCCGGTGGCGTCGCGTCGCTCGTGCTCGGGCCGGGCGTGACGATCCTGTTCTTCCTCGAGGTCATCCCACCGACGTACACCTTCGGGATGCACTACGGATTTGTCGGTGTCCTCGTCGCCTACGGTATCTTCGTCGGCGTGAGTCTGCTCACCTCGGCGCCGGATGCTCACTCGATTAGCGCGTACAGCCGATCGATCGTCCTCGATCGAGAGTGATCGCACGGTTGGCCGCACGACTGGTTGGCCGGACACGGCAACGCTTTCCGGAAGGCCGGACGTCTCCGAATCGGTGCTGACGGAGCGTGCAGTCCGGTCTGCACCTGTCCGTCCGGCATCTCGCTCTCGCCGGCGTCAGCGCCCGCGGTGAATCCGGACCCCACTGACAGCACTATTTGACTGGCTTCCGTAGGTCCGGCTGCATGACGGACCACGATACGACCGCACTCGTGACGGCGGACTGGGTCGAGAATCATCTCGATGACTTTCAGTCGGACGATCCCGCGTACCGACTGCTCGAAGTCAACAATCCGACGGTAACGGCGGATTCGGACTACACACCCTACGAGGAGGGCCACATTCCGGGGGCGACCTTCTTCGACTGGGACGAGGACCTGAGCGATCCGGTCCAGCGAGACCTCCTGGGGAAGGAGGCGTTCGAGGACCTGAACGCCCAGGCGGGGATCACCGAGGACTCGACGGTCGTCATCTACGGCGGCGGGCGTGTCCCCAACTGGTTCGCGCTCTTCGCCTACTGGGAGTACAAGTACTACGGCCACGACGACGTTCGCGTGATCGACGGGGGCAAGCCCTACTGGGTCGCGAACGACTACCCGCTGACCACGGACGTCCCCGAGTTCTCACCCCAGGCGTACACTGCGTCCGGCCCGTTCGAGGACATCCGCGCCTACCGGGACGACGTCGAGCAGGCGGTCGACACCGGCGTCCCGCTGGTCGACGTTCGCTCGCCCGAGGAGTTCACCGGTGAGGTCATCGCGCCTGAGGGCCTGCAGGAGACGGCCCAGCGCGGTGGGCACATTCCCGGCGCGCAGAACGTCCCAACGACCTCGGTGCTGAACGAGGACGGCACGTTCAAAGACCCCGACGAACTGCGCGAACTGTATCGTGACGTGGGGATCGAGGACGATCAGGAGGTCGTCACCTACTGCCGCGTCGGTGAGCGCTCGTCGATCGAGTGGTACGTCCTCGCCGAACTGCTCGGCTTCGACGACGTGCAGAACTACGACGGCTCCTGGACGGAGTGGGGGAACATCATCCGGGCACCGATCGAGACCGGCGAGGCCGAGTGACGCCCAGTCGGGTCCGGTGAGTGGCCAGCCTCGCCGATCGGGTGGCCCGCGTTCGATCGTGTGCCGTGGGCACACGACACGATGGTGTTTCGAGCCGAAAGGGGTATACCGCCCCCTGACCAACCAGTCAGTCAGTGACTGACGACGCACGCGACGCGATCATGCAGGCGACGTACGAGGCGCTCTGTGCGGACGGCTACAGTGACCTCACTGCCCAGCGCATCGCCGATCGAACCGAGATGAGCAAGGGGTCGCTGTTCTACCACTACGACTCCGTCGACGACTTGCTCGCATCGTTTATCGAGTATCTACTCGCCGGCTACGGGCACCGTGCCGAGGCACTCGATGGCTTCCCGCCGGAAGAGCGCCTCGCCGCGTACGTCGAGTGGTGGTTCGACATCTCGACGGCCGAGGGAACCGGCCACCACACGGCGATGCTGGAACTGCGCGCGCAGGCACCGTACAACGAACTGTTTCAGGAGAAGCTACGGGAGAGCGACGAGGCGCTGCGCGACACGCTGGTCGATATCCTGACGGCGGGCATCGAGACCGGGGCATTCGTCGATCACGACCCGGCGATCGCGGCCGATTTCCTCCTGGGCGCGTTCGTTGGGGCGCGAGTTCGTCACTTCACGCTTGGGCGAGCGACCTACAGTGAACACGCCTACGAGGCGACCAGGGAGTACATCGAGACCGAAATCCTGACACCTGAGACGACGTATCCCGACGAACCGGCCGTCACGTTTCCGCCGGACGAGCGGTTCGCGGATACTGGCGACGAACACGCTGTCCCCAGTGGCGCTGAACAGGACGATCGAACCGAGGCCGCGACGGCCGACGCGGCGAGCGAGCACGAGGACACCGAATGAGCTCGGAGACGGATCGGTCAGTCAACGTCACCGACGGTGACCTGTTCAAGCCCCTGATGGTGCTGTCGGCGCCCATCGTCGGTTCACAGGTCCTGAACGTCGGCTACAACATGGCCGACACGTTCTGGGTCGGCCGGCTCGGCGGCGACGCCATCGCGGCGCTGTCGTACTCCTGGGCGGTCGTCTTCCTGATGATCAGCGTCGGTGGCGGACTCACCGTCGCGGGGACGGTTCTCATCGCCCAGAACAAGGGTGCGGGCAAGACGGCTCGCGCGAGTCACATCGCCGGCCAGACGCTCGCGTTCGTGACGGTCGTCGCGCTGGCCCTCGCCACGGTGGGCTATCTCCTCACGCCGTGGCTCATGCGGATGGTCGGTGCCGATCCGGGCGGCGATGCCTACGCCTTCGCGGTCGGCTACACCCGGATCATGTTCGTCGGGATCGCCTTCATGTTCTGGTTCTTCATCTTCGACGCGCTCTCGCGCGGCTGGGGTGACACCCGAACGCCGCTGTACCTGATGGCGATCAGCGTCGGCCTGAACGTCGTGATCGATCCCGTTTTGATCCTCGGATTCGACGGCAATCCGCTGTTCGCCTGGCTCGGGCTGACCGATCTCGAGTCGTCGCTGTACGCCGCGACTGGCTTCACCGGCTGGGGCGTCGACGGGGCGGCGATCGCGACGATCTTCTCGCGGGCAGTCGCGGCGATAATCGGGCTCTTCTTGCTCTTTTCGGGGCGCGTCGGGCTCGAACCCTCGCTGTCCGATCTGTGGCTCGAACGCGAGACCGTCCGGAAGATACTCGATATCGGCGCGCCGATCGCCACCGAGCAGGGCTTTCGGGCGTTCGGCATCACTGTCCTGACGGCCATCATCGCGCTGGCCGGGACCGAGGCGGTCGCCGCGTACGGGATCGTCACGCGACTGTCGTCGCTGCTTTACATGCCTGCACTGGGGCTCGCGCGCGGCACCGAGACCGTCGTCGGGCAGAACCTCGGCGCCGATCAGGTCGACCGGGCGAAACGAGCCGTCAAGTTGAGTTCGATGGTCATCGTCGGCGTCTTCGTCGTGGTCATCGCGATCGCCTATCCCTACGCCGAGGCCATCGCAGGCGTCTTCATCACGCCCGACGCCGAGAACGCCGACGTGGTGATCGAGTACGCCGCCGCCTACGTCTTCATCGCCGGCCCGTCGTACGTCTTCCTCGGCGTCTTCCAGATCCTCCTGGGCGGACTCCGGGGGAGCGGGTCGACGAAAGCCGCGATGGTCCTCTCCGTACAGGAGCTGTGGGTCTGGCGGATCCCAATCGCCATCGTCGCCGTCGTCGCCTTCGAGATGGGCGTCGTCGGCGTTTGGTACGCCGTCGCCATCTCGTTCGTCGCCTCGGCGATCGTCACGGGACTGTGGTTCCTCCGCGGAACCTGGACGGACAACGTCGTCGAGGAGGACGTCGCGACGCCTGTCGCGGGAGACTGATTTCTTCGGCTGCTGATCCGTTCCCCCTACCACGCTGTCAGCGCCCGGGGCCCGTGGAGCCAGACGAGGACGGCGAGGAAGGCCCCTGCGCCGGTCAGTGCGAACGCGCCGCCGACGTAGAAGACCGAGGCCATACTCACTTCGTACATGAGCCAGCCACCGAGCAGCGGCGCGATCACGCTGCCGGGGCGCCAGACGAGTTCGCGAATCCCGAAACTGGAGGCGACGCCGCCGTCCTCGGTGCCTTCGTCGGCGAACAGCGCCATACTGGCGGGTTCGCGGAAACTGTCCGCGACGCCGAGGAGGGCAGAGAGGGTGACGAGTGGAACGAACGCCGGCGAGACGTCGCCGACGAGGGGTAACGCGGTCGGCAGGCCCACCGCGGAGCCGATCGCCGGCGCGAAGGGGACGACGAGTGCGACGAGTCCGTACGCCGCCCCGCCGGCGAAGACGAACAGCGCACGTCCGTGTATGTCCGAGAGCCGGCCGGTGAACGTCTGGCCCACCATATTGGTGAATTTCTCACTCGTGACGGCGACGGCCACCGCTAACCCGCCGTAGGCGAGGCCGCCGTCCGCCGCTTCGACGCCGGCGAAGATGGGCACCCACGTCCGAACGAGCGTCACGGCGAAGGCGTACTGGAAGCGAAAGGTCGAGAGCGTGATGATCCGTCGGTTCAGCGCGAGATCGCTGAAGGGAAATCCCTCGATTCGAGTCTCGTCGGGATCGAGATACCGATAGGTCACTGCCCAGGCGACGAGCATGGTCACAACGATGATCGCGAAAATCGGGCCGAAACCGACAGCGTCGTAGATCGCTCCGGCGCTGAGTCCACCGATGATCGACGCGGCGAAGCTTGCGGCGTTCGCCTTCCCGATGTGGGTGGCACGCGTCTCTTCGCGTGCGAGCTGGCCGACGAGCGAGAGCGTCATGAGTCCGGCACCGGTGACGATGACTCCATGGAGTGCCCTGACCGCGATGAACGATGCACTGGAGTCGACGAACGGGAACGCCGCGTAGACGAATACCCCGCAGCCGAAGACGACGAGCAGTACCGACCGCTTGTCGAACCGGTCGCCGGCCCAGGCCAGTGGGACCACGGCGACGGTCTGTGCAAACGTAAAGCCAGTCGTGTACAAACCGACAATCAGGCCAGCACTGATTGTCAACCCAAAGATGGACACACCGCTTGGGTCCAGGACGTTGATGTATTCCGGCAACAGCGTGATCAGCGTGATAAAGCCGAAGCCCTCGGCGAATCGGGCGAGATACAGTGCGCGGAACTGGGTGCTGGACTCGGCCACGCTGGGAGGTTCGACCGGTTCGGCGTATATGTTTCGAACCGTAACGAATTGACGATACCACACCGTCAGACATCCGTCTGCCGAACCTTTTTCAGGAATTACCACCGACTATAGTCTGGCCGCAACGCTCCAGGTTCGCATCCCATTCCCGTGTCCCCCCTGGGCGTCGGCCCTTTTGAGACGGCGAGCGACGAGCCGCGTATGCCGGCTTCGACACACCCGCTCGCCTTCGACACACCCATCGATTTTCTCTGACTCCCGTCTCTCGGCCAGCGGCAGCTGTCCGTCGGCGTCCGTCGTTCGAGCAGGCGACCGACGGCACGAGGCTTCCGTCACTGGGGACGTACGGGCCTCATGAACGATTCCGAAGCCGAAACCGTTCGCCAGTTGTACGCGTGTGAAACGTGTGGCCTGGTGTACGCCAGATTGGAAGAACCACAGACCTGCCGACTGTGTGAGACCGCGCTGTTCGTCGCTGTCTACCCGGCGCCGGTCGACCAGTGAGGAACGGCGATTATTAGCCGACGCGTTTCTCCATGACGATCTCGTCGTAGTCGCGTTCGTCTAACGGATACTCGTCGATTCGTTCGTACCCTCGATCGCGATAGAAGTCGGGAAGGAACGGATGTTCTGGCGGTGTCGTCAGCCAGATCGTGTCCGCGTTTCCGGCGTCGACGGCGGCCTCTGCCGCCGCCAGCAGTTTCGATCCAACGCCCTGCGCTTTCCAGTCGGCGTGAACACCGAGTCGACTCACTTTGACCCGATCCGGTGCGGTCGCCTCGAGTCGGACGCCCCCGACGACGGTGTCTTCGACCGTCGCGACGATGACGCCGTTCTCGTCGATCCACGCGCGGAGCATCGCCGGCGTCACCGACTCGGCTTTCGCCGGGAAGCCGAGTTCGCGGTTCTGCGCGTACGCACTCCGGTACACGGCCGCGAGCCGGTCCGCATCGTCCGGCCGCGCCTGCCGGATCCGGACACTCGCCTCACGAACGCCCGTCTCGCCTCGGTCGGTCGGTTCCGTGTCTTCGTTCCCACCTGTCTCGGCGGGTGGGTCAGTACGCGCTGGATCGTTGGGTGCCTCGTGCTCGTCGGCCGTCGGGTCGGCGGCCTGGTCGCTCGTCGTCTCCTCGGTGTCGGGACGATCTGTGACGTCTTCGGTGTCGTTCGACTCGTTGCTATCGCTGTCGTCGGACCCGCTCCCGCCGCGTCGACTCTCATCGCGTTCGGCGCCTGCATTCGGTGCCCCCTCGTCGTGACCAGTGGTCGCTTCGCCCGTTCCGCCCTGGGATGCCTGTCCGGCTGGGGCGGGCCCGTCGGCGATGGCCCTGTCTGTCGTGACTGACCCGTCTTCTTCGGCGTGCGTGGGAGACGGTGTGTGATCCGGCGCGGTGTCGGTGTCCTCGCCACCAGCACCAGACTCGGTATCGACGGTCGGCGACGATGGTGCTGCGCCGGGGTCTGCCGACGGGGATACGCTGTCAGTCCCGGTCGCCGACTCGGGCTCGTCGGCTTCCTGGGTGTCGTTTGACTCCTCATCTCGATCGCCAGCAGTTCTGTCGTCCCGGCTGTCGTCAGCCCGTTCGTCCTGCTTCTCGTCCGCCTCGTCGGTATGGCTGTCGTCGTCCGCAGCGTCCCGGCGGAACCGGTAGGTGAACCCGTCCAGGACCTCCCAGAGGTGTTCGTCGTCGACGATCTCCCAGCCGTGGTCGGCGAGGCGCTCGCCGTGTTCGGTGTCCACGGTAAATCGCCACGTCACAGCGCCGCTGGCGCGTTCACCCTCGTCCGGCGGTGTCTCCTCGCGCACGGCCCTCAGGACGAGGCCGTCCTCACGCCGGAGGGTGACCGCCTCGTCTCCCAGCTCCTCCAGATCCCAGTTCATTGGATGGTCATTCTTACTCACCATTGAAAACGGTCGCGGTGATCGGATTGTCCGTTCAAACGGAGTCGCGTCCGCGATCGTGGGGGAGATCTGCCTCGATCCCCGGCGAGGGTCCGGCTGGGGCTCCGTTCTACCCACTGGCAGTCTTCGTCCTCTTCGCTCCCAATGGAGTTGTCCCGTTTTCGAAACGAGTTCGACTGCTTGCGCCACTGGTCACCCGCACAAACGCTTTTAGTATTACACTTCGAGTGAGAGAATGTGTCGCACGAATCGGGACAGGAGACGGGTAACGTCGGACTCTTCGATGCGGTCGCCATCGAGGTCGGCCTCATCGTCGGGGGTGCGCTGTTCAGTTTGACCGGCGTCGCGGTGGCCCTCACGGGTCCGGGGGTGGTGATCGCCTTCGCTATCGCGTTCTCGATCGCCATCCTCGGACTCGTCCCGACAGCGATGCTCGGCTCCGCCTACCCGACGACGGGCGGCAACTACCGCTACCCCGCCCGGTTCGTCTCCCCGGCGCTGGCCTTCCTGGCCGCCTGGGGGCTGGCGATCAGCATGTTCGGCGGCGGTCTCCCGCTGTACGCCTTGACGGCCGGACAGTACGTCGACGCCATCGTCGCGGTCGAACCGACTCTGGTCGGCCTGGCGCTATTGACCGGCTTCTTCCTCGTGAACCTGCGTGGCATCCGACCCGCGGCCCAGGTCCAGTCGATCCTGTTCGTCGCGCTCGTCGCCGCGCTCGGGGCGTTCGTCGTCTTCGGCGTCCCCGCCGTCGAGGCGGCGAACCTGCGGCCCACGTTCACGGGTGGTCCCGTCGGCCTCGTGACGGCCGCCGGCGTGCTGTACTTCGTCTGTCTCGGGGCCAACTTCGTCGTCGACATCGGCGGCGAGGTCCGCGACGCGACGCTGACCATCCCGCGCTCGTTCGCCGTCAGCGTGCCGCTCGTCCTCGGGCTGTACGCGCTGCTCGGATTCGTCGCGGTGGGGTCGGTCGGGGCCGAGGCGATGGCCGGCGAGACGCTCGCGGTCGCGGCCGAGGCGTTCCTTCCGGCGTCGCTCCGGGCCGCGTTCGTCGTCGGCGGCGCCCTGTTCGCGATCGCCACGAGCGTGAACGCCGTCTTCATCATCGCGCCGAAGTACTTGGAGGTGCTCGCGGCCGACGGTCTGATTCCGTCCGTCTTCGCCCGTCGTAACGAGCGGTTCGGCACGAACCACTGGGGGCTGGCGCTGGTCTACGTGCTCTCGGCCGCAGCGCTGGTCTCGCCGATCCCCATCGACCAGTTGGGCTCCCTGCTCGGCTTCGGCGGGGCGTTCCTCGTCGTGCCGGTGATGCTCGCCGCGATTCACGTCGTCCGCCACCGCCCGCCGGACTTCGACTCGACCGCGTTCCCGCTCTCGCCGCGGCTCGTCGCGGGAATGGCCGTCCTCGCGATTCCGCTCAACCTCTGCTTGCTCGTCCTGCTGGCCACGACCGCGCCGCGTGTGTTCGCCGGATGGCTCGGTCTCCTCGTGATCGGCGGTGTTTACTACTTCGCCCGGTCACGGTATCGGCCTCAGCAGGAGTCGCCACCGACCCTTCGACCAGAACCATGACACCACACAGTACTCGTTCCGATACTCGGCCCGACAATCGTTCCGACACCGCGTTCGATATCGACCGCACCGGCGTCGTCGGTGCGGGCGTGATGGGCCGCGACATCGCGGCGTTGCTCGCGACGGCGGGCTATCGCGTCACGCTCGTCGACGTCGACGCCGACGCACTGACTGACGCACAATCCTACCACCGCAGCAACGTCGCTGACTCACTCGCCGACGCGGGATACGAACCACCGGACGACCTCGCCGCCCGGATCAGCTACGACACGGAACTCGACGCGCTCGCGGACGCAACGTTCGTCGTCGAGGCCGTCCCGGAGGACCTCGGGCTGAAACGCGACCTCGTCGGCTCCCTCGCCGACGTACTCGACGACGACGCGATCGTGGCGACCAACACCTCGTCGCTCACCCCGGGCGATATCGCAGCTGACGTCGTCGATCCCTCCCGCGTCGTCCTCTTTCACTTCGCGAACCCGGCGATTCCGCGCGACCTGGTCGAGATCGCCGGCGATGACGCCGCCGACCGGGCGCTAGAGACGGCCGCGGCGGTGGCGACCGCGATCGGCAAGCGTCCGATCCGCCTGGAACGAGAGTACCGGGCGAACGGCCTCTCGCGGCTGTCGGCGAGCATCAAGTGTGCGGCGACGTGGGAGCTGCGGGACGCGTCGCCGGCGGCCATCGACACCGCCGCGACGGCGGTCGGCTTCGCACAGGGTCCGCTGGAACTGATCGACCGAATCGGACTCGACGTCCACCTCGCGACGGTCGAGAACCTCGAGGACGCGTACGGTGATCGGTACGCCCCACCGCCAGCCGCCCGGGAGCGCATGGCGTCGATGATCGAGGACGGGCGACTCGGCAAGAAGACTGGCGAGGGCTTCTTCGAGTGGGTCGACGGCCAGGCGGTCGTTCCCGACCCCGAGGAGTCACACGACGTCGCGCCGATCCTCGCCGCCCTCGTCAACGAGGGACACCGGCTGGTCGACGACGGCGTCGCCGACGCCGACGCGATCGACGAGATCCTCAGGCGCGGCTCGGCCGGCGACGTCGGTCCGTTCGACGTGGAGTCGATGCTCGGTCGCGACTTCCTGCGTGACACCCTGTCCGAGCGCTACGCGGAGACAGGCGCGGGCGTCTACGAACCGGTATTCTGAGAGATAGGAGGGTTGCGAACCGCTGTTGAATCTCTCAGAAGGTGATAAATCCTGACCCTGATGTGTTCTATACAGGTTAGACACCTACTGTTCAACAGATGTCGGTTTGGGTTCGAAGTATTGGCTTATAACTCCAAAAATGACACCCATAACCACTCCAATCTGAATTCCCCTGTTCAGATCTCCTTCAGTGAGTAAACCCAAGAGAATTGGAACACTGAATGCGACAACGAAGAACACACCTGCTCTGGTAAACTTGTTTTCAAGCATAAGAGTATCCTCAACATCAGTTGACAAATTTCTTTTGAGATTCTATCTATTCCGTAGTGAGTACCATCCCGACCCGCTCAGTACGCAACTCTCATTGATCGGCTGTTTCACTCGAAAATATGTCTGATGAATAGGTGTTCAACAGAGCCGGTCGCGAACGCTTTGCTGCCCGTCTCGATCACACGAGCAGCGGTGGCGCGGCGTAGGGATCCACCTGCACGTCGAGCAGTGTGGGTTCGTCGCTCGCGATCGCCGATTCGATAGCGTCCGGCAGCGCGGCCGCGTCCTCGATCACCGTCCCGGCACAGCCGAAGCCGCGGGCGACCTGCGCGTAGTCGACGCCGGGTTCGAAGTCCGTCGACTGGTCGACGTTGTAACTCCCCATCTGACTCATCTTCGAGGAGCCCAGCGAGTCGTTGTTCGTCACGATCACGGTGAGCGGGAGGTCCTCGCGGGCGGCCGTCTCCAGGTCAGCGATGTGGTAGCCGATGCCGCCGTCGCCCGAGAGCGCGACCACCGACGCGTCGGGGCGGGCGAGTTGCACACCGATCGCCTGGGGCAGACAGGCGTTGATGCCGTCGCTGCCGCGGGCCTGCAGGTATCGGAGGCCGGGTTCGGCCGGTTCGTAGAATGCGCCGGAGAAGAAGCCGGGGAAGCTCGTCGCGCTCACCAGCACGCCGTCCGCCGGGATCGTCCGGTTCAGTTCCGCGATCACTCGCTGGGGTGTGATCGGGGACGCGTCGCTTTCGAACTCGTCGGCGTGGGACTCGCGCCACGCGTCGCGAGCGGCGGCCAGCTCGTCGATCCGGTCGGCGCGGTCGGCGACCGCCGCCTCGTCGGTGCGCCCTGCGTCGCCGGCGGCCCCGACCAGCGCGTCGAGCGTCGCCCGGAGGTCGGCCTCGATCGGGACGTCGGCCTCGTAGTTCCGGCCCAGCCACGCGGGGTCGCGGTCGACGTGGACGACGGCGGCGTCGTCGGGGACCAGCGACCAGCCGACGGTCGTGAGATCGCCGAAGCGGGTCCCGAGGCCGATCACGAGGTCGGCGTCCGCGACGGCGTCGTTCGCGACCTGACAGAACCCCCAGCGCCCGACCACGCCCAGGGCGTACGGGGCGGTCTCGGCGACGGCGCCTTTCCCGTTCATCGACGTGACGACCGGCGTGTTCGTCCGTTCGGCGAACGCGCTCAGTTCCGCGCACGCGTCGGCGCGGACGATCCCTTCGCCGGCGAGTATCACCGGCCGGTCGGCGTCGGAGAGCTTCTCGAGGACGGCGTCGACGTCGGCCGCCGACGGTCGCGGACGCGCCGAGGGAAACGTCGCGTCGAGGTCGTCGCGGGGTTCGCGATCGGTCGCCGCCCGGACGACGTCCTCCGGGAGGTTGACGTGGGCCGGCCCGGGAACGCCGCCCGTGGCCTCGCGCACGGCCGCTTCGACGGCCTCGACGGCGCGGCCCGGCGTCTCGGCGTCGGCCGTGGTCTTCGTGAACGGGTCGAGGATGGCCTCGTTGTCGGCGTCCTGGATGACGCCCTTGCCGCGCGTCTCGCGGTCGTTCCCGCCAGTGAGCGCCAGGACGGGACTCGAGGCGCCCGCCGCCTCGCAGAGCCCGGCGCCGAGGTAGGCAGCGCCGGGCCCGCTGACGCCGTCGACGATGCCGAGGGAGCCGCTCGCTCGTGCGTAGCCGTCGGCCATCAGTGCCGCGCTCGCCTCGCTTCGCGCGAGCACGTGTCGAAGGTCCGAGTCGGCCAGACTCGCGTAGTAGGGATCCAGCTGTTCGCAGGGAAAGCCGAACACGGTCTCCACGCCGGCGCGTTCGAAGAGGGAGACGATGCGGTCGGTGACGCGCGTCATTGCACCACCGCCCGTTGCAGCGACGCACTCGTCGTCGCGCCAGTCGACGGCCAGCCTATGGTATCGAGTAACACTCGTCGCATACGATGACACGTCGGTTATGGCGCAAAAAGCTTGCGCAGCCTGTCGGACGGCGTCGATTCGGTCAGAATCCGGATCCGTTGGTTACACGTGCTCGTCGAGGAAGTCGACGATGCGCTCGAACTGCTCGATGCGGTTCTCACGGGAGGTCGTGTGGTGGCCTTCGTCGTCGAAGATGCAGGTTTCGACGGGGATCCCCTGCGATTCGACGGCGTCGGCGATCTGGCGCGCCTCGTCGACCGGGACCCGCGGGTCGTTCTCGCCGTGCTGGACGAAGAGCGGACACTCGATCCGATCGACCGCGTGGATCGGTGAGATGGATTCGAGGAATTCGCGGTCCTCGGCGAGCGACCCGTACTCGGCTTCGCGGTGCGAGCGGCGGTAGTCCCCGGTGTTCTCGAGGAAGGTGACCCAGTTGGCGATGCCGACGAAGTCGACGGCGGCCGCCCAGTGGTCGGGGTACTCGGTGATACAGGACAGGACCATGAACCCGCCGTATGAGCGGCCGTAGCAGACGATCCGGTCGGAATCGATCGCGGGGTGATCGGCAAGCCACTCGACCGCAGCGTCGATATCCCGAACCGAGTCCATTCGCTTTTCGACGTCGTCGAGTGCTGCGTAGGTCGCGCCGTACCCCGTCGAGCCGCGGACGTTCGGCTCGAAGAGCGCGTAGCCGGCGTCGAGGAAGTACTGCCGGATCGGCCGGTTGCGCCAGGATGGGCGACGCTGGGCGCTCGGCCCGCCGTGGATGTCGACGATGACGGGCGTCTCGCCGGGTTCGTAGTCGTCCGGGAGCGTGACGAATGCGGGGATCTCCCGGCCAACGCGAGACTCCGTCTCGCGAGCAGACGCGCGTCGCCCGTCGACGTCGAACGTCTCGTACCGGATCAGTTCGGGTTCGTGGTACCGATCGAGCGTGACGCCGCCGGGCGAGGGCGTCGTCCACCGGGTGGCCTCGGGTCCGGCGACGCCGCCATCCGCGAGGTCGATCCCGAAGATCGAGTAGTTCAGGTTCGTCGCCGAGACCGTCATCGCGGCGCGTTCGCCGTCGGCGCCGATCGTTAGTTCGGAGACGACACCGGCGGGGTGGTCGACCGGGACGGCGGCCACGTCGGTCGCGCTGGCCAATCGGCCGGCGGCCGTCACGGAGTAGCCCTCGACGTTCCAAGTGTAGACGAGCCGGCCCGAGTCGGCGTCGAGGGCGAACCCGTCGATACTCCAGTCACGGTCGTGCGCGCTGGCCGTGACGGTATCGTCGTCCGGGAGTGCGGCATCTCCAGCTGCGGCGGCGTCGAGAATGTCGTCGTCGCTCCCAACGACGGTCGTGACGTCGCCGCCCGCTTCGTCGATGCGGACGAGTTCCATCGTGTCGGCGTTCGCATCGCTCAGGCAGTAGACGTCGTCGTTCGGGCCGAACGTCGCGTGCGTGTACCGAACGTCGCCATCGTGGGGCGTGACGTGCTCACGCTCGCCCGTCTCGACGTCGACGACGAAGAGGTCCGTGTCCGAACTGGCGTTGGCGGTACTCACGAGGAGTCGCTCCCCGTCCGGACTCCAGTCGTCGACGCTGTAGAACCCCTCGCCCTCGCAGACGAGTCGGGGTTCCGGGCCGTCGGCCGCGGTCTCCTCGTCGGCATCCGTTGCTCCCGGCTCGATGCCGTCGACAGCCATCACGTAGACGTCGAAGGCGGCGCTGTCTCGACGATTCGCGGTGAACGCGATCCGATCGCCCGCGGGACTCCAGCCGCCCCACAGGTGGATCGCGTCGGGTCTGTCGGTCAGTCGGGAGATCTCGTTCGTCTCGGGATCGAGCGCGAAGAGTTGATCGTGTTCGTCGGCGCCGCTGTCCTTCCCGAACGCGATCGCGCCGCCGTCCGGCGACCAGTCAGCGATTGAGATCCGGTCCTCGTAGAACGTTCGCTGTGTGGGCCAGGTATCCGGTTCCTCGCTCGTCCAGACCTGCATCGTCCCGGTCGTGTCGGCGAGGAAGGCGAGGCGGCCGTCGGGCGCGACGGTCGGGGCCTTCGTCTCCCGCGCGGAGAGGTAGTCTCGAAGCTCGCGTGGCATGGATCGAGTGGCGGACCGGGGCCTGTTTACCCTTTGGGTCTCGGCACCGTCTCACCTTGGCGCCTCTCCAGACACGTGAGGGAGTTCACCGGCGATACCTCGGGGGCAACAGGGAATCCAACAGAGCCGACGATGGACAACCGCGTCTCTGCACTGGTCGTGCGTGCGAAACGGATCGTTGGGGGCGGCGAACCGCTGTGGCCGTCGATGACACCGAACTACTGTCGCGGTCCGTCTCGTCGAGGAGTCCGTTCCGGCCGTCCTCAGTGAGCCATATCGAGGAGGAAGATGAGGAGAAACCCGACGAAAAACAGCGTCGTCGATGTCGGCGTTTCTGGCACCTTCTGGGCCTTCACGAGGAGTTCCTCCGTCACCAGATAGAGGAGGGCGGCAGACCCGAACGCGAGCACGAGTGCGATCGGCGTTCCCGACACGCCGCTGAGTGCGAACACGCCGACGAGCACGCCGAGGAGCAACAACACGCCGAAACTTCCTGGCACGGCGAGCTTCCTGAAGGTCCCCATCTCCTCGGGCAACGCGATGACGCCGGTGACGCCGAGGAACAGGACCTCGATGGCGAGTGCGACCGCGATGAGGACGCCGGTGGCCGGTTCCGTCAGGAACGCCACCCCGATAAGCACGCCGTCGATCACCATGTCGATGCCGACGGTGACGAGCAGGCTGGCCGCGCCCGCGATCTTCCCGCCGATACCTCGCCTCTCGACGTACGTTCCGAGACGGGGGACGCCGAGCATCGTCACGACGCCGATCGCGAAGCCGATAACGACCACGCTCGGGGCGCGAGTGTGGACGTCAGGCAGGAGTTCGGCGGCGACGGCGGCGAACACGACGCCGGCCGCGAAGTGCTGAACGTTGCTCTCCATCTGCGCCGACGGCTGCCGGTAGATCGCGATCACGCCACCGACGAGTGCGGCGACGACCGCCAGCATCGTGTACGAAACCGCCTGGACCAGTACTTCGGTCATCCTTCTCTCCTCCCTCGTCCAGCTAGTTGAGTGCTGTCAGTTTGGCGATCAGGTCGACGAAGGGGAATGCGTCCAGGGTGAGAACGTAGACGCCGACGGCGGGGAGCAGCAGGCGGCCGGGGCTGTGGCGGGAGGACGTTCGGCCCGTCGCGTTCACGTCGTCGTTCGACCTCGACAGTCGTGAGTCCCGCTCGGCGACGGACCGATCGTGCGTCGACGGCGTCTCCGGTCATTTGTGGGCCTCAGGGCACTACGGCGAAAACCCACCGTTCGCGTTCACTCACTGCCGCTCCGGCTGTGGCCCGCCGCCCGTCTGAGCCTCCTGTGCGTCGCTCCATCCGCCGGCGTCGACGACCTCGAACAGCTTTCGCCAGTTCTGCGTGTCCTCGCTCTCGGGAAGCTGGTTTCGAAGCTGTTCGAAGTCCGACCCGGGCACCTGCTCGCGGACCAGATCGATGATCACCCGGGTGTGGTAGGCGACGGTGGCCTTGTCGCGTCCCTCGATCTCGCTGGCCCGGTCCAGAAACTCCGCCCAGTCGAATCGCTGGCCGTGTTCGTCGACGGCACCGGTCAGGTACCACTTGATCTCCATCGGGAGCGACGCCGCCAGATCGGCTGCGTTCTCGGCGGGAATACGCTGACCGAGCGGGTACAGCGTCGCCCGGATCGCTCGCACGGTTTCTCCGGTTCCCGGGAGTTCGAGTCGGTGCTGTACCTCACCTGTGAACTCGTTGAAGTTCATACCCAAACCGCCCACGACCACCCTCATCACTGCTAGTGGTACGTGTTAGGCCGAACGAACGTCTCGCGATCGGGTCTTTGCACCGATTCCTGCTGACACCGGTCTGCTCACAACGGGTCGAAACCCGCGCTCGCATTCGGGGTTGCACCGCCCAGGCGGGACAGTCGGGGTCGTGTTATATACTCCTCGACACCGTTCGATCAGTCCGACGGCGGACGGGAGAACCCGCTTGCGCCGGGTATCGGACCGTCGATCGTTGTCGAAGCCCGCACACTGAGACAAACTCGCTCGCACGGTCTGCCCGATCGTCGGGAGCGACTGGCAGCTGGCGTGGGCGGCGCGATCGAACACGAACGGTACGGGCCGGCGCGACTCAACGCAACGGTCCGCTCGCGGCTGTCCGAGTACCCGTCCACGATGTGACCGTCGGCGCGTCGCACGTGGACCGACGGTGGACGAGCGGTGGACCGTCTTCCGAACGACCCGCTTACAGATCCATGGACATCGAAGATATCGTTTCGACCGAGTATGTCGAGTTCGACCCCAAGACACCCGTCTCGAAGCTCGCCGGGGCGTTCGCGGACTCCGAGGTCACCGGGGTCGTCGTGCACGGCGACGAGTTCGACGGCGTCGTCACCAGGCGCCAACTCGCTCGCTCGCACGTACAGCCCGGACAGACGATCGGATCGCTCGTCTGGCACGTCCCGCGACTCACACCGGACGAGGACGTCCGCCACGTGGCGCAGTTGATGATCGACAGCGACTCGCAGTTGCTCCCCGTGTTCGACGGTCAGCACCTGGCCGGCGTCGTCACCGCCGACGACATCCTGCGGGCGGTCCAGCCGTTTCTCGACGCGGCGACGGTCGCGGAGGCGCACACGGCGGACCTCGTGACGCTCGACCCGGACTCGACGCTGGGCGACGCGCTCTCCCTGTTTCGCGAGGAGCACATCACACACCTTCCAGTGGTCGAGGACGACGCCGCTGTCGGCGTGTTGAGCCTCTACGACGTGACCGACCTGACGGTCAGGGCCGAAGTACAGAGCCAGGGTGGCGACGCTGGTGGTGTCGACCCGTTCGGCGGCGAACTCGCGGACAGCACCGGTCGGACCCACGGTGGATTCGGCGCCCGTGAGGGAGAGAGCGATCGGATGCTCGATTTGCCCGTCCGAGACGTGATGGCGTCGCCGGTCCGGACGATTCACCCCGACGAGACGCTCGAGGTTGCCGTCGACGAGATGTTCGACGTCGGCGGCTCGTCGCTCGTCGTCACGACCGACGGGTCGCCTCACGGCATCGTCACGACGACGGACGTGCTCGACTCGTTGACGTGGGAAGCCGAGGGCAATCGGGCGGTCCAGGTCTACGGGACGGATCTGATCGACGACACGACTTACGAGGACATCGTTCAGATGGTCGATGGGTTCGACGATCGAGACCACGGCATGTCGATCCTGGACGCGAAGGTCCACCTGCACGAACACGACGAGCGCCGTCGCGGCGTGCCGCTCTTGCTCGCGCGGATCAGGCTGCACACCGACCGCGGACTCTACATCGCCTCCGGTGAGGGCTACGGGGCGACGCAGGCGCTGAACGAGGTGCGGGACGTCCTCGAACGACAGATCCGCGATCGGAAGACCCGCGGCCGATCGAAGAAGCCGCCGGACGAGGCGTTCTGGGAGAAGCGCTTCGGCTGGTTGCTAGAGGAGTGAGGCACGCCGAGAACACCATCACTCCGAGTATCCCTCCTGAAGAAAGGTTCCTTCCGTCTCGTAGATCGACACCAGCTCGGCGATGAACTCCTCGTAGGTCTCGTCCGTCTCGGTGTGCTCGTCGAGTCGTTCTCTGAGGTCGTCGCTGATCGTTATCGTGTGGGGCATGGATGGAGCGCTCTGGTGGTGGGAGTCATGCGGCCGACCGACAAAATACCCTGCCGCCGATGGGGGCCGATACGATCCTCGGCTCGCTCGCCGCAGGGTTGTTTCGGCCCGCGTCGGAACCTGCCCAAAACGACGGTACCTGGTTACGACTCGGGCCGTCGACGACGCCGGGCGAGCCAGTAGCCGATCCCCGCGAGTCCGATCGCTCCGGCTATCGTCGCGATCCGTCGAGCCCGTCCGGCCGCCGCCTCGCCGACCACGGGTTCGACGGGGGTGCCGTCGCGGGTCGGCGTTCCGATCGTGACGGTTCGCGACCCGCCGCCCGCCGCCGTCTCGACGACAACTGCGTCGCTCTCGGTCGCCTGGGTGTCTGCGCCGGATTCGACGAACGCGGCGAAGTCCGCCGTGAAGGCCTCGACCTCGTCCCAGTCTGTGTACTCGTAATTGCGCGAGGTGTCCGTGTCGCCGGTCGTCACGGCCGAGACGAGCCTGAAGGCCGCGCGGGTCGGCCAGTCGTACTCGGTGTAGGTGACGGCGCCGGGAAACAGCCCGATCCGGTCGGGGACCCAGTCCGTCGCCTCGGCGAGGGCGTCCACCCACTCGATCGCCCCGCTCTGGGCCCACTCCGAGGGGAGGATCGAGGCGAACGAGAGCTGGACGAACGCGGTCGGCTTCTCGCGGAGCGTCTTCGCGTGTTCACCGACGAAGGAGACGATCTCCGGGACGTGGGCGCGGTTGACGACCGGCGAGGCGACCACGATCCCGTCGTAGTCGATTTCCGGCAGGGTCGTCGCGTCCCGGACGTCGGTTCTGGTGACGCTGTGGCCCCGTTCTGCGAGGACGCGCTCGACGAACCGCGCGACCTTCGCGGTCTGTCCCGTTTCACTGCCGTAGACGATGAGGAACGACGCCATGGGAGATCGTCGGCGACTACGTCGGCCACCGTCCTAAAGCCGCCACCGGCGATGGGCCCGTTTGGCCGCGCCCCGACCGGTCAGAAACTATTCAACGGGCGGACCACTCGTTCGGCGTGCATGTCGCTCGTCGTTCCGTTCGACGGTTCGGACCTCGCCTCGGCCGCGCTCGCTCGGGCCGTCCAGTTCGATTCGATCCTGGACGAGGGCGTACTCGTGATCAGTATCGTTCCCGTCGGAAACGTCGACTACGCTGTCGCCCGGGGCTGGATCGACGAGTCGGACGCGTTCGACCGCGACCGGATCCTCGCAGCGCTTCGCGACCGCGCCACCCAGATAGCACCGGATGCGGCGTTTCACTACCGACTGACGGACCGCTACGCCCCGATCGGGACCATCGCCAACCAAATCCGTCAGTTCGCCCGGTCGAACGACGCGTCGATACTGTTCGTCGGGAGCGAGAACGCTGGCCGCATCGTCCGCGCCGTGTCGGTCGGTCAGAGCGTCTCTGCGGATCGAGCGTACGACACGATGATCGTGTCGCATCCGGAACCGGAACTGGTCGACCGATTGCGCGCCGGCCACGACCCGTCGCGGCCGTTCGAGTGACCGACCGTCGGCGATCGGTCACTAGCGATCCGACGGCGACCCGGCGCCGGCTCGATCGGTACCGATCCGACTGGCTTCTTCCGTTTTCGACTCCGTCACCGCCTCCTGTCGAAGCACTTCCGACAGCGTGCTCGGGAACAACCGCTCGAGGAAGCCGGCGCCGAACGCCAGGAGCAGGACGAGCGGATAGTCGGCTTCGGCCATCCCGGCCGGCACGACCAGCCCGCCGAGGAGCGCGACGTAGAACGTGAGGGCAGCGACGGCGCCGATCAGGAGCCTGCTGACGGCGAGTTGCACGAGGATGGTCTCCGGCGGGAGGAGTTGCGAGACGCCGCCACTGGCTTCCGATTCGGTCCGTTCCGAGACCGACCGCCAGTTCTGGAGGCTGCTCACGGCGGCGCCGAGCATCCCCGAGACGGCTACCGTCACCACGACGAGTGCGCTGGCCGGTTCGGTGCCCCCGGGCTGCTGGAACGGACCCAGTCCGACCGCAATCACGATCCCCAGTACGAGCGTCAGTCCCGCCACGAACCCGTTCCAGAGCGTCAGCTGTTGTTCGATACTGGTCTCGCGTTCTATCGACGCGAGTTCCTCGTTCTGTAGCTGGATGAACGCGCGTCTGACGTTCCGAAGGCTGGGCCGTGGCGGACCCGGCGTCGTGACGTCGAGGAGCGATTCCACGTTGGCCTGCGTCCCTCGCGGCAGCGATTGGGCCTCGAGTTCGAGCAACCGAACGAACCCCACGAGCTCCGAGTCGTCGGGAGAGACCTGATCGCCGGCCGTCTCTCCGAGGTGGGGCGAGTCGATCCCGTCGGTCGTCTCTGTTCCGGAGGCGGCGGAACTGTCTGGTGCTACCGCTGTCTCGTCGGAGGCTGCATCGGTCGCCTGGTCGTCGGCCGTTGCCTCCGTCTCGTCTCCGCCCGGTGAACCCGTCTCGGCACTCCCTGCCCGCTTCGGTCCGCCCTCGCCCGTCACCGCGACCCGATCGAGACAGTCGTAGATGTCGGCCATGTTCCGTCGCGCGTTGGCGTAATAGAGCAGGAATCCTCGTTCGTCGCCGGCTCGAATGCGGTCGTCAGCCCGCGTCAGAAACGCCATCGCCTCGTCGATCGCAGCCGACCCTCGTTCCGCAGCGTGCGAGCCGTCGTGGAACCACTTCCGCTGGTTTTCGAGCCAGATTCGGTAGGCGTCACTGGAGACGAGGTACGCCTCCCGTTCGCGCGTCGTGACCGTCGACCACCCGATCCCGGGCCGATCGACGATACTCGCGAGGAGGACGATCGCCCCGATCACGGCAGCGACGACGGCGACCGTCGGATCGGCGCCGCCAGCGTCGGGCCCGGCCAGTGGTCGGAGCGCCCACTGCGAGCCGACGGTCGTCCCCGCGACCAGGACGCCGAGTCCGACGATCTCTCGGATTCGAAGCCGCATAGGCTGGGGCGCCGACCGCCGGCCGGATCGGTCGTACAGCAACGTGCAGCCGACGGCCAGCGCGACGAGCGTCCCGCCGAGGGTGAGCCACCCGCCGATCGTCTCCGGGGCGAGCGTGGTTCCGAGTCGAGCGGCGAGACCGACGTAGAGCCCAGCCACGAGAAGCCCCGAGAACAGGGGCCGCCAGACACTGTTCAGGTCGGGCGCCGGTCGCGAGTCGGTGCCCGCAAGCGGTGGGCTGGGCTCGCCGCTCAGGTCGGCATCGTCGGCGTCCGCCGGTCTCTCGCGAGTCATCTCGATCCGATCGTGATGTCGGCGTCACTCTGTCGCCGGCCACTGCCAGTCCCGACGAGTTACGGCGCGTAGGTCCCCGTCACCTGGGTTTGCGCGACGACGTGGTCCTCGATCGCGTTCCCGAGGGCCTCGGCCGACGCGCCCGTGGGCAGGCCGAGGTCGGTGTCGAGTGCGTACAGCTTGAACCGGTAGGTGTGTTCGCCGTCCGGTGGCTTCGGGCCGCCGTAGCCAACCTCGCCGAAGTCGTTCTCGCCCTCGACGGCGTCGGTCGGATCCCACGCTCGCGGGACCCCATCCCGCTCGGGGTCGAGGTTCCAGACGAGCCAGTGGACCCAGATCTTGCCGGCGGGGTCGACGGCGTCGGGATCGTCGACGACGAGGGCGAGCGACGTGGCGTCCTCGGGGACGCCGGCGATCTCGAGCGGCGGGTTGACGTTCCCGCCCTCGTAGGCGTGGGCGTCCGGAATCGGGTCGCCGTCGTCGAAGGCGGGACTCGACACCCGCAGCTCGCCCCGCTGGTCGGCGACCGACAGCGCGTGATTGTACGCGTCGCTCACGTCACGCTCCCTCCTGAAGGAATCGCCCCTCCTGCTCGTAGATCGCCACCAGTTCTGTGAGGAACTCCTCGATCGTCTCGTCCTCCTCTAAGTGACCCTCGATCCGCGCGGTGAGGTCGTCGTCGAGTTCGATCGTCGTGGGCATCCGGAACCCGTACACCGACCAGATGAATAAAGGCGCGGCCGTCGCCGCACGATACCTCGACAAGAGTGAAGGGTTGAGTCGTGAACGATATTCACACATTGAAGCCGGTGAACTCGGTGATATCGCAACTGAAGCGCTTGAAGCGGTAGACGGTGAACTTGATCTACTGGTGAGTAGAGTCGCTTAGGTCCAAAAACGACCGGATAATGGCCAAGGTCGTGACTGCTTCTCCTGTGGGTATAGCAGCCCGTATGAGCCTGTGTGAAGGCCGGCGAAACCTCATCAGATCCTTCATGACGTTATTAAATTGTATGTTCTAAAACTATATTTCATTGCCTGTTGGCTGATTTAGAACGTCCGCTTCTTTGTCTTGTACTAATCAACGTAATTGTCCAAAGACACGGGTAAGCAAATGCGGCGATCAATTCAATCCCGTGCATAGTTGGTTAACTAACTACTACTGCCCACTTGTTTTGAATATATTTATTGGAATAAATCTTCCAAACATAAACTTGAATATCAAAAGCAACCACACAGCATAGAACACGCTAACGGCTAAGAACCTCTCTGGAGTTTTGGGGGTGTAATCACTATACGGGAGAATCACCGTCAGAAGACCGGTCAGGAGCATCGCTCCAGCTAATGCTCCAAGAATTTTTCCCATAACTATCGCAAAGTCTTTCGGGTCTCTCCAACGCATAGATTATCTCCAATCTCCATCCTCTTAGTGATTGTGGATGATTATTAAAACGGAGTTAGAGTTATTTTTCACCTTGAATTTAGCATTACCACTTGCCATTAGGGTTTTTCGTTGGGGAATTGATGGTAATCAAAATCAGTTGGTACCTGTCATCGCTACAGGTTCGCCCGTAATACCCGGCGCTGTTCAGATTAGAGAGTAAAGGAGCGAGGCGGTGGCAGTTTTAGTGGACTTGCCGAAAACCACTCGTCTCACAGGCTACAGCCAGACGTTCAGTTAGGTTTTGTGGAGCGCGAAGCGGCACCGGGCGAGCTGATACGCCTCCGTATTCACCTGCATCTGCGTTGGGTGCCGCTTGCAGATATTGTTCCCATCCTGGAGAAATCCGGTGTCAAACGCGCCCGGTCAACGATCAACAACTGTGTGCAAAAGGCCGACTTACAGCCCAAAAGCCGGAAATAGCCGAATCACGTCGCTCTCGACAAGACCGTGAGCCACCTCATTGATCAGCGTACTGGCTGTACGCCGCGGTCGATTCTGAGACGAACGAATTCTTGAACGTCAGGCTTCTTTCCGACGCGAAATACTGCTGTCACGGAGTTTTTCTCTACGAATTTAGCGAGAAACACGACATCGATGACGTCCTGAGAACTGCGGTGCAGCTCTTGTGGGCTCACAAGCCGCATGAGTCTTGCGAACACCGCGTTTTTCATTGACTCTGGACCCTGTCTTCTCGCCAAATTACACCGCCGAGGCTTCCGATTTCGACACGAACGACACGGTATTCGAAACGCTATCGAGCGTGACTTTCAGGAGATCAAACGCCGCACCTACCAGTTCAGCAATTGCTTCAGAAAGGCCGATCCGAAGACCGCCGGAAACTGACTCCAGAACTATGCATACCTATCGAATTACTCGAACTGAACAATACTGTATCTCTCTGGCACACTTTGTATGGGTTTAGTATATTGAAAATCACAGTCTCAAGTATGATCTTGTAATTTTAGATAGGTACTTGGTCAGCGAATTCATCAATTATGTCCGTTACAATATCTACAACCGCTTCCCCCGTACACTGGCCCACATTGAAACAGCCGATATCTGCCAAAATAGTTGCAACCGGTACGGCAGGAAATCCGAGGCACACTAGGAAGGCACAAGCGACAAAAACCGGTGGTGCACTTACAGTGAGGCCACAGGGTACGCATCCGACTGCTTCAACGATACAAAAGATAATGTCATCTTGATCACAAGATGATTGCACCCCCGTGCCGTTCGAACTACCTGAGAAGTGAGTAGTTTCACGGTCGGTTATCTCTAATCCAGATTTAGCGGCAGCCAATCCCTTCTGTTTCGTTGCAAGCTGTGCCTTAGCAGGTTCCGCTTGGACGCGGTCAAATCGACGATTTTCGGTGTCGATATGGCTAATCGAAACCTTTCCAGTCTCCGGTTGAACGGCTACAGTTGTGTTCCCTCGATCCAACGCTCTTGTATCAATGGAGTTGAGGAATACCTCAGTCTCTTCATCGGTTGCAGTCCGCGTCAGAACCGTTTTATCGTCCGTTACCCTCAACTGTGCTTGAGTTCCTTCAACCCAGTCATCGTCCACGCCGGGAACCCAGTTGTTGAAATAGAATCTTGCGGCATCTGTCTCTTCTGGTGGGCGGGTAAGAACTGTACCGTGATTTGCAGGAATAACGACAACGCTTCGATCTCCCCCAACCACACGGGCGCTCTCTGCACTTAATTTAAGACTCGGTACCTCTCTTTTGAGTCTTTTTATATGTTGTGATTGTAGCAACTGATCAATATCAACGGATGCCTCTTTTGGAGATGCACCGACTGCGGCAGTCATTCCAATGAGTGATGCCCCACCAGAGGCCGCAATATTCCTTAGAACTTTTCGTCGATGTGGGTTGTTGTTTCCTCCCATCGCGTCAGTATGTATTTCTTCCCTGTATATAAATTTTTAATTTCTAACGGCAGTGCTAGCCATTGAATAGCTAATCCATTTAATGGCCACGTGTACTCGAAGAACCGATTCGGCCAAGACCAACTTCCCAGTTATCTCGTAGATCTCCTGGGCGAGAGTGGTTAGGGTCGCGAGCAATTTGGCGAACACCGCCTTGCACTCTTGGACGTCACCAAGATCATCGTGAACACATTCTGTTTAGTCCGTCGTCAGTTGACATCGTCGACACGACTGGCTCACAACTGGGTGTATATGGTGGAAATACAGCCAAAACCGGGACAAAATCCGGATCACGTTGCGGTCAACTATACGGTGAGCGGTACTGGCTGTACGCCACAGTCGATACGGACATGAACGAATTGCACCATACATAGCTTGTACCAACCAGAAACAAGGCAATACCGAGCGCGTTCTTCGCTGAAGTGCGGGACAAACACGATGTCGACGATGCAAACTACCTTATCGATGGCGATCAGTCGCTGCAGCACGCCTGTCAGCGTCCAATTTTCAGATACGAGAGACGCGCCGAACGAAATAGCGTCGAACGAGTCTTTCGAGAAATCAAACGATGGATGTCTTCGTTTTCCAACCCGTTCAGTCAGGCGCGACGAGGAACCTCTGACCAGTGGATACGATCGCTAGCATTTGTATGGAATCAGCTTATCTGAAAATGACCCCCTATACTGACAGATGAATAAAGGCGCGGCCATCGCGTCCCGTGGTGTGTTGGGTGGCGATGGTGGGGTTCACGGAACAGTCACCTCACAGGACCGGCCGACGCCGAAAACACATCCTTTCCTACTAGTCGTCGATAATTATATTATGCTTCGCTTCGATGTGCTGAACGGAAGCCACGCTCTCCATCACCTGCGCGGGGACATGCGTCTCAGAAATGTCCCGGGTGCTACTACCACCCGAGACGTGGTTTCCGAAAACCCTGCGGGGTTTTCAGTCACCATGATACGAAACTCACCATCGAGACAAAAAGGTCTCGCACAGCAGTGGCATCGACAGCCGAAGCGCTACCCCGAATTCGTCTGGGATTCGAAACTCGGCGGGGATCTGCTTCTCAGCCTCGGCAATCTGAAGGTGAATTGAGATGGGTCGCTACGAGTACGACGAGCCGTTGCCGGATGAGCCGTGCGAGCGCTGTCGCACCGATCTGACGGAGACGCACTGGGCCAAACTCCGGGCTGTCCACGACGGGCCATCCGCCAGCGGGTATCGAGATTCGGAGAAGCGGGTTTGCGTGGATTGTCTCGCGGCGCTCGGGATGCTGGAGTTCGAGATGAACGGTGCAGCTGGGGGTGGACAGAGATCGGTGTGAGGTGACCGCCGACGGTTAGGTTGGGGGACTTACCTAGTACCGTTCCATCGATGGTCGTGAACACGACCGGTTGAGTTGGGTTTTCTGTTGTTGCCGGTTGGTCTGTTACTTTTGAGCCGTCTCTATGATTAGAGGGGTTACGCGATTTTATCTCGGGAAGTCGCGTGTTCTGCTATCTTCCGTGAACACGATGAATTTGGTTGCGTGTGCATAATTGGGACCCGGATTTTCTTAGCGTGTGACCCTTGGGTGACTATTGAGAAGCTACTGGACTATTGTTACTCTGGTCTCCAAATTAGAATCCTCTTCGCTAAGACTCATTTTGAATTCCGGGGCATTTTCGATCCTCCTTTCTGGATCGTATATGAATATTAATAGCTTCTCACAGCTGGAGTCCTTTCGATACAACTCTTTATCTTCAGCCAAGGCTATCCGTATCGACTCCATTGTCCTATTTTCAGAGGGCCGCTTAACCTCAATTCCAATACCGTACTCCTCTAGGAGGAAATCAATACGGGGATTCTTTCCCGCATGCCGTTTGAAGTACTCTTCGGCCCTAACATCATCGAAGTATAGCTTCAGAAGGCCATGTAGTAAGTATTGAACATCGTATTCATCCTGCATTGAGACTGGATCCCTTTCTCGACTCCGGTTTTGTAGTGGTGTTGCAATTTGGTCAAATCTCTCAAAAAGAAATTCCACTTTATCCACTGCTGAGCGCTGAATTGCTGTAGGATCATCTTGGTCTGCCCAATCGACTTCTTGGGAATATTCAGTTTTAAGGAAATCTACAAAGGTGTAGTATAGTTCAATGAGATTGTTGTGATTCTCCATTTGGCCTTCCGAAATTTTGTCAGATGGTGGAATTCTAAATTTCCAATCCCTACCTTCTGACGGCCAAAAATCAAAATAAAATTCTCCAATGGTCATTCCAAGAGATTCAAAACCATAATTCGAGGATTGTTCTCTTTCTGATTGAAATGATGTGCTCACTTTCTCCTTCTCAGAGAAGGTTCCGTCGAAGGAAGTAAGTTCCTTTGAAAAAATCGGCTTTGATTTAGATTCAAGGAACTCAAATAGTACCTCCACAAGCCCCTCAAAATCATCATAGTTTATATTGTCCATTTCGAGGGTTTTAGAAGATATTTCCTTTGGTTCTTGGCTACTTCCTTTCAAAACAGCTACTGTCTTTTTGAAGCGCAAGTAAACCCCGTCACCTATATCTTCTATTGCGACCTCCACGACTATTGACTGATTAGGGTCAGGATTAGACGTATAATCGATTGAAGAAATGTACTGGCGCATTACACCACAGTTGGGGAGCAGGAATATCAATGTTTTTTGAAGGTGCAGAGCTATCCCACTGGAAATAATCATAGTATTCGATAATTTCGCGCCCCTTTCGAACCTGCGGGGACGTGGTGCGACCCCTTTTTCTGCTGGGGCGGCCAGCGGCGCGGCGGTTAGTTTGGGACCTTGGCCGTAGCCACACGCTGTGCTGTAGGTTCACGGCCCATTCCAGTCCTTTCCAAAAGTCCACCGTCTCTCCTGAGCTTTCCCTGCTGTCTACTATAGATCCGCAACAACATCCAGACACCCGCGCCACCTCCAACATTCATCCCTCAAACCTGTAGCGAAAACAATTATAATGGGCTAAATTAAATATGTGGGCATCGATGGCTTTTAGGAACTCTCCCCTTCCCAAAATCCGCACTGTCCCCGCGGAGGGCAGATAGATGGGCCGGAAGAAGCGCCGGAAGCGCGCCGACCGGGAGCGCTCAACCGAGCGCGACAGCGCCGGCGACGAGGAGCGCGACGCAGCGTCGGCCCTCGGTACCCCGCTGGGCATGCCGGATGCGCCAATCCCGGATTCCCCGATGCCCGACGCGCCCATTCCGGACGCGGGCGTTCCCGACATGGGGATGCCAGGAGCGTCGATGGCAGACTGCAATGGAGCGACGGGTGACGCGTCGCTGGCACAGAATCAAGCAGGGCCGGACCTGCGAATTCAGCGGACTCCACGTGATACAGAGCCTGATGGCTTCGAGCCATCGATCTCTGACTACCAGGGGCAGCACGTCGACATCGGTGACAAGGTTCGCCGGATCGCCCACGAGAAGGATGACTGGGATCACAACCAGCTTGGGGAATCAGTCGGAGACGTCCGCGAAACGCTCCAGAAAGTCATCACAGACCCTGATGAAGTGTACGGTGGAACCAGAGCGAGCGATGACGCGACAGTTCGGGTCTACGTCTCCGAAGTGGCCGGTGGCGATGGTCCCGTCGTCGTATTCGCGCTCGTCGTCGACGGTCGACTCATCACGTCGTTCGTCCCGGCAGGTGAAGCACATCCCGGAGCGCCGTACGAAGACGTGTACGATCGCGACAAGGCAACCACGTACATTATCAGGGAAGTGCTACAGAAGGCAAGTGGTCACTCGCCGATGACGAAAGTAGACGAATTCGACCAACTGATTACCCAGATCGAGGAGGGCGAATCCATATGATCGAGTTCACGCTTCGGGAACTGTCCCCGAGTACAGACTGGTACGAGGTGTCCGGCGGGATGGCTCCCGACGAGATCCAGTACACCATCAGGACCGACGAGCAGAAGATCCAGCAACAGGACTCACTGACGGCACTGCTCGGTCTCTATCTCGCTGCAGAAGACGGGTCCGACGCTGACGTTGGGGAACTCGCGGCGTACGAGTTGCAGGAATCGGACGACACCGTCCAGCTCGGTGGTCGCGTCTTCTCCGACGTCATCACAATCGTTGGTGACACCGAAACCCTACACCGGGCGATGCGGCCGTTCCTTTCGACGCTCTTCGAACGGCTAGACGAACAGAGTACGTCTTCGCAACGGAACGAGGCCTTCGCGTACCTCTCGTCGACCTTCGGCGTCGATATGGACACGATCTATACCGACCTGGTTTGAGGCAACCGGGAGGTGTCGGTTGTCTCTCCACACCGAGGCTGAAACCGTGACCTGACACTGACCCGGAATCCGGAAGCACAGATTCGCAGCTACGGCCCTCCTCTGGCCGGCGCGTTCACCCCGCTCGTTTAATCCGGCAGACGGTGTAAGACGGGCGATGGACGACTCGAATCCGTCGACGACCGGTTCGGACTCGTTCCGGACGATCGACGTCGGCGACGTCGAACTGGAGGGCGACCTCCGTGTGCCCGAGGGGGCGAGCGGCCTCGTGCTGTTCGCCCACGGCAGCGGCAGCAGTCGGCACAGCCCGCGGAACAACTTCGTCGCCGAGCGCCTGCGCGATCGCGGCGTCGGCACGCTCCTGTTCGACCTGCTGACGGAGGCGGAGGATCGCGACCCCGACGCGCGGTTCGACATCGACCTCCTCACGGAACGGCTGGTCGGCGCGACCGAGTGGGTTCGCGAGCGCTCGGACGTCGGCGACCTCGCCGTCGGCTACTTCGGGTCGAGCACCGGGGCGGCGGCCGCTCTCCGTGCGGCGGCCCGGCCGGAGACGGACGTCGGCGCCGTCGTCTCGCGCGGCGGTCGCGTCGACATGGCCGAGGCCGTCCTCGGGGACGTCACGGCGGCGACGCTGTTCGTTGTCGGCGGGGCCGACCACCCCGTCCGCGAGTGGAACGAGGCGGCCTTCGAGCAACTCGGCGGCGACCGCTCACTCGAGGTCGTCCCCGGCGCGGGACACCTCTTCGAGGGGGAAGGGCAACTCGAGACGGTCGCAGACCACGCCGCCGACTGGTTCGCCGAGCACCTCGCCTGAGGCGACCGTGACCCGAGACGACGGCGGCCCGGCGGACGAAGACGACGGGAGGGAGGCGGGAGACGATTCCGCGACGGACAGGGACGAACCCGACCCGGATACCGACGACTATCTCCTCGACGAGTCCGGTGCGAGCACCGACGAGCGCGACGTGGACGACGGCTCTGCGAACGGCGTGACCGGCGGGTTCGGCGAACGGGCGGCCGAACTGGGCGTCTCGCGGGAGCAACTGGGTGAGCGAGCGACCGAGTTGGGCGTCACCCCCGAGGAGCTCGGCGTCGAGACGTACGAACCGGACACGGGGCCCCGCGCCGAAGAGCTTCCCTCGGACGAACCGCCTCGGCGGATCGGCGTGGAGGCCGAGGCGCTGGACCGGACCCGAACGCCGGCGGAGCGGCTCCGCCTGCCGCGGGCCACTCTGGTTCGCCTCACGGTCCTCGTCACCGTCTACGTGGCCGTTCTCGCCGTCCTCGTTGCGCCCGGCGGCCCGTTCGCCTTTCCGATCGTGCCGGTCGTCGTGGTCGTCGCCTTCGTCTTCGAGACGACCGATTCCGCGGCGGGGATGGGATTCGGGACGGGCCTGGCGCCGTTGTTGTTCGTCCTCGGGTACGACCCGTTGCAGATCGTGCCTGTGCTACTGGTTTCCGAGACGGTCACGGGCCTCGTCGCCGGTCTCGTTCACAACGACCTCGAAAACGTGACCCTCTCCGTGCGTCCGCTCTCCGAGGAGACGAAGCTGCTCGGGCTGCTCGTCGTTACCGGGTCGGCCGCCGTCGTGGCGTCGGTCGTCCTGGCCCACGACGCGATCGGGCTCTCGAGGGACACGATTCGGACCTACGTCTCGATCCTCGTTTTGGTCATGGGTGCGACCGGCCTGGCCAGAGCGAAATTGCGGACGCGCATCGAGTACCGCCCTGCCAGGCTCGCGGCGTTCGCGCTACTCGCCGGGACGAACAAGGGCATTGGTGGGGGCGGTTACGGTCCCGTCGTCACGCTCGGCCAGATCCTCTCCGGTGTATACGAGAAGAGCGCCGTCGCCATCACCACGCTCGCGGAGGGTATCGTTTCGTTCGTCGGCGTCGTCGCGTTCTTCGTTCTGCTGTACCGTGGCACCGACGTCGATCTGATCCTGCTGCCGTCGATCTTTGCCGGTGGATTCCTTGCGGCGATCGTCGGTCCCTACCTCGTCCGCGTCGTTCCGAACACCGTCTGGCGCTACGTGATCCCGTTGTACGCGTTCGGAATCGGGATCCTGGGGCTGGCGTTCGGTCTGGGGGTTTGAGGGACGACGAGCGTAGGGGGGCCACTGGACGTCTGCCGTCACGAAAGAACAGGGTTTCACACGCCGCGAGATTTCTCTCCCGGCTCTGGGACGTGTCTCTCCATCCTGCGGGTACCGTACGCGACGGCGATCATCGAGACCCCGGTCACGAACAGGCTCGCGCCCACAAGCACGCCGACGACCCAGACAGCGTCGACGGGGAACCCTGCCCACAGGAGTCCGGCCAGGACGAGCGAGAGTACGCCGCTGGCCGCGACCCAGCCACGGCCCGAGCCGCTTCCCATGCGGAGGCTCGCCACGACCTCGGTCAGTCCGTCGACCAGTAGGTAGGCGATAGCCAGCAGCGTCAAGCTCGCGAGACCGATCAGCGGGTTGGCCAGGATGAGGAGGCCGGCGACGATCGTGACCCCGGCGAGTGCCGCTTGCCAGAGCGACCCTGCCCACCCGTCGGTCGTGAACGCGTGTCCGGCGTGAACGACGCCGCCGACGAGGAGCGCGGCGCCAAGGACGTACGCGAGCGCGATGCCGGTACCGAACGGGAGCGCGGCCGCGATCAGTCCCAGTACGGCGATCAGTCCGCCCGCAATCGCGAGCGGGCGCCAGTTCGTCTCGATCGATTCTTCGGTGCCTGGTGTGATGGTGCTCATGACTCTCAGTAGTGAGCACGCGTCGGAGGGACGTAATACCCTATACAATCTTACAATATTTGTGAGTTGACAACAACCGGTTGGATCGGACCGACGATCGGTATCTGGCCCGACGGTGGCAGCCGGCCCGACGGCGGCTACACCCGTTCGATCAGCGTCGCGATGCCCTGTCCGAAGCCGATGCACATCGTCGAGAGTCCGTACCGACCGTCGCAGGCCTCGAGCTGGTAGGGAAGCTTGCCGACCAGCGCCGCCCCGGTCGCGCCGAGCGGGTGGCCGTGGGCGATGGCGCCGCCCCAGACGTTCGTCCGCTCCCAGTCGGCGCCCGTCTCGTCGAGCCACGCGGCGACGACGGAGGCGAAGGCCTCGTTGACCTCGAAGCGGTCGATGTCGTCGACGGTGAGATCGTTGCGTTCGAGGAGTTCTGCCGTCGCCGGGATCGGCCCCGTGAGCATGGTGATCGGATCGACGCCGACGACCTGCGTGTCGACGATGCGCGCGAGGGGGTCCCAGCCGTAGCGCTCGCAGGCCTCACCGGAGGCGATCAGCGTAGCCGCAGCGCCGTCGACGATCCCGGAGGCGTTGCCGGCGTGGACGACGCCTTCGCCCTCCTCGCGGAAGGCCAGTGGGAGCTCGCCCAGCGTCTCGCGGTCGGTCTCCGGGCGCGGGTGTTCGTCGCGTTCGACGATGCGCTCCTCGCCGTCGACCGTGACCTCGACTGCAATCAGCTGCTCGTCGTAGTGGCCCGCCTCGTCCGCCTGGCCCCATCGGCGCTGGGAGTCGACGGCGAGCCCGTCGAGTTCGTCGCGTGTACAGTCCCACTGCTCGGCGATGCGTTCGGCTCCCTCGCCCTGCGTCGTTAGTTCGTCGACGTGCTCGAAGTACGTCTCCGTCACGCCCGTCTCGGCGGCGTAGGTGTCCGCGTCGGCCGCCGAATCGGCCCCCATCGGAACGCGAGTCATGTGTTCGACGCCGCCGGCGACGAGGACGTCGGCCAATCCGCCGCGAATCTGGCCCGCGGCGAAGTTGATCGCCTGCTGGCCGGAGCCACACATCCGATTCAGCTGGACGCCGGGGATCTCCTCGCCCCACCCGGCAACGAGTGGGGCTAGCCGACCAACGTTCATCCCCTGCTCGCCGATCGGCGTCACGCAGCCGTAGACGACGTCCTCGGGGTACCCGCTCTGGGAGAAGTCGTTTCGATCCTCGAGGGCTTCGAGCGGCGTCGCCGCGAGATCCTGGGCGTGGAAGTCTCGAAACGATCCGCCCCGCTTACCGAAGGGGGTGCGAACGGCGTCGACGATGTAGGCGTCTTGCATGGTCGAGCGTAGGCGTGACCCGAGTTTACGCTTTGGGTCGCGGTGGTGGTGGTGTCTTCCGACCGTTCAGTGTGAAAACCGGAGGCGGTGCCGTACTGGCGATCCTCGGTCAGGCAGCTGGAATCGCCGAACGCAGGTCGAACACGGTCCGATCAGTCGAGGATGGTGATATTCGTGCGCGCAGGGAATACGCCTTTGCGCCTCGATACCGTGGGGCGTGACATGGAATGGCACCGGTTCGAAACGACGCTCGCGAGGCAACAATTCGCCGGAGACGAGTCGATTCCGAGTGACGTGTTCGACATTCTCTCCAGCGAAGATGCCCGGTACACCGTTTACGCGCTCGCACACGACCCGGACCAGACACTCTCACAGCTCGCGGACTTCGTCGTCGGGTTCACCGCGATGCGTTCAGGAACGATCACGACACCCGCGGATCACGAAAACGTCCGCATTCGCCTTCACCACGCCGTGTTACCCAAACTTGACGCGGCCGGGTACGTCACCTACGATCGGTCGAGCCGGACGATCGAGGCTGCACCCCGTCACGATACGGTGAACGCGGCGCTTGGACTCGCGAGGTGAGCTAGCGTGGACTCGCTCAGTGACGCCGTGGCATCCGTCGAAGCCCGCCGGCGCACGCTCTGGGTCTACGCGGCATCAGAATCGACCGCGACGGCGCTGTCGGCGCAGTTTTCGACCCGGAACGTCCAGGTCAGACACCGGCCGATTCCGGCGAGCGACGAACCGGGATTCCTGCTCGTGCGGGACGCGGCCGGCGACTTCCGTGGCGCGATCGGACTCGACCGGCTGGATGCGCTCCTCTCGCCCGAACTCCACCCGCCGTGGGAACTCGACGAATCCGTCGACACCGCGGCTATCTTCTCGTTTCTCGACAACACGCTCTTTACGTCTGCAAGTCGACGACAGCTCCTCGCGGTGACCCGCGAGATCGAGGAGCGGGCGTGGCGGACTGCCACTGGTCGGCTCGTCGCCGGCTTCCAGACGGCAGCGGCGTTCGCCGACCAACTGGCCATCTACGATCGGTTCGCGACCGAGACGGACCTGACCGTGCGCGTCCTCGTCGCCGACGAGTGGGACGACGACTTGCCGCCGGGTATCGACGTCGTCGACGAGGTCGGTGGCGAGGTCGACGCGTTCTGGTTCGTCTGTTTCGACGGCGACGAGACCGGTCGAAACGCCTCCGCGATCGTCGCCGAGGAGCGCGATCCCGGCCGGTACCGGGGGTTCTGGACGGACGACCCGGATCGTATCACTGAATTCGCGGCGTACCTCGAGGCGACGTACGGTCGGCGGTGAGGCTGACTCGAGGTGCAGTCGATCACGGTTTCGCCTGCGACCGAACCCGGTCTGACGGCTCGGTTAGTGCAAATCCAGTATGTGGTCAGCAAGCCGATACCGCCCCGAGCTGGCGAGCCCGACGAATCGTCCTGCCCGTCCCCGCCCTTCATCGGGCTGGGTCGCGAACGAACACTATGCGATCGCTTTCGAAAGCCGCTCTCGTTGGTGCCGCCGCGCTCACCGGCTGGATCGCCTGGGGCGTCTACACCACCCGGTCGACCGAGGCGATCCCGTACGCACGCCGGCGATCCGTGGACGGACTGGAGATCCGAACTTATCCGCAAACGGTTCGTGTCGAGACGACGGCGTCGAACCAGCGGGAGGCGTTCCGTCGACTCTACCGGTACATAACTGGGGCGAACGAGGGTTCCTCGACGCTTTCGATGACCCGCCCCGTCGAATCCCGGCGCGGCGATTCGATTGCGATGACTGCGCCCGTTCGAACGGAGACGAGGGAGGGCGCCGAGATGCAGACGCACGGACCGTCCCCGCCTGGCGACGACAAGGTGCGACTGTCGTTTTACCTTCCCCCGTCGATCGACCCGGAGTCGGCGCCGAAACCAACCGATCTTGCCGTCTCGCTCGCGATCGACCAGCCGAGGACGGTTGCCGTGAAACGGTTCTCCTGGTACACACCGGCCTGGCGTGTCGATAGTCTGGGACGAACGCTGTTGCGAGCGGTCGAACGAGCAGGTTACGAACCCGTCGACGCCCCGTTCCTGTTGCGCTACGACGATCCGTGGACCCCGCCGTTCATGCGTCGTAACGAAGTCGCGGTCGAGGTCGACGCGAGTCCGTGAGCAACGGGGGCGTGTACTCCGCTTGTCTGGGTGGCCCGGGCCGAGACCGCGCCCCTGACCGGCCGGTTGAGCCACCGCGTCGTCCATCGCCCTCGATCGGACTATTTGTTTCTTTAACTCAATGAATCTTCTCGGCCGGCTATTTTAACTTGGCTGCCTTAGGTCGCCTTCCCGTTGAAATATCTCTGCTATCTGAATTAAAAACTAAAAAAATGAGAAAGTCAGGTAATTTTTTACGTTCCCTTGCGCTATCTCATCACGCAATGTCCGATGACAATAACGTCCTCCGGAGAACGGTCTTGAAATCGACTGGTGCAGTGGTCGCTGGCGGCGGCCTCGTCGGAGCCTCCCAGGCCGCTGCTGCCTCGCCCGACTCGAAAGCATCCGATGACGAGGCCCACGTCGTGGAGGTAGGGCCGGCCCGAACGGAGTGTGAGTCGATTCCGCTCCTCCCTATTTCGGTCGAGGTCTGTGTGACGTTCGAGGACGACAATATCGAGGTCTGCGGCATCCTCAACGACGGGACGGTCAAAGAGTGTGTGTCGCTGACCGACGGTAACTTGTGTCGGAACTGGAAACTCAGTCTCTTCGGTAACTCCGTCAGTATGGAGGCGTGCGCCGCCACCGATCTGTCGGAAGTGACGGTTACCGTCGAAGGGTGCACGTGGAGCGGGTGCGAGTCGCACACCGTCACGTTCAAGCGATAACAACCCACCTTCGCACCATCGGGTATTTTTTTGCAACTCTCGTCGACACGTATCGATCCGGGTCACCTATCTCTCGACGAGTGGCGGCTCTCTCGGTGAATCTTGCATTCTCACTAATGGTTGATTCGCGCTTTCCGTTCTCGTCTCACGGCTACCGTACTTGCCGCCGGTCCGTGATTTCGTCTCCGTCAAATATCGGAACGCCCTCGCCCTCGCGCGGCGATCGGTCCCGTCGAATCGGATCGGAAGGTCCGCGGATCTATTCGGAGCGACGGTCGCGTCACGGATCTCAGAGTGGCGCGGTTGTCGCTCCGGTTCCGCTCAGGCCGTCTGTAAGTACTCCGAGCGAAGTTCGTCGTCCGAGTACTCCGATCCGTGGACCGTTTTCATGTGGTTTCGTGCCAGTTCCAGCGCCTCGTCCTCGTCTTCCGATTGGACGACGAAGTGGCAGTCGTTGACCGCTGATTCGCAGTCGAGTTTGTGTACTTGTGCCATGATCTTATTCTCTCTCTCTCTCTCTCGTTTCCGTTCTCTTCACGCTCTATCTCTGCTTCTCCCTTAGTCACCCGCGGCCGCGCCGGCCTGGACGTGGGTCGCGATCTGTTCGGCCTCCTCGTAGAACGTGTCGACGTCGTAATCTTGCGCCTGGATCATCGCGCTGTATCGCGGCGTGTAGCTCGCGAGGAACGCGAGTTCCGATAGTTCCGCCTCGGAGGCGCCGTGGAGCTGTGCGACGCCCTTGTGGAAGTGTCTGCAGTACTCGCAGCCGATCGCGGCGGCGACCGCGAGCCCGACGAACTCGCGGACCTTCGGGTCGATCGCACTCTCGCCGAAGAGGAATCGCTTCATCGTCGGCCACTCGTTTACGAGCGCCTGCTCCGGAAGTCCGTCGAGGAAGCCGGGAACGAATCCCAACGATTCCTCGATATCCGCTCTCGTCTCGCCGTACGGTGTCGTGTTGGTCGCCATCGTCTTCTCCCCCAGTGGTGACCGGTTCACATGCATGTCATATGGTACCGTCCACCACTGACCCTACACGAATAGTCTACTTAGAACTAACCGACAACGAGAACGAGTAACGTCGCTGTCCAGTTCTGGGGGCGTCGCCAATTCGTGTGATCACTGGAGGCGCGTTCGGGTCTCTTCGACGCCGCAATACGACGCACTCAGCTCGAAGCCATCTTTCCTACTCAAATCAGGATGACCGTCTCGCGGGTGGTCGGTGCCCGTCAATCGCGGAGTCGGTTGAGCGTCGTAGCCGCCTGCGGAAACACGGACTATTCAGGCGTCAGGACAGTCGCGTCGAAGCCGAAAAACGTTCTTCACCCGGACGCGCCAACGCTCGGTTACGATCCAGTAATGTTGGACGACCGCTCCACGCTCGAGGCGATGTTTCGAACTCACCCGATCGAAAGCACACTGTACACCGTGTTACCGGCGGCCCTTGCAGTCGTCCAACTGTTAAGCAGTGTCGTGACGGAACTGTCCCACACGGTTGCGCTCGCGTTCGCCGTCGTGCTGGTCGGCTACGCCTGGCTGGTCACGAGCTACAGTGTGGCGCGGTTTCGACGGCGGCGGCTCGATGGACTGGTCTGACGCGGCGAGTACAGTCGATCCGGTTTGCAGAACGCCCGGCCCGTGCCGGTTTACAGAACGTCCGACTCGTGGCGCTTATTCAGAACGACCGAGTCGGGCTTGCCTGCACCGATCAGATTTTCGGACGTGCTCTGTCTGCCAGTATCTCTTCCCGCCCCAGCACCATCAGGGTCTGCTTGCCAGGACCCAGGACGTCGTAAGGCGACGTTTCAGGATGACGCAAGCAACGCGACTTTCGCCAGCCGACGGGTTTGGACATCTGTTATGGGAGACACTGACACGCTACGGGCGGACGGCGGCGCGGAGCGAGCGGGTGGCGACACGGGATACGGTGGCGACGCGGAACGCAACGTCCTCAACACGGACGTACTGCAGTGGGTGAGCGCGCTCGCCGCGATCGTGGGCCTGTGGCTCGTCGCCTCGCCCTTCCTGTACGAGGCGACGGATGCGGCGTACTGGAACAACACCCTCGTCGGAACCGGTATCTTCGCGCTCGCGGGGTACAACTTCTACCGCCTCTCGAAAGACCACCTGGCGAGCGTCGGCGTGGCATCGCTGGCCATCCTGCTCGGCCTGTGGGCGGTCGTCTCGCCGTACCTGATCGACATGGGTAGCTCGGTACTCTCGACGAGTACGATCGTCTCCGGTCTCGCTGTCGCGGCGCTTTCGGCCTACAGCGCCTACGCGAACAGCCGGGCCGACGTGCCCGACAGAGCGGGCGCGCGGGTCTGACGGTCGATCGGTGGACGGACCGGCCGGGGGAGCGGTCTCCCCCGATCGAATCGGTCGCGACTGTCTGGGGGAGTTACAGCCCGATTGAGCTGTTGGTTGGTGTGGACAGTTTCGTTTTTACGTGGAGTGGTACTGGTACACCGAGTCGTCGCGCCAGCAGTGTCTGCTGGAGTTTAGGCTAACCTAAATTATATGGTCGGGCCGTGCGAACGACCGCTCGATGAGGCCAGAGACCGATTGTCCGGACGGCTCTAGTCGGGGGCGGTAGTCGTGGTTGGAACGACGCTCGTCGAGTTGCGGCAGTACATCGAGTCGCTCGCGAGCGAGGCTGGTGACTTTTCACTCGTCTGTTGCCGAACTGGCGACCGACCGGTCCCGGCGGTCGGTCATCGGTTCGACAGTCGAGCGATCGCCCGACGGGCGGCGCGTGCAACCGACTGCTACCGATCGGCGCTTCGACGGTACGATCCGCGGCTTCCGTACTACGATATTATCGTCTGTCAGGGTCCGTTGGTCGACTCGCCACAGCCGGCACAGTCGGACGCCATCGTCGCTGAAGCGGACTCGGACACCGGGGCGTGGTCGCTTTCGGAACCGGTGATCAATCGCACCCACTCGGGGATCGACCACCGGGCCCTCGCGGAGTTCTGTCATCGGGTTGCAGGGACCGTGTTCGAGGCGCTCAGCGACAGCGGGTTCGATTCCGTCGAGACGGCCGTCATGGATGAGTACGTTCGACTCGCCGAGACCGTCGTCGATCCGGACGAGCTGTGCCTCCGCTTGCTCGAGAGTATGGCGACCGAACTCGACGAGCGGCTGTCGGCCGAGGAAACGCGGACCGTACTCGCGTGCGCTGCGACTCGATTACCGGAACCCGAGACGACCGGTGATCCACTGCGGTGTACGTTCGACTCGTTGCGCGAGTGCGGGCTGTTCGGTCGGTACGTTCGGTCACTCGGGACAGCCGATGCCGGTACCCGGACGCGATCGGTCGTCGTCCGAATCGCCGAGTACGCCCTCTCACCACGGCGTGGTGTCCTTCCAACGCTTCCGATCGCCCTCGAACTGTATCGCCACGGTGGAGAGTCGGTCCCTTCGTCGATCCGTGTACAGCCAGTCGACGACGACTGGGAGTTCACGTTCGAGTTGCGGACGGCTGGAGTGGACGTGGACGATTCGGGTGGTCTTCTCAGTGCGCCGATCTCTCGCTGAGGGCTCTCTGTGCTCGCATGCGGTCGACTGGGTGCCTGGGATCCGTCGTGCAATCGGCTTATCCAAGGGGTCCGGGCCGGGAAATGTGTCCGGATCGTGTTATTGCGGACGTATACGTTGCATAGCGGTGTCGACAGGCCCGAATCGGAACGCCTTTAGGGATTTTAGGCTATCCTAAATGATAATGGCAGCGGCACGGTCGGTCGGGGAACGCGACACGATGCCTGACCGCGACGGCTGGCTGACGCGCACACTCGTCACGTTCTGTCTGGCGAGTGCGGCAGTCACGCTGGTAGCCGGATACGTCCAGACGACGTACGGCGACTATCCGATGACTCGCCTCGAAGTGTTGTCGGCGGTGTTCGATCCGGCCATCTGGTTCGACGTCGACGTCTGGCAGGCGTTTCTGTTGGGATCCGAGCTTCCAGCTCACATGGACGACGTCGGCACCCTGGTCGTCTGGGATCAGCGGGTACCGCGCGTCCTCGTCGGGATCATCACCGGTGCGACGCTCGCAGTTTCCGGGGCGATCTTCCAGGCGGTGACGCGCAACGAACTGGCGAGTCCGTTCGTCCTGGGTGTGAGCTCGGGTGCCGGGTTCGCCGTCCTCGCGACGCTGATCGTCTTCAGCGGGCTGGCGACCTTGCTCCCACTGTTCGCGACGATCGGCGGGGCCGTCGCCTTCCTGACGGTCTACGCGATCGCCTGGAAGGGCGGTACCAGTCCCGTCCGGCTCGTCCTGGCCGGCGTGATCGTCAACATGGTCTTTCAGTCGCTTCAGCAGGGGCTGTTCTTCTTCGCCGACGACCTTGGCGTCGTCCAGACGGCGGTCTCGTGGCTGACTGGCTCGCTCACGGCGACCGGCTGGGAGGAAGTCAGGATCGCGTTGATTCCTGGGATCGTGGCGATCGCACTCGCCCTCGCGGGTGCGCGCCAGCTCAACGTGCTGGTGCTCGGCGAGCGAACTGCGCAGTCGCTTGGCATGAACGTCGAACGGACGCGATTTCTGCTGTCGGTGGTCGCGATCGTGGCGGCGAGTGTCGCCATCGCCGTCGCAGGTATCGTCAGCTTCTTCGGCCTCGTCGTTCCCCACATCGTCCGAAACACGGTCGGGGGCGACTACCGCCGCGTGATCCTCGGATGTGTCTTCGCGGGCCCAGCGCTGATGGTCGTCGCCGACGTCGGCGCGCGACTCGCCCTGTCCGGCACGCAACTCCCGGTCGGCGTCGTCACGGGCGTCGTCGGCGGGCCGTACTTCCTCTACCTGATGCGCCGGAACCAGTCGATGGGTGAACTCTGATGACAGGAACTGACTCCGACGTGGTCGACCCGGACGAGGCATCGATCGGGCTCACCGACGAGGACGGCGTCGCCGTCCAGAGCGCACTCGTCGGCGACGATCTCGACCTTCGATACCCGACGAGCGACGAATCGGTCGTCGAGTGTGCCCGTCTCGACGTACCCGAGGGGGCGATCACCGCGCTGGTCGGCCCGAACGGGAGCGGCAAGTCGACGCTGCTGAAGGCGCTCTCCGCCCATCTCGAACCGGTGGCCGGGTCTGTCAGGATCCACGGCGAGGACCTCGACTCGTTCGGTGGCAAGGAACTGGCCCGCGAACTCGGTGTCCTCTCCCAGGAGAATGACTCGGTCGGCTCCATCTCGGTCGAGGACCTCGTCTACCACGGTCGGTATCCGTACCGCGGGTTCTTCGAGGGTGTGAGTGCGGCCGACCACGAGGCGGTCGACCGGGCGTTCGAACTCGCTGGGATCGACCACCTCCGGGAGACGGAACTGGGCCAACTGAGCGGCGGCCAGAAACAACTGGCCTGGATCGCGATGGTCCTCGCCCAGGAGACCGACGTCCTCCTGCTCGACGAGCCGACCACGTTCCTGGACGTCCACCACCAGTTTCGCGTCCTCGAAACGATTCGCCAGCTGAACGAACAGCAGGGCGTCACCGTCGCCGTCATCCTCCACGACATCTCGCAGGCGGCCCGCTTCGCCGACTACCTGATCGCGATGTGCGACGGCGAACTGTACGACTGGGGCCCGCCAGAAGAGGTCGTCACCGAGTCGCTACTCGCCGACGTCTTCGGCGTCGAAGCGACGGTCAGAACGGAGCCCGACCTGCAGGTGTTGCCGAGACGGGCGCTGCCAGAGCGGTAAGTTGTGTTCGGATATCGTTTCGTATCCAGGTGATCGGCACGAATCTGCCCCGAACCGGCCACTTTCGGAACGCTTTTGTAAATTTAGGCCAACCTAAAATCGATGACCGACGATTCGCGGATGACCAGACGAACCGTCCTTCGAACGGGAGTGGCCGCGGCAGGGGTAAGCGCATTGGCCGGGTGTCTCTCCGAGTTTGGTGACGAGGGTGACGAGGGTGACGGGAGTAACGGCGACGAGACGTACACCGTCTCGATGCCGCCGGTGGGTGCGGTCGAGTTCGACACCGTCCCCGAGTCGTGGGCGGCGAACAACGGGAGCTGGGCGGACATGGGGATCGCGCTGGGGCAGTCGCCACCCGAAGCACTGTATCTCGCCTCGCGCTATCACACCCAGTACTACGACGAGATTCCCGGTGTGAGCGTCGACAAGGGCGACATGACGTCTCTCTGGGAGGGCGAACTGACACCGGAGAAGTTCATGGGGCTCGCCGAGGACGTCGACGTGTTCGTCAACGATCCGAACTTCATTCTCGGCCGGACCTCGGGCTGGGAGCAGAGCGATATCGACCTGATCGAGCAGACGGGCACACCCTTCTTCGCCAACAGTATCTTCTCGAGAGGCTACGACTGGCACGACTACGAGTACCTCTCGCTGTACGAGGCGTTCGAGAATCTCGCCGAACTGTTTCAGGAGACCGAACGCTACGAGGCGTTCGCGGCCCTTCACGACGAGTTCCAGGAGACGCTCTCGGAGATCGTTCCACCCGAGGGAGAGCGCCCGAGCGTCGCGATCATGTGGGCGACCGAGGCGAGTCTGGGCGAGTTCTCGCCGTACCTCATCGACGAGGGGACGAGTTTCAAGCAGTGGCGAGAGCTGGGTGTCGTCGACGCATTCGCCGAGACGGACGTTCGGGACTTCCACAACTCACGCGGTGCGGTCGGCTACGAGACGCTCCTCGACATCGATCCCGACGTGATTCTCTTCCGTGGGCAAGAGGCGAAGACGGCCGCCGAGTTCCAGGACACGATCGTCTCCGCCCTGGAATCTGACAACACGGCGCGGAAGCTCTCTGCGGTCGAAAGCGGCGACGTCTACCGCGGCGGGCCGCTCTATCAGGGGCCGATCACGAACCTCGTGGTGACCGAGCGCGCGGCGAGACAACTCTACGACGTCGAGGAGGACCTGTTCGATCGGCAGCGAGTTGCCGAGATCGTCGACGGAGAGTTATAGCGCCCCTGCAAGAATCGAGCGAATCGGATCCAACCCGACCGGCCTGCCGGGTTCTGGCGCTGCGTTCTGTCCGGTACGGGACGGGTGTGGAGCGATCCTCGCGTAACGGCTGAATGTGACGGCCTCAGGACGTATCGTCACCTTCTTCGATGCGACGATCGAGGAGTCCTGCCACGCCGTCGAAGTACCCGGTGGCCCACAAAGCGACGAGTACCGCCCCGACGGCGTTGTAAATCAGATCGAAGACGATGTCGTCGGTCCCGTATTGCGCCAGGACGGGTTCGCCGCCGAGCATGCTCGCGAAGCCGGCCGAGGCAAATTCTGCGATCTCCCAGAGGACGCCGAACGCCAGGACGAAGACGAGGATGAACACGAACCGGAACTCGCCGGGGAGGTCGACTGCTTCGCTCGAGCGATCGATCGCGTCGACGATGGCGTACCCCGCTCCGGCGACGAGTGTCGCCGAAACCGTGTGCGTGACCGAATCGTACCAGCCGAACATCGTGTACGGACCGAGTGCACCCACCGCGTGGAGGACGGCGGCGATCGAAATCCACGCAGCCAATCCGACGTCCATCTGGTGATCGTAGAGACGACCGAGCACCCACGGCAGAGTCGTGATGGCCAGCGGAATGCCGGCGTTGATGAGGAGCGTGAGGTTTACCGTCACGACCGCGTAGCCGACGATCAATCCGAGCAGGAGCTGTATCCCGTGGACGAACTGCCACCCTCGTCGGGACGAAACTGGTCCCTCGCTCGTACCCTCGTCTGCGACCGTCACGCGCTCTCACCCGACCCGTCGAGCGCGACGTCGTCCCGTCGAACGACGTACGTCACGAAGAAGACGCCGCCGAGCCCGCCGAACGCCGTCGCGAGAATCAGGTCCCACATGACTTCCCCCGTCGACGTGAGGAAGGTGGTTCCGACGAGCGTATCCGAGAGCCACTGGCCGATCACCCAGACGGCGGCGACGGCCATCGTCGCGATCACGACGAACGCCGCCGCGAACCGCGGCGTCATCTCGACGGGCGTGTACGCGTCGAGCTCGACGGTGACCAGCAGGGCGATCGCGGCGACGGTGAGAAATCCCGCGGCCGGGAACGCGCCGACGAGGCGAACCCAGATCGGAACGGCAGCGACGAGCAACACGACCCACGGCGCCACCACGAGCGGGGTCCCCCTCGCGACAGCTGGGAGGACGGCGAGTGCGACGATCGTCCCCGAGAGCCCGGCCCAGAGATACGCACCCTGCACGAGCGTGGCGATCGTGGCCGCGATCAGACCGACCACGACTGCCCAGCTGCGGAGGGCGGTCCCGCGCTCGGTCGTCAGCAACTCGTTTCCGTCGGTCATTCGGCTCCGCGTGTCTTCCGAAATGCCGTTGGACGGCCGTGTCTTCGACGGGACGGCGTTCGACGGGCACGGATCGGCCACCATCGCCGCGTCGGTCGTCGGTGGACGCCGGGTCGCCGGTACATGAATAGGTACCTGCCTACCGCCCGACGGAAATCACTCCGGCTTTCACGGGCCGTGTCTGCAAGGCAAACGTGACTCGCAACCCGGAATATGCGGGCCTCCGGTGTGGAGACGCGCGTTTCGATTTCGTGTTACCTCACCGGCCATTCACGCCACGTTTATTGTTGTTACGGCCAGAATTCCGTGCATGATTGACGGATCTTCCATCGCGGACACCGCCACTCCGATCGCACTGGCCGTTCTTGCGGGCGGTCTGCTCGTCGGAGGGTACGGCCTCGTCGCTGGCCCGGGTGGGACCGGACTGTCGTTCGTCTGGGGCGGGCTGGTGGTACTCTCCGCACTCGGTATCGGCGCTCTCGGCTGGCGATCCCTTCGCGAACGTGATACTGACGAACCCGAACAGCCGATTCCCACGCCGCCACTGCCAGACCCACTCCGCCGCGAAGTCCGGGACGAGCGTGCGGACGGCAACTGTGAGTTCTGCCGGACCGAGTCCGACTCGCTGTCGGTCGAACACGTCACGCCGCGGGCCGACGGGGGTGCGAACGTTCGAACGAATCTCGTCGCACTCTGCCCCACGTGTGTCGAAAAAGTCGACGACGGAGTGTACGCCCGCTCCGAACTCCGGGATTCGGTTCGACGCCAGGAACACCCCGAGAAGACGATGCTGTAGTCGAAATTCCGCTGTCTCGCCGAACGAGACTGCTGTTGGGTCGATCCCCGAGCTATCGGACGACCGGCCCGCGCAGTCGGATCGGCTCGTCGTGCGGTCGGCCCGAGACGGCGACGGCCCGGAGCGTCTCGTCGCTCGTCACCTCCACCTGGCGGCCGTTCGTGATCGGGAGGACGTCGCCCTCGCCGAACGAGTGGCCGTCGACGGCGCCCGTCCCGTCGGTGCCGAACAGGAAGCCGGCCCACTCCTCGTCGGGCGTCCAGGTCCAGGCGTCGGTGACGTGGACGTCTACGTACTCCATCGGGGTGTGCAGGTCGAACGGCGAACCGTCGCCGACGACGGTCGTCACGGTCGCTCCGGGTTTCACGTCTGTCGGTAACTCGGCTGCGGTCGCGTCCGCGTACCCCGGCTCGGCGTCTTTCGCCTCGGGTGGGAGGTTGATCCAGAGCTGGAGGCCGGAACAGGCCGCGTCGTCGGCCGGAAACTCCGAGTGACTGATTCCCCGCCCGGCGGTGATGTACATTGCCTCGTTCTCGCTGGCCGTGTGTTCGACGCCGAGGGAATCTTCGTGCTCCATCCCACCCTCGAGCATGTACGAGACGATCTCGAATCCCTCGTGGCGATGCATCGGAAAGCCACGATCTGGGTCGATGAAAAAGCGTTCGAAGAGGACGAACGGGTCCAGACTCGACTGATAGGCGTTCGTCGGGAAGGCGCGAGTGGCGGTGACGCCGGGCCCGTGCTGGACGCGCTGGCCAGCGATCGGGCTCGGTCGGTCGCCCGCAGCTGTCGGTGGTGTCATACCCGGACAGACGTGGCTAACGGGGAAAAGCACGCGCCTCGGGTGAGCGATTGCTGGTTCCGCTCGATGCTGGCCCGCCACCTCGACCAATCTAACTGGAGCGCAGGCGGCTCAGGTTTCCGGATCGTACTGCTCGCGGTGGATAACAACCTGCCCGTCCGCTTCGAGGAGCAGTGTGACGACGATCTCGTCCCCGTCGGGATCGAACGGGGTCGTCGCTTCGGTGACCGGCGGGAGGGTATCGCCGTCTTGTTGCCAGTAGCTGCTGTCGTCCCCGACGCTTTCGGCATAGACCCGGAGTTCCTCGGCAGCGACCTCGCCAGCGCCGTCCAGGGAAACCGTTGCTCGCTCGCGCTCCTCGTCGAACGTGACGTCGGTGACGATGTCGTAGGCTTCGTCCTCGACGGGTTCGGCGTCGATTTCCATCGACTGGCCGTACGGGAAGAAGACGGTCCACTCGCCGTCTTCCGTGAGGAGGACTATCTCTTCCGTCCGTTCGACCGGGAGGCCATCTTCGGTGGTTTCGACCGTCGAACTGGCGAGCACCGCCGACTCTCCCTCGATAGCCGCCTCGAGCGAGGTGTCCTCACCCTCGAACCAGAACGCGACCGACTGCCGGTCGCTCAGGGTTTCCGGATCGAACGACTCGTCGACGATCTCGTGTTCGGCGTCAGCCTCCGGCGCCGGTTCGTAGCTAAATCCACTCTCGTCGCTCTCGACGCGGTTGTACGGGTGTGCCGAGTGCAGGTACTCGCGGATCGCGTCCGGATCGTCCGACTGCGCTGCCTCGTAGTACGATTCGAGGACGGAGAGTGCCGGGTGGTCGTCGGACGAACTCGTCTCGCTCGTAGGCGAGTCATCGTCGTCCGGTGCCGTGAACTGCTCGAGACAGCCACTCAGGGAGAGGCTTCCAACTGTCGCCACCGAGAGGAGAACGCGTCGTCGATCCATACCGATTCTATATATGTTCCGAAGGTAAAAATTACGATAGTGAGCGTCTTTTGAACCTGTTCACTTCGAGCTGCACGCGATCCTGTCCCAATCCGTCATTGTGCCTGTTGGACCTGGAAAGATTTTGCCGACAGCGCTCTTGCGAGTCACTCCGAAATCGCTACTCGCTGGCGCTGCAAGCGATCGGTTGAAACACGACACTCACGTCTGTTGTATTCGAATCAACCGGAAAACGAATGGGCGCTGCAGGATTTGAACCCGCGACAGCTTGGTCCGAAGCCAAGTACTCTGTCCAGACTGAGCTAAGCGCCCTCGGTCTGTTTTGGGTCGCAAACGTACGTTTTCGCCGCACCTTTAAGACGGTTTCTCTTTCGAGCCTCTGATTCGGTTGTGAGTGCCCGTCCAGACGGTTTCGCTGCGACCTCTCGTCCGTCGGGTCGCTCACTCTCCAGTCACGCTGATGACGGCCGAAGTGGGCCCCTTCGGAGGCAAACGATCATGGTGCTCTGCGACCAATTCTCGCCTATATCATGTTCGATCGAATTCTTCTCGCCGTCGACGGCAGTGACGAGGCGCGCCACGCCGCGGCACGTGGGCTGGATCTCGCCGAGGCGTTCGAGGCGACAGTCGACGCGCTGTTTGTCGTGGACGACTCGGCGCTTCGTCTCACGCGCTCGTCGGGTGAACGGGAACGGCTTCGAGAACGGGGCGACGAAGTTCTCGCGGACGTCGAGTCACTCGCTGCCGAGCGCGATCGCTCGATCACCACCACGGTGGTCGAGGGCGCTCCCGCGACGGCGATCGGCGAGTACGCGACCGAGAACGCGGCGGATGCGATCGTCGTCGGGCGCCAGGGGATGACGGGGCTGGGGAAACGACTGCTGGGCGGCGTGACCGAACGACTGCTTCGCGGGTGCAACGTCCCGGTGTTCGTCGTCCCGGCGGACGACGATCTGACGACGGGCGAGGAGGACTACGAAACCGTTCTCGTGCCGACCGACGGCAGCGACCCGGCCGCAGCGGCGGCCGACTACGGCAGTGCGATCGCAGGGCGAACAGGCGCCGCGTTACACGTGCTCAACGTCGTCGACGTCCAGGCGGCCGGCGGTCTGTTCAGTGCAGGTGGCCTCGAGTCGGAATTCCTCGAACGGCTCGAAGCGCGTGGCCACGAAATCGTCGACGACGCGGTCGCGGATCTCGACGCCGAGCAGTCGACCCTCGACGTCACGACGGCCGTCGAACGGATCTCGTCTCACCAGGGCGTCGCTCCGGGAATCCGCGAGTACGCCGAGGAAAACGCGGTCGATCTCGTCGTCATGGGTTCTCGGGGTCGCTCCACCGTCGGTCGGCAGTTATTGGGCAGTGTCGCTTCGACGGTGTTGCGCACGGTTTCTGTCCCGGTACTCGTCGTCTCTCGGGCGCCCTAGTTTCCATCGACTGTTTACGGTTCCAGCGCATCCGCGTCCGACCCGATTGGTGTAATCCGAATCGATCGACCGATCCCAGACGGCCGATCCAGCCCTGGTACTTGAGGGTGTGGTGGGTTCCGGTAACTGTGGGAAAGGCCGTGACCCTTACGTACTCCCGTCGTCTGGTACTAGGTACCATGTCCGCGAAGGACGCAGCAGTCGATCCGTCGATGGCTGCACCGGGCGACGACCTCGAACTCCTCTCCGACGAGGACGGTCGGTGGACCATCGTCCCGGTAGCGGCCGAGGGAGACGAGCGGCTCACCCAGTGGCTCACCGTCGACGCGGACACACTTTTCGAACTCGACGACTGGCGGTAACGGGACCGCCTCTGCGGTCGGGGCCAACCCCCGAATTTGTCGTCCACCCGTCGGTTCGACCGCCACGGCATCGGACCCTTTTTAGCGGTTCGCTCGCCAGACTGACCCATGACGGCGGTCGAGACCGGACGGGGACTGTGGGAGCTGTTACGTCCAGTGAACGCTATCGCCGCTGCCGTCCTCACGGCGATCGGCGCGTTTGTCGCGGGTGGACTCGTCGAGGCACCACTGGCCGTCGGCGCGGCCGCGGCGGCGACGTTCTTCGGGACGGGCGCGGGGAACGCGATCAACGACTACTTCGATCGGGAGATCGACGCCCACAACAAGCCAGACCGCCCCATTCCACGGGGTGCCGTCTCGCCACGTCAGGCACTCTGGTACGCGATGGCGTGCTTCGCCGCGGCCGTCGTACTCGCGTTGACGCTCCCGGTACTCGCGATCGGAATCGCCCTGTTCAATCTGCTCGCCCTGATCAGTTACACGCAGGTGTTCAAGGGCCTGCCCGGAGCGGGCAACGTCGTCGTCGCCTACCTGGGCGGCAGTACGTTCCTCTTCGGTGCGGCAGCCGCGGGACGGATCGGGCCAGCGGTGGTCCTCTTCGCGCTCGCGGCGCTCTCGACACTCAGCCGAGAAATCGTCAAGGACGTTGAAGACATCGCGGGCGACCGTGCCGAGGGGCTCAACACGCTCCCGATCGCGATCGGCGAGCGACGTGCCCTCTGGATCGCCGTCGGCGTGCTCGCGATTGCGATTCTCGCGAGCCCGATCCCGTACCTGACCGAGGCGTTCGGGCTGGCCTACCTGCTCGTGCTCGTCCCGGCGATCGCGTACATGGCCTACGCAGCGTGGACGAGCCTCACGGACCCGGCTCGCGGCCAGCACCACCTGAAGTACGGCATGTTCCTGGCGGCGCTCGCGTTCGTGATCGGGCGACTGAGTGTGTCGGTTCCGGCACTGGCATGATGACTGCCGGCTGGACACTGCTCGATGGCCGATCGTAACTGGTAGTCCAGTCGTTGGAGGTCGCCAGCGCGATCTCTGGGCGGGAATCGCCCGGCCCTCACCATCAGACGTCGACCGGCCTGCGATACGATGTCTCACGAGGCAGTGGAGCTGCCGCTGGCGCCCTCTCACGGTGATTAACGATAGAAACCATCTTCCGTGCCTCTGTGTTATCAAAAGGAATATAACCTGTTCACTGTATCACTCTGGATAGGTACCAGTGGAATCACGCGCTCGCTGTGGTGGACGCCGAGAGGAAGTGTAATCTGCCATGTATGACCTCCCTGACGTCCCGTCGGCCGACGATCTCGACGCTGGAACGAACGTTCTCGTCGCGGGGCCGCCGCTGACCGGCAAACGCGATCTCGCGATCGAGGCGTTGGCGAGCGGCGCGAACCGTGGAGATGGGTCGATCATCGTCACGACGAAAGACAGTGCGGACAAGGTGCTCGACGATTTCACCGAGGCCGTGGGTGTCACAGACCCCGACGTCGGCATCGTCGATTGCGTGACGAAACAGCGCGGGATCGGGACCGTCGACGACGATCCGCGCATCAAGTACGCCTCGTCGCCGGTCGACATGACCGGCATCGGGATCAAACTCTCCGAGTTCCTCCAGGAGTTCTACGAGAACCGCTCGCTCACGGAGAATCGCATCCTCTTGCACTCGATCTCCACGCTGCTCATGTACTCGGATCTCCAGACCGTCTTCCGATTCCTCCACGTCTTCACCGGCCGCATCCAGAGTGCCGACGCCCTCGGGCTCTGTGTGATCGACTCGACCGCCCACGACGACCAGACGATGAACACGCTCAAACAGCTCTTCGACGTCGTCGTCGAGATCGAAGACGGCGAGGGCGACCAGCCGAAGATTCGAACGGCAGGTCTCTCCTGATCGCCGACCGGCGCAGTGGCCCGCCGTATCGCGTATCGTTCTCTCTCTCTCTCTCTCGTACTCACACTCTCTCGCACGTCGCGCTCTGTCCCCGAACGTTTTCACGCTCCCGCGCGAGCCTCTGGGTATGCCTGTCGAGACTGACGCGGCCCTCAGGGAGATTCTCGGCCACAAGCGCGTCGGGGTGGTCGGCTGTTCGACCACGCCCGGGAAAGCAGCCCACGACGTGCCCGCCTACTTGCAGCGACACGGGTACGAGATCGTTCCGATCAATCCGACCGCGCAGGAAGTTCTCGGACGCGACGCCGCCGACTCGCTCACGGCGGTCGACACCGAACTTCCGCTCGTCTGCATCTTTCGGCCGAGCGACGAGGTCGCGGGAATCGTCGACGAGGCGATCGATCGCGGCGACGTTCGCGTGGTGTGGACCCAGCTGGGCATACGCGATCCAGAGGCTGCCAAACGGGCCGAAGACGCGGGGCTCTCCGTCGTCCAGGATCGGTGCATGAAAGTCGAGCACGGCCGCCTCTGTGGGTGACTGAATGCAAAATCCCGTTGTGTCGGTTCCTTACAGCGGGAGGGCGGCCCGGAGGATTGAGGCGTACAGCGTCGGACTTCGTCGTCGCGACCCCGTCAGCGCCGTTTCGAGCGCGTCCCCGGCGTCCGTCTCGATCCCGGCGCCGTGGCCGACGAGGACCCGCTGTGGATCGAACCCGGACAGCCGCTTCCGTGGCGGCCAGAGTCGCCGTGCCGGGTGGACGCCGAGCCGTTCCCCGTCCGTTCGAAAGTACGACACGGTCCCGACGCTCTCCGGGACGACCAGCGTCTCCGTCGCCGGATCGAAGAGCGCGACCTCCTGCCAGAACCGGCTGCGCGTGACCACCTGACTCCGAATCCCGGTGTCGGCCAGTTCCGCGCCGAAGCGTCTGACCGGGGCATCGAGTTCCGACTCGACGCCGTCGAACCAGTCGGGCAGCCAGACCGCGACGTCGTGGCGCGTCGCGATCGCCGCGGCGTCGCGTTTGTGCCGGTCGAGCCCGACGACGACGCCCGCGACGGACCCGCGCTCGGCGAGCAATTCGTCGAGCCCCTCTCCGTCGACCGGATCGATCACCCAGACCGCGTCGTCGACGACGAGTGCGTGACTCGCTCGCTGCATCCGCTCGTCGGGGTGGGCGATCCAGCTGAAGCCGCCGTCGAAGTCGGCGACCACTTGCAACTCGGTCGTGGCGTCGTCAGTCCGGATCGTCATACCGTTCGTACGAGACGGACGATACAAAGATGGCTCGCCGTCGGAGGGGGCAGGTAGCTGTCCTGATACCGGGTCGCTCTCCTGGCACCGAGTCGACTACCTGGGTCCGGGTGGTCCCTGGGTTGGCTCGTTTCCGTGGATCCAAGCCGTTTTCCTGGGTTCCGGTTTCGCTACTGCTTCTCATGGCTCCCGCTGGCGATTCCTTCGCCAGATCCGGCGGACCGGCCTATTCATTTCACCGCTCCACAGGTATTATGACTTAGTAGTACTACCTAGTGATCATGCCGCGTACCCAACGCCAGGCAGCCAGGGACGGAACGATTACACCGGAAATGGAACGCGTCGCCGAGCGGGAAGGGTGTGAGCCCGATCGCGTGCGAGAGGCGGTCGCCACGGGCCGGGCAGTGATCCCGGCGAATCACGCCCATACCGCGCTCGATCCGATGATCATCGGCGAGGCGTTCGCGACGAAGGTGAACGCGAACATCGGGAACAGCGAGACGACCAGCGACATCGAGGCGGAGCGCGAGAAACTACACACGGCGGTTCACTACGGTGCGGACACAGTGATGGATCTCGGGACGGGAGCCGACCTCGACACGATCCGCGAGGATCACCTCGATCGATCACCGGTTCCGCTGGGAACCGTTCCACTTTACGAGGCGGTCAAGCAGGCCGGCGATCCGGCAGCCCTCACGCCCGAGCTACTCCTGTCGGTCATCGAGAAGCAGGCCCGACAGGGCGTCGACTACATGACGATCCACGCGGGCATTCTCGCCGAGCACCTGCCGCTCACCGAGGGGCGCAAGACGGGGATCGTCTCGCGCGGCGGTTCGATCGTGGCGAAGTGGATGGAAGCGCACGGCGAACAGAATCCGCTGTTTTCCGTCTACGACGACATCTGCGAGCTCTTCGCGACCCACGACGTCACCATCAGTCTCGGCGATAGTTTGCGACCCGGTTGTCTGGCCGACGCCTGTGACGAGGCCCAGTACGCCGAACTCGACACGCTGGGTGAACTCACCCGACGGGCCTGGGATCACGGTGTACAGGTCATGATCGAGGGGCCCGGCCACGTGCCGATGGACCGCATCGCGGAGAACGTCGAGCGCCAGCGACGCGTCTGCGACGGCGCGCCGTTCTACGTGCTCGGCCCCCTCGTCACGGACGTCGCCCCCGGCTACGACCACATCACGAGCGCCATCGGCGCCGCCATGGCTGCACAGGAAGGCGCTGCGATGCTCTGTTACGTGACCCCGAAAGAACACCTCGGGCTCCCCGACCGGGAGGACGTTCGCGAGGGACTCGCGGCCTACCGGATCGCCGCCCACGCCGGCGACGTCGCGAACGGTCGCCCCGGCGCCCGCGACTGGGACGACGCCCTTTCGGAGGCGCGCTACGCCTTCGACTGGACTGAACAGTTCGCGCTCGCCCTCGATCCCGAACGCGCTCGGGAGTACCACGACCAGACCCTCCCCGGCGACAACTACACCGACGCCCGCTTCTGCTCGATGTGTGGCGTCGAGTTCTGTTCGATGCGCATCGACCAGGACGCCCGAGAGGATGGCGATCTCGCCGCACTGACCGCTGACACGGACCTCGACGACTCCCCTGCGTCGGCGGTCAATCGACCGCCCGTCGGCACGCACGATGGCGAGCTCGGTCGCACGGCCGACGACCGGTCGGCGCCCGACACGCCTGCGGCCAACGAGTGATCGTCTCGGTGCGTCGCTGGCCACTCCACTCGCCGTACTGGGTGAGCGAATTGGTGGGCCGTTGTCGCCACGACTAAACCATCCCCCGCCGTTCGGGCGTGCATGAACAACGGAACACTCACGGCGTCGGTCAGGCTCGTCGATGCCTTCACCGACGAGCCACTCGCCGGCAACCCCGCCGGCGTCGTCTTCGAGGCCGACGAACTCGTCGACGAACAGCGCCAGGCGATCGCGAACGAACTCTCGGTCAGCGAGACGGCGTTCGCGAGTGAGAGTGACGACGCCGACTATCGCCTTCAGTACTTCACGCCGACCCAGGAGGTCGACCTCTGCGGGCACGCGACGATCGGGACGCTGGTCGCGGCGCACGAAACCGGCCGATTGGAACCGGGGACGGCGACCATCGAGACCAACGTCGGGGTGCTTGACGTCGATATCGAACCCGACGGAACCGCGTGGATGACCCAGGACGCTCCCACGATCCGTGAGGTCGATCTCGGCTACGACCGCGTCGCCGAGGCGCTCGGGGTCGAGGTCGCTGCCCTCGAAGGTGTTGGCGCCGACCTTCCCCTGGCCGTCTCGTCGACGGGATTGCCCTTCCTGATGGTCCCCATCACCTACCTGCAGGACGTCGGCGGGGCCGACCCCGACATGGCAGAGATCGAGACGCTGGCGGACGAGTTCGACGCGACCGGCATCTACCTCTTCACGTTCGACGCCCTCGAGGCCGACTCGACGGTACACGGGCGGATGTTCGCGCCAGGTGCAGGGGTTCCCGAAGATCCCGTCACCGGGACTGCGAGCGGCGCGGTGGGGGCGTACCTGCGTCGATTCGGGGCCTTCTCCGGCGACACCGGCGGGACGGTCACGGCGGGCACCGGCGGCGACACGAGCGTCGCCGTCTCGATCGACGAGTCGGCCCCGACGGAACTCGTGATGGAACAGGGCCACTACGTCGATCGTCCCGGTCGCGTCCGGGTCCGCGTCGACGGTGACGTTCGCGTCGGTGGGCACGGAATCGTCTCGATGACCGGTGAGCTGGCGGTTCCGTCAGTCGCCGAGGACGACATTATCGAACCCTGAGAACCACTTTCGGCCGCCCGACACGCCTACAGCAGTCGATACCGCCCGCGACTCTCACTGGCGTCGCCCGTTCTGACGAGCTTCTCGAGCGCCCGTTCGGTGTACGACGAGGGAACGCCGCGCTCCTCGGCGTAGGCGATCGCCTCGTCGGCGGTCGGCCGGTCGAGTTCCTCGATCGCCCGTTCGACGATCTCCTTGCGACTTCCACTGCTGGTCGACCCACGGGGGTCGCGCTCGCCAGCCGCTGTCACTTCGTCGACGTCGAGCCCGGATTCTGCGAGGAACGTCTCGTCGTCGACGACGCCGTCTTCGACCTGTGATTCGAGCTCCGAGACCGAGTCCACGCTCGCGAACGCCTCGCCCTCGTCCTGGCGATTCGCGAGCATCGACGCGCGCACCTCGCGTGCGTGATCGGCGTCTTCGGTCTCGACGAACTTCTTTCGGGCATCGAACGGCCGGCGAGAGCCACAGCGCGGACACTGACTCGTCTCCGATCGCCCCTCGACGATCCAGAGGGTGGAACACTCGCTACAGCCGACCACCGCGTACATATCTGGTCGTTCTCCCGGATGCCTGTTGAATATCTCGGTCACGGTTCCGATTTTCCGAACGCGTGTCGCGTCCGTGGTGCGGCAATTCGTTATCTTCCGTCTGGTGCGGCAATGCGTCGTCTCCCTCCGGCTGTGTCGCCGGTCGCACAGCCGTGATCGGTTAGAAACAAGTGACTGACGAGGGCGTCAGCGAAATGACAACCTATTTGGAGCCACCGTTGTGACACTCACGAGAACTGTGGGCGAGGCTCAACGATAGCTATGACTGCAATACGAACCGACGGACTGACGAAACGATTCGGCGATCTCACGGCCGTCTCCGGGCTCGACCTCGAGATCGAGGAGGGGGAAGTCTTCGGCTTTCTGGGACCCAATGGCGCAGGGAAGTCGACGACGATCAACATGTTGCTCGATTTCACCCGGCCGACGGCGGGCTCGGCGACGGTTCTGGGATACGACGCCCAGGCGGCGTCTGACGAGATCAGCCAGCGGGTCGGTATCCTTCCCGAGGGGTTCTCGGTGTACGACCGTCTCACGGGACGAAAACACATCGAGTTCGCGATCGAGACGAAAGGTGCCGATCAGTCGCCGGACGACCTCCTGGCGCGCGTCGGTCTCTCGCCCGAGGACGGCGACCGCGCTGCGGGCGGCTACTCCAAGGGGATGCGCCAGCGCCTCGCGACCGGCATGGCCCTCGCGGGGGATCCGGATCTGCTCATCATGGACGAACCCTCGACCGGGCTCGACCCGACGGGGATCAACGAGATGCAGGATCTCGTCCGGGCGGAGGCCGAACGCGGGACGACCGTGTTCTTCTCGAGTCACATCTTAGAACACGTCGAGGCGGTCTGCGACCGCGTTGGGATCCTCCGCGCGGGCGAACTCATCGCGCTCGATACGATCGAGGGGTTACGCGCATCCGTCGGCGGCGGCGCGACGATGACGGTCACGGCCGCGAACACGCTCGACGGTGTCGTCGACGCTGTCGCCGCGATCGATGGCGTCTCGAACGTCACGGCGACCGGCCATCGACTCGAGGCGTTCGTCGAGCGACCCGCGGCGAAACCGCTCGTCGTCACGACCGTCGCCGACGCCGGCGTCGAGCTGACGGACCTCCGTATCGAGGAGACGTCACTCGAGTCGATGTTCACCACGCTGATCGAAGGTGACGATGCCCCGGCCACGACGCTCGCCGGTGACGTCGAGTCGGCGCCGGATCGAAGGGTGGCGAACGCCGGAGGTGACGAATGACGGGTCACACGCTCACCGTGGCGAAGAAGGACTTCGCCGACGCGGGCCGTTCGAAACTGCTGTGGTCGATCATCGGCCTACTCGTTGGCCTTTCAGCGCTCGGCTACATCATCGTCTGGGCGACCGGCGAGGACATCGCGGCCGGCGAAATGCTCGGCTTCCTCGCGATCCCGCTCGGTGTCCTCGTCCCCATCGCCGCCCTCATCGGCGGCTACATGGCCATCGTCGGCGAACGCCGGTCGGGGAGCCTGAAACTCTTGCTCGGTCTTCCGCCGAACCGCGCCGACGTGGTCTTCGGCAAGCTCCTCGGTCGTGCCGCGGTGATCGGTCTCGCAGTCGTCCTCTCGTTCGCGGTCGCGCTGGTCCTGAGCGTCGTGCTGTTCGGTGGCGCACCGATCGTCGATCTGGCGTCGCTGGGAGCGTTGTCGGTCCTCTACGGCTTCGCGTTCGTCGGCCTCGCGGTCGGCGTCTCCGCCGGCGTCGCCTCGCGCGGCCGTGCGATGGCGCTCACCGTCGGCACGTTCATGATCTTCTTCGCGTTCTGGGAACTGCTCACCGCCGGCGTCTACTACTTCGCGCACGACGGATTCCCGCCCGCACAGCCGGAGACCTGGTACCTCTTCGCCCAGCAGCTGAACCCGCTTCAGTCCTTCGCGTACGCCGCCTCGACGCTGGTCGAGAGCCAGGTGTTCCCGGTCATGTTCCGGTTCAACCTCGATCAGACGTTCGCGGCGCCGGCCGACCGCGTCGCCGGCGACACCCCGTTCTTCCTGCAGGAGTGGTTTGGCGCCCTGCTACTGCTGGTCTGGGTCGTCGTCCCGGTCGCCATCGGCTACTATCGGTTCGAGAAGGCCGACCTGTAGGCCCGACGGCTGTCTGATTCGTCCCGGTCGTCACTCGGTCCAGCGAATCTCGTACTCCAGTTCGTAGCGCTGTTCGCCGGTTTCTGAATCGGTGAGCCGCTCGAGTTCAACCTCGAACCGAGCCTCGTCTGGCACACCGGTCCGGTAATCGTCGGTCGGACTGTCGAGTGCGACCGTCCCGTCTTCGATCTGTTCGGCGGCCGCGACGAGTGCGTCGGCGATTTCGGTTCGTGACCGGACTTCTTCCGTCTTGAACAGTACTTCTTCGGGCATGGTGGAACCGACGTCGAACAATGCCAAATGAGTAGGAGGTCGTTCCCACTGCGTGACACTCGATTGGTGGCGGTCGCGACCCGATCGATCGGCCATCGGGAGGTGGGTGACACCAGTAGTTGCGCCGGCGACGAGGGTAGCGACCCACCGCTATCCATGCTCGTGCTGGGCTTTCTCTGTACAATCTGTGTTCGTCGTCCTGGCCACGACGGCGATGACTGACTGACTCCTCCCGTGATGGCGATGGTCGAGTGACGACTCCGATTCCCGTCGGCACGAACGCACCTGTCGCCGTGTCGAGTCGGTATGCCGGCCACAGAAAAATTTCCCGTCGGCGTCGAATCGCGGGTACGCGAGCGTCTCGATATCGTCAGAACGCCAGGCGTTCTGACTGCGTGAGTGGCTCTCTACGAGAGTCGCTCGATGTTCTGGCGGCTCCGCCGCCAGAGGACGAGAAGCGTTCTACGAAAGCTTCTCGATGTTCGCGACGACTTCCTCGGCGAACTCGCTGGTGGCGAGCTTCTCGGCGTCGTCGAGGTTACGTTCCAGGTCGTAGGTGACCTTGCCCGAGGAGATGGTCTCCTCGACGGCGTCACGGACGAGGTCTGCGGCGTCGGTCCAGCCGATGTACTCGAGCATCATGCGGCCCGAGAGGATGATGGCGGTCGGGTTGACCTTGTCCTGGCCCTCGTACTTGGGCGCGGAGCCGTGGACGGGTTCGGCGAGCAGGCGGCCGTCGCCGAAGTTGGCGCCGGGCGCGATGCCGAGTCCACCGATCTGGGCGCCGGCGGCGTCGGACATGTAGTCACCGTTTAAGTTCATCGTCGCGACGACGTCGTAGTTGTCCGTGCGGGTCAGGAGCTGCTGGAGCATGTTGTCGGCGATGCGGTCGTTGACGACGACGGCGTCGTCGGGCTGCTCGCCGTCGCGCTCCTCCCAGAGGGTGTCCTCGGTGATGACCTCGTCGCCGTACTCCTCCTCGGCGACCTCGTAGCCCCAGTCGCGGAACTGGCCCTCGGTGAACTTCATGATGTTGCCCTTGTGGACCAGCGTGACCGAATCGCGGTCGTGTTCTAAGGCGTAGTCGATCGCACGGCGAACGAGCCGCTTCGTCCCGAACTCCGTGATCGGCTTGACGCCGATACCGACGGGGCCGTCGTGGATGACGCCCGTGGCGCCCATTTCGTCCTCGACGAACTCCTTGACCTGTTCGACTTCGTCGGTGCCTTCCTCCCACTCGATGCCCGCGTAGACGTCCTCCGTGTTCTCACGGAAGGTGATCATGTCCATCTGCTCGGGCTCGGAGACGGGCGAGGGGACGCCGTCCATGTAGTAGGTCGGGCGGACGTTCGCGTAGAGGTCGAGCTTCTTGCGCAGTGCGACGTTCAGCGAGCGGAAGCCGGCGCCGACGGGTGTCGTGAGTGGTCCTTTGATCGCGACGCGGTGGTCCTTGATGGCCTGGACGGTCTCCTCGGGGAGATTCTCGTCGTAGCGCTCGCGGGCGGATTCGCCGGCGAAGAGGCGCATCCAGTTGATCTCGCGGCCGGTCGCCTCCGCGGCGGCCTCTAACACCTGCTGGGCGGCCGGGCCGACGTCCTTGCCGACGCCGTCGCCGTAGATGATCGGGATGATCGGGTCGTCGGGTACCTCGAGTTCGTTCTCGGTCCCTTCTTTCAGCGTGATCTTCGTCCCATCCTCTGGGACCTCGATCTTGTCGTAGCTCATCTCGTCTGTAACTCCCGTTACCGCGCCTAAAAGCGCATCCATTTCCGCGCGAGATCCCGCAAGTGTTGCCCGTTCAGGCGGCCAGCCCCGTGGAGACGACCCCGACGTTCCAGCCGGTGACGGCCGTCCCGACGACCGCCAGCGCGAACGGAATAGCGACCCGTTTGGGCGTCGAGATCGCTCGCCAGAGGCCGTAGAACGCCGCCAGCGTCGCTCCCTTCGCGGCGAGCAAGCCGACCGGCCCGTACCGCTCGACGAGCGGGGCCACGACGGGGCCGACCTCGACGGCCTCTACACCCCAGAGCCCGATACCCGTCGTGATGGCGTCGCCGACGCCGTAGAAGCAGAGCGCGATCACCCAGAGCGTGCGCTCGTGACCGCGGAGCCACGCGACCCAACTGCTCGCCGGCCCGTCGTCGTGATGCACTGGTCGCCTCACCATTTCGAGACGAGCGGCAAAGTCCCACCGGTTAGCCGCTGATTCCCGTCGCCAGCGCGATCCACCGTCGGGAATAGCGGCCACGCTGTGGGGAGACCGCCGCGCTGTAGGGAGACCGGGACGATTATTCCATCGCGGTGGTAGTCTCCGTGCATGCAGGTCATCGTCCACGGGGGCGCAGGGAGCCAGCCCGAAGAACCGGAACCGAGACAGGCGGTCCTCGACGACGCTGCCGAGACCGGGACGGCAGCCGAGGCACCGCTCGACGCGGTCGAGGCGGCCATCAGCGTGCTCGAATCGTCACCGCGGTTCAACGCTGGAGTCGGCGGTGCCGTCCAGTCGGATGGCGTCGTCAGAACAGACGCGGGCGTCATGACCGACGACCGGGCCGTTGGCGCTGCGTGTTCCATGCCAGGCGTCGAACACGCTGTCAGCGTCGCCAGACTCGTCATGGAAGAGACGCCACACGGGTTCGTCGCCGGTGAGCACGCCGTCTCGCTGGCCGAGGCGTTCGACGTCGAGACCGGCGTCGACCTCTGGTCCGAACGCACCCGCGAGAAGTGGGCGGAACTCGACCCACCGGCCGGCGGTCCGCGCGAGCACCTGGACTGGATCGCGGACAAGTACGGCCGGTCGGATCCGGACGGCCGCGACGCCGAGGCGGACGGCTCGACCACGGCGAACGCGTCGGCCTCACCGACCGACTCGTCCACGACGGCCGACGGCTCCCGGACACCGGGTGTCGACGACGAGCACGACCACGACACCGTCGGTGCCGTCGCCCGCGACGGCGACCGGATCGCGGCGGCGACCTCGACGGGTGGGCGATGGCTCGCGTTCGCGGGCCGCGTCGGCGACGTTCCGCAGGTCGGCTCCGGCTTCTACTGCTGTCCGGCGGCAGGAGTCAGCGCCACGGGCGCCGGGGAGGACATCGCCCGGGTCACGCTCTCGCGACGGGTTGCCCGCCACATCGAGCGCGGGCTCGACGCCGACGCGGCGACGACGCTCGCGATGGAGGAGTTCGGCGAACTCACCGGCGCAAACGCCGGCGTCATCGCCATCGACGCGGACGGGACCGTCGGATCGGCGTTCAACAGCGAGGGGATGCAGACGGCTGTGGCCTGGGACTGAGGGGACGGGCTGCAGGCCCTGCTTTCTAAACTAATCAGCTGTCGAAGTGATTAGCTGTCGGCCGAGTTTTCGTTGAGTATTCGGGCGTCTCGCCTTGCACGATCCATGAATATCGTGTGTGCGTCGACGGGGTCGTCGCCTGCAGGAACGGGTTCGTACGAGCCGTCGCTTCGCATCACCCACCGGTTGCGTTCGTCTGCGAGCAGCGTCTCGAGGATCGCGTCGAGTCGGTCACGCAACGGGCGAGCCTCGACCGGGACGAGCGTCTCGATGCGGTCGTCGAGATTCCGTTGCATCCAGTCGGCCGAGCCGACGTAGTACCGCTCAGAGCCACCGTCGCGTGCGTAGACGATCCGCGAGTGTTCGAGGAATCGACCGACGATGCTGTGGACGGTGATCGTCTCGCTGATCCCGCCGATTCCAGGGCGGAGTCGGCAGATTCCCCGAACCAGGCAATCGATCTCGACGCCGGCCATCGACGCCCGGTACAGTTCGCGAATCAACGCCGGATCTTCGAGTCGGTTCACCTTAACGATTAGTCGCGCATCGTCGCCGGCTCGCGCGCGTTCGGCCTCCGCTCGAATCACCGCTCGCAGTCGCTCTCGTAATTCGACCGGAGCGACCAGCAACGCCTCGTAGTCGCCGTGTAAGGTCTGTCCGGTGTAGTAGTTGAAGAGTCGGACTAGGTCACGACCGATCGCTGGATCGGCGGTCAACAATCCGAGATCCTCGTACCCCTTCGCGGTTTCGGAGTGGTAGTTGCCGGTCCCGATGTGGGAGTAGAGTCCGACGCCGTCGGCTTCGTCGCGAACGACGAGTGCGGCCTTGCTGTGGGTCTTGTACCCGATGGTGCCGTAGGCGACGTGGATCCCCTCCGCCTCGAGCCGTTCGACCCACTCGAGATTGTTTTGCTCGTCGAATCTGGCAGCGAGTTCGACCATCACCGCGACCTGTTTCCCGTTTCGTGCGGCTGTGAGGAGACTCTCGATGACCCGTGAATCGCTCGCCGTTCGATAGATAGCGGCCTTGATCGCGAGCACGTCGGGGTCTCTCGCCGCCTTCTCGAGGAACCGACAGACCGTCTTCTCGAACGAGTGATAGGGATGGTGGAGGAGGACGTCGTTCGCCCGGATCGCGTCGAAGATGGTCCGTTTCTCGTCGCGAGCGGCGGCCGCCAGACGAGGGTGGGGCTGGGGCGTCCACTCCGGCCCGGAGAGGTCGGGCCGGTCGAGCGACGCGATCCGGTTGAAGTCGCGGTACTCGAGGGGGCCGGGGAGTGAGAACACCTGTCGATCGGTCAGGTCGAGCTCCCGCGCGAGGATGTCGACGATCGCCTCGGGCGCATCGGGTTCGATCTCGAGGCGGACGACGTTCCCGAACCGTCGCCGGTCGAGGATCGACTCGGTCGCCTCGATCATGTCGTCGGCCTCCTCCGCGCGACTCACTTCGGCGTTTCTCGTCACGCGGAACAGCGCGGTGTCGACGATCTCGACGTCGGGGAACAACAGGTCGAGGTTCGATCGGACGACGTCTTCGAGGAGCACGAACTGCGATCCGGGCTCGAACGACACGAAGCGCTCGCGGTTGCGCGGGATCTTGATGCGCGAGAACGTGACGCCGTCGTCACAATCACGTCTCGTGAGGACAGCCAGCGAGAGGCTCTGGTTCGAGATGAACGGGAACGGGTGGGCCGGGTCGAAGGTCAGCGGGGTCAGGGTCGGGAGGATCGACTCTTCGAACGTCGATCGAGCCGCGTTCGCCGCGGCCGGTGAGAGGGCGTCGTAGTCGACGATGTCGATCCCGTTGGCCGCCAGGGCTGGACGAATTTCCTCACTGTAACAGCGTGCCTGGGCGGCCAGAATGGCGCCTGCTTCGGAGAGTGCGTCCGTCAATCGCTGGTCCGTCGTTCGGCCGGCTGGGGAGCGCTCGTCCGATCCTGATCGGAGCCGACGATCGAGACCGCCGATCCGTTTCCGGACGAACTCGTCGAGGTTGGCCGTCAGTATGGCCAGGAACCGAACTCGTTCGAGCAGTGGATTCGTCTCGTCGCGTGCTTCGGCGAGGACGCGACGCTGGAAGGCGAGTTCGCTTTGCTCGCGGTCGAGATAGAACACGGGATCGGTCAGGTCGCCGTCGTCGAGTCGCTCGTCCGTCGCTCGCTCGGCGCTGTCGGGACGGGCAGGCTCGTCTTCGACCATGGATCGGAACGTGATCGCGTTCCCGTCGCCCTCGGTAGCGTCGGATACGTCCGCGGACGAGTCGGCTGTCTCATTGTGTCCGGAGCCGGCGGCCGTCGATCGACCGTGACTCGATTCTCCATCCTGTACAGGCTCTGCCTGGTCACCACCCTCCATTCCCCTCACCTCACCTCGACCCCCAGTGAGACACGATCTTCGCCGACGCTCGCTCCTGGTGGGGCTGACCATCGACCGTGACGAACCGCTCGTTCGTGAGGTCGTAGGCGGCGAGTTGCCCACCGTAGACACACCCGGTATCGAGCCCGACGATCCACTCGTCCTCGATTGGGTCGGAGAGCACGGTGTGGCCGAAGAAGACGCGCGGTGGGCCCTCGTAGCGCTCGAACCAGAACGGACCATCGTAGCCGTCGCCAGTCGGCGAGCGCATCGTCTGTAGCTCGTCGCGCGTGTGTGCGTGCACCTCACGTTCGGGATCGAGGCCGCCGTGAACGACCAATCCACCGTCCCATCGGATCGCATCGGGGAGCGTGCGCAGGTACGCCCGCTCCGATGGCCCCACGGAGGGACAGGTGATCTCCTCGTCGAGGAGTTTCTGCTCGTTGTTCCCTCTGACGGCAAGCATGTTCTCGTGTCGTCGGACGAATCGAACGACGCTCCCGCCGTCGGGTCCTTTCCGAACGAGGTCACCGACGAACAGGACGAGGTCATCATCGTCGACGCCGATCGTGGTGACCAAATCGTCGAGCGCGCCTCGACAGCCGTGGACGTCTCCGATCACGTACACGTTGTCCCAGGTTGTAGGCTCGATCCAGTGTTCAACGAACGGGACGGCTGTGTCTCCGTACGAAGCGGTGCGCAGCACGAGGGAATTTCCGACACATACCTGTATTACGCTTTATATGATTGGTACTGAGGAGTTGGGTGGCATCAGTATCGCTCAGTGGTCTCTATACCAGTACATATCTGGTCGCGGCAGATCGGACGGTGTTGCGACGCCAGGTTCGACTGGCGGAGACGCAATCTCTTTTTGTCGACCCACCAAACCCCACCCATGGCTGATTCCGAAGTCGATCTCGAGACCGAGCAGTACGCAAAGCATCGCGAGGCGGGCGAGATCCTGGCGCAGGTGCGCGAGGAGACGGCCGATCGCGTCGAGGTAGACGTCTCGCACCTGGAGGTCGCCGAGTACGCCGAGGACAGGATTCGAGAACTCGGTGGGAAACCCGCGTTCCCGGTCAACATCTCGATCGACGAGGAGGCCGCGCACGCGACGCCGAGCATCGACGACGAGACCACGTTCGGGGAGGAGATGATCAATCTGGACATCGGCGTTCACGTCGACGGCTGGCTGGCCGACACGGCGATCACGGTCGATCTCTCCGGCCACGACGACCTGGCCGAGGCACCGGCTGCGGCGCTCGAGGCCGCGCTCGACATGATCGAACCCGGTGTGGAGACGGGCGAGATCGGCGCCGAGATCGAGTCGGTCATCGACGACTACGGGTTCAACCCGGTCGTCAATCTGACCGGTCACGGCCTCGGACACTGGGAACAACACACCAGTCCGACGATTCCCAACCGGGCAGTCTCGCAGGGGACGACCCTCGAAGTTGGTGACGTCGTCGCGATCGAACCGTTCGCGACCGACGGCGGCGGCAAGGTCACCGAGGGCGCCTCCGAGGAGATCTTCTCGCTCGAACGGGAGGGGACGATCCGGAACCGGCAGGCCAGACAGGCGTTAGACCAGATCACCGAGGAGTTTCGGACGCTGCCGTTCGCGACTCGGTGGCTCGAGACCGGCCGGGCCGAGATGGCACTCCGGCGGCTGAAGCGAAACGACATCGTCCACGGCTATCCCGTCCTCAAAGAGGACGACGGCTGTCTCGTCAGCCAGAAAGAACACACGATCATCGTGACGCCGGACGGCTGTGAAGTGACGACAGCGTAACCGCGCTCGTCGCTCGTTCGGGTGCGTCCCTGCCCGTTTTCCCGATCGTGGCGTTGCTCGCCTGTCCACCCTCGGTCGTGCGGTTGCTCGGTTCCCCCGTTCACCGTAGTTTGGTACGAGGGGGAGGCTACCGACACCCAGCCGATGGGCGGTCGCGATCGTCCAGGCCTCGTTGGGTTTCGTCCGGTCGGGTCAGGCGTTGTTCATACGCTGGCTCCTGCGAGCGCCACAGCGTTGGCACTCCGTGACCCGGTAGGGCTCACGCGAGAACTGCGCGTTCTCCTCCTTTCTGCTCTCGGTACGAATCTGGACCGAGACATCGTGGAGGGTATCGAGGTCGCAGTCCTCGCAGTGCTCGGTAAGCCCGCTGAAATTGTTGTCAGTCGTTGCCATCACGATGATACTCTTCGTACATAGTGTATAAATCCGCGTTTGATTTCGAGGACTGATTCGCAAAACCACGAGACTGCGACGGCATCGATCGAATAACTGCTCAGGAAGTCCAATATCGTTTACCAACTGATCTAAGACCGTAAAATCCGCTTGGTGTGGGCGTAATTACAGTTTCCTCAGTTGGTATTATCGTCGGGTGCCAGTGGCCGACCTTCGCCTGGTACGACGTGGCAGTGGTGGCCCACATAGAGGCGTGCGGCCCGACGGTGGACAGGGGAACTTTAGCCCCGGGTCGCCGAGAGAGCGGTATGGAGCAGGTGTTCGCGCCGTGGCGCATCGAGTGGGTCGATCGCGACCGAAGCGAGGACGACGAGGGGTGTATCTTCTGTCGACTGCCGGAAGAGACGGCCGACCGCGACAACTACGTCGTGGCTCGAAGCCCACGCAGTTTCGTCCTCATGAACAACTATCCGTACAACCCGGGTCACGTGATGGTCATTCCGCGGACGCACACGGGTGAATACGCGGCGCTCGACGAGGAAACGTTGCTCGATCACGCGCGATTGAAACAGCGAACCTTCGAGGCGCTCGACGCGGCACTTGGGGTCGACGGGTACAATGCGGGGTTGAACCTGGGAAACGCAGCTGGCGGTTCCATCGACGATCACGTGCACACGCACGTCGTCCCGCGCTGGGGCGGCGACACCAACTTCATGCCCGTCATCAGTGACACCAAGGTCATCGTCCAGGCGATCGAAGACACCTACGACGCACTTCACGAAGCCTTCGCGAATTTCGACGACGCGACGGTCCCGGGGGAAGGTCGGGCGGTCGAGTTCGAGTGGTAGTCGCCGGTGGCGCCACTCGGTGAACAGCGTCACTCGGTGAAACCGGTGTTTCAGCGGGTCGGCCGAGTCGGCCAGGCAGAAATTGGAAGCGGGCGTCGCTACAGTGGCTCGGCGAACGCATACATCGTCTCGTTTGCCGTCACTTCGAGATCGACGAAGTCGCCGGGTTCGAGGCCGTACTCGCTCGCCGACTGGACGATGAGTTGCCGATAGGCCGAGTCACGACACTTCACCGAGTCGCCGGTTCCCTCCTCGACGACGAGGACGTCCTCGCGTGTCTCGCCCACCATATCGGCGTATGCCTCGCGGACGAGCTCGCGCTTGACCTCGCTCATCTCGGACGAGCGTTCCTTCTTGATGGTCCCGCCGAGGCCCTTCATGTCGGCGGCGTCGGTTCCCGGGCGCTTCGAGAAGCGCGTGACGTTGATCTTCTCCGGACGGGTCTCCCGAAGCAGGGCCATCGACTGGGCGTGGTCGTGGTCGGTCTCGGTGGGGAAGCCGACGATGAAGTCCGTCGAGAGCGTCCAGTACTCGAGCGCGTCGTCGAACGTTTCCACGACCTCGACGTATTCTTCGACCTGGTGCTGTCGGCGCATGTCGCCGAGGACGTCGTCCGAGCCCGACTGCACGGGTGCGTGCAGGAAGTCGTACAGTTCCTCGTTGTCGGCGAAGACGCTGGCGAGTTTTTCCCGGATGCCGTGGACGCCCTTCGGGTTGGCCATCCCGATCCGGACCCGGAAGTCGCCCTCGATCGCACAGATACGTTCGAGGAGGCGGTGGAGCTTGCGCTCGCCGTCGTCCCAGCCGTAGACACCGGTGTCCTGGCCGGTGATGCGCAGTTCCTTCGCGCCAGCGTGGACCAGTGCGCGGGCTTTCTCGACGTTTTCCTCGATCGACGGCGAGTCGATCTTGCCGGTGGCGTGCTTGGTGATGCAGTACGAGCAGTCTGACATACAGCCGCGCGCGATCGGCAGAATGCCGACGACACCGTCCAGGATGGGCTCGGCGTCTGGCGTCGTCGTCGGGCATTCACCGTTCGTGACGGCCTCGGGGACCTCGTCCCAGTGGAGGACGTCGGCATCCACGCCGGCGTTTACGAACTCCTCGCCCTGGGCGAGGGCCATGCAGCCGGTGACGTAGAGGTCGGCCGTCTCGTCGGCCAGTTCCTCGGCTCGGCGGAGCATGTTCCGCTCGGTCTTCTCGACGACCGTGCAGGTGTTGAGGATGGCTACGTCTGCCTCGTCGACCCCGTCGACCCGGTGGTGGCCCGCGTCGCGGAGTCGCCGCTCGATCTGGCGGCTCTCCCCACGATTGGACGTACAGCCGTACGTCTCGATGTGGTACCGGGCCATGTTCGTGGGGTACTGGGGGCCGGCGGGCCAAAAGCCCGACGTTTCCGCTTGCTCGCACAGCGCACCTCGCGGCTGGGTCCGCGAGAGCGGGTCCACCTCACGACGTCTCGAACGGGCTCGCCTGCCGATCCCAGTACTCGTCTAACACCTCGACGGCGGCGAGCAGCGCACCCAGCACGACGGGGCCGTAAAACAGCCCCATGATCCCGAACGCGTAGGCGCCGCCGAGCACGCCGAGGATGATGACCGCCGGATTGATGCGCGCGTAGCGGTCGACGACGACCGGCCTGAGGTAGTCGTCGGAGATACTCACGATGATGGCACTGTAGAGGAAGAGCGCCCCCGCGAGGTAGGTGTCGCCGATGGCGTACAGGTAGACCACGGCCGGCCCCCAGATCATGAAGGCACCGACGAGCGGAACCAGTGCGAGGATCATCATGACGACCGTCCAGAAGGCGGCGTTCGGGACGCCGGTCAGGATGAGCCCGAGGCCGGCGAGGAGTCCCTGGACGAACGCGATGAAGACGTGGCCCACCAGCACGGCCCGCATCACGGCGTCGATCCGTTCGAAGAACCGATCCTGCAGGTCGGGTGGCAGTGGGGTCATCTCTCGAAGCCAGGCGACGAGTCGGTGCCCGTCTTTGAGGAAGTAGTACAGCACGAACAGCGCCGTGCCGAGGCCGATCAGGGTGTGGGTAATCTGGGCAAATATCTGGGTCGTCTGTCCGAGGAGGACGTCGCCGATCCGTTCGGCAATTTCGCCGGCCAGCGCAGCGAGGTCCACCTGGTACCCCGTCCAGTCGGCGATCAGCCGTTCGACCTCCTGTAACTGGTCGGCGCTCGGATCGACGTCGCCCGCGAACGCGACGGCATCCTCCGCGACGAGGGCGGCGATCACTGAAATCGGGACGACGAACACCGCGACGGCGAGGATCGTCAGAGCGAATGCCGCGACACCGGGTGTGGTTCGCCGTTCCAGTGGTCCCTGAAGTGGTCTGAGGACGTACGCGAGCAAAATCGCCAGCAGTACGTACTGGACGAACGGCAGGAGGAGCAACACGGAGAGGAAGGCGAGCACGGCGATGATCGTGACGAGCGTCCCGGTCGCTCTGTCCACTCGTGTAACACCCGGGTGATCGACACCGCCGAACCGCGTAAACCCATGGCACCGACGATCGTCGTCACCGCCCGTACGCAGACCCTGGCCGTCCGCCGACACGAGCGGTGGGCACGGTGCGGTGAATGGGGTAGCTCGCTGAGCCGCCCGCGTGAATTGATCACGATGCCTGTCCGCTCGCGTGAACTGGGCACGATGCGTGCCCGCCCACGTGACCCGGTCACGATGCTCTCTGCCCGTGTGAACTGATCACGATGCGTGCCGCCCGCGTGAATCGATCGGCGAGCCGAACCGTCCGCATGGACTGATCGAGTAGGGTGCCCATACACCTGTCCCGGTCCAGTAGCCGACCCGTTATCTTGGGTCGGTCGCGAGAGTCAGGATTGGTCACAGACCTCTTTCAATAGGGCTGGCATCGAACACCGACCGAATGTCGACCCAGCTCGATCCGCTCTCCGTCTCCGCTGACCTGCTGTACTCGGTGAAGACGGATCGCGAATCGACTTCGCTTCGGTCCCAGCTCGCCGGCCTCGATCCCGACCGGCTAGAGCGGTCGCTCTCGACCCGGCCACGACGGCTCGCGTTCTGGCTCAACGTCTTCAACGCGTTCGTCCAGCTCCTCATCGAAGACCACGGTGCGCGACTGAGCGACTCCCGGTTCGATCGCTGGGCGTTCTTCTCCCGCGATCGATTCGAGATTGCGGGGACCAGTCTGAGTCTCAACGACGTTCGCGACGGGATACTTCGTCACTCCCGGGCGCGATGGGGTTGGGGGTACGTGCCGCGATTGTTTCCCTCGTCCTTCGAACGGCGGTTTCGACTGGCCGCGTGTGATCCGCGCGTTCACTTCGCCCTCTCTGGGGCTGGCGAGCACTCTCCACCGGTGACGATTTATTCACCGCCGGACGTCGACGACGAACTCGACGTCGCCACCGAGTGGTTCCTGGCGGAGACCGTGACGTACGACCGCGAGCGTGACCTCGTCGCTATCCCTCACCTCTTCCGACGGTATCGCGGGGACTTCGGCGGCCTCGACGGCATCCGGGACTTTCTCGCCCGGTACGATGCGCTTCCCAACCCATCGACCGCGATCGAGTACGCCCAGCACGACTGGACGGTCGACGCGCGCCGCTGTTGAGGAGGACGTCCCTGCCACCGATTTCACGACTCCTCCCCCTCGACTGCCGGTGACTCCGATCCGAACGTTTTTCGCGACTGCCCGTATCGAGTCGGTCGTGACTGACTCGATCGACGTCCTCGATCGTGACGGGCGCCGGTGCGTCAACTGCGACACGGCCCTGACGGCCGATCGCGATCCCGACGCGTCCGTCTGGGATCCCGGCGAACGCCACAGTGGGGCCGAAATGGTGACTGTCTGTGCCGACTGTGCGGCGCTTCTCGACGGAGCGACCCCGGCGTGGCGAGATCGCCTGGCCGGCGACCCGGCCGCTGGTGGGATGGGGTTCCTTCGAACCGTGACGAAGACCCAGGGGAGCGTGGTCGCGGATATCGCGGCGCTCGCGACCGAGACGACCGGCGGGCTGGACGACGACGATGGTCGCCGCGAGTACCGCGACGGGCGGCGACGGAGCGCTCTCGGCCTGGCTGTCGTCGATCGACACCTGGCGGCTGCCGGCGTCGACCGGTCCGCGCTCGACCCGCTGGGCACCGATCCGTCGGCAGACGAATACGCCGTCTCCGAGCCCGTGCTGGCCGACACGGACCTCGACCGGGCCACCGTGGAGGCGTTCGAGACGGTCCTGAACACTGCGACGGCCCTCCAGCGCCAGCTTCGAACGGTTCTCGGTCTCGTCGAGACCGCCGTCTCCGTGGAGGGACGCTGCCACGTCTGTCTTGAGTCGATCCTCGGGACCGAGGCCTGTCCATCGTGCGGAACGGCCGTGCGAGACGCCGATCAGTGGCGGGACGACACCGGTGAACTCGACACCGCCGGCCTGTATCGCGCGATCACGTCCCACCTCGAAACGGCGTCGGAGACGACGACGCAACTCACCGACCAGGCTGCGTCGCTCGCCGACCGCCTCGCGGTGTGACGTCTCGCTAGCTAGTGTGCCACCCTGTTCGTCACTGAGCCCGTGGTAGCCCGCACGAACCTGATTCAATTTCGGCGAGGCGAGCCAACCGTTTTGCCGGCAGTCGTGGTTCGCCGCGTATGGCCACGGCGACGCCGAACGTCCTCTTGATCCACTGCCACGATCTCGGTCAGTATCTCGGTTGCTACGGGGCTCCGATCGAGACGCCGAACGTCGACGCGCTTGCGGCGGAGGGCGTTCGATTCGAGAATCACTTCGGGACGGCACCGCAGTGTTCGCCCAGTCGCGGCAGTCTCATGACCGGGTGCTACCCGCACGTCAACGGACTCATGGGGCTCGCTCACGGGGAGTGGGAGCTAAATGACGACGAACGCATTCTGCCGCACTACCTCGCCGAGGCTGGCTACGAAACGCACCTCTTCGGGCTCCAGCACATCACGCAGGACACCGACCGGCTGGGATACGAGTACGTCCACTCCGAAGGGAATCTGTATCCGGGGGTCTCGCCTGCCGTCCACCAGGTCAACCGGGCGACGAACGTGACCGACGTCGTGACGACGTTCCTCGAGAAGCGTGCGTTCGACGCGCCGTTTTTCGCGTCGGTGGGCTTCTTCGAACTGCACCGGGTCGAAGAGTCCAACGGCCGATACGGGTTCCAGCGCGGTCGCTACGATGCCGACGATCCGGACGACGTCGGGCCCCTCTCGTACCTTCCAGATCGCCGCGGGATCAGGCAGGACCTTTCGGAGATGCACGGCATGGTCTACGCGATCGACGACGCCGTCGGCCGCATTCGGACGTGCCTCGCAGAGACTGGCCTCGACGAGGAGACGCTCGTCGTCTTCACGACCGAGCACGGCATCGCGTTCCCCCGCGCGAAAGGGACGTGCTACGACCCCGGGGTCGAAGCCGCGCTGATCATGTCCCACCCCGAACTCGCGAGCGGTGGCCGCGAGTTCGACGCTCTCGTCAGTAACGTCGACGTCACCCCGACGCTGCTCGATCTGCTCGACGTCCCATTGCCGACTGCGGTCAACGGTCGGAGCTTTCGACCGCTACTCAGTGGTGCGGATGACGAACACCGCGACGAACTCTTCCTCGAGATGACCTGGCACGACATGTACAACCCGATTCGTGCCATTCGAACTGACCGATTCAAGTACATCCGCAACTTCTGGTACCTCCCGCGGGTGTACCTGCCGAGAGACGTCTTTGCGAGCGAGTCCGGGCGCGAAGTTCGCGAGGCCTACGCCGTCCCGACTCGTCCGTTCGAAGAACTCTACGACCTTTACGAGGGTCCTACCGAAGTGGACAACGTGGCGAACGAGCCCCGATACGAGGATCGCCGGCGCGACCTCGCCGAGCGACTTCACACCTGGATGGTCGAGACCGACGACCCCCTCCTCGACGGGCCGATACCGCCCGGTGACTTCGATACCATCATGGCGTGGCCGACCGACGCCGGGTAACGGGCTGCCGGTCGCCACACTCCCGCTGGAACGCCGTCACGTTGCTGACCGGCGGCTCACTCGTCTCGAACGATCGCGACGCTCGCCAGTTTGTCGCCAGCCATGACGGTCGCCTCCCGGGTGAGCGCGTACAGGATCCCCGCGCGATCGGTGGCGACGTTCTGGAGTGTCTCGTACGTCGTCGGATCGTAGACCGTCCCGACGGCGGCGCCGGCCGGGATCGAGTCGCCGAGTTCGAGCGTCTCCTTCGGGCGGAACAGCCCCGACGCCGACGCGGTGACCTGCCCGAGATGGTTTCTGGCGACGGTCTGGTCTCGTGCTGGGACGGAACCATCGAGCATCCCGAGGTGTCGGCAGACGTCGAGCAGGCCGTCGACACCCGCCTCGACGACGTCGTCGACGATCTCGCGATTGTGGGCGAGTTCGGGAGTGATAGCCGGGATCCCCTCGCGGTCGGCGACCACGCGGAGCTTGCCGGCGAAGCCGCGACGATGCCACTCGTCGGTGGCGTCCTCACCGGCTTCCTCGCCCAGCAAGAGGTCGGTGCCAAACGCGTTGGCGAGTGCGCGCGACCGATCACTTCCGTCGAGATAGACGACGTGCGGGTACATGTCGGGACTGCCGGTGTGGAGGTCGACGACGGCGTCCGCGCGCTCGACGTACTCCCAGAGCGTGGCCGCCATGCGCTGGTGGAGCGATCCCTCGTCGTCACCCGGCCAGACCCGGTTCATGTTCGGGTTGACGCTGTCGATGATCTCGGGCGTGGTGTAGGAGACGCGATCGAACGTGAGCGGATTCGCGACGGGGACGGCCACGATTCGCCCGGCGAGGCCGTTTCGCGGGAGCCGATCGTGAAACCGGCGGAGGACGGCCGTTCCGTTGACCTCTCGTCCGTGCTGGGCGGCCTGAACGTATAGCGTGGGGCCGTCAGTTGCCCCATCGTAGGTGTGAATCGTCGTCGCAACCTCGACGCCGGAGGGGAGCGTCGCCAGCGAGATGCGCGCTGCAGTGTGGGTGCCTGCGGCCATGCCAGGGTCTTCCACGGACGGCGGTATGTACGTATGGGGAACTGGTCACGTCGAAGAGAGGTATCGGTCCGGGAGTCCGTCTGGCGGAACTGAGCGAGCGTGAACGCCTTCCGTATCAACTTCCCCGGCCTGAAGGCCGGCGTTTGTCGGTGAACTCCCGGTTTGGCCTATGGAGAGGCAGGCGTAAATTCGCCGTTCCCGTTCAGCGTTCCCGACTTCAGGGCGAGTTGATTGGTCGCCCCTCCGGACGGAGACTTCTGCTCCGACCGGAGTAGTTTCGTTGCAACGTTTTTCGCGGCGTTGTAGTCTGCGTGAACCTCGTAGCCACACTTCTGACAGCAGAACTCGGCTTGTGACGTTCGGTTCTCGCGGAGTGTCGTCCCGCACTTTGAACAGCGTTGAGACGTGTATGCCGGATCGACCTGTTTAGTTCGGATGCCGAACTCGGCGGCTTTGTACTCGACATACTCGTACAGTTGACGGAACGCCCAACTGTGAAACTTCTTCGCACCGAGCATTCGGTCCCGAATATCGGTCAGGTCCTCGAAGGCGATGTGAGAACAGTCGTGCGTGATCGCCTCTTGAACCAACGCTTTCGAGATTCGGTGCAGTACGTCGTTGTTCCACCGCCGCTCTCGGTTCCCGATCTGGTCGATGGTTCTGTGTGCCGACTCCGTGCCGGTCTGTTGCAACGATCCACGGATCCGTTCGTACTCGTCTCGGCGGTGATTGAACAGCCCACCGGAGTAGAACGTTCCCGTGCTTGTGACGGCGATATTCTCCACGCCTAAATCTACGCCGAGAACCGTTCCGTTCTCGGCCTCTCCCAACTCCGTTTCCGGTTCGTCGCGTTCTACCGTGACGTGAAGGTAGTAGTCGCCACCGTCGCGGTCGTAGTGCAGTGTCGCGCCTTTCGCTTCCCACCCGTCCCCGCTAAGATACTGCCGTTGCGGGCAGTCTTCGTCCGGTGGGTAAACGAATTCGGCACGAACCCGGCCACCGTAGGCTGCGAGCGTGCAGTAACCCGACTCGTCGCCATCCGTGAAGTACGACACCGCGTTGGTGTTGTACGTCATCGTCGGAGCGGTGAACGTCGGTTTGCCTGCCCGCTTGCCGGCCTTCATACGTTCGACCGCACTCCGAAGGCTGTCTGCCGCGAGATTGACTGCACCGATGCATAGATCCGAGTGTAGACCGGTGTCTTCGCGGATTTGTTTGTAGACGAGTGACTGAAGGTGCGACCTTGCTGTGATAACGTAGCCGTCCTCGTTGCGTTCCCAGCCCCGGTCTACGAACTGCTGGGCGACCTCCCGAAACGTTAGCATCGTTCGCTTGAGATCGTCTCGCCGGTCGTCCGGGATGGTGAGTTTGACGCGGGCGGTACGCTTCAATGCCACATACCACAAGTGGTTGTGTAGTGTTATAATCGTCGGGGGGTTGGCCAGGTGTTGAACGGCGGTTATGGAACAGAGCGTACGCGATTCCCGCCCACCGTGAACGGCGGTATTCCCTCGCTGTTAAAAGGTGGCGACCGATAGTCGACTACTGTGACGGCTGTTTCCCTGGACAACTTCGACCACGACTCCCACATGCGTCGGACGTTCGCGCTCGCCAACGAGGCCGCCGAGCGAGGTGACGAGCCCTTCGGGAGCGTCCTCGTTCGAGACGACGAGATCGTCCGTGAGGCGTCGAACCGGATCGTCACCGAGGACGACATCCGCCGGCACCCGGAACTACACCTCGCCCACCTGGCAGTCCGCGAGATGACTCCCGGGGAACGCGCGGAGACGGTGATGTACACCAGCACGGAACCGTGTCCGATGTGCGCCGGCGGGATGGCCACGGCCGGGTTCGCTCGGGTCGTCTACAGCGTCGGTGCCGAGGATCTCGCCGCCCTCACCGGTGGGACACCCTCCGTCCGTGCGGCAGACGTCCTGGGTGACCGAACCGACGTCGTCGGTCCCGTCCTGCTCGAGGAAGGACTCGCCGTCCACGAGTCGTACGGCTGGTGACCACGTTCGACGCCGCGGGTGGGCGACTCGCGGGTTCGTCGAATCACCACCGTTTTCACCGCCCGTCCCGTCGGCGCGGACATGGGAAACCCAACGGCAACCCTGCACACGAGTGAGGGCGACATCGAGATCGAACTGTACGAAGAGCGGGCTCCGCGAACCGTGGAGAACTTCCTGAACCTGGCCGAGCACGATCCGGCGGCCGACGACGAACCCGCTCCCGACACGACGACCTGGACCGACCCCGAGTCCGGCGAGACACGCGGTGACTCGCTGTACGCCGGCGTCCCCTTCCACCGCGTCATCGAGGGCTTCATGATCCAGGGCGGTGACCCGACGGGAACTGGCCGCGGCGGCCCCGGCTACGAGTTCGACGACGAGTTCCACGACGAACTCCGCCACGACGGCCCCGGCAAACTCTCGATGGCCAACTCCGGCCCCAACACGAACGGCTCGCAGTTCTTCATCACCCTCGACGCCCAGCCCCACCTCGACGACCGACACGCGGTCTTCGGCGAGGTCACCGACGGCATGGACGTCGTTAGCGACATCGGCTCGACCGACGTCGACGCCAACGACAAACCGACCGACCCGATCACGATCGACTCCGTCACCCTCGACGACGAGTAAGTCCCACTCCCTGCATTCCGCTTCGGAGTGAATAGAAATATTAATGGTTCTTGATCCCAACCGTCGAAGTACCTGACGAGAGTCAGGGATGGGGGGTCGGTGAAGCTGATGGGGGTCCGCTTCGCCGACGTTTTTCTCTTTCGGACAGGTACCTTGCCTTCCAGTCGCTTCGCTCCTACCACTGGCAAACTCTCACCAAAAACCGCACCAGCAATGCGCCGCCCAACCGAACACCGAAACACCCATCCACACCCCCAAGCAATGGGCAGATGCATTCCCGCGAGGGTAGCCAAGCAAGGCCAACGGCGGTGGGCTTAAGACCCGCTCCCGTAGGGGTCCTTGGGTTCAAATCCCAACCCTCGCATTTGTGCTGCGAGCAATTCGCGAGCAGCGGCAATCGAGAAGGGATTTGAACCACGCGAGTCGCAGCGACCGAGCGAAGCGAGGGCGACCGTCTCGCCATCGGGTTCAAATCCCAACCCTCGCATGCGAGAGACGAACGTCAGTGAGTCTCTCGGTTTTGCGAACGGCGAGCGGAGCGATCCGTGAGCGTCTCGAACGAACGTGAGAGACGTGTCTGCGTAACGCGGGATTTGAGGACGTCAGTCGTAGCCCGCGCAGGGAACGTGGTGGGTAAGCAGGACGGTTTGGGCGTAGCTTGAACCTCATCAGTCACCGGCGTGATCCGACATCACATTCGAGTTGGAGGGTGTGATGAATTTGAAGAAGTTAGGAAAATTAGAACAATCTTCTATATGTTACATGCTGCAGCGATCGAATGCTGTGTTTCCTTCTTGGGCGTAATATTCGGCGTCGTTCCAGTTCCTACGATTCGCCGCGGCGGCGGACTTTGCCCAGTAATCTGTACCTTCTCGTAGTGCATCCACATAACAACGCGTCTCCACAACATCAGATTCAAATGACGCTGGCAGATCTGGGTCGTTTTCCAATTCGGAGAGTCGTCCCTCACTTTGTGCAAACGTATCTCTCGCTTCTTCAAACTTCTCTTGGGAACTATGCCAATTTTCGGCTTCATAATCCTCGAACCCACCCATGAGAACTGGCATTCCCTCGGCGAAGAGATCAAAACTGTTTATCAATTCTCCTACAACATTCAACGTTTCTTCTTCAAATTGCAGCTCATCGCCAAGATCTTCTACCTCCAATCGGCCCTCTTCGTCCAATAGTTCCTGATCTATGTCATTATACGCTGATTGGGTTTCAGTCAGCGCTTTTTCGGTTTCGTCAAATCCCGACACGCACTCCTTAATTTTCTTGTTTGCATCTTCCCACCTTTCGGCCGAAGATAGTGAACCGAAACTGTCCATGCAATGCTTCTGATCAACTAATAATGCGTTATAACTCGCTGCTTTGCGCTGGTATTTTGCAATGGCCTCTGCATTGTCTATTTTTGCCGACAGTTCATCATCCGCACCGCTTTTCGCCTCATCTAAATGCTGCTCGGCAGAATTGACACGGCGGTGAATCTCTTCCTTGTTAAATGAATCCGGCAACTCTTCCTGCGAACCGTATTCGTTGAAAACTTCACTATTTTGCTTGAGTAAGTCAACCGCACTATTGTACTCCTCGGCAGAATTATTGGCTTGCTCCCCGTCAGTGAGACATCCAGCTGCTGACGCAGTTACTCCAGCTACAATCGTGGCGCACCCACCACGAAGCATTGTCCGTCTAGTGTACATCAATTACAAATAGAAATGATATGTTGCTAAATAGTTGTTGCGAAAGGTTCGGACACCCATTCACAAATGAATACTATGTGGTAGCCCACGGCATGTTTTATAAACCATGTGAATTTGGCATCTTATATTTCCTAACCCCGACGAGCGTGTGCTTTCAATCGCTCCGAGAACTCGGAGAGGTTCATCGCGGCGGCACAGTCCGGACAACAGAACCGCTCCGCGGTCTGGTAGTCGTGTGAGAGCGCGGCCGGCGGCTCGGAGACGAGCCGAAAGAGCCGCGCCGGTGCCACGTCCCGATCACACCGATAGCACTCCTGATCGTGAGCCGTATCGCCGGTCCCGTCACGCTCTCGCTCGACGGATTTCATCCGAGCACCTCGCAGTTCTGTCGGTCGAACTGCTCGAAGCGACTCGGCCCCCAATCCCGGAAAACGAAGCTTCGAGACGGGTAGCGATACGACTCTCTAGGCAACGGCCGTGCGAGACCTTTTTGTCTCGATGGTGTGTTGCGGAACATGGCTGACAAAATCCCGTGAAGGATTTGGAAGCCACGTCTCGGGTGCTCTAACACCCGGGGCACTTTCGTACCCGTGCGGACGCGGCTTCCGTGCGAATGGTCGACGTAATGGATAATATAGCTACTGGTTAGCGGATAGGATCAAGCGAACAGTGACCCAAATAGAATGGCTGGTCGTGCTCTCGAACCTGGTCACTCCAGCTTGCAGAACTGGTGCATTCGCTACCGATGCGCCGATCGCTCGACGTACGCGTCGATCACTTTCTGCTCGGCACGTCGGAGGTGTTCGGCCGCCGTTCGGCGGGTGACGTCCAGCTCCGTCCCGATGGCCTCGGCGGTCACCTCGCGCGGTCGCTCGTAGTAGCCGCGTTCGTGGGCGGTCGTGAGCGCTTCCCGTTGCCGTGGTGACAGCGTCGGCGCCGTGTCGAACGGGGACCGCCCCCGGTTTTCACCCGCGTCCGGCTGGTCGAACGAGCGCTTGGATTCGACGGTGACCGAACTCTCGTCGACGAGATCGCGGTACAGCGCTGTGAGGTCGTCCGGGTCGAGTGCGAGCACCTGGACGAGCTTGGTACCGCGTTCGTACCGTAGCGGCGGGACGAGGAGACACCCGTGTCGCCGGAGGGAGCGATCCACAGTGCCGCCCTCCTCGCCGAGGCAGTCCGCGGTGACGGCCAGGGTTCGATCGCCGCGGTCGATTCGGTCACCGACGCCGACACGTTCGTCGACAGCCGCGAGGACGGCGGTCGGGTCGCCGCGGATCGAGAGCAGGTCCGCGTGGTCGTTACACCAGAGTGCGACGGTGGTGTCGGTCCCGGCCGTCGGCTCGCCGTACGGACCGGCGGGTTCGAGGCGGAACGTCGCTTCGTGCATGCAGGCGACTCGTCCCGGACGTACTTCAACCCACCTCCATGCGGTGGGGTGAGACGTTTTGACGGACGCGGTCGAGAGACAGGTATGCAGGACACTTCCGAGCCGTTCGACCGTGGTGAGCCCAGCGACACCTGGCGGGCGTACCAGGGTGCGTCGACTGGCACCGAGATCGAGTGCGAGGGGTGGCGTCAGGAGGCCGCCCTCCGGATGCTCAACAACAACCTCGATCCCGAGGTGGCCGAGAAACCCGAGGAGCTCGTCGTCTACGGCGGGACCGGGAGCGCGGCCCGGAGCTGGGATGCCTACGACGCCATCGTCGAGGAGTTGCGGGATCTCGCGGACGACGAGACGCTGCTCGTCCAGAGCGGCAAGCCAGTCGGGCGCTTTCGGACGCACGAGCGGGCCCCGCGGGTGCTGATCGCCAATTCGAATCTCGTGGGGAAGTGGGACGACTGGGAGCACTTCCACGAGCTCGAAGCCGAGGGCAAGATCATGTACGGCCAGATGACCGCGGGGTCGTGGGCGTACATCGGCACGCAGGGGATCATCCAGGGAACCTACGAGACGCTCGCCGCGCTCGCACGCGCAGAGTACGACGAGACGGACCTCGAGGGTCGCATCGTCGTCACCGGTGGGCTCGGCGGAATGGGCGGCGCCCAGCCGCTGGCCGTCACCATGAACGGCGGCGTCTGCATCGCGGCGGAGGTCGACGAGGAGCGCATCGACCGCCGGATCGAGACGGGCTACTGTCAGGAGAAGACCGACGACCTCGACGAAGCCATCGAGCGCGCCGAGGCGGCCGCCGCGGCGGGTGAATCGTACAGCGTCGGCGTGCACATGAACGCCGCGGACATGCTCGAAGCGATGCTCGAACGCGAGTTCGTGCCCGACATCGTCACCGACCAGACGAGCGCCCACGACGCCCTCGAGGGCTACTATCCGTCGGGGTACACCGTCGCCGAGGCCGACTCGCTCCGCGACGAGGATCCGGATCGCTACGTCGAAGAGAGCATCGACACGATGGAACGCCACGTCCAGGGTATCCTCGACCTGCAGGAATGCGGCGCGATCGCCTTCGAGTACGGGAACAACATTCGTGGCCAGGTACAGGACGAGCGCGGGATGGAAACGGCGTTCGACTTCCCCGGCTTCGTCCCAGCGTACATCCGCCCGCAGTTCTGCGAGGGCCGTGGCCCCTTCCGCTGGGCCGCGCTCTCCGGCGATCCCGAGGACATCTACCGCACGGACGAGGCCGTCCTCGACCTGTTCCCCGAGAAGGAGTCGTTAGGGCGCTGGATCGAACTCGCCCAGGAGCAGGTACAGTTCCAGGGACTGCCGTCGCGGGTGTGCTGGCTGGGGTATCACACTGGTGAAGATGGGCTTACCGAGCGCGCCCGCTTCGCCCTGCGGATCAACGACCTCGTCCGCGAGGGTGAGATCACGGCGCCGATCGTCGTCACCCGCGATCACCTGGACGCCGGTTCCGTCGCGAGCCCCAACCGCGAGACCGAGGCCATGCGCGACGGCACCGACGCCGTGGCCGACTGGCCGATCCTGAACGCCCTGCTCAACTGCGCGGCGGGCGCGGACATCGTCTCGGTTCACGACGGTGGCGGCGTCGGCATCGGCAACGCCCTGCACACGAACAACCACGTCGTCCTCGACGGGACGGAGCAGGCGGCCGAGACCGCGAAGCGCGTGTTCACGACGGATCCCGGGATGGGCGTGATTCGCCACGCCGACGCGGGCTACGAGGAGGCCCTCGACACCGCTCGCGAGTCGGACGTCGCGATCCCCATGCGCGATCGAGGTGGTGACTGATGGCCGAAGCCACGATTTCGAACCCACCGGCCTGGGAGTCGTCGGCGACCGACCCGAACGACGAGACGTTCGGCGACGTGATCGAGTCCGCGACCCTGGACGCGGCGGGCACACCGGCGGACGTGACGACCGCAGGCGAGTTCGACGCCGTCCTCCTCGGCGAACCGTACGACGGCGCCGTCATCGGCCGGCGCGGAGCTCGTGAGGGGCCCGGTGCGATTCGCGAGGCGCTGGCCGGCGTCAAGACGCATCACGTCGACGCGGGTCCCGTCGGGCGCGTGGGGGACCTGGGCGACGTGGCATGGCCGACGGACGCCGTGGATCTCGACGAGCAGGCCGACGTCGCCGCCGTCCAGGCACTCACCGAGTCGGTGACCGCCGACCTCCACGCGACCGACGCCCTGCCCGTCTTCCTCGGTGGCGACAACTCGCTCACCGTCCCGAACGTCGCGCCCCTCCTCGAGTCGGGGTCGGTCGGCGTCCTCAACTTCGACGCCCACCTCGACGTGCGCGAGCCCGCGGATGGGCCGTCTTCCGGGACGCCCTACCGGCAGTTGCACGACCGCGGCCTCGACGCCTACGCCGTCGTCGGTGCGCGCCACTTCGAGACGTCGACGACGTACGTCGAGTGGCTCCAGGGCGAAGGCGGTGCGGTGGTGACCGCGGAGGCCGTCGGCGAGGATCGCGACGCGGCGCTCGACCGGGCGTTGCGGACGGTCTCCGGCGTGGACTACCTCTACGTCAGCGTCGACCTGGACGTCCTCGATGCGCCGGCGGCGCCGGGGGTCAGCGCGCCGACGCCCGGTGGCCTCACCGCACGGGAACTCTTCGCGTGTGTGCGAGAAGCCTGCGCCGACGATCGCCTCGCCGGGTTCGAGGTTGTCGAGTGCGCGCCCGGCCTGGACGACGGCGATCGAACGGCGCGGGCCGCCGCCCGGACGGTCGTGCATGGCCTCGCCGGCTACGGTGCCGGGGGTGAGGCCAGTGTCTGAACTCGACGCGGTCGTCCACGACGCCGCGGAGGTCGTCGTCGGTCCGGACTCGGACGCCACCGGCACGGACGTGACCCTCGAACGGTACGAGGACGCCGCCGTCGCGATCGTCGACGGGTCAGTGGCTGCCGTCGGGCCCACGGACGAGGTGACGCGCGAGTACCCGCCGGCGAACGCCGAGACGGCCGTCGACGCCACTGGCCGGAGCGTGATCCCCGGCTTCGTCGACTCACACACCCACAGCGTCTTCGCTGGCGATCGCTCCGACGAGTTCGCCGCCCGGCTTCGGGGGGCGGACTACCAGGAGATCCTGGCCGAGGGTGGCGGCATCCTCCGGACTGTTCGCGCCGTTCGCGAAGCGAGCGACGACGAACTCGTCGCGAACCTGACGGCCCAGCTCGATGCGGCTCTCGAACACGGGACGACGACGATCGAGGTCAAGTCCGGTTACGGGCTCGACCGCGAGACGGAGCTTCGCCTGCTCGCGGCCATCGACCGGGCGGGCGAGTCGCATCCGGTCGACGTGGTTCCGACGTTCATGGGCGCCCACGCCGTCCCCGAAGACGAGGACGCAGCGGGGTACACCCAGCGGGTGATCGACGAGCAACTCCCGGCCGTCGCCGACCAGGGCATCGCGACCTTCTGCGACGTCTTCTGCGAGGAGGACGTCTTCACGCCCGAGCAGAGCCGCCGGATTCTGGAAGCGGGTCGCGAACACGGACTCACCCCGAAGATTCACGCAGAGGAGTTCGCCCGCACCGGCGGCGCCCAGATTGGGGCGGACGTCGGGGCCGTCAGCGCCGATCACCTCCTGCGTGCGACGGACGAGGACGCCGCGGCGCTCGCCGAGGCCGACGTGGTTGCGACCCTGCTTCCCGCGGCGGCGTTCTCGCTCGACACGGAGTACGCCGATCCGACGCAGTTCCGCGAGGCGGGTGCGACCGTCGCGCTGGCCTCCGACTTCAACCCAAACTGTCACGCACAGTCGATGGGGTTTACCGTCGCGCTGGCCTGTGCGAAGATGAAGATGACCCCCGAAGCCGCGCTTACAGCGGCCACCCGCGGCGGCGCGCGAGCACTCGACGCCGGCGACGGCGGAGCGAGCGGTGTTCCCACGGCCGCCGGTACGATTCGCCCCGGCGCTCCCGGTGATCTGCTCGTACTCGACGCACCGAGTTACGTCCACGTTCCCTACAGCTTCGGCGTGAATCGCGTCGACACCGTCCTCAAGGGAGGCGAGCGCGTCCATGGGTGAGCCGACCGACCGCGCCCGGCGACCGACGGGGGACGACCCCGTTCGTGTCGACGGCGAGACGCTCACGCCTGCCGACGTCGAACGCGTCGCCAGACTCGGCGCGCCGGTCGAACTGACGGACGAGGCGATGGCGAACGTCCAGACCGCGCGAGAGCGAATCGAAGACGTCGTCGCCTCGGGCGAGCCAGTCTACGGCGTCAACACCGGGTTCGGCGAACTCGTCGACGAGCGGATCGAACCCGACGAACTCGAGCGACTCCAGCACAACCTGCTGCGGAGCCACGCCTCTGGCGCCGGCGACGAACTCGGTCGCGAGGCCGTGCGCGCGATGTTGGTCACCCGGCTGAACGCCCTCGCGAAGGGCCACTCCGGCGTCCGCCCGATCCTCGTCGACCATCTCGTGACGATGCTGAACGAGGGGATTCACCCGGTCGTCCGGTCCCGGGGCAGCCTCGGCGCCAGTGGCGACCTCGCGCCCCTCTCGCACATGGCGCTGGTCCTGATCGGTGAGGGCGAAGCAATCGTCGACCGGAGCGATGGGGCGACCGATGGCCGCGATTCGGGTGCGGCCACCGACCGAGCCGACGAACCGATGACAGGCCGGCGACTTCCGGGCGACGAGGCGCTCGCGACCGCGGGGCTCGACCCGCTGTCGCTCGCCCCGAAGGAGGGGCTGGCGCTGATCAACGGCACGCAACTCACCGTCGGCCTGGCGGCGCTGCTCGTCGTCGACGCCGAACGCGTCGTCGAGGCGGCCGACGCGGCCGGCGCACTCACGACGGAGGTGACGATGGGTTCCACGGTTCCTTCCCACCCCGTGCTGTCCGAGGTTCGTCCTCATTCGGGCCACCGCGAGAGCGCCAAGCGAATCCGGTCGTTGACGGCCGACTCGGAGATCGTCGAGTCCCATCGGAACTGTGATCGGGTGCAGGACGCCTACTCGCTGCGGTGTCTCCCGCAGGTCCACGGCGCGGTTCGCGAGGCCGTGGCCCACCTCCGCGAAGCCGTCGCGATCGAACTCAACAGCGCGACGGACAACCCGCTCGTCTTCGACGCCGACGATGCCGATCCGCGTGCGAGCGGGACGGATCGAGCGGCGGTCCTCTCCGGCGGCAACTTCCACGGCGAACCGCTCGCGCTCCGACTCGACTACATCACGGCGGCGCTGACCGAACTCGCCGCCATCAGCGAACGACGGGTCGACCGCCTCCTGAACCCGAACCTCCAGGAGGATCACCTCCCACCGTTCCTGGCGACCGAGAGTGGCGTCGAGTCGGGCTACATGATCGCCCAGTACACCGCCGCGTCGCTGGTCAATGAGAACCGCTCGCTGGGTCGCGCCGCGACGGACAACACACCCGTCTCCGGCGGTCAGGAGGATCACGTCAGCATGAGCGCCCAGGCCGCCGATCACGCTCGGACAGCACTCGCGAACGCACGCCACGTCGTCGCGACGGAGCTCTGCGCGGCCGCCGAGGCGGCCGAGTACGTCGACGACGACCTGACTCACGGCGTCGGCACCAGCGTCGTCTACGACCTGGTACGCGAGCGCGTCCCGCCGCTCGACGGCGACCGCCCGCTCACCGACGATATCGAGGCGGCGGCCGACGTGGTGGCGGACGGGACGCTCACTCGTGAACTCTGGTCGGTCGTGGAGTCGTAGCCGAGCGACCCGACCGACTGCGCAACGCACTTTTCCCGTCGTCCCGTCTCCCTGCCAATGGCAGACGAGACACTACCGGAACCGGTGGACGCCGCACTCGCGGCCCACGATGCGTTCGAGCCGACCGACGACGGCTACGCCCTGACGACGACGGTCTTCGACGCGCGAGTGACCGCGTCCGCGGCCGAGGCTGACCGCGATGGTGAATTTTCCGTCGTCGCCACGGTCCCGACGCTCTCGGCGGCGACCGTCGACGAAGTCGCCCGTGTGGTCGAAGACGACTGGTTCGAGACGTTCGATCGCCGTCTCGCGGACGTCTTCGGCGTCGCGACCACCAGCACGCACGACGAGCCGATCGTCGAGCGTGACGTTCCGGCTGGCGAGGTGACCGTGACGCTGAAGTACGTCTCGTGGGACGCCGCCGAGGGCGTTGCGGACGCGAAAGCGATGGTCGAGTTCGTCGAGGGGACGTACGCGCAGGGGCTCATACCCGGCTACGAGTATCGCGGCGAGGCGGCGACGCTCCGTACGAATGCACAGCAACGAGGTCAGGAGGCGGTCGACGACGGTGGATCGCCATTGTAAGGAACCGGGGGCGGCCGGGCGGAAGCCGACGTGGTCGACGAGTCTGTGCCGTACTTGCGAGCAACGTGTCGGTCGCGATCAGTCCATGGCGATGTAGGTTTGCGTGCCTTCGACGCCGTCGATCCCCTGGATCGCGGTCGCCGCGACGTCCTTGATGGCGGCCGGGGAGTCGACCGACGCCTTCGCGATGAGATCGACGTCGCCGGCGACAATATGGACGTCCGTGACGCCGTCGATGGCGTCGATCTCCCGGCGGAGTCGGTCGGCGTCGCCGGTGTTGGCCTTGACCATGACGTAGGCGGTCACCATCACTGGACACCTCCGAGGTCGACCGTCTGTTCGCCGTCGGCCTCGCCGACGACGATCTGGCGGACGTCGCTCAGGACCGTGAAGTCTGCAAGCACGACGAGTCGGTCACCGGCGGCGAGCGACTCGTCCGGGTGTGGGATCTCGAACGGTCCGTCCTCGGGGCCGTGTGCGAGGACCCGTGCGTCGGCGGGGAGTTCGAGTTCGCTGACGAGGTATCCCGCGACCGGGGACTCGGGCGTGACGGTGAGTTCGACGAGCTGGAGGTTCTGGGCGATGTCGGCAATTGCGCGGATCGTTCCGCCAAGCAGGGCGTTCTTCGCGCCGATCGCGCCGAGGCGTTCGGGGTAGATCACTTCGTCGACCTCGTCTGCGTACTTCCGGTAGATCTCTTCGCGATAGTCGTCGTCGATCCGCATCACCGTCCGACAACCCGCGTGTGAGGCGATCATACAGGCCGCGAAGTTCGCGTTGAGGTCGCTGGTGAGTGCTCCGACGGCGTCGGCGTCGTCGAGTCCAGCTGTCTCTAGGACTTCCGTTCGAGAGCCGTCCCCGGCGATTACGTCGAGTCCAGCGTCCTCGGCGCGCCTGATTGTCGACTCGTCGCGCTCGATGACCGTGACGTCGTGGCCCTCCTCACGCAGGACCCGCGCGGTACGTAAGCCGACCCGGCCGGCACCAACGATAACAAACCGCATGGGTATGGGGTACGCGTGCACCCGTGAATAATGTTGCCCTCAGTCACACCTGTCTCGGGAAGTCCCGATGGTAATACCGGCATCTCAGGTGCTGAATTGTCCCAAACGCTTTAGTCGTGACAAATGGTACCACGGGCCTAATGGTCCACGCGTACGTGCTTGTGAAGACTTCGGCGGGCAAGTCGGCGGGACTGCTCGCGACGATCCGTTCGATCGAACTGATCTCCGACGCCCACATCGTCGCCGGAAACTACGACGTGATCGCTGAAGTCGAGGCGGAGGCGGTACACGACGTGCTCGAGACCGTCTCGTCGGAGCTACAGTCGCTCGACGGGATTCTCGACACGAAGTCCTACGTCGCGATGGACTGAGAAGGGCGGCCAGCGGCAGGTCTGGTGTCGACGATCAGGATCGATCGGCTGCGAGTCGCTCGTCGAGGACGTCGAGTACGCGCTCGATGACGTCTTCGGGCGAGCGCGTCGCGTCGATGCGGACGAACCGATTCGGTTCCGTCTCGATGAGTCGCTCGTAGTTCTCCTGGACGGCGGCGAGCATGGCTGCCCGCTCGAATTTGTTGGTCGCGCCGGCGCGGCTGGCGCCAGTCTCGGGATCGACGTCGAAGTACAGCGTGAGGTCAGGTTCGACAGTAAAGGCCGTGTGGATCCCGCGGACGTACTCCACCGGGCGCGTGACGACACCGGCGAGGGTCGCGCCCTGGTAGGCGTAGCGCGAATCTGCGTACCGATCGGAGATGACGAGGTCGTCCCGTTCGAGCGCCGGCTCGATTACGCGCGAGAGGTGATCGGCGTGATCGGCGGTGTAGAGGAAGAGTTCGGCGAGCGGGTCGGCGTCGTCGTCGCCGATCGACCGTGAGACGGCCTCGCCGTACCACGAGTCCGTCGGCTCCCGGGTGTACGTCGCGTCGGGGTACTCCGCCTGCAGCGCCTCCCACACCGTCGTCTTGCCGCTCCCGTCGATGCCCTCGAGCGTAACCAGCATGTGCGCGACTCACGGCGGCGGCTACATGATTCTGTCGAGTGGGCTACCGGGATGTAACAGGGACTCCTCGTCTCCCGTCTCACGTGTCTGCAGTGAAGTATATCCGGCTGGCCCGCCTTTATTCGGTATGGACGTCCTCGTCGCCGGCGGCACCGGCTTCATCGGAACGGCGTTGTGTGAGCACCTCGCCGAACGCGGTCACGACGTGACGGCGATGGCCCGATCGCCAGAGCCGTCGTCGCTGCCGGCTGGCGTGGAGGGCGTTGCCGGTGACGTCACTGACCCCGAATCGGTCGAGGCTGCCGTAGCGGGCCAGGACGCGGTGTACAACCTCGTCGCACTGTCGCCGCTGTTTCAGACACCGAGCGGGTTGTCGCACGAGGCCATCCACCTCGGCGGAACCGAAAACCTGCTCGCGGCCGCCGAGTCTGCGGGTGTCGACCGCTTCTGCCAGCTGAGCGGTCTCGGAGCGGCGCCCGACGCGCCGACAGAACACCTGCGAGTCAAGCACCGGGCCGAGGTCGCCGTCGAGGCGGCCCCGCTCGAGACGGTGATCGTCAGGCCGTCGGTCGTCTTCGGCGAGAATAGCGAGTTCCTTTCGTTCGTCGACGCGACGACGACGGCGTACGTCACGCCGTTGCCGGCCGGCGGCCGCATGCGCTTTCAGCCGATCTGGATCGGGGATCTGGCGCCGATGCTCGCCGATTGTGTCGACGGCCCGCACGCCGGCGAAACGTACGAGCTCGGTGGCCCCGAGCGCCTCACGTTGGCCGACGTGACGCGACTGTTCTACGCATCCCGCGACCAGTCGGTTCAGATCGTCCCGATTCCGCTCGCGCTCTCAGAACTCGGCCTCACGCTCGCGGGCCCGGTCCCGTTCGTCCCGTTCGGGCCCGAGCAGGCGAAGGCACTCTCGGTGGACAACACCGTCGACCGGAACGCCATCGATGCGTTTGGCGTCGAGGCGAGTGATCTCAGGTCACTCGCGGACTACCTCGGCGTCGATACGCCCGCGGCCCGCGACTCACTGCGGCCCGATGCAGACGGCTGACTCGCCGTTTTACATATCCCTTCTGCCACTAGGTTGCCGAGACGAATAACTACCCCTCATTTCAAGCGTGAACTGGTGGGCCAGAACACGATAATACCGCGCCTCGATTCGGAGATATATTCTGGGAACGATGGGTGAGTAATTCGATAAAAGTCCGCGACTGCTTGCGATTTGGGGAGATACTGTAGCGAACGTGAAAGTCAGGCAGACACAAGGTTTATATCCTTCTTGCTACTGTTCACTGCCAACGGAGCCCCCAGAATCAATGAAACTGGCGATGATCGGATTCGGGCAGGCCGGAGGGAAGGTCGTCGATCGATTCCTCGATTACGACGATCGAACGAACAGCGGCATCGTCCGCTCTGCGATCGCCGTGAACACGGCGAAGGCGGACCTCATGGGCCTCGACCGAATTCCACAGGAAAACCGTGTCCTCATCGGACAGGCACGGGTGAAAGGTCACGGCGTAGGTGCGGACAACGAGCTCGGCGCGGAAGTCGCCGAGGAGGACATCGACGAGGTCCAGAACGCGGTCGACTCGATTCCGACCCACGAGGTCGACGCCTTCCTCGTCGTGGCCGGCATGGGTGGCGGGACGGGATCCGGTGGCGCACCGGTTCTCGCGAAACACCTGAAGCGGATCTATACGATCCCCGTCTACGGACTCGGGATCTTACCCGGCACCGACGAAGGCGGCATCTACACCTTAAACGCCGCCCGCTCGTTCCAGACGTTCGTTCGTGAGGTCGACAACCTGCTCGTCTTCGACAACGACTCCTGGCGCTCGGCCGGCGAGTCCGTCGAGGGTGGCTACAGCCAGATCAACGAGGAGATCGTCCGTCGCTTCGGCGTCCTCTTCGGCGCCGGCGAAGTGCAGGCCGGCCAGGAGGTCGCAGAGAGCGTCGTCGACTCCTCGGAGATCATCAACACGCTCTCCGGCGGTGGTGTCTCGACCGTCGGGTACGCATCCGAAGAGGTCGATCTGACCGCCTCGTCGGGCGGCCTCCTCTCGAAGTTCACCGGCGGGAGCGGCGGTGGCGGTGACGACGGCCTCGACGCGGCAAACACGACCAACCGCATCACGAGTCTCGTTCGCAAAGCCGCACTCGGCCGCCTCACGCTCCCCTGTGAGATCGACGGCGCCGAGCGCGCGCTGCTCGTCCTCTCGGGGCCCTCGGATCACTTAAACCGGAAGGGCATCGAGCGCGGTCGCAAGTGGCTCGAAGAGGAGACCGGCAGTATGGAAGTCCGCGGCGGTGACTACCCGCGAGAGATCCCGGAGGTCTCCGCCTCGATCCTCCTCTCCGGCGTGACGAACGTCCCGCGGATCAAGCGCCTCCAGCAGGTCGCCATCGAGGCCCAGGACAACATGGAGGACATCCAGGCGGAAAGCGAGGACAACCTGGAGGATCTCGTCCAGGACGACACCGAAGATCTGGAGCCGCTGTTCTAACTGGGGGCTCGTTCGAGCGATCTCCGTTTTGCGTGATTTCCCGCCGACTCCAGCCGTGAGTGACCGCCGTGGCGACGTGTTTTTGGGTGCCGACCGCCGACGCCTTCTCATGCAGGTGATCGTCCCGTTCGCGGCCGACGCGCCCAAGACGCGTCTCTCGTCGACGTTCTCGGCGGCCGAGCGCCGGCAGTTTGCCGGGGCGATGGTACGAGACGTCGTTGATGCCGTCGCCAAGACAGGGCACGACCCCCACGTTCTCGCGACGGGGCCGGTGTCGGTCGACGTGCCGGTGACGGTCGACGAGCGGTCGCTCGATGCTGCTGTCAACGAGTTGCTCGAGAGTCACTTCGACGCGGCTGGGGACGACGAGCCGATCGCGGTCGTCATGGCCGATCTGGCACTGGCGACGGCCCCTTCCCTCGATCGGCTGTTCGAGACGAACGGCGACGTCGTCTTCGCGCCGGGACGCGGCGGTGGCACGAACGCGTTCGTCACTCGTCATCCCGACTTCCGGGTCGACTACCACGGGACGTCGTACCTCGATCATCGGGCGATCGCCTCGTCAGTCGGAGCGTCGGTCGGTGTCGTCGATTCGTTCCGGCTCGCGACGGACGTCGACGAACCGGCCGACCTCGTCGAGGTTCTCTGTCACGGCGACGGTCGAACTCGCGAGTTCCTGGTCGAGGCGGGGTTCGAACTCGTCACGGCCGACGAGGGACGGGTGACGGTCACGAGGACCGATCGAGTCGGGTGACGCTGGCCCCGTCACAGTCGGCCGGAACGAGACGATTTATCCCGTCAGGCTCGAACCCTTTGGTGAATGATTCCGGGAGCAGCCCGTTACGATGTCGACGTGGCGATCGACGAGGCCGACGTCGAGCGACTGCTCGCGGTGATGCCCGAGGACGTCGCGGCCCCGACGGAACTCACCTACGCCCGGAACGTGTTCGTCCCGCTGACGACGGCCTGCCGATACACGTGCACGTACTGCACCTACTTCGACCCGCCAGGCGCGGCGTCGCTCCTCTCGCTTGCCGAGGTGCGCGACATCTGCCGACGCGGCGCCGAGGCGGGCTGTACGGAGGCGTTGTTCACCTTCGGTGACGACCCGGACGACCGCTACACCGAGGTTCACGGCCAGCTTGAGGAGTGGGGATACGGCTCGATCCACGACTACCTCCGGGCTGCGTGCGAGGTCGCGCTGGAGGAAGGGCTCCTCCCACATTCGAACCCCGGCGACCAGACGCGCGAACAGATGGAACGCGTCGCGGACGTCAACGCGAGCATGGGCGTGATGCTCGAGACGACGGCGGACGTTGACGCTCACGCTGGACCGCGGCGAAAGGAACCCGGTCAGCGTTTGGCGACGATCCGGACGGCCGGCGAACTCGCCGTCCCCTTTACGACAGGGATTCTCGTCGGTATCGGTGACGGGTGGCGAGACCGTGCGGAGAGTTTGCTCGCCATTCGCGAGTTACACGAACGCTATGGTCACATCCAGGAGGTCATCATCCAGCCGGTTCGGAACAACGAGCGCTGGAACGGTGGGACGCCGGACCTCGCGACCATGCGCCGGGTGACGGCGATGGCTCGCGTCGCGCTCCCCGACGAGGTGTCCGTCCAGGCGCCGCCGAACCTGGCCCCCGTCAGGGAACTGATCGACTGCGGTGTCGACGATCTGGGTGGCGTCTCTCCGGTGACCGACGACCACGTCAATCCCGAATACGCCTGGCCGGCGCTGGAGGAACTGCGCTCGATCGCCGACGACGTCGGCTTGCCCCTCACCGAGCGATTGCCGGTCTACGAGCAGTTCCTGTCGACGTCTTCCCGGGACGGCGTTACCGAATCGGAATCGAACTGGGTTTCGCCGCGAATTCGGGCGGCGATTCGGGCGGAGACGGATCCCGGCGAACGCTTCCGGGGCGTGCTGGAGTCCCGTCCGTAGGTCGCGGTCGCGCGAGCAGCGCGCCTGTCCTCTCGGATGGCCGCACCAATCGCCTGCACGTACGGACCGAATCTCCTCACTTGCCGGCACCGCTGGCTGTCGGGACGTCACCCGTTCCAGCCCCATTGCCATCGTCCGTGAGTCCGCGGATGTAGCGGATTCGCTCGGGGATCGGCGGGTGATCGTAGTGGAACGTGGCGTACAGGGGGTGTGGGAACGGATTGGAGAGGTTCTCACCGGTCAGACTCGCGAGCGCACCGACGAGCGGCTCGCCGTCACCCATGACGTCGGTGGCGAACGCGTCGGCTTCCCGTTCGTGGGCGAGCGAGAGGCGATTGACGAGCGGGCTCGTCAGATCGAGCAGGGGCGAGACCAAGAGCGCTCCGAGGGCGAGCCCGACGTACGGCGTCTGTGGCAGGTCGAACATGGCGTAGAGCCAGGTCGCGTCCAGGAGTACCCAGAGGACGGCCAGGGCGACCCCGATGTGGGCGAGACTGGCGACGAACTGCTTCCAGATGTGTGCGCGCTTCCAGTGGGCGAGTTCGTGGGCAAGGACGCTCTCTAACTGCCGTAGTTTCATCTGCTCGACGAGCGTGTCGTAGAGGACGACGCGTTTCGTCCGCCCGAAGCCGACGAAGTACGCGTTCGAGTGGCCGGAGCGTCGGCTCGCGTCCATGACGTAGACGTCGTCGCAGGTGAAGCCGGCGCGGTCGAAGACGCGCTCGACGCCGTCACGGAGCTCACCCGCCTCGACGGGTTCGAAGTCGTTGAACAGCGGGGCGATCACCCGTGGGTAGACGACGAGCATCGCGAGGGAGAACCCGGCGAAGATGGCGAGCGCGGCGACTGGCCACAGGGTCGGGAGTGTTTCGACCGTGGCGAGGACGGCGGCGGACAGTGCCCCGACGAGCACCGCACTGATGAGCAACTGGATCAGGAGATCCCGAACGAAGAGGCCCGGTGTCTGGTTGTTGAACCCGAAGCGTTCCTCGACGACGAACGTGTCGTAGAGGTCACCCGGGAGCGAGAGTACCTGCGCCCCGATCAGCATTGCGACGAAGAACGCACTTCCAGTGAGGACTGGTCCGTAGTCGAGACCCTGAAACCACGCGACGACGTCCCCGGCGACGCCGGTGTAGAGCGTGACGAGCACGACGGCGAGTGTGAACCAGGACTGAAACTGGCCGATCGTCGTCTTCGCTCGGTGGTAGGCGCTGACCTGAGTTGGGTCGTCGACGTCGAACATCGACTGGACCCACTCGCGTTCCCGCTCGAGTGTCGCCCGGCCGTGTCGGACGTTCATCAGGGCGAGATAACTAAAGAATGCGGAGGATCCGACGACCAGTATCAGAAACACTGCGTGGGCGAATGGATACTCGCCGATCGGCACGAGATCGATCATGACGTGCTGTTGGTGTCGACGTGGGTAACGGTTTCGTCTAGCATTCACACCGACGTCGTCGACGGCTGGTGTGACTGTCGGACGTAGTGTGGCCGCTGGGCCGGTGCTGACACGATCGGCGGTCAGCCATCACGTCTCACCTGAACGGGTTCGTGGCCGTCTCCAGTCGCGTCAGGCCCGAAACCGCATCGAAGTCGCTATCGAAGGAGTAGAGGTACTCTCTCCCATCTCGTTCCATATACGCTGCAATGGTTGCGTCGACGAACGAGAGTTCATCGTATCGCCGAAAAAGTGCCTGTGCGGCGGTGAAGTCAACCTTGGGAGCGTGAATAATTTCGAAGTGTTCGCCCTCGATTAGCCGATCCAACAGCCCATTAGCCGCTTGTGAACCAAGTTTCTCGCGAGCAAGGTTCAATATCACCGCAGCGACGTAATTCGTGATGATGGCATTCGGCAGTTCCCCGTGGTCGATTCCGCGGACGATCTGTCGAGCCCGATCGTGGTACACATCGCGGGTACTGGCACTGGCAAAGAGCACGTTCGTGTCTAGTAGGGCGGCTGCCATCACTCGGACCCGAATTCGCCTTCAGCTTCGACTGCGTTGGTTTGCCCCACGTCTACGGGCTCAAAGTCGTCGAAGACTCCTTCTCGCTGGTGAACGACTTCGACCGAAAGGGCCCCGCTTTCATTCGTGTTCCACCGAAGTTTGTCACCGGGTTCGATGTCCAGTCGCTGGCGGAGGGTGGCTGGGATTGTAACCATCCCCCGGTCACTGACTTTCGTTTCCTCGGGCCCTGTTTCGGTCGACATACGTGGATCTACTCGTCCACAGCCTATACATGTTACTCCACATGTGGCGGATGACGTCACGTCCAGAGACGGGTTTTCACTCCGTCCGTGCTACTGTTCAGGCGACAGCTGGTGCCGACCAGGTGTTCTCTCGTCGAATGGATATCACGAGGGGTACTGACAAAATTGGTGATGGTACCCGGTGCAATCACGTGTCCCTGACACACTCAGTGAGCAACTTTATTTAGCAATCGTGAAAATTTGTTGGGAATCAAAAAAGGAGTCCTTTCCGAAGTAGACACTCTTATTATGCGAACGTGGCAATAGCAAGGTGATGCCAAACGCAGACCGAGACTGGTGGCCAGATGCGCTCAATCTGGACATCCTCGATCAGAACGCACAGCAGACGGACCCGATGGGCGAGGAGTTCGACTACGCGGAGGCGTTCGAGTCGCTCGATTACGAGGCCGTCAAGGCGGATCTTATGAAACTGATGACAAACTCGCAGGAGTGGTGGCCCGCCGATTACGGCCACTACGGGCCGCTGTTCATCCGGATGGCCTGGCACAGTGCTGGCACCTACCGGACGAGCGACGGTCGGGGCGGTGCCTCCGGCGGTCGCCAGCGCCTGGCTCCGCTCAACAGCTGGCCGGACAACGCGAACCTCGACAAGGCCCGTCGCCTGCTCTGGCCCGTCAAGCAGAAGTACGGACAGAAGCTCTCGTGGGCGGATCTGCTCGTGCTGGCGGGCAACGTTGCACTCGAGTCGATGGGCTTCGAGACCTACGGCTTCGCCGGCGGTCGTGAGGACGAGTACGCCCCCGACGACGCCGTCGACTGGGGCCCGGAAGACGAGATGGAGGGTGCGTCCCCCGAGCGCTTCGACGAAGACGGTACCCTCCAGGACCCGCTCGGGAACACGGTTATGGGCCTCATCTACGTGAACCCCGAAGGGCCGAACGGCGAACCTGATCCCGAAGCGTCCGCGACAAACATCCGCCAGACGTTCAGCCACATGGCGATGGACGACGCAGAGACGGTCGCGCTCATCGCCGGCGGACACACGTTCGGAAAGGTCCACGGCGCCGACGAGGCGACCCCCAACGTCGGTCCGGAGCCCGAGGCGGCACCGATCGAGGAGCAGGGACTCGGCTGGAAGAGCGAGCACGGCTCTGGGATGGGCGCGGACACGATCACGAGCGGTATCGAGGGACCCTGGAACACCACGCCGACCCAGTGGGACATGGGCTACGTGGACTCGCTGCTCGACCACAAGTGGTGGCCCGAGAAGGGTCCCGGCGGCGCCTGGCAGTGGACCACGCAGAACGGCGAACTCGACGAGTCTGCCCCCGGCGTCGAAGCGACGTCGGAAAAGGAGGACGTGATGATGCTCACGACGGACATCGCGCTGAAGCGCGATCCCGACTTCCGCGAGGTCCTAGAGCGCTTCCAAGAGGATCCCGCGCTGTTCCAGGAGACCTTCGCGAAGGCGTGGTACAAGCTGATCCACCGCGACATGGGTCCCGCCGAGCGCTTCCTCGGTCCCGAGGTCCCCGACGAGGAACTCATCTGGCAGGACCCACTCCCCGACGCCGACTACGACCTGATCGGCGAGGCCGAGATCGACGAACTCAAAGAGCGCGTCCTCGCCTCCGATCTCACCCGAACGCAACTCGTCAAGACCGCCTGGGCGGCGGCCTCGACCTACCGCGACAGCGACAAGCGCGGCGGCGCGAACGGTGCACGCATCCGCCTCGAACCGCAGCGTAGCTGGGAGGTCAACGAGCCCGACGAACTCGAGACGGTCCTCTCTACGCTCGAGGCAATCCAGGCCGAGTTCAACGACTCGCGATCGGACGACGTGCGCGTCTCGCTGGCCGACCTGCTCGTCCTCGGCGGGAACGCCGCCGTCGAGCAGGCCGCGAGCGACGCCGGCTACGACGTCGAGGTGCCGTTCGAACCCGGTCGCACCGACGCGACGGAAGCCCAGACCGACGTCGAGTCCTTCGAGGCGCTGAAACCGACGGCGGACGGCTTCCGAAACTACCTGAGCGACGAGGCACGGAACTCGGCCGAAGCGGAACTGGTCGACAAGGCGGACCTGCTCGACCTGACGCCCGACGAGATGACCGCGCTGGTCGGCGGGATGCGTGCCCTCGGCGCCACGTACTCCGATCACGGCGTCTTCACCGACGAGCCAGGGACGCTGACCAACGACTTCTTCGAGACCGTCTGCTCGATGGACTACGAGTGGGAGCCGGTCTCCGAGGACCGCGAGGTCTTCGAACTGCGCGACCGCGAGACCGGCGAGGTCGCGTGGACGGGCACACGCGTCGACCTGGTCTTCGGTTCGAACTCCCGCCTGCGCGCCATCGCGGAGGTCTACGGTGCGGAAGACGGCGAGGAAAAACTCGTCTCCGACTTCGTCGACGCGTGGCACAGCGTGATGGCGGCCGACCGGTTCGACCTCGAGTGAGGACCGGCAGACCGGCCGGCTACCGATCGTTCTTTTTTGGCCGACGCCTCGCCGTCAGTACCGAGCGGAGACGTGCGACTGTGGGTGGTACTCGTGACCGATTACCAGGATACCGGCAGTTCAGGGCATAAGGTAGCCGATCAACTGTGAGAGGACGTCTTCGGTGCGCGAATCGACAAGAGAAGTGAGACGGTATTCTACTTCCGCAGCGTTGTTGAGGGTTGCAAGTGACCACGGAAGGACGTGGCTTCGGGTTCCAAGCGGGTCGCCCTCGTAGTCACCGTCTCGGAGTGTCAGTGATTCTTCGTGGTAGGTCTTCGTCGTTAGTAGCGCGGTGATGAGTTGGACACCGTGGGTGGGGAACTGTGGTGTCCCGAGTACGAGCAGCGGACGCCCTTTCTCTGAGAGCGGATCGGTCCCCCAGACGATGTCTCCGCGCGCTAGTTCATAGAACGAGGTCACTGCACGTGCTCCATTTCGTCGGTTCGGAGTGCTTCGAGCCGTTCCCCCCCGTACTGCTCATCAGCGGTCTCGTAGTGTCGATGAAGCCGATAGGCTGATCTGAGCCGGTCCCGGTCGTCTGTGATCGCCCAGTAGGGGCGCTTGTGTCTCACGAGTCCTCGCTCTTTCAGCCGTGAGAGGATCGCACTGACTGCGTCCGTCTGTAGTTCGAGTTGTGCTGCAATCGTGGCTGCCTTCCACGCCCGATCGTCGTTCACGTCGAGGAACTGCACGATCCGTGCGGTGTCGTTTCCCTCTTCGAATTCGCCGTCTTCGGCTTTCTCGAACTCGTCGATATCGATGGCACCGCTCGACATACAGGGTTGTTGGTGCCGGTGTGCCTTAGCCATTTGGTATGTTTGGGCTGCTTGTTTCGGGGATTTGTACCATCGTGAGAAGGTCGGTCGGAATCCGTGAGTGGAGTTAGCCGAGAACGATTTTGTCTGTGTGTAGTTACACTACCCGGCTATGGGACCGACGGTCGGGACCCATCGGCTCGGGATCGGGGATGGTACTCGTGACCGACCACCAGACAGCCGGCGTGGACGGCAAGAACGACGAAAAGGGTTGTCGTCGGCGCCACACCCAGCAGTGGCGGCACGTACGCGAATGGGAGGGCCACGGCGAGCCAGAAGGCGATCGCTCGGAGGAGGGGCGCGGCGTGGTGGAGGGGACTGCGGATCGGGGAGCGTGCGGCGATGGACATGTTCGTCAGGCGTCGTCGGGCTGGCAGCCGAGGTCTGTCGACTCCGTCGACGTCTCGAGTGTCCCGTCGTCGGTTAGCTGGACCGTTGTCGTCGCTACGTTGCACGCTCCGATATCCTTCTTCTCGAGATCAACTGCTGCACTCGCGCCAGTGTCGAGCACGCGCGTCGCGATGGTTTCCGAACCGTTTCGATCGAAGCGGACGTCGGCCGTCGCGTCCGGCTCGACCGTGAAGAGGCCGTCGAACCGTGTGATCTCTTCGTCTTCGAGCAGTACGCGGGCCGTCCACGTCCGATCAGTTGGGTTGGACACGCTGATCGTGTGTTCTCCCTGCATCTCGTCGGACTCCTCGATCGTTCCGACGGTGTGCGCGACGGTCTCGCCCGACGCGACGCGTTCGGTGACGACGTTCCCGCATGCCATCATCGTCGACAGTGTGGACGACGAAAGCGTGCCGTCGGCTTGCAGTTCCAGCTGGACGCTGGTCGCGTTACAGTCGAATTGCGTACGCTCGACGGTTTCCGTCGCCGACTCGCTCGATCCGTCGACGGCCGCCTCGACGGTGTAGGCGGCGAACCGACTGATCGCGACCTTGGCGGCCCCTTCGGGTTGAACGGTGAACGACTCGTCGAGTATCGTCTCCCCACCCTGCTCGATCGCGAGCGCGACCGTTCGCTCGGTCTTCGTGGGGTTCGTCAGAAAGACGGCGTGCGGGGAGCGACGCCCACCGAGCTGCCCGTCCGTCGGATCGCGTTCGACTGTTTCGCCGGCCGGAACGGGTGTGGGCGAGTCGTCGGCGGGTGTCGATCCTCGCTCCTGCGTGTCACCACGATCGTCCTCGTCGCGGGCGGGTCTGAATTCCTGGAGGCAGCCTGCCATCATCGAGGTCACTCCCAGACCGGTCGCCGCGAGTAGCTGTCGACGCTTCATACTCTGACATTCGCCCCAGGTGATAAACCTCTCTCCCTGGGTCAAACTCGTCTTTCAGTTTCACCAGTGCCCGTTCACCGGGTCGTTCCGGTTCAAACCGCCTTCTCCTCCGTCCGGTAGTACCGAGGTAATGGTCGAGGGTGACCTGGGAAGCTGTTATTAGCCGACGCCACCAGGTCACTCGCGTGACCATTGGCCGATACGTAGAACGCCTCGGCGTTTCGGAGGCGACGCTGTCTGCGAACGGAACCGACGCGCTGGCCGAACTCCAGCGCCGGCACCTCCTCGAAGTCTCGTTTACCAACGCCTTCATCGACGCCGGAGCCGGGACGTCGCTCGACCCCGCGACGGCCGTCCCGCGCACCGTCTCCGGCGGCGGTGGACTCTGTTACGACTGCAACGGCGCGTTTGCGTGGTTGCTTCAGGAACTAGAGTACGACGTCTCGCTTCTCTCGGCCAGGCCACGATACGACGACGGTTCGCACGGCCCCGAGTACGATCACCTCGCCCTTCTCGTCGACGAACACCTCGTCGACGTCGGATTCGGCGACTTCGCTCGACAGCCGCTCCCGCTCGACGGACGGCTCCGGAGCGACGTCTCTGGCACGTACCGCGTGATCGAGGTGGCTGACCATGGCGGGACGTCTGGTGGCAATCACGCCCAAGCGGACGACGAGCCCGACGGGGACGGCGACGCGCCGTCGGACGAGTGTACACACGTCGCCCAGCGGCGGTCGGACGATGGGTGGGAGACGCTGTACCGCTTCGACGTGACGCCACGAGCCGGCGACGAGTTCGCCGACCTGGTCCGGTTCCACGCCACGTCGTCGGAATCCCCGTTCGCGGGCGCGAGGATGGCGACCCTCGCGACGGCGGACGGCCGTCTCACGCTTTCCGGAACGTCGATGACCGTCACGGAGGCCGGCGAAAAGCGTAAGGAATCGGTCTCCGCGTCCCGAACCGACGCGGTACTGGCCGACCGGTTCGGCCTCGATCTGTGAGCGTCGCGAGTTGCCGGTGCACCACATCATCACCCACGGGGACGTCGCGTCCGCTACCGGTTCGGTGACGGACGAGGACGGGACGGAGCACTCGATCTGCGACGTGTTCTCCTTCGACGGCTACTCGGGTGACGACCCGATCGCGTCGATCGAATCGTCCGTGATCGCGACGGATTGACCGGAGTGGCGTGTCGTTTCCCGAACGTATCGGCCCGTCGGCCTCGACGGGTGACTGTCAGTCGAGCGAGCCGCGAAATCGGAGCTATCGTCAAAATGATCGATTCACATCTCGAAATGCGTTCACTGGATGATCGTGGAATTGCAACTCTGCTGTCAGTCCCCGACAATCGGATCGCGCGCCCAAAACGCGCTGTCCTTCTGCAGTTTCGGTACCCAGGTGTCCTCGTTACGGGCCAGTAGCGCCACCCGGGAGGCTGGCACCTCCTTCAAGACCGGGTGATCGGGCATGTGCTCACCAATTTGCTCCGCGAAGTCGACGACGTCCTCGTGGTCGGGCATCGTCGAGCGGTCGAGTCGGCCCTGCGAGTGGCCGACGTGCATGTAGGCTTTGAGCTCGACGAAGTCGGGGTCCGCGCGCTGGAAGAGGCCGGCGTACCAGTCGGGACTGTGCATGTTCTCACCCTGGAGGAGCGTCGTCCGCAAGACGGTGCGGGTCTCGTCCTTCTCGGCCAGCACGTCGAGCGTCTCTATGAGCGTCTCCCAGGCGTCGTCCTCCATCGCGCGGACGACCTGGTCGAACGTGTGGCGTTCCGGTGCGTCGACGCTGACGTAGAGTTGTGTCGGATCACACTCGGCGAGGACCTCGGGGCGCGTGCCGTTCGAGACGAGGAACGTCGTGATGTCTCGCTCGTGGAAGGCGTCGATCAGTTCCGGCAAGTACGGGTAGAGGCTGGGTTCGCCGTCCAGCGAGATGGCAACGTGGCGCGGCTCCATGGCCTCGTCGAACGCCTCGCGCGGGACCTCGTCGTTGCCACCGAAGCCCGAGAGGAGTTTTCGCTGGAGGGTGAGTGAGGCGTCGACGACGGCCTCGGGATCGTCCCACTCGACGTCGTCGAGCTCGTAGGCGTGGCCCTGGTGGTCGCGCCAGCAGAAGACACAGCGCTCGTTACACCGGACGACTGGCGTCATCTGGATACAGCGGTGTGACTCGATACCGTAGAAAATGTTTTTGTAACACTTCCCCTCGCCGCGAAGGGCGTTTGCCGTCCAGCCGCAGGTCTGGGCCGCCGTGTGGTTCTCGCTGTGGTAGTCAGGACTAGACACCTGCTTCGGCCCGCCGTCACCCGTATCGGTGTCCGCTTCGCCCCCGGACCCGGCCGCGTCGGCGTTACTCATAGAGCGTCGTTCGACGGCACTCTCCAAAAGCCGTGCGGTGTGGCACCCGGACGGCGGTGTCACCCGGTCCCGCTACTAGGTCCGGACCACGGTTATCGCGGATCGGCCACGTCCTCTGCATCGGTCGGTTCGGCTGGTCGCCCGTCAGCGGATTGGGACCTTGCTGTTGGATCGTCTCCCGAGACCGGCCCGGCGTCACCCGAGGCCAGTCTGTCGTCTACTGATTCGCTCTCGCCTGGGCCGAACGGAAGCTGGCCAGGTTCGGCTGGCTGCTCGTCGCGACGAGTAAGTTCCCGTTCGAAGCCGTACAGGACGGTGCCAGTGTTTGCCGTCATGATCACGCCGGGCAGCGGCGCCGAGGTGAACAGGTACATGACGACGCCGGCGACGAGCGTTCCCGACGTCGCGAGCGACCACAGGAGTGGGCGGGAGACACCGACGCGGTCGGCGTCGTAGCGCGTGTAGACGAACAGGACGACGGACACGAGCGTGCCGACGATCCCGACGGGTAGCGCGTACGGAGCCATAGTGTTTCTCGGGCCGAGACGGATACGTATCTTGCGACTGGCGATGGTTCCGTCGTGGGCTCAATCCGTTCGTCGAGAGGGACTCGCTCACCCAACTCGCGCGAGCACGGCGAGCGTCCCGTCGGCGTGTGCGCCGTCGAGCACTTCGTCCGCCGCGGCGCGTGCCGCGTCGTCTGCGTTCGCGACGGCGAAACTTCGACCGACGCGTTCGAAGGTGGAGACGTCGTTCTCCGAGTCGCCGATGGCCACACACTCGTCGAGTTCGATTTCGAGGTCCGCTGCAATTCCTTCGAGTGCTCGGCCCTTCGACCGCTCGGTGTCGGTCACGTGGTAGGCGTAGCCGGTGTCGACGACCTGCAGATCGTGTTCGGTGGCGATGGCTTCGAGCGGATCGAGCGGTTGTTCGGGCGCGACTGCGAGTTCCGTCTCGCGCCACCGATTGATCGTGTCGAGCCCGTCCCATCCGAGATCGTATCCGGCGTCTTCGTACCCCCGAGCGACCGCCTCGGCTCCATCTCGGCTACCCGAGATGGTGAGCTTGTCTTCCGTGACCGTCACACCGCCGTTTTCGGCGATCACTCGTTCGGGGAGGCCGATGAAGTGACAGAGTGCGACGGGAAACGGCGTCGCCTTTCCAGTGGCGAGTACGACCGGCGCGTCCCACTCCCGCAGCGGATCGAACACATGGGGGTCAAGTCCCCGCCCCTGTGGCCGCGTCAGCGTTCCGTCGATGTCCAGGATCAGTGGCGGCGTCACAGTCGTGACTTCGTTGGGGCGGGCAAAAGCGTGCCGACAGTGACGTTGGTTCAGTGCCTGCGACGGGTGATGACCGATCGGCGTCGACTCCGTCTGGAGGAAGGAGAATGTCCGTTGGCCATCATCGTTCATAAGAAACTGCTAGTTTTTTGCGTGTTCGGACATTCGGAAGAGGTACTGACGAATGGTGATCGAGATATCTCCCCTCACAGATCCCCACGGGCTGCGGCTGTTCGACTCGAACGAACAGCGCCAGCTATCGATCAAAACGAGCGGCGAAATAACTCCGAAGGCGGTATCGACTGAGGAATTCTGCTTTCCTGTCGATACGGCGTGTCGGGTCGAGACATCGTCCCTCGTGTTTGACCAGCGGTATCTCGTCAACGTTCACGACCAAACCGGGAGATCGATCGCAAAACTGAACGACAACGCCTCCTACCAACTGGCAGATGATGTTCAGTTCGTCGGACTCGATGGCCCGATGAAACTGTACTGTCGCATTCCGACGTCGGGCCGAATCGAAATCGGAATCAAATCTGTCCAGTTCACATTCGACGAGTGTGTCGAGATCGATATCGGCGCTCGGTCCCTTCACGAACGGCCCGCAGGGCGAATCGAAACGCCAGCCGAGCCGCGGACGATGATGCGGGCAATTTCATCTCTGACCTCAGCACTAAAGACAGAGAGCCCGGAACGATCGTGGCCGACCTTGCGGGGCCATCCTCCGCGTATCGAGCTCGCGTCCGAATTCTCGGTACAGACGGAGAACGACCCGCTCAGAACCAATGTCCGAATAGAAATACCGGCCGATTATGAGCATCTGTATCCGATCGCACCGCTTTCGTTCTATCTCGGTGCAACCGTCGTAGCGGGTGATACCCCCACGGTTCGGGTAGGCGACCGATCATTCGAGCTCGGCGCCTCGCGCACGTTCGAGGACGACGTCTCACGGACATTACAGCAACTCTTCTTCCTCGATTGTATCGTTCGGACCGAAGGGATCTATCCGTATCAGCTACACGAACGTAATCAGTTAGAATCGGCCCTCCCGTGGGACCTCGCCGAACTATACAACCGCTCTCTCACCGAACGCATCAAGGCTTATCTCGCTATCGAGTACGAACTCGTCGAACCGCACCTCCCACGGTGGCCGCTCACCGCCCACGTCCCTCCGGAACCCGAGAGTGTCGAACTTCTTCCGTACATCGTGAACGAACTCGGTATCGTTCGAACTACCGCAGGGACCCGTACGTCGATCGAAACGTCAATTCCGGAGCCGAAGTCAGCCAGGACACCGGTCTCGATGGGCGACACCAGCGTCCGGGCCGCATCCACTTCGTCAGTCGACACAGGGCCGTTTACTCGGTCGAGGACGAGATCGCAGGTTTCTCGCTCGAATTCGTCGTCGACGTTTCCGGTCGTCGAACCCGCCGTGACGGACGAGTCGATCGAACATGCGTGGTTCGGGGACCTTGCACCCAAATCCGGCTCGAAGGCGACCATCGAAGCGTACCGAAATCAACTCGACCGGGAGTCGCGAACGGAACACATCGATATTCTCGTCGTCTGTAACGATGCACGGATGCTGGACGAACACGACCTGCTCGACGACACGTACGGGTCGCGTGAACTCCTCCCGTTCGACGTGACTTCCAGGTTCGGCGTAACGACGGACGAACTCGCCGACTTGCTCGAATCCGGTGGATTCGACTTTCTCCACTACATCGGTCACGCCACGGAAGACGGGCTCGAGTGCACGGATGGCGATCTGGACGTTCGATCACTCGAAACGGTCGATCTGGGCGTGTTCTTCCTGAACGCCTGTCACTCCTACGAGCAAGGGCTCGCACTCTCTCGACGTGGTGCGTTCGGGGGCGTTGCGACGATCGGTGACATTATCAACGAACACGCGGTCGAGTCGGGCGCGTCACTTGCCAAATTGCTAAACCTAGGGTTCCCCCTCCGCGGAGCACTCGAAATGCTCTCCGAATGGACGATCCTCGGCGATCAGTACCTCATCGTCGGCGACGGCTCGACCGATATTGCGCAGTCGGATGGGGGAGCGCCAACGGTTGTGACAGTCGAATCTGATGTCATATCAGACACGTTCGATGTCTCTTTCCGTCATTATCCAGCAAAAGAGTTCCAAATCGGCTCGGTCACGTCGCCAACAATTGAGTCAATTAACGAGGTGTTCCTCCTTCCTATGACAGACTATCGAACGGAGGTGACGGCTGACCAACTTCGTGAATACGTTACGTGGACAGAAACTCCTGTTTTGACTGACACTGGATTGGAATGGAATACCGATCTCGGTTTTCCACGATTCCTAGAAAACTGACGGTCTAACGTCCCCGAATCTTTGTCTGGTGAACAAAACCTACTGGATACGTTCTCCGTCAGGGGCCGACACCTACTTCCGAAGCCGTGGCTGCTACTGAGCCCGCCTGGCTCATCAGGACCATCGCGGCGAACAGGAATCCGACTAGTCGTGGGTGCGCTTCGACGGCTTCTTTGACCGAATCGGTTGCGGACATTGTACTCGAAAGGATGTCACCAATGGTAATAAAATTTACGTAAGGTTACAGATAAGTTCTCGGGGTAATATATTTTGCGTACTCGTAGCTGCCGGATGTTATGATGTGGATATAGCGAAATAAATACAATTACCCACAGTGGCCGGACCTGGCGGACGCCCGTTGTCAGATTGCGGACGGCGACTCGCCGGTAGCGACCGCGTACCGGTCCACGGCGAGGACGAGTACCGCCCCGACGACGAGTGTCAGCGCTGCGGCGATGGGCGCCGCTGTCGCTGACTCACCGAGGTTCGCCCCGATCTCTCCGAGGGGAATTCCCAGCGAGCCGACCATCAAACTCACCAGAAACGTCATCGTCGCCTCGCGGTAGTGGGTCAGCGCCCGCTCGACGAGGTGTGCCATCGAGAACAGTCCGACGACCGCTCCAGTCACGAACACGGCGACGACCGTCAGCGTCTCCGCCAGACTCACGCCGCTTCCGGTGCCGGTGAGGGCGTCGATCGCATCGCTCAACGTCCCGGTCATGAACTCGTACTGGCCCAGCAAGAGCAAGAGGAAGGATCCGGAGACCCCCGGAAGTACCATCGCACAGATGGCGATCGCGCCCGTCACGAAGACGATCGGCAGCGTGTGTGGCATGCCCGCCCCGGAGAGCGCCGTAATTGCCACCGCCAGTCCGATCCCGAGTCCCGCGACGGCGAATCGCCTCGGCGTTCGGACGTCGACTTCTCCGTAGAGGACGATCGCACTCGCGGCGATCAATCCCGTGAAGAAGCCGTACGTCGGGACCGGATAGGTCGCCGTCAGAAAGTGCATCGCGTTCGCGAGGAGCAAGACGGCCAGGATCGCGCCACTCCCGAGTGTGAGGAGGAAGGGCAGATCCATCGCGAGCAGTTCGATCCGTAGTTTGTGTCGCGTCTCCGCGCGATGGATCGTTCGCACCCGGTGGAGCACCCGTGGGTCGATCGCCGTAATGGCGGCGATCATCCGGTCGTAGACGCCCGCGATCAGGGCGATCGTCCCACCCGAGACGCCTGGGACGGCGTCTGCCATCCCCATCGCGAACCCGGTGAGAAACGTCCGCAGTCGTGTCGCCATTGCCGTGATGGTACAGGTGATGGCCGGAAAAGCGTTCGCTTCGGCCGCGTCGGCTGCGGCCGATCAGGCGCCCGCGACGCGTGCGTCGCCGACGTGTGTGGTCGTGTCGTCGCTCGTCGACGTGCTATCGTCGTCGCTTCCGTCGTTCGCGGGGGCGGTATCGGTGTCGCTGCCGTCACTCCCGCCGTCGTCGCTCTCGTTCCCGCCGTCAGTTTCGTTCCCGCCGCCGATATCAACCTCCTCGAAGCCGCTGACGGAAACCGTCTCGCCCTCGTAGATCGATGGTTCGTCCACGGTCGCGTTCGCCTGATAGAAGTCCTGGCCGGAGCCGACGAAGACTTCGTAGGAGCCGTTCGCTTCCACGGCACTGTCGGTGTAGCCGTCGTCCGGACCGAGTGATTCTTCGGTCGCATACGGGACGGTAACCTCGAAGCTGCCGTCGTCAGCGACCTCCGCGGTCTGGCTGTAGGTGAACGTCCGGCCGGTGTTCGTCTCGAGATCCAGCGTGACGATGGCGCTCGCGTTCGCGGCGTCGACCTGATCGGCCGTGCCCGAGAGCGTTGCTCCCTCGACGCGCTCGAAGCTCTTGACCGTCGATTCCAGCTGGCCTTCGTAGGCGTTGCCAAAGAGCGAGTTTTGCATGTTCGCCTGCTGGATCCGGGCAGCTTGTGACCGGCTCTGGTTCCAGTTGGTTCCCTGATCCAGTCCGGCGAACGGGTTGGGCTGCTGGCCCTGCACGAAGCCGCCGACGTAGGCGTACCGGTCGGACTCGTGGATCAGCCGGTAGTGCTCCAGGCCGTTCGTGTCCTGGAGGTACAGTTTGGCCAGCTGGGTGTTCTCGTACGCCTCACCGGGGACGGGCACCTGCTGGGACTGATTTTGTCCCAGATTGAGTTCCGTCTGGCCGACGTACTCCCCGAGACCCGGACCAGTCCACTGACTGATGGCGTTGAACTTCGTCGAGGCCATCTGGTAGTCGATCATCACGTACGGCATGTCGTTGTCGACGTCGTCCGGTGCGTCGACAGTGACGTTGCCGTTCGCGTCGAGGCGCGGGTCCATCCCCGCGTTGATCGCGTCCAGGACCTCGTTCGCCTTCTCTTCGCTCGGTGCCTGGAGGTACGCCGAGGCGCTTCGGGCGTGTTGCTGGAACGGATTGGCGTGCGGGATGCGTTCACCCTGTGTCGTTATCAGGTGGCCGTAGTCCCACCAGGACATCACGCCGTAAGCGCCGTCTGGGTAGTCGTAGTCCTGATTCGGTGGGATATCGTAGCTCCCGAAGTACTCGAGTTCGTCGTCGTGGCCGGCCCCGTAGAGGTTGCCTGGTTCGGGCGTGTTCTCCTGCATGTACGCGTTCGGCTCCTCCCAGATTGCCGAGTTGTAGTCCTGTCCGGCGTCCTTGCCGACGTCGACGGCCGTCGCGCCCGATATCGCCGGTGCGAACGGGACGAGCACGATCATCAGGACGAGCAGGATCGACAGCACCTGATAGCCCTCGAGCTCGCGGATCGAGTCGACCGGCCGCAGATCGATCAGGTCGATCAGCTGCCCGATGGTGTAGCCCGAGAGGATCGCGACTGGCAGGACGAAGTAGTACCAGAAGCGAACCTGGGTGGCGGCCATACTCGCCAGGAACAGCCCCCACACGATCACGAGGGTGTGCTCGGCGCGGTAGCGCTTGCCGGTGAGCGAACGGGCCGCGACCATGATGAGGCCCAGGATGAAGAGGTACAGCCCCATCCGGAACTCGCTCCACGCCTGGTCGACGAACGAGCCCGGTGGCTGGACCTCCTGCACGGTGAGTCCCGTGTCGGACGTGTTGAGCGGCATCAGCCGGGAGGTGAGGTTGGTGACGAGCGAGTTGTACAGTTCCGGTAGAACGATCGAGAGGACAGCCAGTCCGGCCAGTAGCAGGCCGAGGATCGCGACCGGGTAGAACACGCGGTCGATATCGCGTGCGTCCCACTCACGGGCGAGCCAGGCCATGAAGACACAGCCGACCGCGACGAGGAACGCAACCGATGGCTGGAGCAGTCCAAAGGCAGTGACGCTGCTGAACGAGTAGACGTCGGCCATCACGACCCCGAAGACCGCCGGAACCGCCATACTGATCGCACCGACGAACGCGACGTGATCGGGTGAGACGCCGCGGACGAAATCCAGTGCGAGCTGGACGGCGAAGAAGACGCCGAGGATTCCGAGGAAGACGACGCCCGGCGGCCAGGTCCACAGATAGAGGCTGATCGCGACCCCGGCGAGGGCGGCGTACGTCGCACTCGGTTTGAGCGGGTCGTACTCCTTCGCTTTGACGAGTTCCCAGATCGGCTTGTCGCGCTCGGCCGTCCGCAGGGCGACGATCAGCGCGAGGACGGCCACCGCCATGAACAGCACCTCGGCGACGGTGTGATCGAAGGAGCCAGTCGTCGTCCGACTCGTGAACGAACCCGGCGAGAGCGCCAGAATAGTGACGGCGACGAGGCCGGCGAGGCGGTTGCCGTCAGCCACTTTCGTCGCGATCACGTAGACCGGAATCGCGACGAGCGCGGCGAGGACGGGAACCACGATCAGGGCGGCGAGGTAGATGTCGGACTGGGTGGGGCTGCCGAGGCCGATGATCATCGCGACGGCCGCGACGAGCTGATCGAACAGCGTCCCGAACTGCCCGACGTAGTTCCCGTCGGGGAAGCCGGTGTACACCTCGTACGGCATCGTCCACGGGAAGTTCTCCGTCGTCCATTCCGTCGTTCGCCAGTGATACCAGGAGTCGACACCCGAAAACGCGACTCCCTCTTGATCTCTGAACGCGCCGAAGTTGAGCAGGCGCGTCCACAGCATGAAGACCATGAGGAGGCCAACTGCGGCGAGGTGACCGTAGCGTTCGACGAACGCGACGACGTCCTCGGCCTGGAGGGCTCGGGCGTCTGCAGTCTCGCTACTCATTGGCGTTACGATTCGCTATCGGGTCAATAAGCCTTCTCATACGGAGGCGAACAGCCACAGATTGGCCCCGGTTCGGTCCCGAGGACCGTCTGAGGGAGTCACTAACTACAGTGGACGCCATCGTCGTCGGCGGCGATGCAGGTCTCGGTCGTCGTCTGTACGTACGCGCTCGATAGCTACGAGCACCTTCGGGAGACAGTCGAAAGTATCTTCGACCAGACGTACGACGACGTCGAACTCGTCATCGTCGTCGACGGTGCACCGGCCGTCTACGACCGAATTCTCGCGGAGTCGGGTGAGTGGGACGACGCCGTCGTCCACTGCACGGACGAAAACCGGGGCCTGATCCAAAGCCGGAATCTGGGGGCCGAACTCGCGACCGGTGACGTCGTCGCGTTCATCGACGACGACGCCGTGGCCGACCCCCACTGGGTCGAGCGGTTAGTCGCGGCCTACGAGGACCACGACGCGATCGCCGCGGGCGGACGGATGGCACCGCGCTGGGAGGTCGGGAAGCCAACTGCGCTTCCGCCCGAGTTCTACTGGCTCGTCGGGGTAACCCACGACGGCTTCGCCGACGGCCCTGGCGAGGTTCGGAATACGTTCGGCTCTAATATCTCCTTTCGCCGGGACGTCTTTCTGGCCCTCGGGGGGTTCGACCCGGCTATCGGCGGGCGGAAGGGCGATTCGAACCTACAGGGCGAAGAGGCGGAACTCTGTGCGCGCATGCGCCGACGATACGGCCGTGGCATCTGGTACGATCCCGACGCCGTCGTCGAGCACAAGGTGTTCGAGTACCGAACCGATCCTCGCTGGCTGCTCGGCCGGGCCTTCTGGCAGGGGTACTCGAAACGTGCGATGGCCGTCCTGGTGTCGGACTCGAACGACGAAGAGAGTGAATTCCTCCGGCGCCTCGTCGTCGAATCGATCCCCGACCGAGTTCGGGGAATCGTGGGCGGGCGCGTTCGGCGAAACGCACTGCAGTTGCTCTCACTCTTCGTACTCACGGTCGCCGTCGGTCTCGGCTACCTCTACGGGTTCACGCGCTGGCGGCCACAGTTGTCGGCTTCTGATCGGCGGCAACCTTCGACGCCCGAGCAGCGACAGTCATCGGTGCCCGATCGACGACGGTCGTCGACGTCCGATCGAGGCCAGTCGTCGACATCTGACCGGCAGCGATCAGCGGTATCGGACCGGCGACAGTCAGCGGCTCCCGATCGGCGACAAACGGCGAACACGGCTCACGGTGATACCGGGGAGCAACTTGGCGTGTGTGTCGTAACTCATCCGTTGAGTGATCCGGGCGAAACCGCGACGCGCACGTTACTCGACGTGCTCTCGGTCCACGCGACGGTGTCGTTGATCACTGCGGATCTGCCGGCCGAGTCGACGATGCGGGACCGATACGACGTCGTCGAACTCACCGAGAAAGGGGCCGGCCAGTCGAACGCGGCTGTCGCCGCGGTTCGATTTGTGGCCAACCAACTTCGCATGTGTCGGGAACTCGCCCTGGCCGACGAGGACATCGTCCTGTTCTTCGGCGCGACGTCGTACCTCCTGCCGATCCTCTTTGCCCGTGCGATCGGGAAAACCGTCGCCCTGGAACCCCGGGGCGACGTCCCGCGTTCACTCAGACTGAACTGGGAACGCCAGCTGCCCGCACCCCTGGCTCGCGCGCTCGCGTTGCCGGTACGCGTACTGGAACGGATCGGTTATTCCGCCGCCGACGCTGTCATCGCCTACACGCCCGGTATGGCGCGGGAGTTAGGACTCGAGCGAGACAGCGACACGCTGTTCACGAACGGTGCTCGCTACGTCGACACCGACCGGTTCCGGCCGACGATTCCGTTCGACGAGCGTGATCGAACCGTCGGCTTCGTCGGCCGGCTCGATCAGGAGAAAGGGATTCACACGCTGGTTCAGGTCGCCAGGGAACTCCCTGACGACGTGACGTTTCGGTTCGTCGGCGACGGGGCACTGCGCGAGCAGGTCGAGACGGCGCTGGCCGACGAGATCGAGCGCGGTTCGGTCGTCGTCACCGGGTGGGTCGACCACGACGAGGTTCCGCGGGAGCTGAACGCCCTCCGACTGCTCGTGATGCCGTCGGAACCGACCGAGGGGTTGCCAACGACGATCCTCGAGTCACTCGCGTGTGGGACGCCCGTGTACGCGTCGCCGGTCTCCGGCGTTCCGGACGTCGTCCGCCATGGCGAGACTGGATTGCACATGGACGACCGTGAGAGCCACGTGATCGCGGACACGATCGTCAGTGCGCTCGACGGTGGGCGTCTCCCCCGAATGAGCCAAGACGGGCGGTCGTTGATCGTACGAGAATACGATTTCGACGCAGCCGTCCACCGGTATGGGCAGATCCTGCGTGCACTCGGCGAGGGTGCTGTGAAGAAGCGTGCCGATGGGGACGAACCGTCCCTCGTCGATCGGCAGTGACGCTGGGACACACTGCGACGAACGCGAGCCACTCACGTCAGTGCGAATCGATCCGAGAGCGGGACCAACGCGACTGCCTTTTTTCTCACCCGTGGAGACAGCCCGACGAGGAGCGCGACGTACGTGACGGCACCGGCGACGACGAGTCCGACTGTCGCGTAGTGAGTGGCCGGAGCGACCGACTGCAGGCCGTAAATGACCAGTGCCATCGCGAGTGCGGCGACGAACTGGAGCCCGATTTCGCGGGCTGGAATCGACGGCCGACCGATCAGTCCCGACAGGCCGTAGTACGAGAGAACGGTCAACAGGCAGGCCGAGAGGCCGGTCGCGACCGCGGCGCCGTGCCAGCCGAACGCCCGGATCAGCACGACGTTGAGCGAGAGGTTCGTCAGGACGAAGGCGCCGTTGATCGTGAAGGCGACGTCCGGCCGATCGAGCGCGTTGATGCCGGAGACGAACTGCGAGCCGAACGCGGCGACGCCGCGCGCGGCGATCAGGATTACCAGAATCGTCGCTCCCTGGCTAAACTCGGGACGATAGATGCGCAATAGTCGTGGTCCGAGGATGAGCGCGCCGACGAGGCCAGGAATCACGAAGATACCGGTGAACACCAGCCCCTCGTTCAGGAAGTGATGGATCCGCTCGTGTCGGTCGTCGGTCCCGAGGTCGCTCAGTTCGGGAAAGAGCGTCTGCTGGACGGCGGTACTGATCAGGGTGAGCGTCGACGCCAGCGTCCAGGCGACCTCGTAGATACCGATCAGCGACGAGGCGACGAAGAAGGCGAGCACCGTCGTGTCCATCCAGCCGAACATCTGGGATTGCAAGCTGCCGAGCCACGAGTACCGGCCGTAATCGAACAGGCTGGCCAGCTGGGCTCGTGTCGGCAGCCGCGGCCGGACGTCGAAGAGGGCGAGGCCGAGCATCGCGGCGACGAACAGCGAGATGGCGTGACCGACGACCAGCCCGGCGACCTCGTAGCCGAGCAGGATCACGCCGACCTGTGCGAGCAGCCGCCCCACTCGTTCGACGACGCTCACCCCGCCCGCGAGGGCGACCTTCTTCTGTCCCTTCAGGCTGGCGCTGACCCCGTCGAAGAGGACGTTCGCACTGTAGAGCACGACGATCAAGCCGCTCACCCCGGCTCCCACGTACCGATCGACGTACCCGCCGAACGCGAGCACGAATACCGAGATCGCTCCGGCGACGGCTATCGACAGCCCGAGGCCGCCCCCGACGTAGGCGCCGCGATCGACCCCTTCGCTCACCCGTTTGTTGATCGCGGCCGTGATGCCATTCGTCGGCACCTTTAGCCAGAAGAGGACGGCGACGGCGACCGTGTAGGTGCCGAGTGCCGCGGCACCGAGCAGGCGGGCGATGAAGAACGTCGCCAGAAAGCCCGCGAGCGAGAGGGCGACCTGCGAGGCGAAGTACGCCGCGGCTGTGCGCCCGAAACGCATTTACCACCAGTTATTGACGCTGGCACCTAAAGCATGCCCGACCAACGCGGCGGAAGTGAGAGGATACCCCGATGATCGAGGGCGCCACGGCACTGGCACGACGCCTCTACGACGCGACGCTTCGTCGACGGCTCCCGCGAATACCAGGTGTGTACAACGGCGTCGTTACGCGACGATACTACCTGCTCGACCTGCAGGCTCGACTGTCCGAACCAGACTACAAGGCGACGCTCGTCGACAGCCTGGTGTCGGCGATTGCACCCGGCGATACCGTCGTCGAGATCGGCGGCGGCTACGGCGTCTGTACCGCCAGGGCGGCGATCGCGGTCGGCGACGAGGGCCGCGTCGTGAGTTACGAGGCGAACGCCGCACAGGTGTCCGCCATCGAGGAGGCACTCGAACTGACGGGCGAGGTCCGTGGGGATCGACTGGGCACCCGGGTCGACGTTCGCCAGGCCGTCGTCGGGTCCGACGTGAAGATCTACGGATCGATGGCCGGTGCGTCCCGGATCGATGCGTCCGACCTGCCCACCTGCGACGTCCTCGTGATGGACTGTGAAGGGGCGGAGCGAGCCGTCGTCAGCGATATGGAGATCGACCCCTGGGCCATCGTCGTCGAGTCACACCCTCAGCAGGGCTCCCCGACGGACGTTCTCATACAGACGCTCTCCGACCGCGGATACGCCATCGAGACGAGCCGCGTCACGGTGACCGACGACGGGCCGAAGGACATCGTCTCGGCGACACACGAACCCACATAGTCGTCACGGTGGCACTCATGGCCAGGTAATCGTCACGGCAACGTCACGGCGACGTCCGCGGTTACGGCAACGCCACAGCGATGTCTGCGGTCACGGCATCGTCACGGAGATGCTCACGGTCACGGCATATTCACGGTGACGCCCGCGGTCCTTTGGCACGCACCTCGTCGGAGTCGCTGTCCACGACGAGGCGTTCGTAGATCCTGCGGTGGGTGTCCACTGCGTCGTCGAGCGACAGCGCCATGTCGTCGAACGTCTCGAGGCCACGCGTGACCTGCGCCCGGTATCGGTCGTCGTCGGCGAGGAGCGCGTCGACGGTCTCGCGGATGGCGGCGACGTTCCTGTCCGCCCACACGTACGTTCCGCGGGCCTCGAACAGGTCCCGGACGATCCCGTCGGCGGTCGTCACGACGGGCGTTCCACAGGCGATCGATTCGAGACCGACGTTGGAGGTTACGTCCTCTTTTCGGGGGATGACCGTCACGTACGCGGCGTTGTAGTAGTCGGGAAGCGCGTCGTTCGAAACGAAGCCGTCGTACCGGAGGTCCTCACGCCCTTCGAACGTGGATCGGAGCGGGCCGTCGCCCGCGACGACGACCGTCTTCTCGGTATCGGTATCGCTTCCGTATTCGCGAGCCAGTTCGGACACGAGGTGGGCGCCCTGGGGTTCGCTCAGTTCCCCGACGTAGAGGAGGACGTTCGTCTCCGGATCGAGCCCGAGGTTGCGTCTGGTCGTTCGAATGCTGTCGTCATCGTACGGCCGAAAGACGTCGCGGTCGATCGTCGCCGTACACACCGCGGTTTCGTAGCCGTACCGATCCCAACGGCGCATCGATTCGTGGGTCTTGATCTTCAGGTCGATCCCGATCGCTCGGCCGAGCAAGCCGTGTCTGAGCGTCGACTGGATCCCCGGTCCAACACCCCCGACCAGCGGCCCGCGGTAGCCGAGTCGGACGAACGCCGCCTGGTAGACGTTGATCGGCACGTGAACGAGATCCATGTCGGCGAAGTGGTGGCGAACCTTTTGGGCGGCGTCGAGTGGGTGACGAACGTCGACGGGGACGACCGTGGCGGCGCTATCGACCTTTTCCGGTTCGCCCGTGAGAACGACGACGTCGACCGGCGTCTCGGCGGCGATCGCGTTGATCACGTCGCGGGCACGCGTCGCCGGGCCGGTCCCGGAGAGGTGATAGCAGAAGTACCCCACTCGCATACGACGACACTCCACGGATCGGCGGAAAAAGTACGGCGTCCGTTTGCCAGCTACGCTTCGTGCTGGCTTCCTGCGACGAGAATTCGCGTGCCGAAAGGCGTCGTTACCACTCCTGACCGCGGCGACGAACCCGGTACGAGATCCCTAATTATGCGGCTCGGTCCCCTGGATCCGAGGGATGCTCTCCGACGGGATCGAGGTCGCGATGCCGACGGCTGAATCGGCCGGCGTCCTCGGCGGGACGCTTCGCGCACTGGCGACGAGCAGCGACACCTCGAACGTCCCGATAACGCGGCTCGTGATCGTCGACGACGAAAGCGACGACGAGACAGCAGAGATCGCCGCAGCCAGGGCGGACGAGTACGGCTGGGACCTCCGGTTTATCGCGCGACCGACCACACTCCCCGAGGCCCGCGAACTCGCGGTCGCCACTGTCGAGTCCGACTGGTTCCTGTTTCTCGACGACGACGTCCGGCTGTCGGCGACGTATCTCGCCCGGCTTCGGGACGCGGTCAGTCCGGCCGTCGGCGCCGTCCAGGGGCGGAAGCTGTCGCGAGACGAACGTAATTCAGACTGGGTCAGACGGCGGGCCCGCCGCGGGGGGACCCACGCCACGCTGTGTCGCCACGCTGCCGTCGCGGGCGTCTCGTTCCCGCCGGATCTCGTGGTCCTCGAAGACGAGTACCTCCGTCGCCACGTTGAAGACGGCGGCTATCTCTGGGTGTTCAACCACCAGGCGCGATTCGACCACGCCGCACAGGATCGCCATCCGATCGGGTGGCGAGAGGGCGTCCTCGCCGGCAAGTACGGACTCAAACCGTTCCACGAGTGTGCGCTGAACGTTCCCTTCGCAGCCGTCTCTGGACGCGATCCGATTCCACACGCGAAGCGAGCGGCCGGCTGGGTCGCGGGGCGACTGCGCGACAGCGGTGAGCCTCGCAGTCCGGGCGATCGATCGACGACCGAACCGACGTCTATCGAGGTGACGCATGAGAAGTAGCGATGGTGTGGCGGTCGTCGTGGCCGGTGTTCGGTGGGGTGTGAAGTCGTTCGTAACTACAATCGCTCGCGATATCCACGTCGGCCCGGCGGTGATCCACCGTGGCTGCTGAGACCGCGCCGACGGTGCTCGACGTGGGCTGCGGGGCGAACAAACGCGACCCGGGCGCGATCGGTCTCGACCTGCGGGCGTATGCGGACGTGGACGTAGTGGCCGACCTGGACTCCGCGACCGGATTGCCCTTCGAGGCGAACCGATTCGACGAGGTGCTGGCCTACTCCGTCCTCGAACACGTTCGCGACCTGCCGCAGACGATGGCGGAGTTACACCGAATCGCGACCCCAGGCGGGACGATTCGAGGGAAGGTTCCCCACTGGCGCGACCGGAACGCCTACGTCGACCCGACGCACGAACAGCTGTTCGACGAACGAACGTTCGACTTCTGGGATCCGACGACGGAACACGGGGCGATGGAGTACTTCGACGTCGAGTTTCGCGTGCGTCGCGCCCGACGAATCCGTCGGGTCCAGTTCTGGAAATCCCGGCCGATCGCGTTCGAACTCGAGGTGGTGAAGTGACGGGCACGGCGATGATGTGGGACGAGACGCTACCCTTGTGCGGCGAGGTGTCCGTGACAGCGAGGCGGTGTGGAGAGACGATCAGGACGGCGAAGCAGAACTGTGAGGCGATCGTGACACCGAGGCGGTGTGGCGAGGTGAGGCCACGATGACGACCGTCGTCCTCGGGTGGGACGGACTGGACCACCAACTCGCGACCGCGTGGGAACTGGCCGAGGCCTTCGGGCCACACCACCGGTCGATCGAGACGTTCGACAATCCCGTGCTCGAGAAGCCCCACACCTACGAGCTGTGGCCGTCGATCGTCACCGGCGTCGGGCCTGACGAACACGGGGTTCACGCCGCGACTGCCGAGGGCGGGACTGATTGGGAGAGCGACTGGGTCTCGCTCGCGGCCCGCTTCTCGGCCGGCCTCGTTCCCGAACGGATCCGGACCGAGGTCGGGCGACGACTTCGCAATCGCGGCGCGACGCTCGATTTCAAACCGGCGTCGTACTACCGCGACCGCGGGATCGAGACGATTTTCGACGGTCGTCGCTCGTTGGCGCTCGCGGTGCCGAACTACCGCACGGCGGCGGACGACCGCCTCGACGTCGTCTTCGATCGCGGCGCGCAGTTAGGCGAGTTCCTGCACATCGAAGAAGGTGCAGACGGTGGGAGTCGGCATCGGCCCAAAATTCCGGTGGCGTCGCTCGAAGAGCGCCTCGCGGCGGAGACGACGAAGAAACTCGGGGCGATCGAGGCCGCGATGCAGCGCGAGTACGATCTCGTCTTCGTCTGGCTGGGCTTTCTGGATACGATCGGCCACCTCGCGCCTGCCGTCGACGAGACGGGCTGGCAGCATCGCTGGTATCGGCAGGCCGCCCGGTGGACGAACGGGGTTCGTGAACAGCTGGGGGCGGACGACGTCCTCGTGTGTGTCTCGGATCACGGGTTGCGGTCCGGCCAGCACACCCACGACGCGTTCCTCGGAGCCACAGACGAACGAGTCCTGGAGGGGACCGATTCGGTGCTGGACGTCGCCGACGCGATCGATCGTGTGACGCCGCGGCGAGAGGCGACGACGTCACCGCCAGTAGCGGATCGGTGGCGGGTCGAGGGGGACGGGGACGTCGAATCGGCCGCGGCGATTCGGGATCGACTGGAGGATCTGGGATATCTGTGACGTGATCGCATCATTCCGCAACGTGCTGCGGACAGTAGTGCTCCCTCTCCCTGAGATACCGCCGGAGTGCCTCGACAGTGGGTGTGGGTCTCACTCTCACGTACGCCGATCCAACGCTCCGAAGCTCTTCGATTCACCAAAGCCGGCGATCAGGAATACGTGGCTGGTCGGTTTTCCAGGAGACGGCGTCGACGAGTTCCACGAGGCGATCGATTCGCTGGTCAAACACGTTCAACGGGTGTGTATCGAGAAACGCCGCTGGCGCTCGCTGTACTGTCTCTCCCTGATAATCGAGTTGGAGATGACATTCGCCGAGATCCATATGGGTGTCATCTTGATGCCAACCCAGCATGAACTCGCGTTCCGCCTCAACCCACTGTATCTTGTAGAAATCGTACGGACGACTCGACGGAAAATCAAACGAGATCTGGAGTTCGGCTTCCGCAACTGGGTACGCGGTTTCGAGGAACCGTGGTGCGCTGATCGTTGCTCTGACGCCGACCTTGTTTCCGGCGGACGTGTGATACCAGACCTGCTCGATGGGCGCGTCTTCCGTCGTGACCTGTGTCTGGAGCCAGTTGTGAAGGCGGGTGAGGAGTTGGCGCGTATCGAGATTTGCTCGGTTTGCGAGGAAAATCATCGACAAATCTACTGCGAGACCGGCATCGAGGAGTTCGACGAGCCGTTCCGCCCGGGGTACAGTGACCGGGCGTCGTCGTACAGCTCTAATGCGTGCTTGAGCAGTCGTTTGTTGTCCTCGTAGCGCTCCCATTTTCGAAGGGTCGTGTTGCGCTCCCGAACGTCCGCTCCGGACAGGCCATCATCGGTGAGCGATGATTCGAGCGCGTCTCGTGATTCGACATCGAAATCAGCTTTCCACTCGTCGATTCGCTCTTGAATGATGGCGATCTCCTCGCGGAGTTCTTCACGCGTGTGGTCGTTGATTAGCTCGGTGACCTCGTTGAAGTACCGGAGTTGGTAGTTTGGTGCGTACTTCGTGTTCCCGTCGTCGCCTTCGATGGCGTGGACCTGCCCGAATTCGGCCAGCATCTCCAACTCGTCTTTCGCGGTTTGCCACGCGGAAATCTGCGCTTGCGCTCGCACCCACTCGACGGAACGAGGCTGGGTGAGCGTCGTCGCGATTTCTCTGACGCACTCACGAGCAGATAAGTCGTCAGTCCACGATTCGAGGCCGTGGTCGGTCATACGCGATAGTACCCGTCCCGATCTATTATATCTTGGGACAGATCTCACCCATACGAGATATAACTTATATGATGGTATTGTGCGTCCCACCCAGCGCCGCCACGTATGTGAACAGCATCCGCTAAACGGTCCCAAAGCTATTCGAGTTCGGTCGTTGGAGCGGTCGTATGACGTTCGACGACTGGGTCGGGAGTACCCGCCGTCGCGCGCGGACGGACGGCGTCCGACCGGCCCTCCGCGAGGCGGCGGCCGAACTATATTGGGGTGGTCTTCGGCGGCTCGACCGACTCTGGACCGTGGCGCCGACAGTGTACGAGCGGGACTGGGCCGTCCTGATCGTGCTCGACGGCTGTCGGTACGACCTTATGGCCGAGATCGCGGACGAGTACGCGTTTCTTGACGCGCCCGGTCGAATCGCTTCGCCGGCGAGTCAGTCGCGCGAGTGGATCGCACAGACGTTTACGGCCGATCACCGGGCTGCGATGGCCGGGACGGCGTACGTCTCGGCCAACCCCTACACCGACGCGCTCTCTCCGGCGGATTTCCTGTTGCTCGACGAGGTCTGGCGCTCCGTGTGGGACGACGAACTGGGTACCGTCCCCGCCCGTCCGGTGACCGATCGGGCGATCGACGCGGCGCGGAGGCACGACCCCGATCGTTTGCTCGTTCACTACATGCAACCGCACTTTCCCTCCGTTCCCGATCCCGCGATCGAATCGCCGTATCGTCGTGGTGATCCGGGGTGGCAACCCGGCCACGTCTGGAGTCAACTCGAAGCGGGTGCGGTCACTCGAGAGCGCGTGTGGCGGGCGTACCGCGAGAACCTCCGGTACGTCCTGGACGAGGTGGCCCTCCTGCTCGAAAACGTCGACGGTACGCGCGTCGCGATCACGGCGGACCACGGCAACGCCGTCGGCGAGTGGGGCGCCTACGGGCACCCACCGCGCATGCCGCTGCCGAGTCTGCACCTCGTCCCCTGGTACGAGACGATGGCGATCGATCGAGGGACACACGAACCCGCCCAGTACACGGATCGCGAGACGGACCTCGCGGTGACCGAAAAGCTCCGTGAGTTGGGTTACCTCGGCGAGTGACCCACCGGTGTCTCGATGCGTTCGACGCGCGTTTGGCTGGGTTCTGTGGCGTACCTTCGGACGCGTTCTGCGGCGTGACCGTCGGCGTGGTCGAACACGAGATTGCGGATCCGCTCGCGCTCGTCGGCGTCCGCGTCCGGGTTCGTTCGGAGTGAGTCGAGCGCGTCGAGTAGTTCGTCGAACGTCGCCGCCACGGGGCCGGGCGTGACGTCGTCGTAATCGAGGTAAAAGCCGCTCTCGTCGGCGTACCTGTCGCGATCGAAGGCGTAGAAGGCGACCGGGCGATCAGTGAGCAGGTAGTCGACGTAGATCGACGAGTAGCCCGTCACCAGTGTGTCGACGTGTCGGAGCGCGGGATAGAGGTCGAATTCGGGCGGGAGGACGTGGATGCGGTCGAATGCATCCGGGTCGAGGGCTGGCTCGTCGAACGGGTGGAACTTCATCAGCATTGCCGCATCGCGTTCGGCGAGGAACGCGTCCAGGGCCGCGAAGTCGATGTGGCCGGCGGGCGACCGTCCGTTCTCGCGGTACGTCGGGACGTAGGCGTACGTCCACGCGGCGTCCAGTTCGGCGACCTCGTCGTGGACGTCGGCGGGCTGGCAGATTCGCTCGCCCGGAATTTGGCGGAAGAGTGCGTCGTTCCGCGGGTAACCCGTCACGGGACAGTCGGCGTCCGTCCGAAAGGCGTCCGCGACGTACGATTGCAATCGGGCGGCCGTGACGGTGATAGCGTCGAACTGTCGGTACGTGTACAGCGTCGCGAGTCGATCGACGAGCGAGCGGTCGGCGAACCGCGGCGCGTCGGCACCGATCCGTTTCAGCGGGACGCCGTGCCAGAGCTGGATCACTCGCGCGCCGCCGGTCGGCCACAGGGGAACGCCCGTCAGGCTCCCGGTGATGAAGACGGTCCCCGCGCGAAGGAGGGTGTTCGTCCCCTGGCGAGTACCGACCTGGTGGGCATCGAATCCGTATTTGCGCAGTTCGCGGACGGTCTCCTCGTTCTTCGAGAGCCAGACCGCCCGAACGTCTTTCCGGGTCGCGACGTGCAAGAAGAGGTACTTGGCGTTCCCCTCGAATCCCTCACCGCCGCGACAGCCGAATGCCCACAGCGAGTCGTCGCGCGGGACGGCATGTGCGAGCCGGTGGGCCGCCAGCGACAGCGCACTCCGGGCGAGTCGCTGGAGGACCACTCAGGCCTCCCCCCAGAGCTGGCGGCCGGCACGTAGATCCTCCCGGTCGTCGATCTCGATCCAGCGGTCCCGGACGGTGACGACGCCGAGCGGTCGGTCGGCGACCAGGCGATCGAAGGCGGCCTCGTACCACTCGTCGGTTCGGCCGGTCTCGACGAGGTCGTCCAGCTGGCGAACCAGTGCGTCGGCGTCTTCGGGCCCGAACTTGCAGAGGCCGATGTACTCGCCGTCTGCGTCGGGGAGATCCTTTCCCACGGCGGTGACGCGCCCGTCTTCGATCGCGACCTTCATCTCTTCGCCGTTCAGCGAATCTTTCGCATCGACGACCAGTACCGAGTCGTCTACGTCGCGGAGTCGCTCGAGGCAGTCTGCAGGAAACAGCGTATCGCCGTTGACGAGCGTGAATCCCTCTCGAATGCGGTCGCGAGCCAGCCACAGCGAGTAGCTGTTGTTGGTCTCGCGGTAGGCGTCGCTGTGGACGCACTCGACGTCGAGGCCGTTCGTCTCCTCGCAATACGCCCGGATCTGCGCGGCCTCGTGGCCGGTGACGATCGTGACTCGCTCGTAGTTCGCGGCCGTGAATCGATCGAGAATGTGACCCAGGATTGGCTGCCCGTCGACCTCGAGGAGGGCCTTGGGTGTGTCGTCGGTCAGCGGCTGCAACCGCCGGCCCATCCCCGCGGCGAGGACGACTGCGTGGTCGTCGCCGGTCTCGGTCTCGCTCATTCTCGGAGCCGTCCACGACGGCGCTCAAAAGCGTACTGGCGCGTTTCGGAGTAAGGGGCGCTTACGCGTGAGATTTGGGTCTTTTGGTGGGCAGTCTGACGTGGTAGTCTGTGGTCGCTGTTTCGTTATTTGTATCCGAGCTGGGCGAGTCGATCATCGACGACGTCAGAGACGTCGGTCGCCTCGTCCGTTCCGCCAGGCCATGGCGGCAGTGCGTCCCGGATCGACGTGAGTTGTTCGTGGGACGTCGGCCGAATGTGAACGCTTTTCCAGTCCCACTTCGATGATCCGCTCGATGGATGTCTCGGTCGTCGTCTGTACGTACTCGCTCGATCGGTACGCGGATTTTCGCGAGTGCGTCGAGAGTATTCGTTCGCAGACGTACGATCCGATCGAGGTCGTCCTCGTTGTCGACGGGAACGAGCGAACGTTCGATCGCCTCCGGGACGAGTTCGGTGGTCTGGAGGAAACGATCCTGCACTGTAACGAGACGAATCTCGGGGTGTCCGCCAGTCGGACCGAGGGTGCCAGGCTGGCTTCGGGTGATATCGTCGCGTTCATCGACGACGACGCGGTCGCCGATCCCGAGTGGGTCGAGACGCTCGTCGAAACGTACGAGGCGACCGACGCCCTCGCCGTCGGCGGTCGGATGACGGGTCGGTGGCTCGCCGGCCGGCCGTGGTACCTCCCCGAGGAATTCGACTGGATCGTCGGGGTTACCCACCGCGGCTTTGCCGAGGCTGGTGAGGAGGTTCGCAACACGTTCGAGTCGAACATCTCGTTTACCCGTGACGTCTTTCTCGAACTCGGAGGATTCAATCCGGAACTGGGTCCGGACGCAGAGTCCTATGGCCACGGTGAGGGTGCCGAAATCGGGCTCCGACTGCAACGGCGGTTCGATCGGGGAATCGTCTACGAGCCGGATGCCGTCGTCGAGCACAAGGTGTTCGAGCACCGGACGGCGTTGCGATGGATCCTCGCACGCGCCTTCGAACAGGGGCGGTCGAAACGGATGTTGGCAGCCGAAGGGGAATCGACGGCGACGGAAGTGGGATTTCTCCGTGAGCTGTTCTTCCAGCACGTCCCACGAAGAGTCTCGGAGCTGTTTCGATCGCCCTCGCTCTCGACGTTCGGTGAAACGCTTATGCTCTTCGTCCTCACCGCCGCCGTTGGGCTGGGATACGGATTACCGGCCCCGTCGTTCGGGTGGCGGTAGACTGGAATAAGTAAAATCTCCGGCTGAACCGTCACCAGATCGCCGCAAACGAATTTTGGAACTGTTCGTAGAGATTGTCCGAGTGGATTACTCCCCGAGGTGAGGTCAAATGTGTTAGAAATCCCACGCTCTGTTCGTCGATTCTATCTTGGCATTCAAGATTCACTAATTGGGTTGCCCATCCAGACATGGGATACGTGAATCAACAAGGTAAGGTGTCTCGACTTCAGAGGCGGCAGTAATGAACGAGCTGGATGCAGAGTCTGAGACGACGAAACCCAGTGGTTTCCTCCCCTCCTGTTCGGGCTCAAGCCTTGCCAGCCATTGCATCCTCGTCGATTTGAAGTACCCGTATGCAGATATGCCATCCGGACATACAATTCACATCCACTAATTTCCATGAATGACGATATTCGCAACTCCATACTGTATATCACTCATCATT
>JGI2924J29684_1078758_pt1 | contig 176578 bp, 170 predicted proteins | sample BenlonsequencITS_FD_29684 | JGI IMG/M metagenome (IMG submission 29684) | reverse complement strand
ACCGGAACCGAGTCCGACATCGACGCCGACACCGGAACCGAGTCCGACATCGACGCCGACACCGGAACCAGAACCGGAGCCGACATCGACGCCGACACCGGAACTGAGCCCAAGCTCGACTCCAGTACCGACGCCGACACCGACTCCAACGCCAGCGCCAAACCCTGCACCGGAACCGGTACCAATATCAACACCGGTACCGGAACCAATACTGATTCCGACTCCAACGCCAACCATGACACCGATGCCGACACCGACCCCAACTCTTGAGGTCAAAAGCGATCCATACCTTTCCGACCTTGTTGTGACAGGAGCAAAGCTTAAACCTGCGTTTGTTCCGGATATACTGAATTACGAGGCAGTGGCGGAGGAAGATGTAAGGTTTGTGTGTATTGTTGCTTATGCACGGGATGACGGAGCTGAGATTACTTTAAACGGTGTTCCTGTTAAAAGCGGAAGTATATCCCATGCTGTTGAGCTTAAGGAAGGAAAAAATGAGCTGATTGTTAAAGTTGTGGCAGAAGATGGAATAACATCAAGAACGTACCGAATAAGTGTTTTACTTGAGGCATTGCAATTGCCTACACCAACTCCTGATAAAAGCGGCAATCCATTTTTCTCGTCATTGGAGGATTTGCTTAAGGAAAATGAAGTGAGTCCAGACGGGACAAAGGGTGGGATATTTGATGATGTGCCCAGGGGATATTGGGCGGAAGAGTATATTCAAAAGCTCTATGAAAAGGGAATTATAAGCGGTATTGATGAAAAAACGTTCATGCCCGGAAGACCTATTACAAGGGCCGAGTTCACACAGATAATTGTTAATTCCCTGAAAATCCCTTACAGAGAAGCCGGACTGCATTTCAACGACGTGACTGAAAAAGACTGGTATTACAAGAGCGTGTCTTCCGCCGCAGCCTTTGGAATAGTTGTCGGAAGACCCGACGGAAGTTTTGCTCCAAATGAATTTATAACCAGACAGGATATGGCAGTGGTTATTGCCAAGTTTTTGGAGAAAAAACATGACGGAAACCTGGAAGGAATGGGAAAAGGTCTGGTTTTTGCCGACAGCGGCAATATCTCGGAATATGCGCGGGATTCGGTGGCGGCTGTGGTATCTCAAGGGTTGATGGTCGGAAAACCCGGCAACATGTTTGATCCCAAAGGGCTTACCACAAGAGCGGAAGCGGTAACGGTCATTTGCAAGCTTATGAAGTATTAGAGACAATGCAACAGGGGGTTATATAAAACGGGGGGATTTATATAAAGTCATAACTGATATAGACAATTAATAATAAATATAAAAATTAATAAACTTGCATGCATAAAATTTATGTTAACAAGCCTCCTATGAAGATTTATTTGCATATTATGCAATATGCAAATATCTTTGTAGGGGGTTTATTATGTCAATGTTAAAAATTGGAGATATAGTAACAAGAAAATCTCACGGTCAGGATATCTACTTTATCGTAACCGATATTCAAAACAAAGATTCTTCCAAGCCTGTCTACATTCTAAGAGGATTATTCTACAGGATAATAGTGGATGCTTTTGAGGATGACCTTGTAAAGAAAGATTCCAGAAGCACGCGCATAAATTTGAGAAGAGATTTGACAATGGCAAGAAGCAATGCTTACAGGCAAATATTTACCAGCAGATGCTTCCTGTTCAGCAAACCCCGGCAGAGGCCCGGAAAGGTTCTTCATATCGATTCCAGTGAAAGTTTTTTAAAAATGTGCAGAAATCTATATAAGGAGGCAGGTATCACATCCAGGGAATACCTTGCGCCTGAGAGTGAACAGCCCAATATCATAAAGAGGGCTCTTGCGGAGACCAAACCGGACATACTTGTGGTAACAGGTCATGACAGCTTGAAGAAAGGCAGCGACCCGAATTTACTTGACAGTTACAGAAACTCAAAGTATTTCATTGAATGTGTCAAAGAGGCAAGAAAATATCAGCCTGATTACGATAAATTGTGCATATTTGCCGGTGCGTGCCAATCATATTTTGAGGCCATCATGCAGGCCGGAGCCAATTTCGCAAGCTCACCCGGGAGAATAAATATCAACGCTTTAGATCCTGCCATTGTGTCGGAAAAAGTGGCACTTACAAATAAAGATAATTATGTAACTCCCGAGGAAGTCAGCAAACTGACAATATCAGGAAGTAAAGGTATAGGAGGAATTAAAACGAGAGGACATTTGACGGTTTTGTAATAACCGTGCGAAAGGCTGGTACTGCTTTTTCTATGGTTGAAGCGGCTGTCTGTTTAATGTAAAATAAATAATACTGAAGTCTCTGAGCGATGATAAAATTTGACATAAAAATAACAAATAATTGATGTATAAGGAGATGCGGTTTGGGTAAAAAACTCTATATTACGGAAAAGCCTTCGGTGGCTGCAAGTTTTGCCGAAGTTTTGGGCATGAAAATTACAAAACAGGACAGAAGCAAGGGATATGCCGAGTCGGAGCACTCAGTGGTAACATGGTGTTTTGGCCATCTTATCACAATGGCATATCCTGATGCTTATGACCCGAAATACCGGGAATGGAAGGTGGAAGATCTCCCTATAATCCCCAAAGTATACAAGTATATTGTTATTGACGACGAAGGGATCAAAAAACAGTTTGAAACCATAAAGACATTAATGAACAGGGAAGATATAGATTTAATATTCGCCTGTACCGACAGCGGCCGCGAAGGAGAATATATTTTCAGGCTTGTATATGAACAGAGCGGAAGCAATAAGAAAGCAAAAAGAGTTTGGATTTCTTCTCAGACTGAGGAAGCCATAAGGGAAGGAATTCTCAATGCAAAGGATATAGAGGAATATGACTCTTTGGCCAGGGCTGCCTACAGCAGGGCTAAAGAGGATTGGCTTTTTGGGATGAACTTCAGCAGGATTTACACTTGTCTGTATGGAAGAAAGTTGTCAAACTTTTTAAAGGAGAGCAAAACCTCCGTTATAGCAATCGGAAGAGTCATGACATGTGTGCTGGGGCTTGTCGTGGACAGGGAGCAGGAGATAAGAAACTTTATGCCCAAAAAGCATTATGGCATCACCGCAACGTTTCTGTCCTCTGTCAGCAATCTTTTATACAAAGGCAAATGGGTGCCCCAGAATAAAAAGGACGACAAAGAAGCGGACGATGAGGAAAAGTACATTAGCCGGGAGGAAGCGGAGCAGGTTATTGAAAGGCTTAAAGGACACCCGGGGAAAATAAAAAAAGTTGAGGTAAAGACAAAAAAAGAGTAGCCTCCCCTTTTATTTAACCTGGCGGAGCTTCAGTCGGAGGCAAACAAAAAGTTTAAACTTCCGGTGGACAAGACTTTGGAAATTGCCCAATGGTTGTATGAAAAAAAGCTGATTACCTACCCCAGAACCGACAGCAGGGTAATTTCAACCGATGTTCTCGAAGAAGTGCCCAAGGTCTTAAACGGGATTTACAAAAATCCGGAGTACAGGGATTATGTGCTGAAAATAAAGGAAATGGGAGACCTTAAGGTCACAAAATCTACAAAAAGGTATGTTGACAACAGCAAGGTTACGGACCACTATGCGATAATCCCGACGTATGTAAACGCTGAAACGGTACGCATGGATGAGAATACGAAAAATGTGTACAACCTTATTGTGAAAAGATTTCTGGCAATTTTCTTTCCCCCGGCGGTATACAATACGGTCCGGGTGGAGACGGTGGTAAACAACGAAATTTTTGTTTCCAATGCCAAAACCCTTAAAGAAGCAGGCTGGAAAGAAGTTTACGAGGTCAGTGCGCCAAAACAGGACGAAGAATTGACGGAGGCGCCTATACATCTTTTGGTGAAAAATGAAGCAGTGGAAGCAAAAGACTTTGAGCTTGAGGAAAAAGAGACCAAACCTCCTTCCCGATATACCGATGGTTCACTGATAATTACCATGGAGAAAGCGGGAAAATTCATAGAGGATGAGGAGCTGAGAGAACAGATAAAAACCTGCGGAATCGGCACTTCCGCCACTCGGGCCGGTATAATCAAGAAACTTAGCGATATAGGCTATATAAAAATAAATCCCAAAACCCAGGTGGTAACTCCTACTTTAAAAGGTGAGGCCATTGTTGAACTGGTAAGGAGGACGGCCAGAGAGCTTTTGAGTCCGTCGCTTACAGCCAGTTGGGAAAAAGGCCTTGCAATGATTGAGAACAAGGAAACCACTGCGGAGATTTTTGAGGAAAAACTTTGTGTTTATATTAACAAAACCATAAATAAAGTAAAAAGGGGTGAAAGCAATATTGATTTTGAAAAGATAATCGATGCCAGGGCGAAAGTGAAGTAAAAAGAAATAGTGAAATAAAAGCGAGAATGAAGCAAAATTGAAATAAAATCAAAGATAAAATGAAATCAAAACCGGAATAAAAGCAAGAGTGATATAAAACCGAAAGCAGAACAGAGATAAGAGTTTAAAGCCGAAATCAGACTTTAAAAGAGATGGTTATTTACATATCAAGTGCATAATGTTATAATTTTCATCAGTGACTTGGATAAAAAGGAGGTGTACACACCGGTAAAAGGTGTGTTTGTGTAGATGAAGAGCGGATTGAAAGATGATTTGTTCACAATAGTGAAGGGATATATAATAGGTTCATCCATGAGCGTCCCCGGAGTGAGCGGCGGCACCATGGCCATTCTGTTGGGGATTTATGACAGGCTGATCAGCTCAATCAGTAATTTTTTAAAAGACATCAAAGGCAATGTGTTGTTTTTAGTAAAGTTTTGCATTGGGGCAGGTTTGGGAATTTGTTCCCTTTCATTTCTTATAAAATGGCTTTTGGAGAAATTTCCGGTGCCCGTGTCCATGTTTTTCCTGGGCGCGGTAATCGGCGGCATACCTGCGCTGTATAAGAAGACAAAGGAATCTTCACTGAGAATATCTTCAGCTTTTTATTTTTTGCTGGGACTTCTTGTTGTAATATCCATTGGATTTATTCCGGAAGAAAGCATAAATATTGGCTCCGGTTCAGGAGTTGTCCATTATTTGATGATACTTGTAGCCGGTATTGTAATTGCTTTGGCTTTGGTGCTTCCGGGTATCAGTACTTCCCATATGCTGCTGGTACTTGGCATGTATGAATCTATGCTTACGGCAATAACCGAGTTTGATGTTTTTTATATCGGAACATTGGGAATTGCGACATTAATCGGGGTTTTTCTCATTACAAAACCGATTGAATGGACTTTAAACACCTTTCCGCATCAGACCTATTGTGCGATTATAGGGTTTGTGCTTGGTTCCACGGCAGAAATTTTTCAGGAGAAAATACTACCCGCCATTCCTGAAAACGCCGGTGTACCTTGGTGGATTGGTTGTGGACTGATGTCCATAGCTACATTTATTTTGGGATTTATGGCTATTAAATCCTTGTCAAGATTTCAGGAAGATTGATTATGAAACATGAAACTTATATATTCACGTATAAGAAAAAAAGAGAAAGAAGCAGCTTCGGATAAAATTTCCGTTGCTGCTTTTTTGAATGTGGTTGGATGTGTTTTTCTGAAAAAAAACCCGTATAACTACGGGAACTGGTATTAGAGAGGGAAAAAAACTTTTCCCTTGGATTTCTGTTTATATTATATATCTTATGGATATTGCAAAACAAGTCCAAAAGTGTTCTATTTTGAGAACATGCCCAAAAAATGTTTAACATGTATTGACAAAAGTGTACCGGATATTTTCTTGAAAACCGTCGCAATGCGAAACAAAATGTTCTGATTCTAAAATATATTGTCATTTGCATGCATCATTGCATTTGCCAAAGTATTTAATTAGAATATATAAAAAATATGTTTATTATGAGTGTAAAGGAGAATGGGAATGATTCTTGACATTGTTGACATTATAGAATGGATAACGAATATTCCCGGGAATTTAAAGATAATTCTGGGAGGACTGTACAACCCGTTGGTTTTAATAGTGAAAATAATTGCAGTATTGGTCATAAGTGTTTTGCTGTCGAAATTTGGAAGCAAGATGATAAGAAAAGCCATGGAAAAGCAAAAATCATTTAAACACAGGCTGGATGACAAGAGAATTGACACCATGTCCACGCTTTTGGTGAGTGTGTTCAGGTACACGGTATATATTCTTTCGGGTGTGGCAATTTTGACACTTCTCACAAATGCACTGAATCTGCAGTCAGTATTGGCTGCTGCCGGTATAGGAGGCCTGGCTGTGGGTTTTGCCTCACAAAGCTTGATTAAGGATGTTATATCCGGTGCTTTTATTGTTTTTGAAAACCAGTACAGTGTTGGGGATATGGTAACGCTGGAAGACAGGACGGGAGTTGTTGAGGAGATTGAGCTTAGGGTAACAAAGATAAGGGATTCCAAAGGAGATTTGCACATTATACCCAATGGTGAGATAAAAAAAGTAACGAATCATTCAAGGGGCAACAAAACTGTTGTTGTTGACATTCCTTTGCCTTACAGGGTGGATGTAAACAAAGTTTTTGAAGCGGCGGACAAAGTTTGCAGAAGTGTTTCGGAAGAATTTGACACTATAGTTGAAAACCCCAGGGTACTTGGAATTACGGAACTTGCAAGAGGCGGTTTTACTCTCAGGATTACAGCCAAAACACTTCCGGGTGCGCACTGGGAAGTGGAAAGAAGAATAAGGAAAGCAATAAAAGAAGAATTTGACAGGGAAAATATAGAACTTTCCTAAGATATTTCCGGGATGTAAAGTATTAAAAATGTTAATTAAAGAATTAATTAAAGGTATGTGTGGTGTAGATATGAGTAGTATGAATATGAGCATAAAAATATTAGTTTAGAGATGGATATGAGGGTATTTAATAAAGTATTTAATAAAAATATTAAATTGAATGAAATAATTGGATGAAAGGAGGGGAAAAGGGATGGAGCATAGATATCGCATAGGAGAAATAGTGGAACTAAAAAAACAGCATCCGTGCGGCAGCAAACAGTGGGAAATAACCCGGGTGGGCGCTGATTTCAAGATAAAATGTCTGGGCTGTCAGCATCAGGTGATGCTTCCTCGGCCCAAATTTGAAAAGAGTGTCAAAAAAATTATACGAAGCCTGGAGGAAGACTTATAAAGCATATCCAAAAAAAGATTTATTTTTTTGAATTCTTTTAGAGTTTTGTTGCAATACTAGAAATAAAAACTCTAAAAGGATGGTAGTATGTTTGACAATGGCAGAAGGAAAAACGGTTTTTTCACCATGTTTTTAACTTCACTTCTTACATCTCTGGGTGTTGGAATATTGTTGATTTTTGCTGTTACAGGTTTTGTAACGGGAAACCGCAGTACAGCTCCCCAAACGCCTCAGGGGGGTTCGGGCATTGAAATGCCCAGTCCGCAGCAGATTTCGGCGGAACAATCCAATAATACGGGCGGACAAAATACCATACAGAGTGTTGCGGAAAATGCGTCAAAAGCTGTGGTAGGCATTTCCGTACTCAAAGTTGACAGCAGCTCAATATTCAATCCCAATGCTGTCGAACGGTGGGGTGTGGGTTCGGGAGTAATAGTAACCCCAAATGGTTATATTCTTACCAATCACCATGTGGCTGGAGGAAAAAGCAAAAGGATTGTTGTTTCGCTGGTCGACGGGAAAAACCTGGACGGAGTGACTGTCTGGTCAGATTCGGTATTGGATTTGGCGGTGGTAAAGATAGAAGCGGAAGGACTTCCTACAATACCGCTGGGTGATGCCACAAAACTTAAAGTAGGAGAGCCTGCCATTGCCATCGGCAATCCTCTTGGACTTCAATTCCAGAGAACGGTCACATCGGGTATTATCAGTGCGCTTAACAGAACTATAGAGGTTGACACCGAACAGGGCACAAATTACATGGAAGGCCTTATTCAAACCGATGCCAGCATAAATCCCGGAAACAGCGGCGGACCGCTTTTGAACCTGAAAGGTGAAGTGGTGGGAATTAATACGGTAAAAGTGGCCAGTGCGGAGGGAATAGGCTTTGCCGTACCCATTAATGTGGCAATTCCCATAATCAACAAGTTTGCAACTACAGGAGAGTTTATTGAGCCATACCTGGGGGTTTTTGCATATGACAAAGACATTATTCCTTACCTTGACGGAAATGTCAAAGTGCAAAACGGGGTTTATGTGGCAAATGTGGACGAAAACGGACCGGCTTACAAGAGTGGAATACGGGTGGGCTGCATCATGACTCAGATTGACGGCGAGGAGATAAGCACGATGATGCAGCTAAGATGCGTCATTTATTCAAAAAAACCGGGGGATGTGGTGACCATCAGACATATCAGCAACGGCAAACCCCAGACCGTCCAAGTCAGGCTTGCCGCAAAAGAGAAAGACGGACTTGTGACAAGGTAGGAAATATGAAGCTCCCGATTTATATATAATTTTTTGGTATATCCTTCATGTGAAAATGGGAAGACTTACATTGGTAAAACATTTTTTACATGAAAGGAGCCAATGATGGACACACAAAGGAAAATACAAGATAAAAATGATTTCAAAAAAATGATAAAAACATACCTGAAACAGGGGAGAAACAAACTCCTAAACGAGTTTACCGGAACAAGGGAAGCCATGGGCAGAATTGCAACCGAAAAAATTAAAGATTTTATCAAAGTTATGGATGTGGGCCTTGACGAGGCGGAAAGGGAGTATTTGCGGGAATTGATTGTGTCCGGCATGTATCAATCCTTTTGCTATGGCTACAGCATAGGAAAAATTGAGGGTAAAAGCGAAAACAGAATATTGATTTAGGATTTATGATTTATATAATAGGATTTATATGAGTTTATATGAGAAAATAGCACACGAGGATATACAAATTTGGACGCAATTATGGTAATATTAAGTATGGAAAACTTTTTACGGACAAAAACTTGGAATTTACAGGATGGGAAAATGCTATGGATGATTTTATGAAAGAGGCTGTCAAAGAAGCTGTGTCAGGGATGAGACAGAATCATGGAGGTCCCTTTGGCGCAGTGATAGTAAAAGACAATGAAATTATTGCACGGGCTCATAACGAGGTCATAAAGAATAATGACCCGACTGACCATGCCGAGATGATTGCAATCAGAAAGGCGGCAAAAAAACTTTCACGGTTTGACCTGGGAGATTGTGAATTGTATTCTTCCTGTGAGCCGTGTCCGATGTGCTTTGCGGCCATTCACTGGGCAAAGATAAAGAAGGTGTATTATGGCTGTACGCGGGAAGATGCGGCGAAAATAGGTTTTGATGACAATTATATATATGAGGTTATAAAAGGAGAAACTGACGAAAAGAGAGTAAGTTTGGTGCAGACGGACAGGGATGCCTGCCTTGAGGCTTTTAAAGAATGGGAGCGAAAACAGGACAAAGTCCAATACTAGTGCCGGGACACATAAGATAAAATACGTTAAAAATGGGTTTGGTATTTGATAAAAAACGTGTTGATTTTATGTATGGGCGTTGATAAAATATTTATCAATAATTATATGCTCTATATGGATACATGCTGTGATGGAACAAAGATGTATCTGATTGCCCGGGAGGGCTCACAGGGTATATAAAGATGTATACCCACAATGATGGCATACTGAAGGTATGTTGAAACAGGGAGGTACCACGTTGGACATAATCCCTTCGTCCCTGCAGACAATAGAACATGTTTGCGGAGATGAGGGGGTTTAATTTTATAAATTTGGTCGCTGTATAAATTTGTTTGGCGGATTTTGATATTTTTACAGGTTCGGTATAAGAGGGTGGCAATTATGAAACTTTCAGGTGCGCAGGCAATTGTGAAAGCTTTGGAATTGGAAGGCGTGGAAGTTGTTTTCGGTTATCCGGGAGCTGCAATTTGTCCTTTCTATGATGCGCTGATGGAATCTAAAATAAGGCATATACTCACCAGGCATGAACAGGGAGCTGCCCATGCCGCCAGCGGATATGCCAGAACAACGGGAAGGGTTGGTGTGTGTGTTGCCACATCAGGACCGGGAGCAACCAACCTTATTACAGGCATTGCTGACGCATACATGGACTCAATACCGTTGGTGGCCATCACCGGGCAGGTTAATTCGGAGCTGATTGGAAGAGACGTGTTCCAGGAGGCTGACATTACCGGCGCGACGGATCCTTTCTGCAAGCATAATTATTTGGTAAAAAACGCAAAGGATTTGCCCCGGGTTTTAAAGGAAGCCTTTTACATAGCATCCACCGGAAGGCCGGGCCCTGTTCTTATCGACGTACCCATAGACGTGCAGACAAAAGAGATTAATTTTGAGTACCCGGAAAGTGTTGATATAAAAGGCTACAAGCCAAATTTAAAAGGCCATTCTCTTCAGATAAAAAAGATTGCTCAAGCTATTGAAAAGGCAAAAAAACCGGTTATTTGCGCCGGGGGAGGAGTGATTAATTCCAATGCATCCGAGGAGCTTTTAACTCTTTCCCGAAAGTGCGGCATACCTGTTGTTACAACTTTGATGGGTATCGGGTCCGTGCCGTATGATTATGAGCTCAATTTAGGAATGCTTGGGACTCACGGAGTATATATTGCGAATTATGCCGTAAACAATGCTGACCTTTTGATTATCATCGGCGCGAGGGTTGCGGACAGGGCTATAAGCAATCCCCAGCAGGTTGCAAAGAGAAAGCAGATAGTTCATATTGACATAGATCCTGCGGAGATAGGCAAAAATATCGATGTTTCAATACCGGTGGTAGGAGATGTGAAGCAGGTATTAAAAGAGCTTATAGATATTTCCCAAAAGGGAGATACGGAAGAATGGATAAAGACAACTCAAAAAGAAAGAGAAAAACATGCCGAAAAACCTGAACCAAGGCCCGGTATAGGTTTTGTGAATCCCAAATATTTGTTGTCTGTTTTGACCGGGCTTTTGGGTGATGATGATATAATTACAACAGAAGTGGGACAGAACCAGATATGGGCTGCAAACTATTTTGGTGTCAAAAAGCCCCGGACCTTTATAACGTCCGGAGGTCTGGGTACCATGGGATACGGGCTTCCCGCCGCGGTGGGGGCAAAAATTGGCTGTCCCGACCGCAAAGTGGTATGTGTGGGAGGAGACGGGAGCTTCCAGATGAACATGCAGGAGCTTGGCACCATCAAGCAAAACAGGCTGGGAGTGAAAGTAATCTTATTCAACAACTCAAGGCTGGGAATGGTAAGGGAGCTGCAAAAGACAAAGTACTGCGGCCGTTATTTCCAGGTATTTTTGGACGACAATCCTGACTTTATAAAGTTGTTTGACGCTTATGGTTTCAAGGGCAGGAGAATAGACGACGATTCCCAGGTGGAAGATGCGTTGAAAGAGATGCTGTCGGACGACAAACCTTACCTTCTCGAGTGCAAAATTGACCCGGAAGAATCAACACTATGAGTGTTCAATTATAGAATTGGGAGGTTTTAAAATGGCGAAGCATACTTTATCGGTCCTGGTTGAAAACCATGCGGGAGTGCTGTCGAGAATAGCCGGTTTGTTCAGCAGGAGGGGATTTAACATTGACAGCCTTGCAGTGGGTGTTACTGAAAATCCTGAGATTTCAAGAATGACAATTGTTGTCGACGGTGACGACTACATAGTTGAACAGGTTACCAAACAGTTAAACAAGCTTGTTGATGTTATAAAGATAAAAGAACTTGATGAATCCGATTCGGTAAGCAGGGAGCTTGCTCTTATAAAGGTTGGGGCAAATGCTTCCACAAGGTCGGAGATAGTTCAGATTGCCGAGATATTCAGGGCAAAAATAGTTGACGTGTCAAAAACCACGCTGACCATTGAAATATCCGGCAGTGTGGACAAAGTTGCCGCTTTGGAGGACATGCTAAAGCAGTTTGGCATAAAAGAAATTGTCAGAACAGGCACGATAGCCATTGAAAGAGGCAATAAAGTTATAAAAAATAAGAATAGTGATGAGGAGTGATTTTTAAATGGCAAAGATTTATTATGACAGTGATTGCAATCTTGGCTTGCTTAAAGGAAAAACTGTGGCGATAATAGGCTATGGAAGCCAGGGACACGCACATGCTCAAAACCTGAGGGATAGCGGAATAGATGTCGTTGTCGGTTTGCCTGAGGGTTCAAAATCAAGACAGAAGGCTGTTGAGGATGGCCTGAGAGTTGAAAATACTGATGTTGCGGCAAAGATGGCCGATGTTGTAATGATGCTTGTTCCTGACCAGCTTCAGCAGGATATCTATGAAAACAGCATCAAGCCGAATTTGGAGGAAGGAAATGTTCTTGCTTTTGCCCACGGCTTTGCAATTCACTTTAAAACCATTGTTCCTCCACCGGAAGTCGATGTTATCATGATAGCACCAAAAGGTCCCGGACATACGGTAAGAAGCCAGTATGTGGAGGGAAAAGGTGTTCCGTCTCTGATTGCGGTTTACCAGGATGCTTCCGGCAAAGCAAAAGATTATGCTCTTGCATATGCGGCAGGAATAGGAGCAGGAAGAGCCGGAATCCTTGAAACTACCTTCAAAGAAGAGACAGAAACCGATTTGTTCGGTGAACAGGCCGTATTGTGCGGAGGAGTAACCGAACTTATGAAGGCCGGATTTGAGACTCTGGTTGAAGCCGGATATCAGCCTGAAATAGCTTATTTTGAATGTATTCACGAAATGAAGCTCATTGTAGACCTTATAAACCAGGGCGGATTCTCATACATGAGATACTCCATAAGTGATACGGCAGAATATGGTGACTACATAACAGGAAAGAAGATAATTACCGAAGAAACAAGAAAAGCTATGAAGGCTGTATTGAAAGACATCCAGGACGGAGTTTTTGCTTCAAAATGGATAACTGAGAACAAGGCGGGAGGAAGGGCACAGTTCCTTGCCATGAGAAGAAATGAAGCAGAACACCAGCTGGAGAAAGTCGGCGCGGAATTAAGAAAGATGATGAGCTGGCTTAAGAAATAAACAGATTAAAAGGCTGATTCCCGACCTTCCCTTTTGAGGAAGGTTGGGAATTGTAAAGCATTTTTTCAGGAAGGATGAAAAGATGAAGAAGATTTTGATATATGACTCTACCTTAAGGGATGGTGCCCAGGCACAGGGTATTTCGTTCAGTGTTGAAGATAAACTGAAAATTGTGGAGAGACTTGACCGGCTCGGTATAAGCTATATTGAAGCAGGTAACCCGGGCTCCAACCCAAAGGATTTGGAGTTTTTTGACAGAATAGGGCGGGTCAAGTTAAGGCATGCAAAAATAATCGCCTTTGGAAGTACCAGAAGAGTCAATGTAAGTGTTCAGGAGGATGCCAATGTAAAATCGCTTTTAAAGGCGGACACTCCGGCTGTGGCCATATTCGGCAAAAGCTGGGACTTTCATGTTACCGATATTTTAAAGACAACACTGGATGAAAATTTGAGAATGATTTTTGACACCATATCCTTCTTTAAGAACAAAAATAAAGAAGTGGTTTTTGATGCTGAGCATTTCTTTGACGGATACAAGGCCAACCCGGATTATGCAATGAAAACCCTCAAAACTGCTGTTGAGGCCGGAGCGGACTGTATTTGCCTTTGCGATACCAATGGAGGAACATTCCCGAATGAAATCAAGGATATTACCGCCAGGGTTGTGAGCGAGTTTAACGTGAATGTCGGTATTCATTGCCACAATGACACGGGCATGGCGGTTGCCAACTCCATTATGGCGGTGCTGGCCGGTGCCGTGCAGGTTCAGGGGACAATGAACGGGTTTGGAGAGAGAAGCGGTAATGCCAATCTCTGCACAATAATACCCAATTTGCAGCTTAAAGCAGGCTATGATTGCATACCGCAGGAAAACATGGCGGACCTTACGGCTACTGCAAGGTCCATAAGTGAAATTGCCAATGTTATACATGATGAAAGGGCTCCGTATGTAGGGAAATATGCATTTGCCCACAAGGCGGGAATGCATGCGGATGCGGTAACCAAAAACTCCATAGCTTACGAACACATCAACCCTGAAGTTGTCGGAAACGAAAGGCTTTTTCTCATGTCGGAAGTTGCGGGAAGAAGCGCTGTGCTTCATTTAATCAAAAATATTGACAGCACTATTACAAAGGATTCTCCCGAGACAAAATTGATACTGGACAAGCTCAAGGAGCTGGAATTTGAAGGCTATCAGTACGAAGGTGCGGAGAGTTCTTTTGAAATTGTGATTCGGAAAATCCTTGGAAAATACCGTCCTTCCTTTGAACTTGGAGAGTTTAAGGTTGTGGTTAACGAACCGTCTATTAGCGGTGCGAATTCTTCCGCCATGATAAAGATTAATGTGGACGGACAGTATGAGATAACCGCGGATGAGGGACAGGGTCCGGTAAATGCGCTGGACAAGGCGCTAAGAAAGGCTTTGGAGAAATTTTATCCTCAGATTGCGGAAATGAAGCTTACCGACTACAAAGTTAGGGTTCTTGATTCCAACTCGGCTACGGCTGCAAAGGTAAGGGTTTTAATTGAGTCAACCGACGGTAAAGAAGTCTGGACAACCATTGGAGTTTCAACGGACATTATTGAAGCCAGCTGGAAGGCGTTGGTGGATTCTATAGAATACAAGCTTATCAAGGACAAGGAAGCAAAACAAAAGTCTTAAGCCGGGGAACGGGAAAATTGATAGAATGAGGCGAGAAAGTTGATACTTGTTGGCAGACTGATAAAAGGAACACATGCAATAAAAGAGTCTGTTTTTAATAAAGAGGCTGAAGATACCGATTTCAGGGATTTGCTGGAGGAAGGTCTCATTAGCCTTTGCAGGGAGCTGGATATCCCCGTTCCCCTTTGGCTGAACAAAAACACCTCCGAGTTTGCCAGATACCGTAAAACCTTTTTTGACAGGGATCAGTTTATTGAAGATGTGAAGTTCGACAGATTTGAACTTAGAATGGAGTAGAATAATTACATTTTTGTTAAATCTAATAATTTTACAAAAAATTACTTCATTTTGGTCTTAATATGGTTTATAGTAACATTAGAAAATGGTATCAGCCAAAATTCGACTGATGTTATTTAAATTTGTGTCGAACTTTGCTGATGCAACTGGGTGACATGACTGCATCAAATTTTATTTATTGTTGGAGGCAACCAAATGTATTCTGTTACTATAAACCAAAGAGTTGAGGCAATAAAAAACAACGAAGAGGAAATAAATCTTTTTGTAGAAGAGTATAAACCATTCATAGCAGCCTGCACGCAGAAGGTGGTTGGACGCTATGTTGCCTACGGACAGGATGATGAACTTAGCATTGCTCTGATGGCTTTTGTGGAGACTATCCGTTCTTATGACGTCTCAAAAGGCAATTTCCTTTCCTTCTCCCAGAATGTTATTAAAAGAAGAATTATAGATTATTACAGAAAAGAAAAGAAACACAGCGTGGTTGTTAATATAAACGGGCACCTCGAAGACGAAGAAGAGGAGACCGACCTTGGCATTGCCATGTCCATTGATAAGTACTCGGAAGAAGAAATCAGCGAGTACAGAAGGCTCGAGCTTGAACAGTTGAAAAAAGAGCTTAAAGAATGGGACATATCTTTTTTTGATTTGGTTAACATATCACCAAAGCATAAAAGGACCAAAAAGATTTATTCGAAAATAATAAAGTTTGTCCTTTCAAGACCGGATATTATGGAGAAAATAAAGCAAAAGAAATATTTACCCGTTGCAGAGATAGAGCAGAGCCTTAAAATACCTCGGAAAACAATTGAACGGGCTCGAAAATATATTATAACAGTAGTGATAATATTTACCGGAGATTACGAGTTTATTAGGGATTACGTAAACTGGGAGGTGGAATAATGAGGGCAATGGTAGTTGATATGAATGACAAATACGCTGTTGTTGTTAATAAAGAGGGTCAATACATTAAGATTAAGAGGAAAGCAGAGCATAGATTGGGCTATCAAGTTGAATTGCCGGACAGAGTGATTGGATTTGAAAGAAGAACGTTATTGAAAGTAGTATCTGTGGCAGCAGCTCTGTTGATTGTTTCAAGTATCTCCTTTGCCGTATACAGCTATAATTTGCCTTACAGCTACGTGAATGTTGACATAAATCCCAGTTTGGAGATAATCCTTAATATGTACAACCGGATTATTGATGTAAAAGCGTTAAATTCTGAAGGCGAGATGCTGATTGAGGATTCTTATAAGAATTCCCGGTTGGATGAAGGTGTGGAAAAAATTATTGACAGTGCCGTGGCACAAGGTTTCCTTAAAAATGATGAAGAAAATACCATCATGCTTACCGTTGCAGGCAAGAATTCCAGAAAAGTTCTTGAAATAAAGGAAGAAGTGGAGAGTACAGCAAACAAGGTTTTAAATGATGATAACGTGGTTTCCGAGGTGATTGTTGAGAACATAGTGCTGGAAAGACGCGAAGAAGCCAGAGAACTTGGTATAGCTCCGGGCAAATTGCTTTTGATTGAAAAGCTTAAAGAAGTCGATCCCAAGGCAACTACCGAAGAGTACAAGGACAAACCTGTGAATGAGATTGTAAAAACCATCAGGGACATAAAGAAAGTTCCAAATGAGAACAACCGAAAGGATGACGATAAAAAGGTAAACAATGAGCCGAATAAGCCATTACCTGACAGAAAAGCCGATGTGGAAACAAGTGCCGGGGTAAAAGAAAATACCGCCGGTCCGGATGCAGGCATCAAACCGGTGAATAAAACCGATAATGCTAAACCCAATGTTGGTACCGACATAAATAACAAAGAGAATAAAACAGTCAGCAATGCGAAGATTGACAGCGGCATTGACAAGGGCAACAAAGACAGTAAACCCAACAGTAATACTAAAATTAATAACGACGTCAAAAAGGACAACAAAGATAATAAAACCAACAGTGATGCCAAAACCTTCAACGATGTCAGCAAAGACAACAAAAATGATAAAGCTGACGGCAATGCTAAAATCAACAATAACATCAACAGAGACAATAAAATTACTCCGATTAATCCGGATAATAAATTTAGCAGCGGCGGCAGCAAAGACGACAAAGATAACAAGCATGTTGATAGCAAAGATAAAATGAATAATGAAGACAACAAAAACATTAACAATGGCAGCTGCCCCCAATACAATCCATATTGGAACCCTTACTGGAATCCCTATTGGAATCCATATTGGGGAAATCCGAAAGAAAAAGAGGATATGACAAAGCAAAATGATGAATGGTTTAAAAAGATGCAGGAAGAACAAAAGAAACAGTACGATGAATGGCTGAAAAAGATGCAGGAGGAGCAAAAAAAGCAGCATGATGAGTGGGTTAAAAAGATGGAAGAAATGAAAAATACGGAAAAGATGAAAAATCCATACCAGGAAAATAAAATTGAAAAACCCAAAGAGGCAGAAAAGGAGAATAAACCGGACAGACCTCCGGAGCCGGGAAAAGAAATTTTGAAGAAAAGATGCTAAAAAATCCAAGCGACAATAACCGTTGCCGGTTTTTAATTAAGTTTATCTGTGAAACTTAATTAAAACCGGCAATGTTTATATAATACGAAGAAGATTAATCCGGAAAAGTATTTTGTTTTATGTTTATATACTGCTAATTTGGATATATATCATTTGGATATATTCATATGGAATTTGTGAAGGGAATGATTATATGGAGCTTACAACACCGGCGTTGCTTTTCCCGGCTATTTCCTTGCTGATGCTTGCATATACAAATCGTTTTGTTGTGCTGGCTCAGTTAATCCGCGAACTATATGCCAAATACAAGGAAAATCCGGATGAAGTCACAAAGGGTCAGTTGTACAATTTAAAAAGAAGAATTGTGATTATCAAAAATATGCAGATATTTGGGGCTTTAAGCTTTTTCTTTTGCGTTACATGCATGTTTCTGATTTTTTTCAAAGTCATGTTTTTGGCGGATATTGTTTTTGGAATCAGTTTGTTGCTTTTGTTGATTTCGTTGGGATTGCTGGTGTATGAACTGCAAATTTCGATTAATGCTTTAAATATTCAGTTAAAAGATTTTGAATAATATTTTTAAGTACTTTAATTAAGTCTCATCACTTTAAATTAAACCAAGTGCTCTATCAGATAAAGTGCTTGGTTTATATATGTTTATTCAATTCCTTTCGAGATTTTATTACGCGCCATTTCTTGCGAATATTCCATAAATTATCCGACACATTTGAATATGATGGAAAAATTATAAAAAATCTTATTGACAAATTTTATAAATTGTTATATTATAAAATAACTAACTAAAACAATAGGTTTACTTATGTATTGAGGTGGTGCAAATTTATGAAGATGTCAACAAAAGGAAGGTATGGCTTGCGGGCGATGCTGGATATTGCTGTTAATTCAAAAGGTGATATAGTAAGCGTGAAGAGCATTGCCGAAAGGCAGAACATTTCCGAATCATACCTGGAGCAGGTCTTTTCCATATTAAGAAAAGCCGCAATAGTAAAAAGCATAAAAGGCGCGCAGGGAGGATATGTTCTTGCAGACGACCCTTCCAATATAACAGTCGGCAAAATTTTACGCACGTTAGAAGGAAACCTCAATGTTGTAGACATAGATGACAGGGATAGTGAGGTTAGCAAAGAAGAGAAGTGTATAAACGAATTTGTCTGGAACAAAATTAACAAGAGTATTGACAAAGTTGTTGACAATATTACCCTTGGGGATTTGCTGAGAGAATATCAAAAGTTGGAAGACAATTCTTCTGTTATGTATTATATTTAACATCCAAAGGGTTCGAAACATTTCTTTTATAGGTGTTTTGCAGGCTAAAACGGTAAATAGTTTTTTAAAATAATAAACAGCCAATTATTGGAATAAGCATTTGTATATCTTAGAGAACGTGTTTGTATGCTTTTTAATTAATATTTATATACAAAATCCAAGTAAACATATAGGAACAATAATATAACAACAAAATATTCCCAGTAGAGAAAGAACGGGGGTGCGGATTTTGAATGTAATCATGGCCGGAATTGATTATACCCTGGCACCGATCGATATCAGAGAAAAGTTTTCTTTTACAAAGTCCACTTTACAAGCTGTATACAATGACTTGCTAAAGAATGAAAACATTTTCGGCGCTGTGATTGTTTCAACATGCAACAGAACGGAGCTGTACCTTTCATGCGAGGAAGGATTGTATATAAACCCTTTTGAGCTTTTATGCGACGCTGCAAATTTCGACTATGAAGAGTACAGTAATATGCATGTATTGAGAACGGGTGTTGATGTCATCAGGCATCTGTGCGAACTTGCCTGCGGGGTAAAGTCCCAAATATGGGGTGAGGACCAAATCATTACCCAGGTCAGAAACGCTATTGAACTGGCAAGGGAAATGAATGCCAGTGACAGTACCTTGGAGGTAATGTTCAGAATTGCCGTAACATCGGCCAAAAAAGTGAAAACCACACTGAAACTTAGCAGCACGGAAAGATCCATAGCTTACAGTGCTTTAAAGATTATAAAAAGCAAGGAGAATATAAGCAAGGCCCTTGTTATTGGAAACGGGGAAATCGGCAGGCTTATGGCGTCAATATTGATTGAAAACGGATATGACACCACAATAACATTAAGACGCTATCGCCACGGTGATAATATTATACCCCTGGGGGCAAAAACCATAGAGTACGTCGCCAGGTATGAAAAGCTCAAAGATTGCGATGTTGTAATCAGCGCCACTCTAAGCCCGCATTATACTTTGGAAATAGACAAAATCGACAGAATAAAATATCCTCGTTTATTCATTGACCTTGCAGTTCCAAGGGATATTGACCCCAAAATAAAATCTTTGGACAATGTGGAGCTGTATGACCTTGACAGTATCTATGCCGGTGAAGTGGATAAAAACCGTACAGAGCAGATGATACAGGTAAAAAAGATAATTGACAAATACATTTTTGATTACTATAGATGGTATGAATATAGGAAAAGGCTGGTTTTGACATGAAAGAACATTTTCCGTTGTTTATTTCTTCAAGAGGTAAAAAAGTGCTGGTGGTCGGCGGAGGTAAGATTGCAACAAGAAGGATCTTGACGCTTACCAACTTTGAATTTGAGATAACGGTTGTGGCGCCAAACATAACAAATGAAATTCAGCAACTTGCGGATGACGGGCTTGTTACGCATATTCAGCGCGAATTTAGAAATGAGGATTTGGACGGCAAATTTCTCGTTGTTGCGGCCACGGACAAAAGAGAAATAAACAAATATATAGGGGAGAAGGCAAAAGAACTAGGAGCCTATGTGAGTGTGGCTGATGTGAAAGAAGAATGCAATTTTTATTTTCCGGCCGTCATCGTAAAAGACGAAATTGTTGTCGGTGTTACCGGCGACGGAAAATCTCATAAAAAGGTGAAAGAAATATCAAATAAGATAAGGAAGGTATTGAAACATGAAAATCAGAGTGGGCAGCCGTGAAAGCAAACTTGCTGTGAGGCAAGCGCAGATAGTGATAGATTCTATAAAAAAATACAACCCCGATATCGAGATCGAGCTTGTGACAATGAAAACAACAGGGGATAAAATTCTTGACAAAACCATTGACAAGATTGGCGGGAAAGGTCTGTTTGTAAAGGAACTTGATCGTGCCTTGCTGGACGGAAAGGTGGATATCACCGTTCACAGCTTTAAGGACATGCCCATGGATATAGATGACCGTCTACCCATTGTTGCGGTTTCAAAAAGGGAAGACCCCAGGGATGTGCTTGTATTGCCCAAAGGGAAAAATGAAATTGATTTTAACGGTCCCATCGGCTGTTCAAGTTCAAGAAGAAAAATTCAGATAGAGAAAATCTATCCCGGCTGCACAGTCGAGCCGATAAGGGGAAATGTTTTAACCCGCCTTGAAAAGCTGGACAAGGGAGAATATTCAGCCATAGCCCTGGCATATGCCGGCCTTAAGAGACTGGGACTTGAAGAGAGAATATGGCGTGTGTTCAGTACGGATGAAATTGTTCCGGCGGCATGTCAGGGAATTATAGCTGTACAAGCACGAAAAGATTTTGACGCATCGATTTTGGCAAATTTCCATGACAAAGACTCGTGGGATGTGTCGGTGGCGGAGAGAAGCTTTATAAAGGCATTGAACGGCGGATGCAGCTCTCCGTCCGCAGCTTATGGAGTGATACAGGGCGAAAAAATAGTTCTCACGGGATTTTATGTTGATAAAAACGGCAAAATTTATAAAATGACCAAAACGGGAGACAGAAATCAGGGAGAAGCGTTGGGATACAGTTTGGCGATGGAAATGCTGAAGGGAGCGGATGCATAATGGCTGACGGCAAAGGAAAGGTTTACCTGGTGGGAGCGGGACCGGGAGATGAGGAACTTCTTACTGTTAAGGCAGCCGATGTTATAAAAAAGGCGGATGTCATAGTTTATGACAGACTTATAAGCGATGGTATTCTTTCAAAAATTCCCGACAATGCGGAGAAAATCTATGTTGGAAAAAATGCCGGCAATCATCCGGTTCCTCAGCATGAAATAAATAAAATCCTTCTGGCCAAAGCACTGGAAGCTAAAATTGTTGTTAGGCTTAAAGGCGGCGATCCCTTTGTATTTGGCAGAGGGGGAGAGGAGCTGGAGTTCTTGCATCAAAACGGCATACCTTTTGAGGTAGTGCCGGGCATTACTTCGGCAATAGCCGCAGCAGCATATGCAGGCATTCCTGTCACCCATAGAGATTTTTGCTCGTCGCTGCATATTATAACCGGACATGTAAAAGACGGCGGAAATCCGGACATCGACTATGAATCTTTAGTGAAGCTAAAAGGAACTCTCATCTTTATGATGTCGGTGGCCTCATTTCCGCAAATAGCACAGGGCCTTATAGAAGCCGGCATGGAATCCGATATGGATGCGGCAGTGATAGAAAACGGCACAATGCCAAACCAAAGAAAATTTGTTTCAAAGCTTTGTGACATCCCGAAAGTTATCGCAGAAAATCAGGTTAAATCCCCTGCAATAATCATAGTCGGAAAGGTATGTTCCCTTTCTGAAAAGCTTGATTGGTTTTCAAAATTGCCTCTTTACGGATGCAATGTATTGGTAACAGGCCCAAAGAAAACATCGGAGAGATTGGCAGGCAAACTCCGAGGGCTCGGAGCACATGTAGTTGAATATCCTTGCATAGAAACAGAACCACTCGACTTTGACATTGATATACGAGAGCATAGCTGGATAATTTTCACAAGCAGCCTGGGTGTAACAATATTCTTTAAAAAACTGTATGAAAACAAGCTTGACAGCAGATATTTGTACAATAAAAAAATTGCAGCGGTAGGCTCCCAGACCGCCGAAGAACTGTTAAAACACGGAATATGCGCCGACTTTGTTCCCGGTAAATTTGACGGCAGACATTTAGCGGAAGAGCTTTTGCAAAGCGGCAAAATAAGCCCTGAAGACAAAGTGGTTATTTTCAGGGCAAAGGACGGAACCCAGGCCATTGTAGATATTTTCGAAAACAATAATATACACTACACTGATATCTCTGTATATGAAACTAAATGCATAGAAAATGAGAGAATTGACATAAGTGGTTTTAATTATATTACTTTTACCAGCGAAAGCTGCGTAAAAGGCTTTGCCCACTCCTTTAAAAACACAATAGATTATTCAAAAATCAATGCAATATGCATTGGAGAACAAACAGCCAAAGCTACAAGGGCTTATGGAATGAACACAATTATTTCCGATGTTGCAACGGTTTCTTCAATGGTTGAAAAAATTATTGAAATGCATTGCGCTAAATAAACTTATTTTGCATCGTCCTAATTTTCATTACTCTGAATAAGCCTGCTAACGGAGGTGAAGAAAAATATGGAAGAAACCCAAGTTTCTGGAACATTTTTCTTCACCGGAAAACGAGGATTTTAGGAAACAAGAATTTCTAAAGTAAAGATTTGTAATGTAAGGATTTGCAAAGTAAGGATTTGCAAAGCAAAAATTTGTAAACCAAAGAATTGTGAAATAAAGATTTCAAAAACAAAGATTAAAAATTTAAAAACGGCGGTGATGTATTATGCTAATCAGGCCACGCAGATTGCGGCTCAATCAACATATAAGAGATATGGCAAGAGAAGTAAGGCTAAGCAGTAAGTCGCTCATATTGCCGCTTTTCCTTATGGAGGGCAAAAATGTAAAGCTGCCTGTAAACTCTCTTGAAGGCCATTTTTATTACAGCCCGGATACAGTTTTTGAAGCAGTGGACGATGCTCTAAAATGCGGAGTAAACAAGTTTTTGCTTTTTGGGTTGCCGTCAGAAAAGGATGAGATCGGAAGCCAGAGTTTTAACGAAAACGGAGTCATACAAAAAGCAGTCCGGGCAATTAAGGAGCGCTACAGGGATGAAGTGCTTGTCATAACCGATGTCTGCATGTGTGAATATACTTCCCACGGACATTGCGGAATATTGAACCATGGATATGTTGACAATGACAAAACTCTGGAGTATCTCGCCAAAATTGCCCTGTCCCATGCAGCGGCCGGGGCGGACATGGTGGCACCGTCGGATATGATGGACGGCAGGGTGGCGGCAATCCGGCAAGAGTTGGACAAACACAACTTTATCAATACGCTTATCATGTCATATGCCGTAAAATATTCGTCATCTTTTTACGGACCGTTCCGTGATGCTGCAAAGTCCGCCCCGTCCTTTGGGGACCGGAAGTCATACCAAATGGACTATCACAACAAAAAAGAGGCTGTAAAGGAAGCCTTGACGGATATAAACGAAGGTGCGGATATTCTAATGGTAAAACCGGCATTGGCTTATTTGGACGTTATCAGCGAAGTTTCCAAACACTCCAGCCTGCCCACGGCGGCATACAGTGTCAGCGGAGAGTATGCAATGATAAAAGCAGCTGCGAAAATGAATCTGATAGATGAATACCCAACGATGTGCGAAACTGCAGTATCTATCTTTAGAGCCGGAGCGGATATTTTAATCTCATACTACGCCAAAGAGATAGCAGAAGCAATTAACAGGGGGGACATAGGATAATGACGTTATCAAAATCGAAGCTTTTATTTGAAAGGGCGAAAAAAGTGATTCCCGGCGGGGTAAACAGTCCTGTCCGGGCTTTTGGTGCCGTGGGAGGTTATCCGCCTTTTATAAAAAAGGCAAAGGGCGCAAGAATTTATGATGCTGACGGCAATGAATACATTGACTATGTGGGTTCGTGGGGGCCGATGATTCTGGGCCATTCCCACCCGAGAGTGCTTGAAGCGGTATCAAAAACAATGGTGGACGGTTTGAGCTTTGGCGCCGCAACGGAATTGGAAGTTCAAATGGCCGAGCTTATTACAGAACTTGTACCCTCCGTTGAAATGGTCAGAATGGTAAACAGCGGTACCGAAGCGGTGATGAGTGCAATTCGTGTTGCACGGGGTTATACAAAAAGGGAAAAAATTATAAAGTTTGCAGGCTGCTATCACGGACATGCGGACAGCATGCTGGTCAAAGTCGGCTCGGGTGCGATGACAAACGGAATCCCCAATAGTGGGGGTGTAACGGCAGGTGCCGCAAAGGATACGCTGATAGCAAGGTATAATGATATTGACAGTGTGAAGCTTTTGTTCGAACAGAACAAGGGCAATATAGCGGCTGTTATAGTTGAGCCTGTGGCGGCCAATATGGGAGTCGTTCCTCCGAAAGACAATTTCCTTGAAGAGCTGCGAAAACTGTGTGACAAGGAAGAGGCTTTGCTGATTTTTGACGAGGTAATAACCGGATTCAGGCTGGCTATTGGCGGCGCACAGCAATATTTTGGCGTTAACGCGGATCTTGTGACCTATGGAAAAATCATCGGCGGGGGAATGCCCGTGGGCGCTTATGGAGGAAGGAGAGAAATCATGGAATGTGTGGCGCCGGTGGGAGATGTATATCAGGCAGGGACATTGTCGGGAAATCCCATTGCCATGTCGGCGGGAATTGCCACATTGAGGGAGCTTTATGAGAATCCCGGAATTTTTGAAAATATCAACAGGCTTGGTCAAAGATTAAGCGAAGGGCTTGGGAAAATCACCAAATATACCGTAAAGGCCGTCGGCTCTTTGGTCTGCGTGTTTATGACCGAGGAGGAAGTAAATGACTATGACAGTGCGGTAAAAAGCGATACCGGACTGTTTGGAAGATATTTTAATCATCTTTTGAACAACGGCATATATATTGCTCCATCTCAGTTTGAGGCGATGTTTGTTTCCAACGCCCATACAGACAAAGATATTGATGAAACATTGGAGAAGGTAAGTTTGTTTTTTGCCCGCAAGTCACCCCCGGCATAAGTAGACGTGTAAACACCGTGCAGAGCTTTAGCGGTGTTGCATTGGCAGGTTTTATAAGCTTGCTTTCCAATACTTTCAAATAAATTTTAAATATATTCTCAATATAATCCAGAGTATTTATATAGGAATAATAAAAAATTTTTTCTCAATCTATTGACAGTAGATAAAAATGGTAGTAAAATAAACACAATAATTCATATATGAATAGTGTGATATAAATTAAAGGGGATGACCCTTTAAATTTTAACTTAAAACACACTAAATTGCTATGAATACTTATATTTAGTATTTTGTGAGGAGAGATGATTATGGAGAAAAATAAGGGAAGAAAAAATATTCTCAAGTCAAGCCTGGCAGTACTGCTGATTATAGCCGGCCTTGTCTCCTTTGCAGGATGCGCAAAAGAAGCAGGCAATAATCAAAGCGATTCCGGTCAAACAGAACCTGTTACGATTCTTAATGTATCCTATGACCCTACCCGTGAGCTTTATCAGGATTACAATGAAGCATTCAGAAAATACTGGAAAGAAAAAACCGGAAAGGACATTGTCATCCAGCAGTCCCATGGAGGCTCAGGCAGCCAGGCAAGAGCTGTAATTGACGGTCTTGAGGCTGATGTCGTAACCCTGGCTTTGGCGTATGATATTGATTCAATAAACAAAAACAAAGAGATTTTGAGCAAAGACTGGCAGAAACGCTTGCCGTACAATTCAACTCCATATACTTCGACCATTGTATTTCTGGTAAGAAAGGGTAACCCCAAAAATATTAAGGACTGGGATGACCTTGCCAGACCGGGGGTGGAAGTTATCACTCCAAACCCCAAGACTTCAGGAGGTGCACGCTGGAATTATCTTGCGGCATGGGGATATGCCCTGAAAAAATACGGCAATGACCCGGAAAAAGCCAAGGAATTTGTTAAAGCAATATATGCCAACGTACCCGTTCTTGATTCCGGAGCAAGGGGCTCTACCACGACCTTTGTGGAGCGGGGATTGGGAGATGTGCTTATAGCCTGGGAGAATGAAGCATTTCTTTCCTTGAATGAGCTGGGCAAAGACAAATTCGAAATTGTTGTACCGTCTGTGAGCATACTGGCTGAGCCTCCTGTTGCTGTTGTTGATTCGGTGGTTGACAAGAAAGGAACCCGTGAGGTGGCGGAAGCTTATCTTGAATACCTGTACAGTGACGAGGGGCAGGAAATAGCGGCTAAAAACTATTACAGGCCCAGAAAAGAAGAAATCAAGCAAAAATATGCTTCGCAATTTGCCGAAGTTGAACTTTTTACCATTGATGAAGTCTTTGGCGGATGGGATAAAGCGCAAAAGGAACATTTTGATGACGGCGGTATCTTTGACCAAATATATGAGAAGAAATAATCTTTAAGTCTTGGGAGTGGAGTCATGAATCTTGGAATCAAGCCGTTTAAATTAAAACAAAAAAGCGTCATACCGGGTTTTGGAATTACAATGGGATTTACTCTTACATATCTTACTTTGCTGGTTTTAATCCCTGTGTCAATGGTTTTCCTAAACAGTGCCCAAATAGGCCTCGATAAATTTTGGGAAATTGTTTCTTCGGAAAGAGTGCTGGCTTCGCTCAAGATATCCTTTGGTACATCCTTTTTGGCTGCGGCAATAAACGTTGTTTTCGGGTTCCTTCTTGCATGGGTTTTGGAAAGGTACGATTTTTGGGGCAAAAAACTGGTGGATGGCTTAATTGACTTGCCTTTTGCCCTGCCCACCGCTGTTGCAGGTATTTCGCTCACAACTTTATATTCCCAGAATGGTTGGATTGGAAGGCTTTTCGCGCCGTTTGGAATCAAAATATCATATACTCCCCTGGGTATAGTTGTTGCCTTGGTTTTCATAGGATTCCCCTTTGTAGTAAGGACTGTACAACCAGTGCTGGAAAGTTTTGATGTTGAAGTGGAGGAAGCGGCGGCATGCCTTGGAGCCACCAGATTTCAAACTTTTTGCAGAGTTATTCTGCCGGAATTGTTTCCGGCGTTGATAACAGGTTTTGCCCTTGCGTTCTCAAGGGCCCTGGGCGAATATGGTTCAGTGGTTTTTATATCCGGAAACATGCCGATGAAAACGGAAATAACACCGCTTTTGATAAGAACAAAACTGGAACAGTATGATTATGCAGGAGGTACTGCGGTGGCCGCAGTCATGCTGGTTATTTCCTTTATCCTGTTGCTGATGATTAACGCATTCCAGTGGTGGGCAGGCAGACACAGATCAAGGTAAGTATCTAAAGTGAGTATGGAATGTAAAGAGTTGCAGGAGTATTTGGCGGCAACTGACAGACATATGGCAAACTGGGAGTGATTTGGATGGCGGGGATTGTTCCTGTGAGAATAAAAACGGCAAATAAAGTGGAATATGCAAAAAAGCGGGCGGTAAAAGACTCAAAAATTGTTCAGGTGGTTTTAACGACAATAGCGATACTATTTTTTATAATAATGCTCATAGTTCCACTTGTTTCGGTGTTCGTAAAAGCTTTTGAACAGGGAGCGAATTTGTATTTTGCTTCAATTACCGATCCGATAGCACTAAAGGCCATAAAACTTACCCTCATAACCATAGCAATCACGGTTCCGATTAACACCATATTTGGCCTTGCAGCTGCCTGGGCGATTGCAAAATTTAAGTTTAAAGGAAAAAACATATTGATTACGATTATTGATTTGCCTTTTTCCATATCGCCGGTGGTGGCGGGATTGATATTTGTTTTGCTCTTTAGCACCAGTCACGGACTTTTGGGACCGCTGCTTAATGCTTTGGGAATAAAAATTATCTTTGCCCCGCCGGGAATTGTTATTGCAACATTGTTTGTTACTCTCCCATTTGTGGCAAGGGAGCTGATACCCTTGATGGAAGCCCAGGGAACTGCAGAGGAAGAAGCTGCGCTGACCCTGGGGGCAAGCGGCTGGAAAACCTTTTGGTACATTACGCTCCCCAATATAAAATGGGCGCTGCTGTACGGCGTTATGCTGACAACTGCAAGGGCGGCCGGAGAGTTTGGTGCGGTTTCCGTTGTATCAGGGCATATCAGAGGTCTTACCAATACGGTTCCTCTTCATGTTGAAATATTGTACAACGAATATAAATTTTCTGCCGCATTTGCAGTGGCATCGCTGCTGACCCTCATTGCCTTGATAAATTTGATTGTAAAGAACGTAGCCCATTGGAAGATACAGCAGCAAAGCAAAATATAGGGACTTCTGACGTTGTGATAAATCTGGGGGGATTGGTTAGTTATGAGTATTGAGATACGCAACGTATCAAAAACCTTTGATTCATTTAAGGCCCTGAGCAATATCAACCTGCACATTAATACGGGGGAACTGGTTGCCTTGCTGGGACCGTCCGGTTCGGGCAAAACAACACTTTTGAGAATTATTGCAGGCCTCGAGACAGCGGATGAAGGAAGCATCATTTTTGACGGAGAGGATAATACAAAAAAGAGTGCCCAGGACAGAAAAGTAGGGTTTGTGTTTCAGCATTATGCATTGTTTAAACACATGACGGTTTTTGAAAATATTGCATTTGGCCTTAGAGTTATGCCTTCAAAAATAAGACCCAACAAGGAAGCTATAAAGAATAAGGTATATGAACTGTTGAAGCTTGTAAAGATGGAAGAGCTGGCAAACCGTTATCCTTCGCAGCTGTCGGGAGGACAGCGCCAGAGAATTGCCCTGGCAAGGGCATTGGCGGTGGAGCCGAAGGTCTTGCTTCTGGATGAACCTTTTGGGGCACTGGATGCTAAAGTAAGAAAAGATTTGAGAAGGTGGCTGAGGAAGTTACACGACGAATATCCCATCACCAGCGTGTTTGTAACCCATGACCAGGAAGAGGCACTGGATGTGGCCGACAGGGTTGTAATTTTAAATCAGGGAAAAATCGAGCAAATAGGCACACCGGAAGAAGTGTATGACAATCCGGCAAATCCTTTTGTATACAACTTTCTGGGCAATGTGAACCTGTTTCACGGAAGAATACATAACGGAAAAGTTGAACTGGGCTTACCCGGCGCAGATTCGGACGGCGGTCAGGGTAAAGATATAGTAAGCTACACCCGCCCCCATGATATTGAGATTAAGCTTGAACCGGAAGGAAAGGAATTTATCGGCTCCCGGATTACTTTTATAAGGGCGGTCGGACCCATTGTCAAGATTGAACTGGTGAGACTGGACAACGGGCAATATATTGAAGCCGAGATTAGCAAGGAAACATACAGAAAACTTGGGCTTAAGGAAAGGCAGACTGTTTATGTAAGGCCAAAAGATTTCAAAGTTTTTATTCCCGAGGATTATGTAATTTAGATTGTGCAATTTAGCACAAATATGTGTAAATGAATATATTGCAAATGCATGCAAAGGGGAAGAAAAGATGGTGCAGTTGGATTTGGAGAAATTAAACAAAGAATATTCTGATAAAAGTCCTGAAGATATTGTGAGGTTTGTTGTTGAAAACATAGGTATTGAGAAAGTTGCATTGGCTTCAAGTCTTTCAATTGAAGATCAAGTGCTGACGGATATATTGCTTAAAATCAATCCAAAAGTAAGGGTGTTTTTCCTTGATACTGGAAGACATTTTCAGCAAACCTATGACCTTATGGAAGAAACCATGCACAGATACGGTTTCCACTACGAAGTTTATGCTCCGGAAAGCAAAGAACTGGAGCAGGCCGTTTCGAAGTACGGTCCCAATTTCTTTTACGAAAGCGTTGAACTTAGGAAAAAGTGCTGTGAAATAAGAAAGGTAAATCCGCTAAAAAGGGTCCTGAGCACTGTGGATGCCTGGATTTGCGGCTTAAGGAGAGAACAATCGTTGACGCGCCAGGAATTGAATATTTTTGAATGGGACGGCCTTCATTCAATTTATAAAATAAATCCCATTGTTTTCTGGTCTGAAGATAGGGTGTGGGAATACATTAAAAAATATAATATTCCGTACAATTCCCTGTACAGCAAGGGTTTTCGGAGCATTGGATGCCAACCATGCACCAGGGCGGTAAGACCCGGCGAGGATGTTCGCAGCGGCAGATGGTGGTGGGAAGACCCTGACAAAAAAGAGTGCGGGCTGCACGCAAGAGTGGGACAGGTGTAAATATGGAGCGTGTGATTGGGTGTACACTGACAAAAAATACGGATTGTACGCAAAAAACAGGTAAGGTTTGAGTTATGGAACATGTGATTGGACGTACACTGACAAAAAATGCAAATTACACACAAAAACAGGTAAGTTCTTGGTTGTAGAGCGTGTGATTGGACGTACGTTGCTAAAAAAGAATGCTGATTGCACACAAGAATAGGATGGGTCTTAAATATAGAGTATGTGAGAGGACATATGATGACAAAAGTAATTCAGCTTGTACACAAGATGGGGGGAACGGTATGGATCATTTGGACAAATTGGAGGCACAAAGTATTTACATATTAAGAGAAGCTTACAGAGAGTTTAAAAATATATGCATGCTGTGGTCCATAGGAAAGGATAGTACTGTACTTCTTTGGCTCGCCAGAAAAGCTTTCTTCGGGCATGTACCGATACCTTTGGTACACATTGATACCCATTATAAAATACCTGAAATGATAGAATACAGGGATGAACTTGCACGAAAATGGAAGCTTACCATGATATACGGAGAAAACAGCGAGGCCTTGGCACAGAAGAAAACTTTCCCCGACGGAAACGTGGACCGCCTGACATGCTGCCAGCTTTTAAAAACCGAAGCTTTGAAACATACTCTTTCCGGTGAATGGAACCGTTATATTTTAGACCATAAGACCGGAAAATATGTTTTGGACACCAAAAGAGAAAGGTTTACCGGGGTTATTGTGGGCGTAAGAGCCGATGAAGAGGGAAGCCGTTCAAAGGAAAGATATTTTTCGCCAAGGGACAAGGAGAGCGACTGGGCTGTGGAAGACCAGCCTCCGGAGTTTTGGAATCAATTTAAGACCGACTTTGCACCGGGAACCCATATTAGAATACATCCACTGCTTGACTGGACGGAACTTAATATCTGGGAATACATAGAAAGAGAAAACATACCGGTTACACCACTGTATTTTGACCGTGGAGACGGAAAGCGTTACAGATCCCTTGGATGCTATCCATGTACTTTTCCTGTGGAATCGACGGCAAAGAATGTAAGGGAAATTATTGAAGAGTTAAAAAGCGGCAAGTTTGCAAACATAGCGGAAAGAGCCGGACGGGCACAGGACCAGGATGACGGGGGCGGTCTTGAGACCTTGAGAAGAGGAGGGTACATGTGATATGGAAGCAAGAGAACAAATGAATATTGTAATCGTCGGTCATGTGGATCATGGAAAAAGCACCGTCATAGGTAGACTGCTTGCGGATACCGGCTCTCTTCCGGAGGGAAAGCTTGAGTCTGTCAAAGAGTTTTGCAGAAAGAATGCCAGGCCTTTTGAGTACGCGTTTTTGCTGGACGCATTAAAGGATGAACAGGCGCAGGGCATTACCATAGATACTGCAAGATGTTTTTTCAAGACAAACAAAAGGGACTACATTATTATCGACGCACCGGGGCATGTTGAGTTCTTAAAGAACATGGTTACGGGAGCGTCCCGGGCGGAAGCCGCCCTTTTGGTAATAGACGCGAAGGAAGGTATAAAGGAAAATTCCAAACGCCACGGACATATTGTTTCCATGCTGGGAATCAAACAAGTGGTTGTTTTGGTGAACAAAATGGATTTGGTGGGCTTTGACAGGGAAGTTTATGAAGCTATTGTCTCAGAGTTTGGCGAGTTTTTGCAAAAGGTTAACATAAGACCAATTAATTATATTCCAATAAGTGCCTTCAACGGAGACAATATTGCCCAAAGGTCCCGGAACACTTTGTGGTATGACGGGCCCACGGTTTTGGAACAGTTGGATGGGTTTGTGAATAAAAAAGAAAATCGTCAGCTTCCGTTCCGCATGCCTGTACAGGATATTTACAAATTTACCGAAGAGGGCGATGACCGAAGGATTGTGGCAGGTACAATCATAAGCGGCTCAATCAGTGTGGGGGACGAGGTTGTATTTCTTCCTTCAAACAAGAAGTCGGTAATAAAAAGTATAGAGGGATTTAATGTAAAACCCAGAAATACGGCCTATGCAGACGAGGCAATAGGAGTAACGCTGACCACACAAATTTATATAAAGCCCGGAGAACTGATGGTGAAGGCAAATGAAAAACATCCGTCAGTGAGCTCCCGCTTTAGGGCGAACATATTCTGGGTTGGCAAGGCTCCTTTGATAAAGAACAAAAACTATAAGTTGAAAATCGGTACGATGAAAATTGGCGTCAAACTCATTGAAATATCCCATATCATTGATGCGGCGGAGCTCAACATTGACACTTTCAAAGACCAGGTTGAAAGACATGATGTGGCAGAGTGCATTTTTGAAACCGCAAAACCTATTGCATATGATGTTATTTCCGAAATCGAGCAGACCGGAAGGTTTGTAATTGTGGACAACTATGAGATATCCGGCGGAGGAATTATTTTGGAAGCAGTTCCGGATACCGACAGCAGCTTGCTGACCCACATCAGGGAAAGAGAATTTTTGTGGGAGAAAAGTTTGATTTCTGCAAAGCAAAGGGAAAATGCTTATGGACACAAAGCGAAGTTTATCGTAATTACTTCGGGAAGCGAAGGAAAAGAAAAGGATATCCAGGATATCGGAAGACAATTGGAAGAGCGGCTTTTCAACATGAAGTACAAAGCGTATTATCTCGGTGTTTCAAGCATACTGCACGGGCTTGCGTCGGATGTGGCAAACAGCTATGAGGACAGAGACGAGCATATAAGGCAGATTGGAGAACTGGCAAGGATATTTACCGATTCGGGCCAAATATTTATCACCAGCATATTCAATCTGGATGACTATGAGGCCAAAAAGCTTAAACTTTTAAACCAGCCCAATGAAATCATAGTGGTGAACATAGGACAGACGCCTTTCAACAATTTTGTGCCCGATGCAAACATAGAAGATACGGAGGGCGCGGTTGAGGCTGTGTGTGAGTTGTTGAAACGTCAGGAAATTATACTTGAATATTATATATGAGGATATGGGGGGTGTAAATGACAATTAAGGTAAATGGCAAGGACGTAACACTTGAAAAAGAGGTTACCGTAAAGGAACTTCTGGAGATTCAAAAGGTGGAAATGCCGGATTACGTCACAGTACAGATAAATGACGAGATTTTGGACAGAAAGGATTTTGAAACCTTGACGGTAAAAGAGGGAGACGTCGTGGAATTCCTTTATTTCATGGGAGGCGGCGCAATATGAACTTTACCAATGAGCAGATGGAGAGGTATTCCAGACATATAATTTTAAAAGATGTAGGGGTAAAAGGGCAAAAAAAGCTTCTGGAGTCGAAGGTTCTGATTATAGGAACGGGCGGCCTTGGAGCACCCGCTGCCATGTTTCTGGCTGCTGCGGGGGTCGGCACAATAGGTCTTGTGGATTTTGACGCGGTGGAGCTTTCAAATCTTCAAAGACAGATTATTCACCTTACCAAAGATGTGGGAAAACCCAAAGTTATATCGGGAAAGGAAACCATCAATGAAATGAATCCCGATGTGAATGTTGTTACATATCAGGAGTGGGTAAGTTCGGCCAACATAAAAGATATTATCAAGGACAGGGATTATGATTTTATTATAGACGGCACCGACAATTTCCCGGCAAAGTTTTTAATAAATGATGCCTGTGTTCTTACGGGAAAACCCTTTTCCCATGCAGGAATTATAAGGTTCCAGGGTCAGACCATGACCTATGTTCCGGGTAAAGGGCCGTGCTATAGGTGCATATTCGAGAATCCCCCACCACCGGATAAAGTTCCCACATGCAAACAGGCCGGTGTGCTGGGCGTAATGGGCGGAGTTATCGGAACTATTCAGGCAACAGAAGCTATCAAATATTTGCTTGGCATTGGTGAACTGCTTACAGGCTATATTTTAACTTATGACGCAAAAGCGATGGAGTTTAGAAAAGTTAAATTGCCGTGGAACAAAAGGTGTCAGGTTTGCGGTGAAAATCCTACCATAAAAGAGCTTATAGACTATGAACAGGCAGTGTGCGATTTGAAATCCTGATTGGGTATTGGAGGTGGCCGATTGTGATTGTCATGACAAAGCAGCAGTACCAAGAGATACTTGAACATTCCCGCAATGCTTTGCCCAATGAAGCCTGCGGGCTTTTGGGCGGCAGGATAGAGAATGGTGTGAAATATGTTGAGAAAGTGTATCTGTTGAGGAACATAGACGAAAGCCCGGAACATTTCTCCATGAACCCAAAGGAGCAGTTTGCGGCAGTCAAAGATATGAGAAACAACGGTTGGGAGCTTCTGGGCAACTTTCACAGCCATCCCGCAACGCCATCCCGCCCCTCGGAAGAGGACATAAGGCTTGCCTTTGATCCAAAGGCAAGTTATTTGATATTATCACTAAAGGACGACACACCGGTGCTAAAGAGCTTTAATATTTCATCAGGACAGGCAACTCAGGAAGAGTTGTCTATTGTGGGGGAGGAAGCATAGGTGGCAAATGTTGATTATAAAGAACTGAAAAAAGGCGGATTCATGAAGCAGGTTGACAAGGACCGCTTTTCACTGCGCCTCAGAATCGTCGGAGGTCAGATAAAAGCAGAGCAGCTTGCAAAGGTGAATGAGATAGCGCAAAAATACGGTGCAGGCTATATCCATTTGACTTCAAGACAGAGTATCGAAATTCCGTATATTAAGCTTCAGGATATTGATGCTGTCAAGGAGGAGCTTGCCAAGGCAGGGCTTCAGCCCGGTGCATGCGGACCCAGGGTTAGAACGATTACCGCATGTCAGGGGGCTGTTATTTGTCCCAGCGGGCTTATCAACACAACGGAGCTTGCCAGGGAATTTGATGAAAGGTATTATGCCCGTGAATTGCCCCATAAGTTTAAGTTGGGTATTACCGGCTGCAGAAATAATTGCTTGAAGGCGGAGGAAAACGACCTTGGGGTTAAGGGCGGAATGATGCCAAGTTGGGTTAAGGATAAATGTATTTATTGCGGATTGTGTCAGGCAGTTTGCCCGGCAAAGGTCATTGAGGTGAAAAAGCAGGAAAAAGAGCTGACATTCAATGAAAAGGATTGCATCTATTGCGGCAAATGCGTCAAGGTGTGCCCTACAAGTGCATGGGAAGGCAGAGGCGGGTTTATCGTGTATTTTGGCGGATTGTTCGGCAACAGAATAGCAGTCGGAAAGCAGCTTTTGCCTATTATTTTCTCAAAAGAGGATTTGCATAAGGTTATTGAAGCAACTTTGGCATTTTTTGAGGAGCATGGAAAGCCCGGTGAAAGATTTGGCAATACCTTGGACAGAGTAGGCTGGGATTTGCTTAAAAACAGGCTTGAAGAAGTATTGAAAGCGGGATGATGAGAATACAGGAACCGTTTGGAATGGAGGAATGGATATGAGCGATATTAAAGCTGATGCTTTTGTCGATATCACTGATGTTGTTTGTCCCATGACTTTTGTGAAGGCAAAGATTGCCATAGAGGAACTTGAAGAGGGGCAAATCCTTGAAATTAAGATGAATGAGGGAGAACCTATTTTGAATGTGCCAAGGAGTTTCAAGGAAGAAGGGCATAGAGTGCTTGATGTTGTCAATAATGAAGATGGTACTTTTACTGTTTTTGTGGAAAAGGGCAAGGTATGAAAAATTATACCGTTCCTGGCATTATGCCAACGAACGGTATAATTTGAAAACTAAGATATGCAAAGCTAATGTTTTAAATAGTCCATTGGCCATGGGCAATACATACAAGATACCACTGGCCGTCATACTCCTCAAAAACTAATCTTAAACTTGCCCAGTCCATTCCGTCATATTCGGGAGTGAATCCGGGGAAGTAATAATCCATAAACTTTCCTTCCGGATATACATCAGAAATATTGACAATTGTGTTTCCAGATTGCTGTATTTCATTGTATGCCACTTTTTCGGCGTTCGCAAAATCATGATCATATACAAATTTGTCGAAATACTGGGCAAAGGTTAACTTAATCGGGTCACCGGAGCCGTCATATTCTCCCCAGATATATACTTCTTCCGACTCCATAAGATTTTTTAATTGATCCTTTGTAAATACTTTATGTTTTTCCAATTCAATATGGGAATAGGGGGAGAACAACACACCTTTTTCAGGATGTACCATTTGGGCCAACTTTTCCATATCTTTTTCCTTGATAGCCTTAATCGCTTCCTGAGACTTAGCTTCAACTTCGGCTTTTATCTCACTTGGGCTCTTTTGGATAATACTGTTGTTTCTTTTAAAGGGTTCACTAAATGCAACATGTATATATGCATCCTGTTTTTGGCCTTCAATAAGAAACTGTACTTTCTCGATACCGGGAAGCTCAGTCATTGTATTGACTATTGAAAATAAAGTCATTGTTTCACCTGCTGTTCCGCCGGGATGGTTGTCAACGAACTCTTTGGAAAGATTAAGTGTGCAAATGCCGTTTTCGGTGGATACTGATAAAAGTCTGGTCCCTTTTGGTATTGTGGCAACTAATCCCTCGTTTTTCGGACCCTTTTGCAATTCTTCAAACACCAATCTTTCTATTTGTGTATCTTTGCTTATTTCAACTTCTCTTTTTTCTGCAACCACTTTATCCGCATTGGAATTTGAATAGTAAAGCGTGATTACCTTCTTTTCCACAGGATTTTGAACTGCCGGGGCTGTACTTTCAGGCAAAGCGGCCGGGTTTGTGTTTTGAGAATTGGCAATCGGATTGGTTGGATTAGGTTTCACATCGCCGGAATTGTTGATTAATCCTCTGAGACTTCCGAAACTTGTTATGCCCACCATTACCACAACAAATACTGCCGCGGATGCCAAAACTGGTTTTATAACAGGCAGGGCTCTGTAAAAATTCCTGCCGAACAAAAACTTTTTACTTTTGCTGTATCTGTTTACGTCAATTGTTTCCATCACATTTTTAGTGATGCTTTCACTTGTCATGGAACTGTCTTTTGCGTAAGCCTCTGTAAATTTCAGTACGCCATAGCGTTTTCGGCATTTTTCACATACATCCAGATGCTCTTTAATTCTCTTTTTCTCTTCTTCCGAAAGATGATTTTCGGAATATTTAATTATGTCTTCAAAATTAAAATTGCATTTCATTTTTATCCACCGTCCTTTTCGAGTTCTTCATACTTTTTGCAAATACTCTGCTTGGCTCTCTGGATTTTCATCTTTGCAGCTTCAGGAGAGATTCCCAATATGTCGCCGATTTCTTTAAAAGAAAAATCCTGCATATATCGTAGAAGCAACGCTGTTTTCTGGTCTTCCTTAAGCTCGTCGATAAGTTTGATTATTTCCTTTTGCCGCTCTTTCATTTCATAGGCCAGCTCGGGATAATCACTGAAGTTTGCAGGCAGCTCAGATACGTTTGTGTAATAGTCAACACTCTTTACATTTTTTGCTTTTCTATATTCACTCCGGAGTGTGTTTATGGCTATACGGTAAATCCAAGTGGAGAAACTCCACCTGTTGTTGTACTTATACAGGTTGTTATATACCTTTATAAATACTTCCTGGGTAATTTCCTCTGCGTCCTCCCGGGAGGAGGTCATCTTCAAGAGAAAATTGAACAGCTTTCCCTGATATAGCGTCATCAATTCCTCAAAAGAATTTATATTGCCTTTTAAGGTACTTTCAATTAATATATTGTCTCGTTCTTTGTTCATAGTTAACACACCAATCATATAATTCTTTTAAAAAAGCTTGTATTATTCTATAAATCTTATTACCAAAACCTTGTTTTAATAAACATAAAAAGCTTTTTCAAAAAGATGAAGTTAGTTATTAAATCGTACGATTTTCACTATTTATGTGATGTTTTCATATCATTATACGCATAAAATTACTCACAGTAACGGTAAAAATATTTTTTTTGCTTGTTCTATTTATTTTTATCAAAAAAATATAATAATTCAAAGATAAGGCCAAGGTTCATTTTTATGAAACCTGACCTTTGAATACGTTATATTTTTTTATCCTTTATATTACGAATATTATAAAAATCTTCATGTTGTGGCTTGAAATATAAACCAACCATCCTTGACTGAAAATTGAAATACACCGCCGTACTTTTCCACGATATGAGCCATGCTTTTTGTGCCAAAGCCATGTCCCTGCTCTTTTGACACCGGGAGACCATGATGAAAAACCGGCTCTTTTTGATAGCTGTTGCGAATGTCAATGCACAGCTTGTTGTTCCTGGAAAACATGCGCAGATGTATAATGCGTTTACTGATGTCGGTTATTTGCTTTGATGCATGTATGGCATTTTCCAGGGTGTTTGACAAGAGGGAGCAAAGCTCGGTGTCGCTGAAAGGGTAAGAGTCCGGTAGCTTTGCATCTATGGTCAGCCTGACTTCCGACTGTTTCGCTTTGGCGGCAAAAGAGGACAAAATTAAATTTACAGTTTCGTTTTCACAAAAACGTACAGGAGTAATGGCGTCCAAGTCAGACTGCACGGTCTGCAGATATTCTTTGATATCTTCCATGTTTCCTTTGGATGCCATACTCTGAAGAAGAGCAAAATGATGACGCATATCGTGTCGGTAGGATGCGGTAGTTTTTTGCATCTGCCGTAGTGATTCAAATTCTTTTTGTGCCTGCTTAAACTGGGAATCCAACATATTCGAACAGATAGTAAAAAGCCGGCATGGCGCCAAAAGCAGGCAGGAACTGACAGAACGTTCTATCAGATGCCGAACTGATGTCACTGCATATTTTCGAAGGAAACAGTATGTTAAAAACGCGGCGGCAATATAGCTGACGTGATTTATGGAAACACTGTCAAAAACTTCGCCAAGGGCGGTACCGATCCAACGGGGAGGCTGACAGCACAGAAAGGATGCAAGCACACTGGTTAGTGAAATCAGCCATGGACGCTTTAAATATGCCACTATGAAAACAGTAATGGGTAAGTGGGACAGAAGCGGATACAATTTAAATGTCACATCAATATCCCATGCATTTAAGCATATGACCTGCAAAAAAAATAAAACCGTAGTTAGGCAGCCGACCGCAATATAATTTTTACGTGTGCGTTCCATTCCGGCGAAACTGACCGCTGTCGCCGTACCAAACAAGATTTCTATCATTTAATTATTACTCCTCCATTTGATAATTCAGGTACTTATGCTTAATCTCCTTTGCTTTTCCCTGGGCAATAGGAACAGAAGTAAGGGTTTGCAGGGTCACCTGATGATTTCCTATTGTGTTTATATACTGCATGTTCACAAGATAAGAGCGGTGGGTTTTAATAAAACACCCTTATTTCAGGAGATTATTACAGACGGTTGAAAAAGGCTCCGTGCATTCCACAACTTTTCCGGATATCAAGTGATACAACACACTTCTTCCAATGACCTCTGCATAAACTATATTTGAAACTAATATTTTTTAGATGCCGTCGCAGCTCTTTACAATAATTGTATTTTCCTTTTTTTGTGCTTCTATCTGTTCCAAAAGTTCATCAAAAGTTAAAAAGAGTTTCTCTTTCGAGACAGGCTTTAATACATAGTCAGCGGCCCTTACGGAATAACTTTCCAATGCAAATTCAGCCGATGAGGTAAAAAATAAAATCGGTGCGGTTTTGTCAGAACCTCGGATTTCATTTGCCAAATCAATGCCTGTAAAACCCGGCATCATAATATCCAGGCAATATATGTCAAACTGCTTGCCTTTATCTAAAGCCGAAGTTAATTCAAATCCGCTGCTTTGATGATTTATATTCGTCCAAAAGATGTATCATGGTGGATAGATCGTTTGTATTGTCATCGCAGAGCGCAATTTGCAGCATGAATATTCCTCCGTTTTCTAATTATTCATTTTTGCACAGAAGTTAGTTATATTGCATTATTTCATGCCGAAAAAAGTATGATTCATGCAAAAGGCATTTTTTCTTTGACAGGAAATGATACAATTAATCATTTTCGGATAATAAGCAAAAAGGAATGGATTTTTATAGTGGGTTGTGGTATATTTTATTCTAAATAAATGTATGCAAGAAATAATTAATGCAAGATGAAATATCAGTGAAAAGAGATATGGAGATTAGGGCAGAATAATTATGAAAAAGGCAATAACAATTATTATATTAACATGTTTATTTTTGTTATTAGGCACTCTGGTTTTTGTAAAATATGAAGAAAATGCAAGCATAAAGCTGGTTGAGAAAACAATACAAGAAGCGCAAGAGATAAATGCTAACAGCTTTATGGGTATGGAATACCTTGAATTTGCCGGGCTTTAAGAGGAAAGAGCCAAGTATTTTAATGATGATATGCCCGGGTCAAAGGTAACAGATGACGGCTATGTTCGGGGCTATTATTTTAAGATACCGAAAGACGCAAGCGACAGGCGGTTGACGCAAATAAATATTAACGGCGGAGACTATCACGTTTTTGGGATACGTTTAGGCGACAGTGTTGAACAAGCGGCAGAAAAGCTTAAACAAAGGGGATATAAAAGAACAAAGTCAATGGAAGATATATATCGTGAAGGAATTCATAGAACAAGATTCCAAAAGGAGCTTGTCATTATTGACTTACAGACAGAGATGAACTCCCAGATTATTAAAGGAATTTCCGTTCTGACTGACTACCCTTGATTCTTGTGCAAAGCAATTTCATAAAGCAATATTTTATAGGATTTGGAAAGTCTCACCGCATGGATGAGACTTTTATTTTAAAGCATAATTGAAATTAAGCATGTTATAATGAAATAGAATGGACCGAAAATAATATCCGAGCGCAACTTGCAGCAAATAATATTTTTGATAAATAATTAATTCTTTGGAGGTACAAAAATGAAAAAAGCCAGAATGACCGTTGACAAAGATTATAAAATTGCCGAGATCGACAAGCGTATCTACGGCTCTTTTGTAGAACATTTGGGAAGGGCCGTATATGACGGATTGTATCAGCCTGGAAATTCCAAATCGGACGAAGACGGTTTTCGTAAAGATGTTATTGAACTGGTGAAAGAATTGAATGTGCCAATTATCCGTTATCCGGGAGGCAATTTTGTGTCCAATTATTTCTGGGAAGATGGAGTCGGGCCGGTAGAGGATAGGCCCAGACGCTTGGATTTGGCTTGGAAAAGTATAGAACCCAACCAGGTTGGGATTAATGAATTTGCAAAATGGTGCAAAAAAGTAAATGCTGAGATAATGATGGCAGTGAACCTTGGCACCAGAGGGATTTCGGATGCATGTAATTTGCTGGAATACTGTAATCATCCGGGTGGTTCAAAATATAGTGACATGAGAATAAAACATGGAGTAAAGGAACCTCACAACATAAAGGTTTGGTGTCTTGGCAATGAAATGGACGGTCCGTGGCAGGTCGGGCATAAAACAATGGATGAGTACGGCCGGATTGCTGAAGAGACTGCAAGGGCCATGAAAATGATTGACCCTTCAATTGAGTTGGTTGCCTGCGGAAGTTCCTCCAAAGACATGCCCACTTTTCCCCAATGGGAAGCAACAGTTCTGGATTATGCTTATGATTATGTGGATTATATATCATTGCATCAGTATTATGGGAATAAAGAAAATGACACAGCTGATTTTTTGGCAAAATCCGATGATTTGGATGATTTTATACGTTCTGTCATTGCCACTTGTGATTATATAAAAGCAAAGAAAAGAAGCAAGAAGGATATATACCTAAGTTTTGATGAATGGAATGTATGGTATCACTCAAATAATGAAGATGCAAACATTATGCAGAACGAACCATGGAGAATAGCGCCTCCTTTACTGGAGGATATATATACGTTTGAAGATGCGTTACTTGTCGGTTTGATGCTAATTACCCTTATGAAACACGCCGATAGAATAAAAATTGCCTGCCTGGCACAGTTGATTAATGTAATTGCGCCTATTGTGACTGAAAGAAATGGCGGGGCGGCTTGGAGGCAGACCATATTTTATCCGTTTATGCATGCTTCAAAATATGGCAGAGGAATAGTACTTCAACCGGTGATTAACAGTCCGCTTCATGATACTTCAAAACATGAAGATGTTACCGATATTGAAAGTGTTGCAATTTACAATGAAGAAAAAGAAGAAGTCACAATCTTTGCAGTTAACAGAAATATTCATGAGGATATTGTTCTTGTATCGGATGTCAGGGGTATGAAAGATTATCGTCTGCTGGAGCATATTGTCTTGGAGCATCAAGATCTAAAAATCCGTAATAGTGTAAATGGTGAGGAGGTATATCCGAAAAATTCGGATAAATCCTCATTTGATGATGGTATTTTAACGAGTATGCTTCGCAGAGCCTCTTGGAATGTAATTCGGATAGGTAAATAAATGTATAGTGTAATAATATGGACATTTTGACATAAATATTATATTGTTAATATACATACGTCATAATAAAACGCTTTATATAAATGTTGGAGGGAGATATTAGGATGCCTAAATCAAATGAAAGATTAGAGCTGTTTGTGTTAATCTGTTTTGTAATGTCTTCTTTTTTGACTAATCTGACAGTTTTTCCTGTAAAAGCCGCAGAGGAAAGTTTGATACCCAAAAACGAGTTTGAAGATTTCAAGTTTCCGATTGGTACTAAAAGTAGCGATGCAATATAGCATCCGACGGAACCGGTGATTTTTGCTGCAGATAGTGCCAATTCAATAGTTTATTCAATTAATATAGAGACTGGGGAAGTAAGATAGGCCTATATAGGTGACAAAATAGGGAGGATGGCCTATCTGGATAATGAGCTGTTTGTTACAGCGCTAACAGATTCGCAAAGTTTATACTGGCTGCCGGAAGGCCCAAATGGCATGATAGCAGTAATTGATACCAAAACTGTGGAGTTAAAAGAAAAAATAGATATCAAAATTAGGCCATTTAATATTTTTGCAGGAAAGAATGGTTACTTATATGTGACTTCAAGAGAGCCTCAAAAGGCTTATTTTAATAGCTATTCACGTTCCACTAAAGAATTCATGGATTCGGAATTAGTAAATAATGAATGCTTGTCTGAGTACAATCCAACCCTAGACAGGATTTATGCTATTCCTATTGATATAATGCCAATAGACTATAAAGTTTTAAATGTTGATAACGGTAAGTTTGTGTCTTCTTATAGTTCAACATACTATGACAGTTATCCTTTAGCAGAAAAATTTAAGATATCTCCTGACGGCAAATACTTGTTTAATAGTTCTGGAGTTGTATTTACATGCAATGAGAATGTAAATGAAGATATGAAGTTTGCTTTTACTCTGGATAAAAAATTTACAGATATTGCATTTAATATGGAAGAAAACAGGTTTTATACTGCAGTTGGCGGCAATCAAATTTACGTTTATAATTATGAAGACTTTTCAGGAATTGATACGTTGTCGTCAACTGGAGAGATATTGAAGCTGTTTTATGTAGACGGTAAATTGTGTGCTTTATCTAGAAGCGCCAATGGCAGACCAATGTTTGAAGTTATTCAAAAAGTGAAAATCAAATATGGTGATGTTAATAAAGATGGAAGAATAAATTCAACGGATATTATGTATTTGAAGGGATATCTGTTGCGAAACAGTGCTTTCAATTTAGACGAATACGGCTTAATGGCGGCGGATGTGGACGGCAATGGTTCAGTAAGCTCATTGGATTTGACATATCTGAAGAGGTATATATTACGCAGGATTTCAGACTTCCCTGCAAACAAGAAATAATTTGCTGGGCGCACGCTAAAATAGCCAAAGCACTTTAAAGCTTTGGCTATTTTTATGAAATTGGAAGTGATAAAAGAATAATTTAAACCAAGAAAACTCTTCAAAACAATGATTTTAAAAAGTGCTTGTTTGAGAAACGTAAGTCATAAAAGAAGCCAATTGTTAAATATTAAAAGTTTCCTCCATGGCAAGAATTGCAAAAATGATATCCACGGAGGAGATTCTTTTTTTGAATCTTATGATAACAGATTCTCAATTGATATAATATCTGCGCAAGATTTCTCTTTTAACGATAAATATATGCTTTCAAAGCTATGAATGGGCGTAATAATTATAAGATTAACTTCATCACTAATTGTATCCGATGATACAATGGGGATATCTTTGTAGGTGTCATTTGCAAACTTTGTATCTATTATCTGCCTTATTGGCACATTATTATTTTGGAGATAGCTTACGAGCAGTTCGCCAATATATCCCTTGCCAAATATGGCAATGCATTTATTTTTGTAAGGTGTTAAATCTATCTTGTTATTAATAAGGTTATCAAGCCATTTAACTGTAAACTCATAATACTTTCTATAGCTCTTTAAATGTTTATTCATTTCTTCATGCGAAAGCCAGGAAGCATTATAGTGATGAATGGCATAATTTTTTACATTAACATCTCTGACTGTAAAATATTCTTTGGGGAAAATAGTCATGTCCAGTATTTGCTGCGTTTGGTTTTCTCCTACAAAGCCAAAATGTTTTTTGGAAATCTCAGTAATAATTTCAACATTAGTTTTTTCGTCGATTTTTCCATTTCCATCAATAAAATTTTTATTTTCATAATAAGTTAACAGTTTTTTAATGAATTTATTTCCTTTTGCTGCTCCAATAATTCCTCCGCTAATATCAAAATTTGAAAAAAAACCCATAAAGCCTTCATAATCTAAAAACGGGTCTAATGAATTTGTTATTTCCAAATCTGTATCTAAATAGATACCTCCATAATGATATAAAATATGTAATCTGGCATAGTCGGATACAAAAGCCCACTTTTTCATCTGATAAGCCTGTAAAGTAAAATTATTGATATGCACATTAAAATTATCCTCATTCCATTCTTTAATTTCGTAATCTGGCAAGTGAACTTTCCAACTGTCCATACATCGTTCGATTACGTCATTTTTTTTGCCTCTTCCAAACCAAAAGTAATGAATGACTTTAGGTATCATTGCAGCTTTATCCTCCTTAATTGTTTAGAAGTATAAATTTACCGAGAAACATATAAATCCAACAATTTCAGTCTGGCATCGTCCAAAAAATCCTCTTCAAACATTGAGTACTTATAAGATTCACAGCTTTTGCACACGGGATATATTTGTTTGTTTAGTGACAGCAGGTTTCTTCTGAATTTGTTGAATTCTTCACCCACCCAAAGGCTGTATAAATCATTGTCATTAACGTTTCCTATTACTTTGGCTGTTTCCATTGCACAACATGGCACAATATTTCCTTCCGGATTAATCTGCATCATGTAAAATGGCTGTGGGCAAACTTGAGCTTCTAAAATACGGTTTCCGTTTTGAGTTAAAAGATTATCCGAATCCATGTTAAATTTGTCTTTGTACTCAATTTGCGGGACAGCCGGCAAAAGATGTTCAATTGCGATAATATCGCAAATATCTCCGAACATATTTAAAAATTTTTCCTCGTCTCCTTCTTCCAATGCACAATCGATTATTTTTATATATAACTGTGTGGTGTTTTCGCTTTTTTGCTTGGCATTATAAAAATAAGACAAATTATCTACAATTTTTGATATGCCGACTTTTTTACCGGAAATCTCTTCATATTTTCCAGATGTAACACCTTGTATTGATACTCTAAGCTTTGACAGTCCGGCAGCAATTAATTTATCAGACAAATCCGGCTCGAGAAGCAAACCGTTAGTTACAATATCAACTGCTTCTGCCACGTTCATTTTAACTGCGTATTCAACCATCTTGGCAATATCCTTGTGCAATAAAGGTTCTCCGGTACCGGCAAAACGAATCATTTTAACTTTATTGGGGAACTTGCTTAAGCCATCAATACATTTTTTATATAGGTTAAAGTCCATTGCGGTTTTATCCGTTATATAACGCCTTTGGCTAACAGGCACCGAATGAATACAATAGCCGCATTTAAAATTGCAGGCATATATCGGAAAAAATTGAACCATATATGGTGTATCTAAAGGAAGTGCATCCTTTAATTTATTCCGTTTTCCGCCCGGAGTTTGTCCGTCAATTCTTACAGCTCTCATATATTACTCTCCATTGTTTCCAGTCTTTTTAATATTTCTTCAACATCATCGTCCAATACATCTTCAGGATGGGAAACATCGTCCGGAGCACAGCATACTTTGCATTTATCGTTCTGTAATCTGTTGCCTTTTAATTGTAATTTCCAAAATTCTCTTAATTTTTCTCCGTTCCACATGTCGATTAATTCGGAGTTGTTTATATTGCCCAGCACTATAGGCTTATAAATTGTGTCACAAGGTTCCACATCCCCGTTGGGGAAAATTCCCAACATATAAAACGGCAGAGGACACACATTTCTTTTTTCATGTTTTCTTCCGTATCGGTCGTACTCTACCTTCATATTTTTGGTTATTTCCACACCATCGTATGCCGGCAGCATTTTTTCGATATACATTCTGTCCGAGCAATCTTCAAAAAGCCGGTAAAACTTTTCTTCTTCGCCTTCTTCCAGGCATACGTCCATAATCTTTACAAATAAATTTGTGTTGTTTTTATGTGCATAAAAATATCGTATATTGTCCATAAAATCATCGAAATTAATATTAGCACCGCATATGTCTTTATATTTTTTTGAATTTAGACCTTGCAGTGAGATTCTTAAGGTATCCAAACCGGCTTCTATCAATCGATCTGACATTGTTTTGTCAAGGAGTGAACCGTTACTGATAATTTCCACTCTTTCTGCAATTTCTGCATCTTTAGCCATCTTTACCATGACAGGAATGTCTTTATTAATCAATGGCTCTCCTTGTCCCATTAAACATAACATTTTCAGTTTGTCCGGAAATTTTTTCATTTGGTGAATAAATTTTCCGTATGTCTCCATTGACATGTTTTCAGGGACAAAATCATAAGTCTTTTTCATGGCGTCCAATGCCAAAGAATGAGCACAGTATACGCACTTGAAATTACAATAGGTTGTCGGAAAAACAAATATGCTAAAAGGTGTTTTTAAAGGAATGACTTTAGACAGTTTTATTCTTTCTGTTCCATAAATGGGTTTAATTTCCGATGCCATTTTATTCTCCTTTTAAGTCAAATTTTTACACTTTTATTCAAACAGTTTTAAAAGTCTGGGCGCATCCGGGTCCAAATTCTCCAGTGGATTGTTAATCGCATTAAAGCATGTACAATTGTTGCACTCAGGTATGCTGTCTTTCTGATAGCTGAGCATTGTTCTTAAATGTTCTCTTCTTTTTTCACCGTTCCAAATTTCTTTTATAGTATTATCCTTTATATTTCCCATGGATAAACTTTTTGGCAAACCCGGTACAGGGCAGGGGAAGGTATCGTAATCGCATCCAATTTGTAAGAAATAGAAAGATTGGGCACATACTTTTCTGTTTAAATCCAATTCCTCATTGTAAAAGTTTTTAGTGCCGTCCACTATTTTTTTGAGTTCACCCATTTGCTGCTGCATGACAATTAAATGTTCTATATAAATTTTGTCGCATATATTTCCAAAAATATTGAAAAACTTTTCTTCTTCTTCCTTGGATTTTAGTGTAGCATCTATTGCTTTTATATATATTTGTGTATTACCTTTAATACTGTATAGATAACTAAGGTTCTTAACGTACTCATCAAAGTCAATTTCTACTCCGCAAGTTTCTTTGTATCTCTCCTTGCTTACACCCTGGACGGATATGTTAATGTTTGTGATTCCTGCATCAATCAGTTTTCTTGATGTTTCCGGTGTTAATAATAATCCATTTGTAATTATTTCCACTCTATCGGCTATTTTTGCTTCCACAGCGAGCTTGACCATTTCAGGCAGCCTGGGATTCATTAGAGGTTCGCCCAGACCTGAAAATACTATTCTCTTTATTGGTTCTGTAAATTCTTTAAGCTGACTGACGATTGTTTTGTACATTTCAAAATCCATATGCTTTACCGAAAATCCCAGCTTGCGAAATTCTCCGTCCTCTTTATCTCTTGTGGCATGTATACAATAAAAACATTTGAAATTACAGTACCTGGTTTGTTCTATATACACCGTAAACGGTGCAGCAAGAGGTATAATATCGGCCAGCTTCTTTCTGTTTGTGTCATAATTCGGCTTAAATTCGGCTTTCATTAGTTTCCACAACCTTTCTTAATATTTTGTCTTCCGGAAAGTACCTTAAATAGTGCTTGGCAGAGCCCTTTGTTTCGGCAAACGAATTGCCTTCCAAACAATTGACATCACCCCAATAAGCACTAACAAACCATTCATATGGATTAGTTCCTATTGCAGAGTATATATCATGCAGCCTTTTATTCTGGCTCATCATATCAGAATAACAGGCATTTAATCTGTTGACAGTTTCGCGAATATGGAGCTTTTTAATGACAAATTCAGAAGCGTTATTGCCCATGTGGATTCTCTTGTCCGCATTATCTTTTAGCCACCTTAATGCAGTTCCGTATTCTTCGATACTGTTTACTATTATTCCTGTTTCCATATGCCTTACCATGTATTTTTCGGTACATTGATTCAGAACAACCGGAACAACTCCTGCCGCCATGGCTTCAAGCAACGCATTTTCAGCAGTTCCGTAGTGCATTGGATTTAGGGGATACCCAAATACATCAAATTCAGCAAACTTTTCTTTCACATCCAGGGCGTAACCTTCAAATATAACCTTGTTGCGTACAAGCTTGGAATTTTGAACATCTTTAATCAATTCTTTCCCGTATGCTGTATCACCTACTACTTTAAAACATATGTCAGGGATGTCGGCAGCAGCTTCCAGAAACCTTACAAAATCAGGGTGTGTTTTGGAATAGCTTAAAAAACCTATATAGCCGACATTATAACCGTGATGTGGCTTTTTCTTTACAGGAGCATCAAAATCTATTCCAGAGCTTACTATTATTTCTACTCTTTTCATGACTTCTTCTTTTTCTTCATTTGACCAATACTCATTTTCAAATGAAAAGGGAGTGGAAAACACAAATTTATCTGCACATTTAATAAGTTCATATTTTATATACGGATAGGTACAGCCTGAAACATGACTCCAAATCAGCAATCTGCATTCTATATCATTAAAATAATTATGCATAAACGCAGAGGTTAGAGGATGATGCCACCAATCCACTTCGACAATGTCAGCCTCTTGTAATATTTGTTTTAGACAGCATTGGTTTTGCAGGAAAACTTTTATGCTGTGTTCTTTCAGTAACTGTTCAAAATGAGAATTCTCGGTTTTTTCCAGCGTAACAATAACATGTTCAACTTCTTTTTCAATTTGCGAATATATAGCTATACTCGAAAGTATTCTTCCAATTCCTCCGCCTAAATGTGCAGTTATGTGCACAACCTTTATCATTATCTTACCTCTTTCTCCTAAAAGGCATATAATACTGTTTCTAACCCCATAAAGTTATAGCTTCTTAAATAAAATTTATATCCACTGTAGTAACTGTGGATTAGCAAAGGTATATTCCAAATGTCTGATAAGGAATGATATACACAAATTGCAAGTTGAGGACGGTACTTGACAATTGTATTTTTACAACCTTTTAATGCATTTAATTCTGCACCCTCAATATCCATTTTTATAAAAGTAGGTCTGATGTTTTTCAGAACATCATCAATTGCTACACACTGTATCATATCATTTCCGCCGGAATCTATTTTACATGCAGAGGGAGCATCCGAAGAAGTACTAAATCGTAATTTTGCAAATTCTGAATGAACTCCGCAAGGAAATATAACAGAGGATTCTATTATTTTGATATTATCAATATAATTCTTTATTTTTTTACATAATTCATTTTGCGGCTCAAATACAATAACATTCTTGATATTTACATTATGCTCAACTAAATTTTTAATTGTATCTCCGTCAAATCCTCCACAATCAATGAAGGTACTATAATCTTTATTGTATTCTATATCCTTTGCTAAATATTGTCCTGTAATATCTTCCGGGTCGTCAAATTGTGTAAAATCCATTGTCAAATGTGCTTTTATATAATCTATATATAATTTCTGGTCTTTAGGTCCTTCAAGCAATTGAAAAGCGTCAATAATCTTTTGCCTGTCTTTCCCTATCAGGTCTAACTTGTTATAGGAGCCATCAAACAAATGTTCATAAAACGCCACGCTATTTATTTTTGAAAAGTTTATTTCATGAAGTGCAAACACATTTTTAAACCCCAATAAATGTAATGAACTTTTGATTTCTTTTACAGTATTTAAAGAAAATAATGCGGATAAGATGACAATGCCATTTTCTTTATACTTATTTAGCTTTTCGCTTTGAGGTAAGTAAACTTCCACCTCATAAGCTGATTTATCCAAATTTTCATTTCTATCTATAAAACCAACAATATTAAGTTTGTTATTTTTTAAATTTTGATATAATCTTTTACCTATATTTCCTGCTCCATAAAGTAAGATGCTTTTACCTTCTAATTCTACAAATTTTCCTTTTTCATCATCCAAATTACCTTTTTCAAAATCATCCAATAATCGTACTAATTCAGACAACATTTATAATACACCTCATCTACATATTAGATATTATAAGAAATCGTTAGCTTTTGTTTCATGTTTAAAATATTAAACTAATTTTCAAAAAATTGTCAGTACATAGAACTAAAACAGAGATGATTCCAAGGATTACTAAATAGTTTATTGCCTTCTTCTATTGATATAGTTTTAGTAAATCAGATGCATACTCATCCAGTATATCTTCTTTAAACATACCGTACTTATATTGCTGACACTTTGCACATACTCGGTTATTTTCTTTTTTAGACTGCAATTGTAGCCTTCTGAAGCTATTCATAACATCTCCGTTCCAGATTTGCACCAGACTTTGTTTTAAGCAGTCCCCAACAACTATTGGTTTTTCTACGGTACAACACGGTATGCATTTTCCGTCAGGATATATCTGCAAACTATAAAATGGTTGCGGGCAAATATTGGTATTGGGTACTTGGTTACCGTTCATCGTAACATAAAATTCATTTTGGTTAAAAGTGTCTGTATAATTTATTTTGTCAACAAATGGACATAAATGTTCTATTGCAATGATATCACATATGTCACCAAACATATTGAAAAATTCTTCTTGCTGACCGTCATCCAATATTTCATCGATAACTTTAATATATAACTTTGTATTTCCTCTATTATCATAAAAGTATTTTATGTTATTATAAAATTCATCAAAATCAATATCTATACCGGCTTCTCTTTTATACTGTTCTTCATTAATGCCCTGAAGGGAAATACGCAATACTGTAAGCCCGGCATCAACCAATTCATGTGTGAGCTCTTTTGTTAACATTGACCCGTTTGTGACAATATCTATTCCTTCTGCAACGCCCTTTTGATTGGCATATGCCACCATCTTGCCGATGTCTTTATGCAACAAGGGTTCTCCTAATCCTGAAAGATGCAACATTTTAACCTTGTGCGGGAATTTTAATATATCGTCAATACATTTTTTATATGTTTCCCATGGCATGGTAATTGTATCTGAAATGAATTCTCTTTCGTCTTTTTCCAATGAATGAAGACAATATTTACACCTAAAATTGCAAGCATATATAGGGAAAATAGTTATTGAGTATGGAGTATCCAGCGGCAACTTACTTGCCAACATTTCTCTCTTTCCGTTTACTGCCTGTCCGTTTATTTTTTTTGCTTTCATAGCTGTTTCTTCCTTCCCTGTAGTATTATTATATTTATTAATATTTGCTGTCATTTTTACTTTTTTATATAAATTAAATATTCGTTTATATATAAATGTCCTAAGCTGTTGGGAGAAATTCCAACTGAACTTGCTGTATTGTTCACAAATGTATTAATACTATTGTCAACATTATAGGTGATGCCGGATAATTTAACATCTGATATGTTTTTTTGATTTAGAAATGCAATTACATCGTCTATAGACAAGTGTATCAACAATTCTTCAAAGAAATTTTGTTTATGTCCATATAGTGATAATAAAGTTCTTATTTCAAGTGTATTTTTTAACTTTATCACAGCTTGTCCGCTTGGTTGGAGCAAATCTATGATATTTTCCAACAACTTAAACGGTTCTTTATAAGAATTGAGTGCTTCGCCCAAAATGATATAGTCAAAACTATCTTTAACATAATATTCATTTAAGAACTCTATTCTGTCGCAATTAACATTTCCTTCACATGTATGAAGCAAATCATTATAATACTTTGCTTTTGTTGTAAATGCATATAATTTAATATTATCAGCGCCGTTAAATCTCAACTTATTTTTAATTTCTAAAATAGGAATTCCACACTTTGTGTCTATTCCCAATACGTTGTTTTCACCGTTGGAATTTTCATATGAAGCCATATTTATTAATGGGGTTTCAAAATTGAGTAAGTCTTCCCAGGAATCAATCCCATAGTATTTGTCTTTGAAATTTTTTCTGCCATTTCTTAAAGATTGTTTGGTTGTTTCAGGATCCTTATCTTCCATGTTAAAAACAGCATGGTCATGATGAATAAAGGTATCTCCGCATAAAACGAGTTTATATCCGGCTCGGGTTACCCTAAAAGCAAAATCGTCATCGGAAAATTCGTGAAAAAATCCCGGGTCATATTTACCGATTTGGTCCAATGCATCTTTTCTGTAACATGCAAGTACACCTACAATCCTTTTTCTTTCCATCCACTTTCTAGGATCAGACTTGTTGAATTGCGATGCTACAATTTCCATTTCTTCCAGACTGCTAAACTTAAGACCTGGGTCCTGATTGTTGCTCATGTTTGATGACATGGGTGAAACATAAGCTATTCTGTCATCCGATTCAATACACTTTAGCAAATTATCAAGCCAATTTTCTGTAACATAAGCATCGTTTGTCATGGCAACATAGTATTTGCACTTCGCCATATCTATTATTAGATTTGCAGCAAAAAAGGCACCTAAATTTTTTGTAATTCTAACTATTTTTTTCTTGGGGTAGTCAATAGATTTAAAAAATTCAAAAGTTCCGTCGGTTGAACCATTATCGCATAGGATTAATTCGAAATCTATGTGACTGGTATATTTGAATAAATACTCAATACATTTCTTCGTTTTTTCCAATCTGTTATATGCTATTATAGATATGGCTATCTGATTGTTAAAGACTTTATAACTATCCGCAAAATTTCTTCTGGTTTCATACAAGGTATTGCCCGGTTTTGGTGCTTCTATCATGCTTGTGTCAACAATTATTATATTATCTTCCATATAACTTAATTCCTCCTGTCTAAAAGTGTATCCTGACAGACAAATTTTAGCTGTTTTGTTCAATCCATTTTATTGTCTTTTTTATTCCCTCCATAAAATCAACTTCACATTTAAAATCAGTATCTTCATATAAAGCATTTGTATCGAATTCCGTGTAATCGAGACTTGCTCCGTAAAAAGGAATTTCTCCGAATCCCAATTCTATGTTTTTATCAATGCAGTTTTTTATATCAATCAGATAATCTTTCAATTTTCTTTGAGTTCTGTTTCCTATATAGTAATTTCCATAGGCTCTGCCTTTCTCCGCAATTGCAATAAATGCCTTTGCCACATCGGTAATGTATATAAAATCATATAACTGCTCTCCGGAAGTAAAGCTTGTTTTTTCATTTTTCAGGAGTTTTCTGATGGTGGAGTTGATTAATCTGGGAGATATTTCACCTTCACCATAGGCATTTGATATAGTACCGGTGACGAAATCAATTCCCAAATCTACTGCCAATGATTTGGCCATATAGTGCGCGGTAAGCTTTGCAGTTCTGTATATATAGTTTTTTACCGGGATGGAGCCATTGATGGGAATGTACTTTATGCTTTCATATTCCATTAAACTGCCTGCATATATAAACCTTTTGCAACCCAGCTCTTTAGCTGTTTTAACTGCTTCGCATGTATATACTACGTTTTGGAGCTGCTTGTGATAGTCTTCTCTGTCAGGTCCTGAAGTGCCTTCCCATGCGAGGTGAAAGAAATAACTGTAGTCGGTTTTCGGTAGGAAGTTTTTAAGATTGCTTATATCTCTCAGATCGCAAACAACAACAGATACATTGCTTAAATCATCAAATTCGGATACTTTATTTTTGTTGCGTATAATGGCGAGAACTTCATATCCTTTTGCAGAAAGTTCCTTCACCAATGATTTTCCAACAAACCCGGATGCACCTGTAATGATTGTTTTTGTCATAATTAAACCTCATTAAATGATATTTTAATGAAACAAACAGCAGCTGGATTTATTTACAATTGTTCAGATTGTGCTATGATTACTTACAATATCGGTTACACATATTTAAAACTTAATATTCTTTTTGAAAAAACATTTTGGTGCATATGGAAATCTCAGGCTCCTTGTAAAATGTTTATATCCTGGATAGAAAATTGAGATTAACTGTATTGATATTTGGATATAGTTATATTAAACTTAAAGAATAGTAAATCTAAAGTTCTGTTTAAAACCTGATTTTTTGATGTCTTATGTAAATGCTGTTCTATGATAACCGGACCGCTGAATTTCAAGCTCAAATAAAATTTTAAAAGGAGCTATGTAAATATGAATCCAGATATAAATGCAAAAGAAAAGGAACTTCTTCGGGAGATACACCAGGCAGTTGTTAAATATTACAATTTCAAGCACAAAAAAGAAGATAAGCCTTACAATCCTGGTGATCGGATACCTTATGGAGGCAGAGTTTTTGACGAGAATGACATTATAAATCTTGTAGATTCTGCATTGGAATTTTGGCTTACCACCGGGAAATACAGTGAACAATTTGAGAAAGATTTTGCTGAATTCTTGGGTGTAAAAACTTGCTCTCTTACAAATTCAGGTTCATCAGCCAATTTGCTGGCCTTTATGGCATTAACTTCACCCAAATTAGGGGACAGGAGAATAAAGAGAGGCGATGAAGTAATTACCGTAGCGGCCGGATTTCCTACGACAGTTGCTCCAATTATTCAATATGGAGCCGTACCTGTTTTTGTTGACGTGGAAATTCCCACCTACAATATTGATTGTTCGCGCCTTGAAGAGGCTCTGTCCGATAAAACAAAGGCTGTAATGGTGGCGCATACTCTCGGTAATCCTTTTGATTTGGAAACGGTTAAAAATTTCTGCGATAAGAATAATTTGTGGCTTATTGAAGACAATTGTGACGCATTAGGTTCCAAATACTTTTATAATAATGAATGGAGATATACAGGGACAATTGGAGACATTGGGACTTCAAGCTTTTATCCGCCCCATCACATGACTATGGGGGAGGGAGGAGCAGTATATACAAATAATACTATGTTGAAAAGATTGATAGAATCCTTTAGAGACTGGGGGAGAGATTGCTGGTGTGCTTCCGGTAAGGATGATACCTGCAAGAACAGATTCAGCCAACAGTTCGGCGAGCTTCCTTACGGTTATGACCACAAATATGTTTATTCGCATTTCGGCTATAATTTAAAAGTTACCGATATGCAGGCGGCAATAGGATGTTCCCAGCTGAAAAAATTGCCTCAGTTTATTGAAATACGGAAAAGAAACTGGAATTTGCTGAAAGACGGGCTTAAAGATCTTCAGGACGTATTTGTGCTTCCTGAACCTACTAAAAATTCAGCTCCCAGTTGGTTTGGATTTATACTGACTGTTAAAGAAAATGCCGGCTTTACAAGGGATGAAATAGTAAGTTATCTCGAATCGAAGAATATCCAAACCAGAATGCTTTTTGCAGGTAATATTTTAAAACATCCGTGCTTTGATGAAATGAGAGCATCGGGTGAGGGCTTTAGAGTTGCAGGCAATTTGAGCAATACCGACAAAATAATGAACAACACGTTTTGGGTTGGTGTATATCCGGGAATAACTGAAGATATGTGTGGTTACATGGTGGAGCAAATTAAAAGTTTTGTAAATAGTAAGTCACGCCGGAAGTTGTAATCGAATTAGTATGATTTACCATAACCATCAGCCGTATTTTCCTGAATAGTGCCTGATAAAATTTAGGTCAAGAGCTTTTTATCATAAAAAAACAGACTTTATTACAAGAATAGATTCCGGAGGAAATTAATAATGATGTTGGATATAAAAGAATCAAAAATTATCGGGTGTTATGAGCTTATCCCCAGAATTTTCAGTGACAACAGAGGAAGGTTTGTAAAGACGTTTCACGAGGAGGTTTTTGCTCAGGCAGGATTGGAAACTAATTTTGCTGAAGAATATTATTCTGTGTCACATAAAGGAGTGTTAAGGGGATTACATTTTCAGAAACCTCCCAGAGAGCATACAAAAGTAGTGTATTGTGTGCACGGCGAAGTTATGGATGTAGTTGTTGATTTGAGGGTTGGTTCCCCAACTTATGGGAAATATGACATATTTGACTTAAACTCAGATAAGGCAAATATGATTTACATTCCAAAAGGACTGGCTCATGGTTTTTATGTAAAAAGTAATCAGGCGATTCTTATCTACAAGGTCACTACAGTTTATTCACCCGAAAATGACACTGGTATCCGTTGGGATTCAGTAGGTATTCCGTGGCCAAATGATAATCCCATTATGTCAGAAAGAGATAGAATGCTGCCTGTATTTGAAGAAATGCAAAACATATTTACCTATTAAGATAATGAGACGGGATTTGTTTTTTATTTACATTGCACAAATTTGATTTTCATGGAGAGAATTGTTTTTTGCGGATTTTTTTGCAGAGATGGATAATGGGCTGTTGTTTTTAAAAGCTGATACTCCGCTGAAAAAATCCTCTATATGTGAACAAGCATATTTGTCAAAATTCTTTTCATAAATCAGTTTATACAATTCTACGGTCTTATGCATGGCATGATCTATATCATATTGAGGATTCCAATTTAATAACTTGTTGGACTTACTACTGTCCAGCATCAATATCTGACTTTCATATACTGAATCATCCGGTTTTGTATAATAGTCCAACCCGTCACCCCAGACATGACAGAATTTATCCACGATTTCTATTGTGGTTTTGCAATCATCTTCTTTAGGTCCGAAATTGTATGCTCCCGCCAGACTTCTGTCGCAGTATTGCTTCATTCCAATAAGCAGATACCCGTACAAGCAATCCATTACATACTGATACGGCCTTATTGAATAGGGATTTCTGATCTCTATTTTGTTCCTGCTGAATGCTGCTCTTACACAATCCGGAATAATTCTGTTTTTTGAAAAATCTCCCGCGCCAATGACATTTCCTGCTCTGGCAGTGGAAACAGCCGGAGAATCATCAGTATCAAAGAAAGATTTTTTATAGCTGTAGGTTACCAATTCCGAACATGACTTGGAATTTGAATAGGGTTCTTGTCCACACAAATAGTCTGTTTCAGTGTATCCTTTGTTAACATTTATATTTTTATATACTTTATCGGTTGTTACATTAACCACGGACCTGACTGAACTGCAGTGTCTTACTGCTTCGAGCAGATTGACTGTTCCCATGACATTGGTTTCATAGGTATATAAAGGATTTTTATACGATTCCCTCACAATAGGCTGCGCAGCCAAATGAAAAACAATCTCAGGTTTGAATGTATCGAATACTTTTTTTAATTTGTCATAGTTTCTAATGTCGCCAATATATGAGTTCATGTTTTTGTGCAGCTTCAGATTTAAATATAAATCCGAGCTTTCTTTTGATTCCAGTGCATATCCGCAAACCTCGGCACCAAATTGCAGCAATATCTCGGATAACCATGAACCTTTAAAACCGGTATGACCTGTTATAAGCACTCTTTTGTTTTTATAAAAATTTTTCATAATTACCATACCTCTCATGTGTTATCGTTTTCATACATTGTTATATCTGCGGAAATTATTTGATAAATATGTGGCTTACCATACTTTCCACGGTGCTGAATTTGAGCTCCATAAACGTTCCAACATTATTTTATCCCTCATGGTATCCATACATTGCCAGAAGCCAAAGTGCTTGTATGCTGCCAACTGTCCGCCGGATGCCAGTTTATGCATTGGTTCCTGTTCAAATACCAAATCATCTCTGTAATCCAAATACTCAAAAATCTCAGGTTCCGCTACCATGAATCCGCCGTTGACCCAACCGCCGTGTTCTTTTGCTTTTTCACTAAACTTCTCGATTGTATAGTCATCCTCTCCAAAAGATAGCACTCCGAATCGTCCGCCGGGTTGTATTGCAGTCATGGTCAATACTTTTCCGTGCTTTCTATGAAAGTTTACCAATTCATTGAGAGGCACATCGCTTAGCCCGTCTCCGTAGGTAAGCATGAAGCTTTCATTTCCAATATACTTCTGAATTCTTTTAATACGGGCTCCGGTTTGAGTACATAACCCGGTATCTACCAACGTAACCTTCCAGGGTTCGGCAATATTATTATGAATAATCATGTTGTTTTGCCGGGAAAAATCAAAGGTGACATCAGATAGATGCAAATAATAGTTTGCGAAATACTCCTTTATTAAAAATCCTTTGTAACCGCAACAAATGATAAAATCATTATAGCCATAATATGAATAGTATTTCATGATGTGCCATAGAATAGGAGCTTCTCCGATTTCTATCATTGGCTTTGGTTTCAAATGACTTTCTTCACTGATGCGAGTTCCCATTCCTCCTGCCAATATGACAACTTTCAAATTATTTCATCCTCTCCGGCTAATACAGCATTTCAATGCAATGATAAATCCATTAATCTCAGTATCGGTTAGTTATTTTTAAAACTTTATAGTAATTTTTTTGCATTTTCACCACTTAATTATTTCTATATGATTGGAAGAATAAAAACATTGTTTTTGCCACCGTCGGTGTATAATTAGTCATCAATTACTACCGTAATAGACAAGATTTATTTTTTTGATGTATAGACGAAGGAATAAGCACTTGTTAAGCAGGAAAAAACATTTATGTTGCCCTTACAAATATAATAGTTATTGTAGCTATTGCAATTTTGAATCAAACCATTCCTTAAATAATGTAGGTTCAACAACTAATTCATCCGTACGCAACACAGAACATTCCCGTTCATCCACAATGTCTTCATTTTTATTTTGTAAATATAGTACTAATCTGATTGACAAATCGTTGAAATAATATTCAAATTTGTTATTGCCTTTATTAGCGCCGTTCATTGAATCCTTAATAACATTAACGATATCTTCTTTTGATTTTACAGAATAGTCCTCAGGATTTCCCTGTTCTACATGTACATCGTATAATTTTTGTGCTATTTCATCAATTGTATAATAATTAAATATATCAACTTCTTTCAGGTTGACCAAATCAATATTTACATATTCTTCATCATGGAAATATTCATTGTATTCATCATTTTTAATTTCTTTTGAGTGATTGTAATAATTACCATTGGTGTAAATACATATTGAAGCAAATTTTTCATTTTTTATAGTTTCACCGACTGTTATGCTAAATTTGCCTTCAACGCCCATGTTCTTAATTTTTTCTATTTGTTTATTTATGTATTTTTTGATAGTGTCATTGATAAAATTTTGCTTAATATTATCAGAGTAGTTAAACTCTTCATAAGAAATTATTAATTTGCCCAGTGTTTTAGATACTGTGTTTGATTTTTGATTATTTTCATAAAAATTGTCTAAAATATCTATTTTTTCTTCAAAATGGTTAACGATTGTCTGAAGAGTATCTTGCATAGGCAAAACATTGTAGTAGTGGCTTTCTTCTTGTTTGGTTAAATATATTCGCTTATCTGTTTTATCATATTGATAGGTTGATATAACGTTCCATCGCCAGGCCGAACCGCCATATTGGCTTATTGAAATAGTACCGTTATCAATATTTGTTGACACAATTGGTTTGCCTAAAAGACCTCCATGTGATGTTATCAATCCTTCGACTTCTCCGTGTTTTACGTATCCATTTTCACTTCCAAAAAGAATAAGTGTTACTCTGCTATTGCCATAAGATTCAGTGCCGTCCTGAGGAGTATCTATTTCAAAAGTAATAATTACATCTTCATAACTGTCATGATTTATGTTCCCGCGAGTGAGAAAAAGTGGGTGACAATTGTCATAATCACTGAAATCAGCTATCAAATTAACAATATCATTATAAACTGCATCTATTAAATTTGCACCATCCTTTTTTATGTATACATCCACAATTTCTTCTTCACTGTCAGACGCAGTTAATATATAAATGTAATTGCCTATTTTTAACTCAATAAAGCTTATATTATTATCACTGTGGCTTATTTTGCATTCTTCAATTTTCAAGGATTTATCTATCTGATTAACATCATTTAATGACATGCCCTTCTTAAATCCAAAATTTCTTAATGCTTCTATTTCATATGGTACTGATATTTCAATATAACTGGGTGTGAGTCTTTCAGAATTATTGGCAAAGTAAAGAGTCACTTTATCAAAAAATACAGTGGGGAATTCAAGGGAGTATCTGAAAAAACTCGAATCGGTATAGTTACTATTTTCAATTTTCTGCTCTTTGAAATAGTTGTAATATAAGTTAAAGTACTCATCAATATCCTTTTTAGATATTAATTGTTCGGACTTTGAAGAATTGTCTGTTGTGAAATTATCTATTGTCAAATTGTCTGTTGCCGAACTGTTTGGTGTGCTTTCATTATCCGGACTTGTAGTGATATTTTTCATATTATTATTACAGGAAACCATTATAAAGGTAATAAAGATAAATATTATAATTGTGAAAATTTTATATTTCATCTGTTATCCTCATATCATTATTATTATGATAAATATTACAATTCTTTAGTAAAAAACGCAAGTGCCAACACAGTTAATTTGCAATTTCTATATCAATCTACTACACTTTTTCTTCAATTTTAATGAATCGTTCAGGTGCACAACTTGATGTCTGGTTATGGGCATAAGTATTAACCCTGCTATATTCTTTTTCCCCCAAAAGTCCAATAACCATTTGGAATCCTCGACATCTAAGACTCCGCCTTCGTCTAAAATACGATTCAGTCTGGTTTTTTGGACTTTTTTCTTAAAATCATCCGGTTTCAGTTTTAGAATAACCTCTCTGGTTCTTTTTCCTACTGCCTTTCTGTATTCCCGCAGCTCTTCCATATTGATTTTTTCACTTAAGGATATTATTTCATCATCGCTCATTGCATTGCCGGTATCGCTTACTTCGATATTTAACCTGGCAGGCCAATTTTGACGTTTAAATTCCTGAATTTCATCCGCAATTAAAATGTTTACTGTCAAATCTTCTATTCTTGTAATATGCCAAATATTCCAGGCAATAGTTACATCTTCTTTTGTCGGCATTGTGACAAAAGTTTTTTTGTCCAAGCCTTCCCAAAGCTCATCTTCCAGTGTTGGTATATTCCTGCCGTACACATCGTGTGAATGCACCATGGAATGCAGATCTTGTATTAACTCAATCGTTTCGTTAAACTTGTCTTCATTTAGTATTATATTTTTTAGTCGTTTTTGTTTTGGATTCCAGTCCCTGGCTACACTAAACATTTAAAATCCTACCTTTTTAAAATATGTAATTGCTTATAACAAGACAATAGATATATTCTACTTGTTATTAATATTTTTTAAAAAAGCTTTATTTATTTCATTGGTGAAAGTACTTGGTGTCCAATAAGTTTTATCCTCCGGTAATTCAAGGCTGTCAGCGCTATATATACCTACAATGTAGCAGGAATCATCTACATAAATTAATATGTATATTAAAATTATCAGTTTGTAGCATATGACTATTTTATCACAGTATATTCCATAAGTAAATTAAATTTGTTGTGACCGGCAAAATAAAGCTATTTTGAACTATTCTTGGGTCTCCTACATCTTCAAGCGGTTCATAGCCTGTTGAACCATATTTCCGTATTATAGAGCAATATTCCTCCTCGGCAATATCAAATTCTTTACCCAGGACGTCTTTAGCTCGAAAATGGCCGATAAACTTATTATTTTTTTTATAATCGCCGTATGTATAAAGTTTGTCTGATGTTACCAATTTTTCGTCTTTATCAATCGTATAGAAGAATTCTTTAGAGTATCCCATACGTCCCCATAAATGTTCAATAACACATTTACCGTCGCTGTCCATTAGCAAACTAAGATTATAACGTGCTTCAACTTGAATGACGGACACGGGAGTTCCGTTTTGTAAAGCATAAATCCCGGAAATTCTTTCATTTGCCCCAATTAATAATTCCGGGAGACCGTTGCTGTTTAATCGATTTGAATGTATTATATGCATAGGAAGTATTATCGGGCGATATAGTAGGTGAAGTTTGTGACAATACCGTTGAAGGTATATCAATTTTTTTGATTATCTGTTGCTTGATGGTAACAGGAACAAAACAATAAAGTTGTAAATGTTGCCCAAAATGTGATTTTTAAAATTTCTATATATTGTTTTAACTTTAATGAATTATATAAGCTGCTCAAAAATATTCATCCCCTTACTATCTCCAATATCCAATTTGGCAAAGTTACGATATGCTTGCCTGTAACCATAATTCATGGCCAGATTATAAAAGATATTTACTCGTGATTTACATATTCGCTTTATTATGCTTTTCCACGAATAAAACTTTCTTCGAAATTCGTTATAGCCGTTTAGCAATTCCTCGGGACTCATTTGCTTCGGTACATATGCAACCCTTGTTTTGCCGTTGTAATAATTCCAACCAACATCAAGTAGCCGGCCTTCATTTTTATATTGGTCATATATCCCGGTTCCGGGAAAAGGAGTTAGTATACTTGCAGTTACTCCGTCGATTCCGATGTCATTACATGCTTTTAAGGTTGTTTCGAATACATCCGGCGTGTCGGAGTCAAACCCAAAAACAATACCGGCTTGGATGCTGATTCCATGTCGGTGAAGTTTATCTGCAATCTTCCCATACTGCTCAATTTTATTAAAACTCTTATTCGCATCTTTAAGACCCTGCTCGGAAAACGATTCCAAGCCCAGGAACAAATACAGACACCCTGCGGATTTGGCCAGGCGGAGTAATTCTTCATCCTCACAGCTGTGCGCTGTTACTTGTGCAGCCCATTTTTTGTTTAGCTTTGCCAAATCTTTTAGCAGGGCTTTTGTGTAGCTTGGATCGGCAAAGAAATTATCATCCCAAAATACGAAATACTTATTTGGCATACTGGCTATATCCTTTATTACCTCGTCAACCGGACGAGTTCTAAACGTATTGTGATAGATTTTCTTAAGACTGCAATAGCTGCAATTATGCGGGCAACCGCGGGAAGCAAAAACAGCGCCGCTTATAAATCTATTGCCGACAATCAAATCCCTGCGGGGTATCGGAAGACCGGCAAGACTGGGAGCACGTGAACTTGTGTAAACTTTTTGGGCTTTTTTGCAAAGGAAGTCGTTTAAGAATTGAGGCCAGGTTTCTTCAGCTTCTCCTATGAAAATAGTATCGCAATGCAAAGCTGCTTCTTCGGGATTCAAGGTCACATGCGGTCCGCCTAAAGCCACCCACGATCCCAGCTCGCGGAATTTTTTTGAGATAGCATAAGCATAGGGAGCATTTGGAGTATTTACAGTAATTGCAACCAAGTCGAATTTTTCGAAAATAATTGGTTCTGTATGCTCATCCAACAGCCTTATGTCATATTCTTTCGGGACGAAGCCTGCAAGATATGGCATGGTCAGCTGCATAAAGTTGTTAAGCTGATAAGCTCTGAATCTTTTTATTTCCAGGTTTTCAGGAGTAATCATTAATAATGTCGGCATTATATTATCAACCTTCCTGTTTATAAAAGCAACCATTTAAGGGGCTTTTGCATGCGGTTGCGTTTTTGTAAAGTTATTATAGATTTATTCTTTATATGTACCACCGGTATTATCTTTGGATAATGTACCACACTTTTCAATTAATAGGCACTTTACTAATGTTTTGCATACCGGTCTGTGTCTCGTTCCTTTAGGAATAATGATGAAATCCCCGGCATCCAAATCAATTAAACCGTCGTCTAATTCAATTTGCATTTTTCCTTCTATTACATAAAACATTTCATCTGATTCTTCGTGAATATGAAAACGGCACCTCAGTAATTTTGGATTATAAAATTCGAATCCTTACATGACCGGCTTTGTTCACCCATATGGGAATGATATTTCAGTATCATACTGTTTTGCAGATAGTTTATCTTTTTACAAAAGAATCTTTATCGTATATATATTCTTCCGGTTTATTTGGTTCAAAGTACACTACAAAAAGCTTTTTATCTTTATCTGCCAAAATTACCGATTTTGCGCCGATGCTTTTATTAATATCAGATACGCATACTTTGTCTTCTTTCAGCATGTATATTTTTGTTTCGGGAATTGTGCCCGAAGTTGAAACAATTTCTTTCTTATTGTCATTGTCCAAATCTATTTCGAAAGTGTTTCCGTCTACCTGTATAATTGAATTTTCAGGGTTTTCATCAATGAGCCAGTAAAATGCCTGAGCATAATCAGCGCCTAATATCCCGTAAATCTTTACCGCTTTCTTTCCAAATACCTCAACTTTCTCAATGCCCATTAGATCGTCCGGTGTGTCTACCATTGACACTTCACCTATATAATAGGATTTGCCGTTGAAAGTAATTCCGCCTTTTAAAAATTCAGCATTTTCATTGTCCATAAAGATAAAAGCGCTACGTTCATTATCGAGTATCTTTTCTTCAATGATTTTACCGGTGTTATCCAGTTGGAGACCTTCTATTTTTGAGCTGTCTGTTTGAGAAAATTCCAATGGATATATTTTATCTTCTTTATTACATCCGCTGAGCAAAAGAATTGAAATTAAAAGTATAATTAATAGCTTAAGTTTCATAATTCTTCCCCTTTACCATAATTAACTCAATCCTATTAACAATTCAAAATAATATCGTTGACATCAAATGCACCAGGATTGGTGATATACTGAATTAAAAAGTATAAATATACTTTATGGAAATAAACTTTATATATTTTTTAACTTATCCAAGACATTTGCGAGCTGTCGATAATCCACTTGTTATTTTCTTTTTTTAGAACACATTTAACTCCAACGGCACCTAATCCCGAACGGAACTTGGAACATTCAATAATAATTTCATTGTCTGATATTTTATCAACTTTTTCAATTCGTAGAAGAAGCCCGTCCAAACTGTTTAAATCCTTTACCATTCCCTTTTCTTTTAAACTTTCAAATGATTCGTCCATTATTTCGACATCATATTTTTTGAAATATTCTAATACAGTTTTTTTATCTGCATTAGTAGCATTTTCTAACGTATGCGTATCTATAGCTATATATTTCATATCATCATTAAGGCCTTCATCAATTGGCATGAGTGAATCCAATGCCAATATGTAAACATCTGCTATTATTACTGCTGCTGTTATTAACAGAGTTATTGTCTATTGTTTTCGAACAAGCTGTGATTGCAAATAATGACAGTATCGTTATTAAAATCTATACTTTTCTCATCCTGCACGCCCCTGTTATTTTATGATTAATTCTATTCACTGCTTTTTTCTTTTGACTCCATCAGAAGTTGTCCGCCCACCGGCTTATTTTCAAACTCCCTTTTTCTCGATTCAGAACTCTGTGAAGAAAATTTTGACGAAAAGTAAGTTGAAATGCGACTGTGATAATCTCGGGTATTTTCCCAAAGAGGCTTGACATATACCAATAATTCCTCTTTTCCCTCCAGATATATAATATTCATATTATTTTCCTGCCTTGTATTAATATTATTGATTTTGCAGAACTATAATATTTCCGTAATACAACTTTATATATCAATATAAAAATACAGTCAGTTACTGTAAAGATTTAAAATCAATTTCCAACATAATGGTATAAATTTATTATATCAAGTTGTTACCATAATAGACAAGATTTATTTTTAATGTATAGAGCAAGGAGCAAGCACCTGCTAAGAGGGAAAAAATATTAGCTGAGTACAAAACACCATGGTTCATTTTTCCATTTACCTTCCCGGCCTATTGATGTTACATTAGTATATATACAACTCATCAGCTTAAAATTGTACAGCTCATACAAAATCTATCCCAGGGAGGAATTTCCGTGAGAACACCAGGTGAAATAAAAAGAGACATGAAGTACCCGTCCCCCGAAGTAAAAACAAGATGTATGAATGAAGTTGCGCGTTATTTGAGGGATGCATATAAATGTGGCATTTACTCCGAGGTGATTGAAAAACTGACTTTGAGTAGATACTATTTTGGAATTGACTCCAATGAACTTACGCAGCTGCTTTCGGAAAAGTATAAATGCAAAGAAATTTGCGATAAAATCAAACTACTCAAAAAAATATATATGGAAAAATATGAAATAGAAGAGGACGGCGATTTTAAAATACCGGCTGATTTGAAATATAAATTTATATGTGAGCATATAATAGGAAAGAATCTGGATTATGACAACCTTACCTGTGCAGATATTGATAACTTTGTTGAAGGTATTGAACCAATAAAAATTCCTGGGGTTTTATATCCGTTAATGTGGATGACCCACGTAAAAAACGAAAAAGTATTTTTACATATCTATACAAAGCATGTTTTACCTGCCTTTATTAAATTGAGTGAATCCGGCGACGTAAATAAATATGATGCCTTAAGCTTTGTTATGTGCGGTTATATAGAAGAGCTGATTATTTATACGGAAAATTTCGGACAGGTATTTATAACATCAATTCCGGGGAACACCACGTGGAATGAGGTGATTGTGGAATTTCAAAAGACCGGGGAATTTGAATGTATCCGGAAGGCAAATGAAAAGCTGAAAAAAGCGGATGGAATAGGGAAAAGTCTTTTAAGACTGTATAAACTGAACAAGAATATGCTAAAGAGCAAGTATAAAACCTATATCACCAACTATTTTCCCATGTTTGCCGCACTCGTCATTTTTGCCCTTTTGGCGGAAGAAAGAAACGAAGAGGCCGTAGAATTCATGATTGACAATTATTCCGACATAAGCGAGGACAATTACCAGTGCGCCTATGTGCTGATACTTCTGTTTCAGACGATTCTTCTTTGCGATAATTATGAGTATATGAATATTCTATATGCGGACTTGCAGAAAGAAAAACTTTTATATCAGAGAAATTTCAAGGATATTTATGATGCGGTCATTAGGTCATGTGAATTTATTGAAGAAGTGTATCTGAAAATAAATAAGCCGCTCAAGAATGACTGTTTTGATTATCTCAGGTCTTTTGTAAAGGAAACGGTATTCGAAAAATGGGGTATGATCCAGGATGTCCGTAACATCAAAAATCATTATGCGCAATCACAGGACAAGGTTAAAGCCGACATGTTCCGAAGACTGTACAATGTAATGAGGGCGCTTTCCGAGCCGGAGGGAATTTACATTGCTTTGATTGCCCAAACCTACGGAAAAAATTATATGGCTGATGAATTTATAAAAAATGTGCATCATGATGACAAAATTTCCATGGTTATGTCATGGGATGATGTGGACAGGGCGAAAAATCTTTTTTTGAGTCTGGGGGATATTGACAGGGGAGCAACTTCTGTTAGAAACCGCTTATTTTTCGAAAGAGTTGATATCGTTATCAGGGACATTTTGCTCGAAAAGCTGGATGCGGATATCGAAAGCATGCTTGCATCTATCAGGGAGCTCAGAGAAAAGGCCAATTATCAGGAGCGGGAGGATGAATTCTTTACGGCAATCGAACCCCGCATCCTGTCGCTGACAAAACGCATTTCAGCAAAGTACGTCGATCGCGAACAAATAGTGAATTTTTTTGTTAAACTTGATGACAAAGGATGCTGGGACAGGCTGGATGAAGAGTGTAAAAACATGATGATTACATCCGAGATAGTTTACAGAACTTTGATTTCAAGAGAGGATGCGGACAGTCTTGACTATTCTCCGTCTATGATTCCCCTTACCAAGGTGATTGAGTATCTTCTTAATGACATATACGGTAAAATAAAAGGCAATATTGTGTTTGAAGGGCCCGGAATGAATATAGATTCCAATTCGGTAAGGTTTTTCAAAGACAAGAACGAACCTGAGCCCAAAGAATGCCTTGAGATGGGACCGGCTATAAGAGTTCTTAGTGACGGTTTCCTAAAGTTCTCCAATAGTGGTCTTATTTATTCAAGTTATTTTCTGCCGTCGGACAAATCCAGGTTTGACGAATGGAGGGGAAACTTCTATGTTGATTGGAACCGGTTGAGGGATTTTAAAGGGACAAGGCTAAAATGCAACAGTTTTGATAAAGACTCCCCTGTCAGACAATTTGTACTGGGAAGTGACATAGAATATAACCGCAAGGTTTTTATCGGGGCATTGGAATACATCAAGAACAGCTATAGAAACAGGGTTGCCCATAAGGATGGAATTGAAAGGGACAGAATGGAAAAATGCAGAGAAGACATGCTTATTGCCCAGAAGCTTATATGGATGTTGATTTATATAATGAAGTGATGTTTGAAGTGCATCATTGCCCGTATAGTATGCGTAGCGTATTATTAAAGCCATGAAGTTCTGTCCAGTGCATAATTTTTGAAGTTATACTATCATAATGCAGTATATAAATGAGAAGATGAGATGTTATAAAGCAGAGGAAAAATTAAAATAAATACAGGACATACCAAATATTAACATATTCAGAAATTTTATCGGGGAAATATCATGCTATGGTACTAAACTTTCCAAAGAAGCAAATTGTAAGTTAACTGAAGGACAATTTGAGGAGATGTATAAGGTTCTTTTAGAATTTCCAAGAGAGAACGGTTTCGATAAAAGTAATTGGACTATGACTGCTTTGAAGCAATGGATCAACGAAAAGTTTGGAATCAATTATACTGAAGGGGGAGCACGTACAAGCTTGTACGAAGGCGGGAATTTACAATGCAAAGGCAAAAAAATAGTGTAAAAATGCAGACCCCGTTAAACAGGAGGCTTTTAAAAAGGGACTTAAGGAAACGGTGGATACTGCAGATGATAATACTGTAATTCTTTATGAAGATGAAGCAATTATCACTCTGATGAACCGACCACCACAGGCAAATGGGCTGCTGAGGGGAAGCAACCGGTTGTGCGAGACCTTTTAAATCACTTACTATTCAATGTATAACGCTTTCTCAATATTATTCAATTGGAAAAATATAGCTTCTTTATTGTAAAAAAATTATAAAAAGCTAAAGTACAAATCGCTGCCTTAGTTTTTACAGAAATCCTTGGCCAGAAGAGAACTTCCATCCTCACTGCTAATTTCTATAGCTATTTGTGTTTTGGCATCTTGAATTATATTATTTAGTTCAACCATTTTTTCATTATCAAGATTAAAATTTTCTAGTGAATAATGCCGAAAAACGAGCATGTTTGCTAAACTGTGTAATTCTGTAATTTAGTTAAGTTCTTTGCATATAGACTTAATGCAATTTTGCAACCATACTTTATCCTCATTTTTTACTACATATTCAGGTTTAAAGTACCATCTAAAGAAATCTTCCGGTAAAGCAGGAAAGTAGCTGTAATCCCATGCACCGTCATCAGAGTAAACAAATCCACCCGTTATTTCTGCGAGAGAAGCAGCTATTAAACCATAAGCCAAGTTAATTATACCTGGTTGTCCTATACTTTTCCGAAAAGACCAATAATACCCTATATTTATACTTTTATTTATTATATCACGCAGTTCCCGTGCCTTTATATTGGTCTCGATTTCATTTTTCCATATTTCTCTATCCAGTTCAGTTATTTTGTAGTAATAAGAATCTGTTCCTCCATTTACTCCCCGAATAAAAAACCATGCATATGATTCATTATTCCAAATTAATTTGTCGTGAATGTTGAATTTTTTCTGTAGCTCACCTGTATTATTATGAACTTCAACATCTATGGTAATGTTTTTTGATATACCTAGATTTCTTAAAAAATCATTAACCTTTTTATTTGATATATCCAATAATTCTGCAAAAGAAGGGATATATTCTTTTCCTGGATATACGTCAAAAGTTGTACTCATTTCCTACTCACTCCTATATCAATCCGGGCATTTGGTTGATTTTCCCGGCATATAACGTTATAGTTGTCATTTTATCACCTCAAAATTATCATACCGATGCTTGCAATCCGTGGTTGTCTTCTAATAAATTGCAATTAGACTAACTTGGAACATAATGCAAAACCCTCAGTAAAAAATAATGCCAAGAAACTTTTTTGCCTTTTGCTGGCATTATTATATTATTTCTGTACTAAAAAAGCAAGCAAAGTGTACCTATTTTACAAACCAAACCGCTGTCAGCCTCGTCTTCTTCCTTTGCCTTATTTTTTATATTATGAATCCCTGCAGCAACTATTGCTGTGGTCAATTTTGGAGACACCACCACAATAACCAGCAGCCAGGGTATTTTCCTTTTAAATGAATCGAGGACTTGCTGCTATGGCTCATTTTTCTTATGTAAAACGGTCCCAAATTTGAAAGCCGGAGAATATAATATACAAAGCCCATTGGTTGGAGGTGGTAAAGTGAATTATGTTGTGTCGGTACGCAACCTGGGCATGAAATACCATTCTCTCAACGGAGAAATCGATGCCCTTCAGAATATCAACTTTTCGGTCTCGGAGGGTGAGTTCATAAGCATAGTGGGACCAAGCGGCTGCGGTAAATCGACACTGTTGTCGCTTATTGCAGGACTCATGGCCCCAACCACGGGAGAGATATTGGTGGACGGCAAACCTGTTTCGGAGACTTCCGACAAGGTGGGATATATGCTGCAAAAAGACCATCTTTTTGAATGGAGGACCATTTACCAGAACGTGATTTTGGGGCCGGAAATAAGGAGAACACTGAACCAGGAAACAAAGGAATATGCTTTGAAACTTTTGGCTACATATGGACTGTATGAATTTAAAGATAAATACCCTTCTCAGCTTTCGGGGGGAATGAGGCAAAGAGCGGCTCTTATAAGAACCCTCGTGGCAAAGCCCCAGATACTGCTCCTTGATGAAGCGTTTTCAGCGTTGGATTACCAGACAAGACTGGCAGTGACGGAAGACATATACTCAATCATTAAGAAAGAGAACAAGACTGCCATTCTTGTTACCCATGACATAGCAGAAGGAATAAGCATGGCCGACAGGGTTATTGTGCTGACAAAACGGCCGGCGACGATCAAGGCAATACACGATATCAAGCTAAGCTGCGAGAATCGGACACCGCTTGCTTCCAGAGAAGCACCGGAATTCAGGGAGTATTTCAACAAGATATGGAAGGAGCTTGATATTTATGTCTGACAAAAACAAGCCGGACATATCCCCGGAACACCGTGAGTTTTTGAGGAGAGTAAAGAGAAAAAAGCAAATCATTCTGATTACCCAAATAGCTGTATTGATATTATTTTTTGCTTTCTGGGAATTGGCTGCCGAAGTCGGACTGATAGATCCGTTTATTTCAAGCCAACCTTCCAGAATTGTAAACACTATTGTGAGCCTGTACAGAAACGGCGAGCTGTTTCACCATGTTATCGTGACATGTGTGGAAACGGTGCTTGGATTTGTTTTAGGAACTCTCATTGGAATATTGATAGCAATAATTCTCTGGTGGTCTGAGTTTCTGGAAAAGGTTTTGGAGCCTTACCTTGTTGTACTAAACAGCCTTCCTAAGATTGCCCTGGGTCCGATTTTCATAGTCTGGATAGGTGCCGGACCTGCGGCAATAGTGGTTATTGCAATGACAATATCCGTTGTTGTGACCATACTTGAGGTTTTAAATGGATTTCTTGGCGTGGACGGTGACAAAATCAAGCTTGTTAAAACCTTTGGGGCAAACAAGGTTCAGATACTTACAAAAGTTGTTCTCCCGTCTTCGCTGCCGGTTATGGTAAATGCCCTGAAAGTAAGTGTCGGGCTTTCATGGGTTGGAGTTATTGTGGGAGAATTTTTGGTTTCAAAAGCAGGGCTGGGTTACCTGATTGTCTACGGAGGACAGGTGTTCCAGCTGGACCTTGTGATGGCAAGTGTTGTTATACTTGCCGCAGCGGCATTTCTGATGTATCGGGCGGTGGCGTGGTTTGAAAAACTGGTTGTAAAGAGGAAATAAACAAAATATGTAAACATAAAAGTGTAATATGAATGGAGGTGTTAATATGAAAAAAACCATGAAAAAAGCTGCTTTGATTTTGATTGCGGCGGCGATGTTAATGATGTCCTTTGCGGGCTGCGCCGAAAGGGATTATACTACTGTGAGGCTGAATGAAGTTACCCGTTCGGTGTTTTATGCTCCCCAGTATGTTGCGTTAAACTTGGGTTTCTTTGAGGAAGAAGGACTTAAAATTGACATTGCAAGCGGTCAGGGTGCTGACAAGGTAATGACAGCGGTTTTGTCCGGGCAGGCGGATATAGGTTTTTCCGGACCAGAAGCTGCCATATATGTGTACAATGAAGGCAGGGAAGACTATGCCGTTGTGTTTGCACAGCTTACAAAACGTGACGGTTCGTTTTTGGTGGGAAGAAAACCGGAACCGGATTTTAAATGGGAAAACCTCAAAGGAAAGACGATAATAGGCGGAAGAAAAGGCGGAGTTCCCGAAATGACTCTTGAGTATGTGCTGAAGAAAAACAACCTGATACCGGGAGTTGATGTATATATTGATACAAGTGTTCAGTTTGCTTTAATGGCAGGGGCGTTTACGGGAGGACAGGGTGACTATGTTACGCTGTTTGAACCGGTGGCTTCCACAGTGGAAAAGGAAGGCAAGGGATATATAATTACATCCATAGGTAAAGAAAGCGGTGAGATTCCTTATACAGCATATTATGCAAGCAAGAGCTACATAGAAAAAAACAAAGACATAATCCAGAAATTTACCAACGCCATTTACAAAGGCCAGAAGTGGGTTGAAACTCACACACCGGAGGAAATAGCGGATGTTATAAAACCTTCTTTCCCCGATTCGGATAAGGAGACACTGATAACGGTGGCAAAGAGATACAAGGAAACGGATGTATGGAACAAAGACCCTATATTGAAAAAAGAATCCCTTGACCTTCTTCAGGAAGTAATGAGCATGGCAGGGGAACTTAAAAAAGAAGCGCCTTATGAAAAAATAGTAACAAAAGAGTTTGCCGAAAAAGCTATGGAGAACTTTGAGAACTAAATATTTTTACGGGCAAAAAGGCGGAATTGTGTGGGAAACCATGCAATTCTGCTTTTTTCACTTAATTATGAAGTTTTTTGTTATTTTTCTATTTTCGAATGTTGACTTCCATGATAAACTATATGTATAAAATTGTATAAGTTGAAGAAATGGCTGCGGAAGTGGTATCAAAAGCGGTAGGAGAGATGGATATGGGGCTTATGAATTTATTTAGAAGGAAAGACGAAATTGATGAACTGTTTGAAAAGCTAAACAGCTTGTCGGAAGAAATCAGAGAAGATGCACTAACGAAACTCGAAAATATGCAGCTTAGTGTAGAGCAGGGTTTGAAGGTTTTGGAGATGGCTAAAAAGAAATTTCCGCCTGCAACCTATGAATGGCAGGATGTGTCCTCAAGATTGATAGATATTTGTGCGGATAAACCTTATGATGAATACATAGACAAAGTGGAAGGCATATATGATGAACTTAATCCGAACGCAAAGATATCCGCGCTTCAGTTCCTGGCCACATATAAAAATGAGCAGGCATTGATTGCCTATTTGAAATTATTGAGAAAAGACTATCTTAATTTAAAAAGTCTTCCTTGCGGAAACTTGCTTGAAAATCCAAGGTTTCCTCAGATACTGTTTCCGGGAATATTAAAATTTGCTGAAAACAGCAATATTGAATGTCAGATATATCTTATCCTGTTATACTATTTTAATAATGACCTGGTTGACGAGGAGTCATTGGGCGAATATAAAAGCCAAATAGTCCGGAACATTTTGAAAATGGTCGACAAGGTTGCAAACTACACTTTTAAAAACGGCTCGATTTGGGATGATGCAAAATATCTTGAACTTAGGAAAAATGCGGGAATATACTTCGATCTTGCAGGTTATATCAAAGCTCCTGAGATAACCGCGGCCTTAAAGAGGTTGATGAACATAAAAGATATAAAGTTGAAAATGTTTGCGGCAATTTCATTGCTCAGACATGAGTGTGAACCGGCAAAAGAGGATATAATGGATATTGCGGCAAACAGTGAGACAAGAAACTGGTTTTATAACGCTGTTGTCAAAATGGGAAGAAGTGAAATATATCCGGAAGAATACAGGAATCAGAAATCCTTCGCAGAGTCAAACATGGTGGAATGGCTTGTCTATCCTACCGAATTGGGCAGGATGCCGGATGAAATAGAACTGATGAATGTGTTTGATATTGATGAAAAGGAGTATTATCTTTTCCGGTTCAGATGCCAAAGCAGCGAACACTGGAAGGAAAAAGGATGGATGGCGGGAGTGGCCGGGCCTTTCGACAAAAGAAATTCCCCGACCACATTAGCCGAGGGACATACTTTCAGCCACTTTGAAAACTGGGAAAGCAAACAGCCGAGAGAGCATTTTGAATCTATTGTGGGAAGCGGAAAAGAGTTTTGGATGGGGCTGGTGCAGGAATAAAGATTCCTGCGCCGGAAGACGCCTGTTTCTATTATTCCTTGAAATTTTTATACGGATTTTTGACAAGGTTTGAATTCAAGTATCTTGGGTCGCCGGTAACTTCCCTGCCGATCCAGTCGGGCTTTTTGAAAACTGCGTTTTCATCGGGAAGCTCAATTTCAGCAATTACCAATCCCTCATTTTCCCCGAGAAATTCGTCAACTTCCCAGGTGAATCCTTCAAATTGAAATTTATATCTAAGCTTTTCTATAACGGGCTTTTCGCACAGGTATTCCAGTATTTCATTTGCTTCGCCCACAGGAATTTCATACTCGTATTCCAACCTCGAAATTCCCGTTGACGTTCCTTTAACCGTAAGATAGCCTTTGTCATTAAATACACGCACTCTGACTGATTTGTCCTTGTCGAAGAAAATGTAACCCTGCCGGTACAGCACTCCTTTTGCCAAGCTTTTGTAAGCATCACCGCTTACAATAAATTTTTTTTCGATTTCCTTTCCCATAAAACGCCTCCGATTTGATTAAAGAATAATTAAAAAGAGTGACCACAATGAAAACTGAAAAACAATTACTAAACACTAATATTGAAAAACTATAAAACAATAAAAAATTAAAGAATTAGCTAAAAAACAAACCAAAAAAGCAAAATGCAAAAAGCAAACTGAAAAAAGGTAAATTGCAAAGTAAACTATAAAATGACTTACAAATTAAACTGTAAAGATTTAGCCGGCTGAGGTATGAAAAATCTGTTATTGATGATTATTTTAATTGCTTATGTTACGACAAGAAATTTTCCAAAGACCTTGCGAAAAGTATTGCTGTGTTCGTTGGCAAGACTTATTTCAAGTTCGGCATCCCCTTCTCTTATTGTCCGGATCTTGACCGTGTCACCAAGGATTTGACATTCCAAAGCCTTTATCACAGACATTTCGCTTCTGTCAAGACATTCTGCCAGTTTCAAAAACACCGAAAGCTTTTTCCACAGCTCTATATCTCCCGGCAGAAGAATTTTTTCATAGCGCGTTTGCCAGTCCTCCTTGAAATCCTCATCGGAATGGGATGCAGCTATGGCGGCTGCCAGCAAAGTTTCCCTGTGGGTAAATCCGGCAAGTCTGGAGTTTAAGATTATGTAAAATGAATGTCGGTGGTGTTCGTAGTAGCTTATGGAAATACCGATGTCATGCAGAAGCGATGCCACTTCCAGAAGCTTTCTTGCGTCCTCTCCGTAGTTATGCAGGTATTTTAGCTGATCGAATAAGGAGAGAGCAAGAAAACAGACATGTTTTGCGTGATTCTTTCTTACGCCGTAAAGCTCCATGAAGCTTTTGAGGCTAAAGCTCAAGGCGTCTGTAAATTTTGCCCTGGGATTGGTTTTGGAAATATAGTCAAAAAGAATACCTTCCCTAAGGCCAAACCCGCTTGTTAAAATGCGGGACGGAGAACAAACCGATATAATGGCTTTAAGGATTGCAAGCCCGCCTACAATTATGTCGGCCCGTTTGGAGGAAAGACCTTTTACTTTTTTGCGGGACTTTAGATCCATATTTGCAAGGTCATTATATATGCTGTTAAAATCTTCAATAGGTATCTCATAATTGTGAGTATAATTTATGGGATATTCAATACGGTTTCTGTGGATTTTTCCGAGGTTTCGGATTGTTCCTCCCAAACCTATCAGTGTCTTGTTTTTTTCCTGCCGGAGCCAGTCCTGGTCTTTTAGCATCTCGCAGATACTGTCTTCCAGACGGGAGAGATTTTCCTGATTTATAACATCTTTGCCGATAAAGTTTTCCGTTGCAACAACTGCACCTACAGGAATTGATATGGAATTAATCATACTGTTGTCTTTAAAAAAAATTATTTCCGTACTTCCGCCGCCAATATCAACAATAATTCCCTCATGGATGTTAAGGGAGTAAGTTGCCGCCTTGAAAGCGTAAAAAGCCTCTTCCTCACCGGAAAGCAGTCTGAAATTAATGTCTGTGGCACCGGTTAAAAGCTTTAAAAACTGATCCCTGTTTTCCGCCTTTCTTACCGCTGCAGTGGCAACACCTATGATGCGATTGCAGGGTATGCCGTATGAATTGCACAATTTCCTGTATAGTTTGACGGTTTTTACGGTTTTGTGCATGGCAATATCATTTAGTAGCCTTCCGTCAATCATGTTTTCGCTCAGTCTTATGGTCTCTTTTATGTCATCGACGAGTCTGAAAGTACCACTGGGCAATATTTCGAATATAACGAGCCTTACGGAGTTTGAGCCAAGGTCAATTATTCCTATTTTTTTTGACATGGTTAATCCCACATTTCTTTTAATTTGAATTAAACTGCTTCTTATTCTAAGATAAAGCTGCCAAGTTTTTTCATCCTAATTATACCACATAAAATCTTGTAAGAATAACTTTTATCATCCTGTAAAAATTATATATTTTATAGAGCGCAAAATTAATAGAAAAAAGTCGACAAACCACAGCGGAAAAAGCATATGCAAAGCCTTCAAAAATAATGTTTCTTATATTATAATAATAGATATGCAAAAGTTAATATCAAAGTTAATATCTTCTAAATATAAATAACATGACATTTAAAGCATAAGCTGTACAAGTTGTGGCAATAAACCGCTGACAAAAAAGGAGAATGAAATAAATGAATTTTAAATTTAAGATAGGTACAAAAGTTTTCTTCGGAAAAGAATGTGTGAAAGAAAACAAAGCCGTATTTAAAGATTTTCGCAAAAGAGCTTTGCTGGTTACGGGAAAGAACTCCGCAAAGGCAAGCGGAGCTTTTTCGGACGTCGTTGAGGTACTTGAAGAGTATGGCATTGATTATGAGATTTATGACAGAGTGGCAAACAATCCTTCTCTTGAAAATGTCAAAGAGGGAGGGGAAGCGGCAAGAAAATTTGATGCCGATTTTATCATCGGAATCGGAGGAGGCTCGCCTTTGGACGCTTCGAAGGCGGTAGCGGTGCTTGCGACAAATGATATTGAGCCTGTGGACTTGTACAAAAATGTGTTTGAAAACAAGCCCCTTCCCATAATAGCAATTCCCACCACAGCGGGGACCGGAAGCGAGGTTACCCCTTATTCGATTCTTACCCGTGACGATATGAAAACCAAAAAGAGCTTCGGTAACGAGGACACTTTTCCGGCTGTGGCATTCATTGATGCCAGGTATACCGAAAGTATGTCCTATGAAACAACGGTGGATACGGCACTGGATGCGTTTACCCATGCGCTGGAGGGATATTTGGGAAGAAGGAGCACACCGGTCAGTGATATTTTGGCTGTTGAAGCCATAAGGATATTTGGTGAATGTCTGGAAAACCTTTTAAACAACAAATTTGACTATGACGTGAGGGAAAAACTTTTATACATGTCCATGCTGGGCGGTATGGTAATATCCCATACTGGGACGACAATAATACATGGCATGGGATATTCTCTCACATATTTTAAAGACATTCCCCACGGAAGGGCAAACGGAATGCTTGTAAGAGAGTATCTTAAGTATAATTATGAAGCGGCAAAAGAAAAAACGGATAATGTGCTGAGGCTTCTCAAAGTACCGTCCATTGACGCCTTTGGAGAAATAATTGACAGACTGATTCCCCAAAAGCCTGTTTTGACAAAGGAGGAAATTGAGCTTTATGCAAGCCTGGCAATGAAGCAGAACAGCACTTTGTCCAATGCACGCACGGTGGTTAAAGAGGACATGGAAGAAATATTTAAAAATACTTTCGGGAAAGGTTGATATAAGGCTTTATGATAATAGGAGTGGTATCGGACACCCATGTGGGGGGAAGGATAAAAAGTCTTCCGAAAGAACTTTTAGACGGGCTTCGTGGAGTGGACCTTATAATTCATGCCGGGGATATTTTAAAGGACTTTGTGATATATGAACTGGAAGAGATAGCACCGGTTGAGGCTGTGGCGGGAAATAACGATGATTATTACATGCAGCACAAACTCGGTGTCAAAAAGATAATAAATGCAGGTAAATTTAAAATAGGCATAACTCATGGATACGGGGGAGTCAATGCGTTAAAAAAGGCAATGGCGACGTTTGCGAGAGACAGTGTGGATTGTGTGGTATTTGGACACAGCCACGCACCTTATAATGAAAGGATAGACGGAGTATTATATGTAAATCCCGGCTCGCCCACAGATAAAAGGTTTCAAAAACAGTATTCATACGCACTCTTAAAGGTGGATGATTCGGGGATTTCGGCGGAGATTAAATATTTTTAGTTCCCGGGCATTTCCAAATAAGAAGGATGAGGGATTTGTATGATAAACGCAAGAATTGTCTACATAAATGATATGCATGAAGCAAAAGAAGAAATCCGCAAAATCGGTGTGGATGCGTCAGCCATAACATGGCTTTCACCCAAAGCATTGTCCATTGCAATAAAGCTTGAGAATGTAAGCTCTTATGAGGCAAACATACTCAAGCAGGAAATGCTGGCCAAGGGCGGAGATGCCGCCGTAAACAGAGGTGTGGCAAATTTCAGCACGGAAAGCTCCGATGTTCTCCTGATGGGCACATACAGCCAGTTTAACAAACTTGTGTACAAGCTTCGCATGCACGGCGGAAGTTTCAAGGAAATTACCGATGAAATCCAAAGGCTTCTGGAAGGTTTGGAGAAGGGAAAGCCGGAGTATTTTGAATGCGGCAAGTATAGACTGCCCATAGGAGAAAAAACTTATGTGATGGGAATACTCAATGTTACACCGGATTCTTTCTCCGACGGTGGAAAATATCTTGATATTGACAGTGCGGTAAAAAGAGCCAGGGAAATGGTGGATGAAGGCGCTGACATAATAGATGTGGGAGGAGAGTCGACGAGGCCCGGGCATCAGCCCGTTGATGCCCTGGAGGAAATAAACCGGGTGATACCGGTTATAGAAAGGCTTTCAAAGGAGTTGAATGTGCCCATATCGGTTGACACCAGCAAGGCTCAGGTTGCAGAAAAGGCTCTTTGTGCGGGTGCCTGCATTGTAAATGACGTTTGGGGCCTCCAGAGGGACCCGGACATGGCGGAGGTTGTATCAAAGCACGGTGCAGGAGTAATTATGATGCACAACAGTGACACCAAAGAATACAAGGACCTAATGGGTGACATTATAAGGTTTTTGAGAAAGAGTGTTGAAATAGCCGAAAAGGCCGGAATTACCAGGGAAAATATGGTTATTGACCCCGGAATAGGCTTTGGAAAGACTTTGGAGCACAACCTGGAAGTAATGAGAAGAATGAGGGAACTAAACACCCTAAACCTTCCGGTTCTTCTTGGGACATCAAGAAAGTCCATGATAGGAAATGTTTTGGATTTGCCTGTAAATGAAAGGCTTGAAGGGACTGCCGCAACCATTACCCTTGGTATTGCCAACGGGGCGGATATAGTGAGAGTCCACGATGTAAAGGAAATGGTGCGGGTGGCAAGGATGACCGATGCTATGGTAAGAGTTTGATTTTTATGGGACAAAAGGATTGGGGATATGGCAGTTATGGATAAAATAGTACTCAGGGATATGAAGTTCTACGGCTACCATGGTGTTTTCCCCGAAGAGAGGGAAAAGGGACAAAATTTCTATATAGATGTTGAAGCTTATTTGGATTTGAGAAGGGCCGGCGAAACCGACGAGCTTGAAGATACCGTGGATTATTCTAAAATATATGATATTATAAAATATATAAATGAAAATAATAAATTTCGACTGATTGAGACCTTTGCCCATATCATTTCCCGGGAAATTTTGTCGACATTTAGGCAAATAGATCGGATTGTTGTACGGGTCAGAAAACCTGAAGCTCCTATAGAAGGGGAATTTAAATGGGTAGGAGTGGAAGTAGAGAGGTTTTCCAATGAATTATAAAGTGTTTTTATCATTAGGATCAAACATAGAAGACAGAGAAAAATATTTGCTGGATGCCATTGACAATATTTCTGCTGTCTCTGGTGTAAGCCTTGAAAAAATTTCGAATATTTACGAGACTGAACCGGTGGGTTATACTGAGCAGGGACGGTTTTTAAACATGGCTGCACAAATTAGTACCTCTCTTGAGGCGGAAGAACTTCTTGATAAACTTTTGGAAATAGAGAAGCTTTTGAAGAGAGAGAGAATAATTCACTGGGGACCAAGGACAATAGATATTGACATTCTCACTTACGGTGATTTGAGAATTGATACGCCAAAGCTTAAAGTTCCCCATCCACGAATGTTTGAAAGAGCTTTTGTTTTAATACCGCTGATGGATATTTGTGAGAAAGAAAGGCTTTATGGTATAAATATTAATGATGCATTGGATAAGTGCGGTGACAAGGACGGAGTAAGGTTGTATAAAAAAATGACGGTTTGTGATTTGCCTGGAGGTTGCTAAAGTAATATAATTAATATAATCGGATTAGTTCAGTATGCTGCAAAGGAAAGGTTTTTGGAGGTGTCTTGATGGTAGAAGTATACTACTACATCCCCAAAGAAGAAGTTGAAAATGCTGTAGAGTGCGGTTTGAAGCTGTCAGAGTATTTCGACAAGGAAGTGGTTATAGGAAACACCAGGCAAAAATGCATATCAGCACTTCTGAACCCTAAAGATGATATGGAGAAATACAGATCCGAAAGCTTGAGATGTGTTAAGCTTGAGCTGCCTCCGGAGTATTGCTTTGTGGCTGACAAATATTTGTATGAAATTGGTCTTAACCATTCAGAGGTGATGGAACTTTATCTTGACTCAATTATGCCGATTAAAGATTATACCTTTGGATTGTACAGACTTCCGGAATGCCTTGTTACAAGCACTGTTATAGGTGAACACATAAACCTTTTGAATAAAGGGCTGGATTCCCCTGTTTTATTTGACAATTCCGAGGAATTATATATAAATAATGCGATTGAAAACTTAAAAGAAGATTATCCTGATATTAACGACATAATGCTGTACTTTTTCTACCGTGATCTGGAAAAGAAAGGCAAGTTAAAGAGGATAGAGGACGAAGGAAGCAAAGTGGTTGTTTTCCTGGACGAAAAAGCGGGCAAAACTTTTATTGCAAAAAAACCGGACAGTTGTTTTGAGTGAGAGATGATAAAGGTGAAAGAGGTAATTTTGAAAAAATTAAAAGAATCAACACAAGACTATGTTTCCGGCGAGGAACTGAGCAATATCCTTGGTGTGTCAAGGACGGCGGTATGGAAATGTATTAACGAGTTGAAAAAGGAAGGGTATGTTATTGATTCTTCTTCAAAAAAGGGCTATAAATTATGTTATGTGCCTGATATAATTAACTCATGGGAGATAAAAGAAGGCCTTGGCACCAGGATTATCGGCCAAAATATTCACTGCTTTTCCGAGATTGATTCAACCAACAACTATGCGAAAACACTTGCTCAAAAGGGTTGCGATGACGGTACGGTTGTTTTGGCCGAACACCAGACCCAGGGACGGGGAAGGCTTGGCAGAAGCTGGGATTCCATGGGCGGAAAAGGAATATGGATGTCCATTGTGCTTCGACCGGCTGTTGGATTGGAGGATGTGCAGATTATCACTCTTGCTGCCGCTGTGGCAGTGGTTTTGGCATTCAAGAAAGTAATGGGCATAGATGCCGGGATAAAGTGGCCCAACGATATAGTGCTGGACGGAAAAAAAGTTTGCGGTATACTCACTGAAATGAGCATGGAGATGGAAAGAATCAATTTCCTCATTCTTGGGATTGGAATAAACTTTAGTCATGAGGAATCTGAATTTCCTGAAGAGATAAGAGACAGAGCTACATCTTTGGGCATTTATTTAAAAGAGAAAAAAGGTATGGATATTTCCCGTTTTAAAAGGAGTCATCTTATAAGAGCAATATTGTCGGAACTGGAAGAAGTATATGACATGATTAACGAAGGCAAAGCAGGTGTAATTGTGGAAGAATGGAAAAAGTATTCGGTGACACTGGGAAAAGAAGTGGTTATAAAGTACAGGGAGGAGCAGTACACCGGGATTGCGCAGGATGTAGACCAAAGCGGCAGGCTTATAGTAAAGCAGGATGACGGGACAGTGAGGGAAATTTTGTCGGGGGAGGTTTCTGTAAGAGGACTTTTAGGATATACATAGTGCACAAAGTTGCTTCAATAGATTTAGTTATATAGTCTGATATTATTTTGATGTTATTTAATTTAATATTATTATGGGGAGAGTTGAACAGTGATAATTGACTTTCATGTACACTGCTTTCCTGACAAGCTTGCTCCGAGAGCTGTTTCACAACTTGCTGCAAATGCCGGTATTCCTCCGAGGGTTGACGGTACAATAAATGGATTGAAAGAATCAATGAAAAGAGCCGGTATTTCAAAATCAGTTGTTCTCTCTATTGCAACAAAGCCGACACAGACGGAGAATATCAATAACTGGTCCGCTGAAATTCAGGATGAAGAAATTATTGCATTTGGAAGCATTCATCCGGATTACGAAAATTGGAAGGCAGAGCTTTTCAGGATAAAGAACATGGGACTTAAAGGCATTAAATTTCATCCTGATTATCAGAAATTCTTTGTAGATGACAAAAAGATGTTTCCAATTTATGAAACAGCTTTTGGACTGGGACTTATAGTGGTATTTCATGCAGGTGTGGATATCGGCCTTCCTGCGCCGTATCATGCGACACCTGAAAGACTTGAAAAGATTGTGCGGACATTTCCGCGGTGCAAAGTTGTAGCTGCGCATATGGGAGGTTTTTCCTTATGGGATGATGTGGAACGATTCCTGGTAGGGACCGACATATATTTGGATACTTCATACAGTCTGGACTTTATGGACGGTGAGCAGGCCAAAAGGATTATCAGGAACCATGATGTGAAGAAAATTCTTTTTGCGACAGATTCTCCATGGGCAGACCAAAAGGAAGCAATTTCAAAACTTAAAAGTCTGAATCTTGACAAAGAGACAGAAGATGCCATTTTAGGTTTGAATGCGAAGGCTTTATTGGGATTGTGATTGTGACGATAATGATTAAGACTTGTGATTTTGAAGAGTTTTTTCCTTGACCGAAGCAGACAGGATATACTTATTCCAGAAGGGGGATTCATTGTGGTTGATAATATCAGCGGTAACAATGGCAACAGCGGCGACAGCAGAAATGTCAATAACGCAAATATGATTAACGGTACAGGTAAAAGCGCCGGCAATGCAAGAAGCGGCAGAAGGAAGGATTTTTACGGTAAAAGAAACGGAAGCGACCAGATGGCAAACAAAGGTGGTTATTTGAACAAGAACGGCAGTGGAAAAGACAATTACTCAAACTATTCAAAAGATAACAAATCCGGTTTGAAAGACGGAAAACTTGGAAGGGAAAGTGCCAAAAACGGTTATAAAGAAAACAACAGTCTTTTAAAAGGAAGCGGTATCAGAAGAGACGGCGGAGCGGCCAGAGTCGGCGGTATGCAAAACAGTGGCTTGCCATACAGGGATTCAGGCAGGGGAAAATCTGAGGAAACTGTGGAAGATATCAAGCTGGATATTGAGAGAATAGAAAAAGAAATAATGCTGGAAATAAAAGAAATCAAAAGCATGAGGCTTGGAGTTTAGACATTTGGAGATGATATTTAAATGATACTGGTTATAGATGTTGGAAACACCAACACTGTGTTTGGGGTGTATGACGGCAAAAAGCTTCTCAATCATTGGAGGATGGAGACAAGCAAGGGAAAGACTTCTGATGAGTACGGCATGTTTATTGTAAGTCTTTTGAGCTATGAAAAAATTGATGTGGGCAAGATTGAAGCGGTGGTCATAGCTTCCGTGGTACCGCCTATAATGTATTCTCTTGAACATGCCATACGGAAATATTTCAAGCTGGAACCGATGGTTGTGGGGCCCGGAATCAAAACGGGAATAAACATAAAATATGAGAATCCGAGAGAAGTGGGAGCGGACAGAATCATCAACGCAGTGGCGGCTTTGGAGCTGTATGGCGGACCCCTTATTATTGTTGATTTTGGTACTGCGACAACTTTTTGTGCGGTTTCTTCAAAAGGTGAGTATTTAGGAGGAGTAATTTGTCCCGGCATAAAAATTTCTGCGGAGGCATTGTTTCAGAAAACAGCAAAACTTCCCAAAATAGATCTTGTAAAACCTGAAACGGTGATAGGCCGCAACACGGTCTCCAGCATGCAGTCGGGAATCATATACGGATATGTGGGTGAAGTTGATTATATAGTGCGTCGCATGAAGAAAGAAATGAAGGAGGACAATATAAAAGTCATTGCTACCGGCGGCCTTGCGAGGCTTATTGCCAGTGAGTCCGAAACAATAGATGAAATTAACGGACTTCTCACGCTGGAGGGCCTGAGAATTATATATGAAAGAAACAAGTAGTTTTTTATAAAATCATGCATTTAAAGACTATTGAACGCATATTCAGAAACACCGGTTTGCTTTCTGGATATGCGTTCAAAATATATCATGATGATATATCATGATGCAATCTTTTTTCTTGTAAAATCAAGTTGTAAAGTGCGAAAGTGCTTATGATAAGAAGCGGAAATGTCGGCATTGCAAATCTGCCTTCGCCGCCTTCCACAAGAGCTATCAGGAAAGACACGCCGACAATCAAAATATATGCAAAAGCGAAAATAAGCAGTGTTTTATGGCTGTCCGGCCTGTTTTCTCTTTTTCGCTGATTTATGAAGAATACAAATGGTGCTGTTATGAAGGGGATTTGCAATAAAATCAAAATACTTCTTTGGATAATGTTTACAAACTTGATCGGCCTGGACACATTTGTTTCCCTGCGGATAAGGATTCCAAAAGTCTTCCAGAAATTGATTTCGGATCTTATTACGGCTTTAATATATATTTCCGGCTTTTTTAACATAACCTTTATACACATGTCTTTGACTTTTTTTGCCAGTTCATCGTAACCGAGCCCGGTTTTTTCCATAAGCTCATCCGTTATTCCCCATATTGTGTCGATGTGGGGATTTCCGTCTTGGATGTTTTTATCCCTTTCTCTTATATATACCTCTTTGATTACATTGTATGGGTAGTCGTCAGGAGCAAGTTCAATGTAGTCGCCGGCCATTTCCATGAAAGCGAACCCGCGGCCCGTGGCTATGCTGAATGTGTCATTGTACTTCCAATTTACAAATGACCATCCGATTATAGACACAAACAAGGGTACCAGACTTACAAAAGAATATAATAATATTTTTGGAAATTTATATTTTCCTCTTGCAAGAATAAACATGAAAAATACGGTATACAACAACGGCAGTACAAAGTAAATAGGCCTTGTTAGCGCGGCAAAACATGAAATAATTATAATACCCACCATTTTTGGCAAAATTCTACTTTGGTTGTTATCAATGTTGGCAAACAAGACAAAACTTAAGAGTATGAAAAAAGCCGCCGTAGTTTCGCTTAATATGGCCATTTCATAAAACAAGAACGGGATAAACAGCGAATAAAGGCATGAAGCGACCAAGGATAATACTGTATTGTTTGTAAATTTATATACAGTTGTGGCTATAAGATATGAAATAAAGACTCCCATTATCATCTGAACAAGAACTACAACTTTCAGATTTAGTCCGGATAACAATATAATAAAAGGATAGCCTGGAGTTCTAAGTCCGTCAAAATCGGAAAGATCAAGTTTTGAAATCATCTCTGCCAGGTCCACGTAAGACTGTGTATCAGGACAGATAATGGGCTCCGATACCAAAAAAATTACAAGACGAACCACTGAAATCAAGAGCAAATATAAAAGTAAAACTTTTTGAAATTTTGCCTTTTTTATGATGCCCAAATTAAGCTTCATATTCTCTCCCTCGTAAGTAAAATCAATTGCCCACCCTTTAACGTTTCATTGGCAAATGTCCTTTAAACAACCTTTATCAAGTATACCTAAATGTAGTTAATTATAACAGCACGAATGCTTATATTCAACGTAAAATTGGATTTGAGTTGAAAAACTGAGCAAACACAACAGTTTATTTTTTCCTTTTTCCTTTGAATTGCTTAAAATTTCTAGCCATATATCAATTATGGATTTTATTTTTATTTACGAGTTTAATTAACATATTTAATTATGTATTTTTGTTATGTGTTTTAAAAATTATGATATGTAAGATTTAAAGCTTTATACCTGAAACAATAATGCGACCAAAAGGCGTCAAATTTCACGAAATACATATAAAAATATGTACTTTTTTAGGGGAGGGGTTGTTTTAATGAAAAAAACAGCATCATTTATTCTTGTTCTTTCATTGCTGCTGGCTTTTATTATTCCGGCTGAAGGGGGGTTGGCAGCAGAAGGCAATTTACTTTTCAACCCGGGCTTTGAACTGGGAAGCACCGAAGGATGGTATCCTTACGGAGAGTGTACCATTGAGGCGGTCGGTACGGAAGCGCACAGCGGAAATTATAGCGTTTTTGTTACGGACAGGACTCAGGATTGGAACGGTGTGGCCCAGGACATGCTTGACAAGCTGACCGTAGGCATGACCTATCAGGTTTCGGCATGGGTCAAAGTTGCAGGGACAGGAAGTCATCAAGTCAAAATATCCATGAAGAAGGTCGAAACCGGCAAGGAGCCGGTGTATGACAACATTGCGTCAATTACCGTTGAGGGATCCGAATGGTACAGACTGTCGGGTCCGTACAGTTATACCGGCACGAATGTTACAAACCTTGAACTTTACATAGAGGGACCCCAGCCGGGTGTCAGCTACTATGTGGATGATGTTACGGTAACTGAAGTGGGTTCCGCCGCAACATGGAAGGAAGAGGCGAATGCAAGAATTGAGCAAATCAGAAAAAGGGATGCGAAAATAAGGATTGTGGATTCAAACAATAAACCTGTTTCGGGAGTAAGCATTGATGTTCGCCAGGTAAAGCATGAATTTGGTTTTGGATCGGCTATTACCATGAATGGAATACATGATCCCCGTTATACCGAGTTCTTCAAAAATAATTATGAGTGGGCGGTATTTGAAAATGAAGCAAAATGGTATTCCAACGAAAGCAGCCAGGGCAACGTTTCTTACGCCAATGCGGACTACTTGTACAATTGGTGTGCCGAAAACGGCATAAAGGTAAGAGGCCATTGTATATTCTGGGAGCCCGAAGAATGGCAGCCTTCATGGCTTAAAGGACTTACCGGAGATGCTCTTATGAAAGCGATAGATGCAAGGCTTGAAAGTGTTGTTCCCCACTTTAGAGGCAAATTCCTTCACTGGGATGTAAACAATGAGATGCTCCATGGAGATTTCTTCAAAAGCCGCTTGGGAGAGTCCATATGGCCTTACATGTTCAAAAGGGCCAGGGAGCTTGATCCGGATGCAAAACTCTTTGTAAATGATTATAACATTATCACTTATGTTGAGGGAGATGCATACATAAGGCAGATTGAATGGCTCCTGCAAAACGGTGCCGAGATAGATGGCATAGGGGTGCAGGGACATTTTGATGAAGATGTTGAACCCCTTGTTGTAAAAGCCAGACTGGACAATTTGGCGACTTTGGGAATTCCCATATGGGTAACCGAATATGACTCTAAAACGCCGGATGTAAACAAGAGAGCGGAGAATCTTGAAAACCTTTACCGTATCGCATTCAGTCATCCGGCGGTGGAAGGTATTATAATGTGGGGATTCTGGGCAGGTAACCACTGGAGAGGTCAGGATGCCGCAATAGTAGATCATGACTGGACTGTAAATGAGGCAGGAAAGAGATACCAGGCTTTGTTGAAAGAGTGGACCACGATTACCTCAGGTACTACCGACAGCACAGGTGCATTTGATTTCAGAGGTTTCCACGGCACGTATGAAATTACTGTGAGTGTTCCGGGGAAAGAGCCTTTTGTAAAGACCATTGAGCTTACCAAAGGGAACGGAACGGCTGTATATACATTTACTGTGGACGGAACTGATGCCGGAAATGTTTTGTATGGGGATTTGAACCAGGACGGCCAGGTAAGTTCAACGGACTTGGTTGCCATGAAAAGATACCTGTTGAAAAATTTTGAACTGTCTGGCGTAGGGCTTGAGGCTGCAGATTTGAACAGCGATGGCAAAGTTAATTCCACGGATTTGGTTGCTCTTAAAAGATTTTTGTTAAAAGAAATAGATGAATTGCCTTTAAAACGTTAAGCTTTGTGCTGATTTGCGGCAATTGGACGGTAAAGCTGAAAGGATCGGGAGAAATCCCGATCTTTTTTCATTTTTTTAGTCTGTCTTATGATTTGAGTACCGATAAAATATAGCAAAAAATAATAAAAAATTCTAAATATCGTGACAAATTGAATAATATAATATATTATATTAATATGTACTATATATTGTAAGATAATTGGTATGAGAATTGGGGGTATGATGATGAAGAAATGTCCAAGTTGCGGGGGCGAAAACAACGATTTCAATTCATTCTGCGAATGGTGCGGAGGGAAACTTCCTGAAAGCGCAGAAGTGAAGTCAGAGTATGTTGACGGAAGCAATGACAGTTTTAATCCAAACCCAAATATAAATTCCGGAATGAATACAAACTACAGTTCAAATTATAACTCAAACACCGGCAGAAGCAACTATTATTCAGCGGAAAGCGACAATGCGGGTATTCAGGCGTTGGTATTCGGTATATTGTCGATTTTTTGCTGTTCCATCATTTTCGGACCTTTGGCCATAGTTAAGTCAAATGAATCCGACAGTACAATGGCAAAGGCAGGAAGAATCCTGGGTATAATTGGTTTGGTTTTGTGGGTTCTGGGTATTATATTAAGGGTGATTCTTCGTTGATTTGATTTTTTATATTTTGCATTTTAAAGAAAAACGGGGTAACATGAAAAATGGCTGTATGCTCCAATACATATAAAGATTCAAAAAAATATTCTTATAATAACAGGAATGATTTGATACTAATCTTATTCCTGTTTTTTGTTATTGCTTGCTCTTTTATTTTGAATATCAGGGATAATTATACTTATATTAAATTACCGGGCCTCGATTTTAATATTCCAAGCACGTGCCTTTTTAAAAACATTACAGGAAAAAACTGCCCCAGCTGCGGCATGACAAGGAGTTTTGTTTCCATAAGCCATTTTGATTTTACAGGTGCCATGCGTTATAACATGGCGGGTATCTTTGCATATACATGGTGCGTTCTGGAAATAATATACAGGATTCTGCGGGTGCTATCAAAGAACGGTTCGGTTCTGCTTAAGCCTGTGAGGTATCTTATAAACATTATAATAGTAATAACGGTAGTTGTTGCTCTTGTCAATTGGGAGATATTCAGGTATCTTATTAAATGGTAAGATATAAAGGACGCTGGCGATATATTTTAGTGTGGAATAAATTATCGAACCATGGTATAATATGTGATTATGGATTCCAATAATGTTGATGTAAGAGGTGCGGTATGTTTGAGAAGTTCCAGGCGGCAGAAAACAGATATGATGAAATAAATCACAGATTGAGCGACCCGGCTGTAATAGCAAATCAGGATGAATACAAAAAGCTTATGAAAGAACATGCTGAGCTGGAAGTGCTTGTAACGAAATATAATGAATATAAAAAGCTCACCAAGGAAATTGCCGATGCCAAAGAAATGCTGAATGAAAAACTGGACAAAGAGTTTCGGGAAATGGTTGAAACGGAGCTTAAAGAGGCACAGGAAAAGCTGGAAGTTCTGAAGAAGGAAATGAAAATACTTCTTCTTCCCAAGGACCCCAATGATGAGAGAAACGTTATTGTTGAAATCAGAGGCGGTGCCGGGGGAGATGAGGCTGCCCTGTTTGCCGGAGATTTGTTCAGGATGTATACCCGGTATGCCGAGAGAAATGGGTGGAAAACGGAAATACTTGATTCCAATCCTACGGAGATAGGTGGTTTCAAGGAAGTGGTGTTTTCCATTGAAGGGAATGGCGCATACAGCAGGTTGAAATTTGAAAGCGGTGTGCACCGGGTGCAAAGAGTTCCGGTTACAGAAGCCAATGGAAGGGTGCATACTTCCACGGTTACGGTGGCGGTACTGCCGGAGGCTGAGGAAATTGACGTGGAAATAAACCCAAATGATTTGAGAATTGATACTTATAGAGCTTCCGGTGCCGGTGGACAGCATATTAACAAAACCGATTCGGCCATAAGAATAACACACTTGCCTACAGGGCTGGTTGTTTGCTGCCAGGACCAGAGGTCCCAGCACAAGAACAAGGAAAAAGCGATGAAAGTGCTAAGGTCCAAGCTCTATGAGATGGCACGGGAGCAGCAGCACAACGAGATTGCCCAGGAGAGAAAGAGCCAGGTGGGTACCGGTGACAGAAGTGAGAGGATTAGAACGTACAATTTTCCTCAAGGCCGTGTGACAGACCACAGGATTGGACTTACCCTTTACAAGATAGATGACATACTTGACGGTGATATTGACGAAATAATTGACGCGTTGATTACGACGGACCAGGCAAGCAAGCTTGCAAACGGCGCTGAAGATGATGAGGATTAAGATGATATAATAATTTGTCCCCTGTTGGAATAGAATGTTAGTAAGAAAAAAAACAGGGGGATAATTGTGAATTATTTGATGAAAGTTACTTTGATTGGCCTTGTCTCAGGTATTACCGGAACCGGTATTGGAGGCTTGGCGGCTTTTTTTGTTAAGGGTATAAACCGACGTTTCCTGAGTTTTATACTGGAACTTTCCGCCGGGTTGATGACGTCTGTGGTATGTTTTGAACTTGTTCCGGAGGCATTTACTTACGGAGGAAAAGGTCTGGCCTTTGCGGGAGTGTTTGCCGGAGTGCTGGCCATGCTTGTGGTGGAAGACTTGATGATGCGGTATCAAGGTACGAAACCCTTAAAAAGCGACTCGAGTCTTCTTAGAACAGGTATATTGACGGCGGTGGGAATCGCGCTTCATAATTTCCCCGAGGGCTTTGCCGTGGGTTCGGGTTTTGGAGCTTCGATAAGCCTGGGCGTTATGATAACTTCTGTTATTGTAATACATGATATTCCCGAAGGAATTGCCATGGCAGTTCCAATGCGTGCCGGAGGCTTTGGCAAGGCAAAGGCCTTTACCGTTACAGTTCTTTCCGGAGTTCCCATGGGAATTGGTGCCTTGGCCGGGGCGCTTCTTGGAGGAATATCCTCTAAATTTATCGGCGCCTGCCTTGGATTTGCGGCAGGAGCGATGCTTTATGTGGTTTACGGAGAATTGGTGGTAGAGTCAAAAAAATTATATTTGGGCAGATTGTCATCAATAGGAAATGTTTTGGGAATAATTTGTGGTATAATAATTACGTTACTACATTAAAAATTAAAAAAACAGACAATAAAACTTTTTAAAAACAAAAATGAGAGAACTTTTAAAAGCTTCTTTTATAATTTTATAATATAATATATATGTATTGAAGTGATATTGAAGAAGCGCAGGCAGGAGTATTAAAGTGAAAACGGAGATACTTAAGATACAGTCGGACAACATAGATAATGAAAAAATAAAATATGCGGCGGAGGTTTTAAGAGGTGGGGGCCTTGTGGCTTTTCCCACTGAAACCGTTTACGGACTTGGAGCCGATGCGTTGGATGAAAATGCTGTAAAGAAGATTTTTGAAGCTAAAGGAAGGCCGTCGGACAATCCTCTGATTGTTCATATAGCGGGAAAAGAGGACGTTTATGGACTTGCCGCGAATGTTCCCCCGAAGGCTCAAATTTTAATGGACAGGTTTTGGCCGGGACCTCTCACCCTGGTCCTTGAAAAATCCGATAAAATACCTTCTGTTATTACGGCAGGCCTCTCAACCGTCGGTCTTAGGGCGCCGTCACATCCCATAGCTTTGGCTTTGATAAGGGAAGCGGGCATTCCTATAGCCGCTCCGAGCGCCAATTTGTCGGGAAGACCGAGCCCGACCGTGCCGAAGCATGTTATAGACGATTTGTATGGCAGAGTGGATGTTATAATCGACGGAGGCAATGCCAATATTGGTGTTGAGTCAACGGTTTTGGATGTAACGGCCGATGTGCCTGTGATTTTAAGGCCCGGCGGGGTGTCCTTTGAGCAATTGAAGGATGTACTGAAAAATGTGACAATGGATCCGTCATTGATGAAGAAACCTGCGGGGGATTTTGTGCCGAAAGCGCCGGGAATGAAATACACCCACTATTCTCCGAAAGCTGATGTGATTGTGGTTGAAGGAGAGCCCGAAAAGGTTGCGGAAAAGATTAACAGCCTTATAGCCGAATATCAAAGTAAAAACATTCCAGTCGGTGTGCTTGCAACGGAACAGACAAAGGAGTTTTACAAGAGTGTGCCTTCCATTACGCTGGGCGACAGACTGGAGCCTGAAACCATAGCGGCAAACTTGTTTAAGGCTTTTAGAGATTTTGACGATATTGGTATAAAAGTTATATTTGCAGAAGCAATTGATAATCAGGGAATAGGACTGGCAGTGATGAACAGGATGAAAAAAGCTGCCGGTTATAATATAATAAAAGCTGTATAGGGACGTTTGCTGACAATTAAAATTAACAGAGGATTATTAAATTGTAAACTGCAAAGGAGCTGCGATATGAAGAAAGTGCTTTTTGTGTGTACCGGAAACACTTGCAGGAGCAGTATGGCGGAAGGCCTGTTTAATCATGCCGTGGAGAATGATAAAGACGGTTTGAAAGATTTCAGGGCCTTTTCGGCGGGACTTTCCGCTTTTGAAGATGACTGGGCCAATCCAAAAGCGGTGAAGGTTTTAAAAGAACATTACAATGTTGATATTTCCTCTCACCGCGCAAGAAAGATTACAAAAAGTGATGTGGAAAGTTCCTATATCATACTGACGATGACCAAAGAGCACAAGAATGCTATTTTGAAAATGTTTCCCGGGGCGGCGGATAAAACCTATACGGTAAAAGAATACGCTTACGGGGATGACGCAAACGGAGACTATAATATGGATATCAGCGACCCTTACGGTTTCCCGGAAGATGTGTACAAGACATGCGCTGGGGAAATCAAGGATGCTTTGGACAGAATAATAATGAAGCTTAAAAAGTAATTAATGCTGTATCTTAAGGCAAAGAGGGCCTTTTTGTCGCAAAACAATCTTTGACATGAGCATGTTAATACTATAAAATATATTCGTGGAGGAAAGTATGAAAATTGGAATTGGAAGCGACCACGGAGGTTACAATTTAAAAAGGGAGATAGCCGATTTTCTAAAAAAAAGAGGTTATGAAGTCATAGACTTTGGAACACACGGAAATGAGTCGGTGGATTATCCGGATTTCGGACTTAAGGTTGCAGAGGCTGTAAAAAGCGGCGAGTGTGACAGGGGTATTGTAATATGCGGTACCGGACTTGGCATATCAATAGCTGCAAACAAGGTTCCGGGCATCAGAGCTGCCGTATGCACCAACAGTTACATGGCAAGAATGAGCAGGGAACACAATGATGCCAATATCCTGGCTTTGGGAGAAAGAGTTGTGGGACTTGATCTTGCTTTGGATATTGTTGACACTTGGCTCAAAGCTGAGTTCCAGGGAGGAAGACATGCCACCAGGGTTGGCAAAATCGGTGAGATTGAAAAAAAATACAGCAAATAGGAGAGATAATAATTTATGAATAATGTTTTTGTTATGGATCATCCGTTGATTCAGCATAAAATATCGCTATTAAGAGATAAAAACACTCAAACAAAAGAATTTCGCGAACTGGTTTCCGAAATATCCATGCTGATGGGCTACGAAGTAACGAGAAACATGCCGCTAAAGGAGGTTGAGATCGAGACTCCTGTCGGTGTGGCAAGGACAAAGGTTATATCCGGCAAGAAAATGGGTATTGTTCCGATTTTAAGAGCCGGATTGGGCATGGTTGACGGCATGCTCAAGCTTTTGCCCATGGCGAAAGTGGGACATATTGGGTTGTACAGGGATCCTGAAACCCTTCAGCCGGTGGAATATTATTGCAAGCTTCCTTGTGATATAGCCGAAAGGGAAATTGTAGTGCTCGATCCGATGCTTGCAACAGGAGGTTCTGCATCTGCTGCAATAAAGTATTTAAAAGAGAGAGGCGTAACCAGTATAAAGCTGATGTGTCTCATTGCATCATTGGACGGAATAAAGAAAATAAACGATGAGCACCCTGACGTGTTAATATATTGTGCAGCTGTAGACGATAAATTAAATGAACATGGATATATAATTCCGGGATTGGGAGATGCAGGAGACAGACTTTTCGGCACCAAATAGGACTTTGGATGTTAATCGGGGGGAAAAGTTTATGAGGCCGTCCTGGGATGAATATTTTATGGAAATAGTTGAACTTATCAAAACCAGGTCTACGTGTCTTAGACGTCAGGTGGGTGCTTTGATTGTCAAGGACAAAAGGATTCTTGCAACCGGCTACAACGGTGCGCCGATGGGGTGCAAACACTGCAGCGAGATCGGCTGTCTCAGGGAGAAACTCAATGTGCCTTCCGGACAGAGGCATGAGCTTTGCAGGGCAATTCACGCGGAGCAAAATGCCATTGTCCAGGCTGCATACTCCGGCACAAGCGTAAACGGCGGCACGCTGTATGTGACAACCCAGCCCTGTATATTGTGCGCCAAAATGGCTATAAATGCGGGGATAAAAAAGATTGTGTTCAAAGGCGACTACCCGGATGAACTGTCCATGGAAATGCTCAAAGAAGCCGGCATCAGAGTTGTAAAGTTTGTGCCCGACTCTAAAATCCAGTGCTGAGTTTGAAAATCGGACATAACAAAAGACAAATTCTATACACAAAAGATTAAAGGTATTAACAAAAAAAAGAAGGTGTTGATTGTGCTTTATGAATATATAATATTCTTTGCACTGGCATTTATCGTGTCGTTTTCTTCTACACCGATTGCCAAAAAAATAGCTTTTAGTGTAGGAGCTGTTGACGTGCCGAATGATGCAAGGAGAATACATAAAAAGCCTGTTGCCAGACTTGGCGGTTTGGCCATATTTACCGGCTTTTTGGTTTCTTTGCTGTTCGGAATTTTAAGTACATATCTCAATATGAAGGGAATTGTTCCCTCAAGACAGCTTTTCGGAATGCTTATCGGCGCTTTTATTATAGTTGCCGTTGGTATTGTTGATGATATAAAGCAGCTTGGACCAAGACTCAAGTTAGTTTTTCAAATAATGGCTGCCCTTTCTGTCATATTTATATCAGACATTAGAATTGTGAATATTACCAATCCTTTTGCAGAGGGCGGCACAACCCAGTTTAATGATTTTGTGTCCTATCCCCTTACTGTTTTGTGGATAGTCGGTGTAACCAATGCAATCAATTTGATTGACGGCCTTGATGGTCTTGCGGCGGGAATATCGTCCATATCATACCTTTCTTTGTTCTTTGTTTCACTTATTACGGGTGATACGGCAAGCGCAATGCTTACCGTGGTGCTGGCAGGTGCCACATTGGGATTTTTGCCCTATAATTTCAATCCTGCAAAGATATTTATGGGAGACACAGGGGCCACATTCCTGGGCTTTACCCTGGCGGTTATTTCCGTGCAAGGTATGCTCAAATCCTATGCGGCTCTTTCTATTGCCGTGCCATTGCTTGTGCTGGGACTTCCGCTGTTTGACACGATATCCACCATATTCCGCAGGGCTTTGAACAGAAAGCCTATTATGCAGCCCGACAGGGGACATCTGCATCACAAGCTTATAGACATGGGATACAGTCAGAAGCAGACGGTGCTTGTTATGTATTCGCTTAGCGGTGCATTGGGACTGAGTGCCATAGTCCTGGCGGACAAAGGCTTTGTCAGCGCCATTATACTTGTAATAACCGTTGCGGCGTTTGTAATCGGCGGCGCGAGATACATGCTGGAGATGGATGACGTGGAAATACCTGAAAAGTATAAGCCTAAAGAAGAAATGGTAAGTCCGGTTGTAAATGAAATAAAAGACCAACAGTAGGCAACGAGGAGAATAGAAATTGAAAAGACTTAAGGTAATGACTGTTTTTGGCACCAGGCCTGAAGCCATAAAAATGGCGCCTTTGGTTACTGAACTGAAAAAGTGCGATCAAATTGAGACCGTTGTTTGTGTTACGGCGCAGCACAGGCAAATGCTTGATCAGGTACTGGAAATATTTAATATAAATGCGGATTATGACCTGGATATAATGAAAGACAAGCAAACATTAATAGATATAACCACACGGGCTTTGGAACGTTTAAGTGTCATACTTGACAAAACAAAGCCCGATATTGTGTTGGTGCACGGGGATACCACCACCACTTTTGTGGGAAGTCTGGCCGCGTTTTATAAAAAAATCAGCGTGGGACATGTGGAGGCAGGGCTTCGCACCTATGACAAATACTTTCCCTACCCCGAGGAAATAAACAGGCGTCTTACCGGCGTAATAGCCGACCTTCATTTTGCGCCGACCAGGACCAACAGGGATAATCTTGTGCGGGAAGGCGTGGATGAAAGCAAAATATATATAACCGGCAACACTGTAATTGACGCACTGAAAACTACGGTGGTGGAAAATTACGATTTTGCAAATGAGGGCCTTAAAAAACTGGACTTTAAAAAGAGAATTATAACCGTCACGGCGCATAGAAGGGAAAATCTCGGCGAGCCTCTGCACAATATTTGCGAGGCTCTAAAGCATATAGCGGATCGGTATGATGACATAGAGATAGTGTACCCCGTTCATCTGAATCCCGCGGTGCAGGAAGTGGCAAAAAAGATTCTCGGAAGCCATGAGAGGGTGCATTTGATTGATCCTCTGGATGTGCAGGATATGCACAATCTGATGGCAAGGTCATATCTTATAATGACGGATTCCGGAGGGCTTCAGGAAGAAGCACCGTCGCTGGGCAAGCCTGTACTGGTATTGAGAAATGAGACGGAAAGACCGGAGGCGGTAAAAGCCGGTACGGTCAAGCTTGCGGGAACTGAAAAAGAGAACATTATACGTTTGACTGAGGAACTTTTGGACAACAAAACGGAATATGACAAGATGGCAAAAGCGGTTAACCCTTACGGAGACGGTTTTGCTTCCGAAAGAATTGTTAAGGCGCTTCTATTTGAGTTTGGATTGTCAAAAACAAAGCCTGAGGGATTTGATGTAAAAATATAAACTGTAGAGGTAAAAAAATAGATTAAATTTGTTTAAAATAACTATTGAACAGTAAATAACTCTGTGGTAATATCTTTTTAAACATTGAAGAGATTGCTATTTAATTACAGTTGAATATATTTGTGTATATTGTGAGTTTTGCCGAAGAAGCCAAAGCTGTGAGCTGTTCGGCCTTTTTTAATATATTTTTTTCATTAGTTTATACTATTAAAGACAAAATATAACGACAATAATTAAAGTAAAGACAATAATTAAAAGAAAATAGATAAAAGATGACAAGATAAGAAGGCGAATATGAATGGGAGAGTTTGCAAATGAATTACAGGAATTAATAAAGCCAAATAAAATTATCAACTTTTCTGTTTTTGGTTTTGACATGTCCATTACCGATTCTGTGATCATGATGTGGATTGTGATGGCTTTTCTTATAATTTTTTCTCTTGTTTTTACAAGAAAGCTCAAAACAATCCCGGAGGGTAAACAAAATGTAGTTGAGGTCATTGTGGAGTTCATATATAACTTTGCGAAAGATTCCATGGGCCACAACGGGAAGCTGTTTGCTCCGTATATAGGCACGGTTTTGCTGTTTTTGATTGTTTCCAACATGGCAGCTATTTTTAACGTCATTCCCTCCAGTGAAGATATTTATCACTGGACAGGAATAGAATATTTCAAGGATTTGAATTTTGCCATAAGGCCCCCTACAAAAGATGTAAACGTAACATTGACGCTGGCTTTGATGTCAATGGTTGCGGTGGCTCTGGCCGGAATAAGGGTAAAAAAGGTGTCGGGCTGGCTGAAGAGCTTTTTTGAGCCTGTGCCTTTGATGCTTCCTTTTAAGATGCTTGACTATGTGATAAGGCCTGTGTCGCTGTGCTTCCGTATGTTTGGAAATATCCTGGGGGCCGTAATTATTATGGAACTTGTGTATTTTGCATTCCCGGCTGTTTTACCGGCGTTTTTAAGCATATATTTTGATTTGTTTGACGGTATTCTGCAGGCTTATGTATTTGTATTTCTGACTTCGATTTACATGGGTGAAGCGGTTGAGTAAGGAGGTGATTGCATGGCAGGAATAGTGGCAATTTCGGCAAGTTTGTGTGTACTCACAGGAGTGGCTGCTGGAATAGGTATAAGCGTGGCAACATCCAAGGCTGTGGATGCTGTGGCAAGACAGCCTGAGGCTGCGGACAAAATAAGAAATATTGTGGTTTTGGGTGCGGCGCTGGCAGAAGCTACTGCAATATATGGATTTGTAATAGCGCTGTTGATGGTTTTGTTGAAATAAAAAGGAATAAAAAAGCCTGCATGTCAGAAAATTGAGAAGACATGAGAAATATAGAAAATATGTGAGATATAAAATGCTGCAAGAGAATTTCGTCTCTTGCAGCAAAGAAAGAGAGGTGCAGTTGGCTGTGCTTTCGGAATTTATACACATTCCCACATTTATTTATACCGCACTGAATCTTGTGATACTTTATTTTATACTAAAAAGGCTCCTTTTCAAGCCGGTGTGGGAGTTTATGGAGAACAGAAAAAATTCCATTGCAGAATCCATGGAAAAAGCCGAAAAGGGAAAAGCCGAGGCTTTAGAGCTTAAGAACAAATACGAAAGCGAACTTAACGAAGCATATGCAAAAGCACAAAAGATACTAAAAGAAGCAGAGGAAAAAGCAAAGCAGGAATATGAAAGAATAATCCGGGATGCAAAAAATGAAGCCGAAGCCTTGAAGTTAAAAGCAAAAGAAGAGATTGAGCGTGAAAAGAATGAGGCTCTCAAAGAAATCAGAAATGAAGTGGTAAGCCTGGCTCTGGAGGCGGCATCAAAGGTTTTGGAAGCCAATATGGATACCGAAGAAAACAGGAAGCTGGTAAACAGGTTTATTGATGAACAGGGTGTGGCATAAGCCACATAAAAAATTTTTGCCGGGAATAAGATGTGTGTGTTTGCTGGGAAGGTGAAAACAATGCAGCTGGTCAATACCAGGTATGCTGAGGCGTTAATAGATGTGACCGAAGAAAAAAATTCAACTGACAAGGTTTTAAATAATCTTGTACAAGTTTTAAAATTGCTTGAAGAAAACCGGGAGTTTTATTCTTTCCTGCTTGATCCTCAGATACAGAAAGAAAGCAGAAAAGAGGCAATAATAAAAGTATTTGAAGGACGAATTGAACAGGAAGTTGTTAATTTTTTAATGCTTCTTGTGGATAAAGAAAGATTTGAAAATATCAGAGGTATAGTGGAAGAGTATTTTAGATTGGCGGATGAAAGAAAAAATATATTGAACATGACAATAATCTCTGCATTTCCTTTGGAGGATGTGCAGATTAACAGGATAAAAGAGAAGTATAAAAAACTTTACAACAAGACTGATGTAAAAGCCAAACTTATAATTGACAAGTCTTTAATCGGAGGGGTCAAAATACAGATAGGCGACAAGGTTATTGATGATTCAATAAAGGGAAGACTTTTATGTTTAAAAGAAGCATTGTTGCAACGTTAAAATGAATTATGTTTGTCAGTGATACTTCAGTTGGTAACGATGCATTATATAAAAGTTTTTTTATTGTTAGTGCAAGGCTTTTGGCTTGGGGTGGTGAACAATGGATTTAAGACCTGAAGAGGTAAGTGCGATAATAAAGCAGCAAATAGATAAATATGGAAACAAATCCCATGTAGATGATGTGGGCTATGTATTACAGGCAGGGGACGGTATTGCGAGGGTATACGGGCTCAACAACTGCATGTCCGGAGAGCTTCTGGAGTTTGAGAACGGTGTATTCGGAATGGCGATGAACCTGGAAGAGGATAACATAGGCTGTGTGCTGTTTCGCGGCGAAAGAGATGTAAAAGAGGGAACATTGGTGAAGAGAACGGGAAAGACTGTTGAGGTTCCTGTGGGAAAGGCTCTAATCGGAAGGGTGATTGATCCTCTTGGAAACCCCTTGGACGGCAAAGGAGAAATTGAGACGGAAAAGTTCAGGCCTATAGAATATCCGGCACCGTCAGTAATGGACAGAAAACCGGTGAACAGACCTCTTCAAACAGGAATAATGGCAATCGACGCAATGGTTCCCATAGGAAGAGGGCAAAGGGAGCTTATAATCGGAGACAGACAGACCGGTAAAACCGCTATAGCCGTGGATACAATACTGAATCAAAAAGGCAAGGATGTAATATGCATTTATGTTGCCATAGGTCAAAAAGCTTCTTCGGTTGCCGAGGTGATAAACACCCTCGAGGAAGGAGGGGCCATGGAATATACGGTGGTGGTGTCTTCCACGGCCAGTGAGATGCCAACACTGCAGTATATAGCACCTTATGCCGGCTGTTCCATTGCGGAAGAGTTTATGTACAATGATCACAAAGATGTATTGATAGTGTATGACGACCTGTCCAAACATGCCGTTGCATACAGGGCAATGTCGCTGCTTTTAAGAAGGCCGCCGGGAAGAGAGGCTTATCCCGGTGACGTGTTTTATCTTCATTCGAGACTGCTGGAGAGGGCGGCCCAGCTTAGTGACGAACTGGGAGGCGGTTCGATAACCGCATTGCCCATAATTGAGACCCAGGTGGGTGATGTTTCTGCATACATTCCGACCAACGTAATATCCATAACCGACGGACAGATATATCTTGAAACTGAGTTATTTTATTCCGGACAGAGACCTGCCGTAAATGTCGGGCTTTCGGTTTCAAGAGTGGGTGGTGCGGCGCAGATTAAGGCCATGAAAAAGGTTGCGGGAGCACTCAGAATAAATCTTGCCCAGTACAGGGAGCTGGCAGTGTTTGCACAGTTTGGATCCGACCTTGACAAAGTGACCAAAGACAAACTTATACAGGGGGAAAGACTGGTAGAGAGCCTGAAACAGTCAAGGCGTGCAACCATGCCGGTGGAAGACCAGGTAATAGTGCTTTATATGGCTACCAACAAGTATCTTATGGATTTACCGGTAAAAGAAGTCAGGAGTTTCAACAAGGAGTTTGTGAAGTTCGTAAACAGCAATTATCCGGAGATTCCCAATGAAATAAGAGCTACGGGGGATCTCAGCAGTGAAACCGAGAATATGCTGAAAAAAGCTGCAGAGGAATTCAAAGACCAATATCTCAGAACAAAGAGATAACGGAACTTGAGGATTTTGATTACGTAAATATTGAGACGGTGGTTTAAGATGGCTCATATAAACGAAATAAAGCTCAGAATGAAAAGCATCAGGGAAACCAGACAGATTACGAACGCAATGAAGCTGATATCGGCGGCAAAGCTTAAAAAAGCCAAGAAGCAGCTGGAAAAGGCAAGTCCATATTTTGAAAAGGTTAGATCCACCATGGCGGATATTCTTCTAAGGAGCGGAAAAATAGAAAACAAGTATTTTCATGCGAGGGACGAAAAAACGGACAAAAAAAAGGCTTATATTGTCATTACAGGAGAAAAGGGATTTGCCGGAGGTTACAACCACAATATAATTAAATTTACGGAAGAGTGTCTCAAACAAGACAAAGACCCTTTGTTGTTTGTTGCCGGAAATGTGGGAAGAAATCACTTTTTAAAGAATAAATACAACGTATATATGGAATTTGACTATCCGGTCCAAAATCCCAGCATATATATGGCGAGGGAAATAATGGAGGTTATTCTGGACCTTTTTGACAAAGAGGTTTTTGATGAATTGTATATAATTTACACCCATATGTTTTCCAATATAAAGATGGAACCGTCGATTATCAAGCTGCTTCCTTTGGAATTGGATACTTTGAAGGAGAAGCTTCAAATTAATGAAAGTACGGAAAAAATAGTGGACGGATGCATGGAATATGAGCCGGATCCTGAATATGTATTCAACGTATTGGTTCGAAAATACATCAAAGGAGTGGTATACGGGGCTTTTGTGGAATCCTTTACCAGTGAGCAAAATTCCAGAATGACTGCAATGGATAATGCCACCGCCAATGCAAATGATATGTTAAAGAAGCTGGATCTTTTATACAACAGGGCAAGGCAGTCGAAAATAACCCAAGATATTACTGAAATTGTCGGCGGAGCGGAAGCTTTGAAATAAAGCAGAAATTTTACTATTTGATAAATTTTGATATGAATAAAATCCGTTTTAGAAAAAGGACGAATGGAGTGAAGCAATATGGCCACGGAAAATGTAGGTACAGTGGTGCAGATAATTGGACCTGTTATAGATATAAGGTTTGAGAGAGGAAAGCTTCCTTCGATATACAATGCAATAAAAATCAATTCAGAAGGCATCGATATAGTTGCCGAAGTGATGCAGTATACAGGAAATGACACTGTAAGATGTGTGTCAATGAATTCAACGGACGGACTGAAAAGGGGCATGAAGGCCGTTGACACCGGTGAACCTATAAAGGTCCCGGTGGGCAAAGAGGTTTTGGGAAGAGTGTTTAATGTGCTGGGAGAACCCATTGACGGCAAAGGTGATGTGAAAGCAACAACATATCTTCCCATTCACAGAGAAGCTCCCGGACTTGACGAGCAGAAGCCGGTAACGGAGATTTTGGAGACGGGAATAAAGGTAATCGACCTTCTGGCTCCTTACGCCAAGGGAGGGAAAATAGGTCTGTTTGGCGGAGCGGGAGTCGGTAAAACTGTGCTTATAATGGAGCTTATAAGAAACATTGCAACAGAGCATGGCGGATATTCCGTATTCACCGGAGTAGGTGAAAGATCAAGGGAAGGAAACGATCTTTGGAATGAAATGAATGAATCCGGTGTAATAGAAAAAACCGCCCTGGTGTTCGGGCAAATGAATGAACCTCCGGGTTCAAGAATGAGAGTGGGGCTTACGGGCCTTACCATGGCAGAGTATTTCAGGGACGAACTGGGCCAGGATGTACTTCTTTTCATTGACAATATATTCAGGTTCATCCAGGCGGGTTCCGAAGTGTCGGCTCTTTTAGGGAGAATTCCGTCAGCAGTTGGGTACCAGCCTACTTTGGCTACGGAAATGGGAGCCCTGCAGGAAAGAATAACTTCTACCAAAAAAGGGTCAATTACTTCGGTACAGGCGGTTTATGTGCCTGCGGATGACCTGACGGACCCTGCACCGGCAACAACCTTTACCCACCTTGATGCCACTACCGTACTGTCAAGGCATATTGTTGAACAGGGAATTTACCCTGCCGTTGACCCCTTAGATTCCACTTCAAGGGTGCTGGACCGCAGAATTGTCGGTGATGAACACTATACCGTTGCAAGAAAGGTGCAGGAGATTTTGCAAAGATACAAGGAACTTCAGGATATAATTGCAATACTTGGACTTGATGAATTGTCGGAGGAAGACAAGCTCATAGTATTTAGAGCAAGGAAGATACAGAGATTTCTTTCCCAGCCGTTCTTTGTGGCGGAGGCCTATACGGGATACAAAGGGAAGTTTGTCCGCATAAAGGACACGATAAGGGGATTTAAGGAAATTATTGAAGGAAAAATGGATGACATTCCCGAAGCCGCATTCTATATGGCTGGAACTATTGATGAAGTTTATGAAAGAGCAAAGAAAATGTAGGGGGGTGCTGTTTTGTCGTCGACATTTTATTTGGAAATACTGACACCTGAAAGAAAGTTTTTTTGGGGTGATGTTGAGAGCATTATTGTCAAAACCCCTACAGGAGAGATGGGAATATTGAAAGGCCATATTCCTACTGTTGCAGTGATTGACATCGGTTCAATAAAGATCAAGAAAGACGGCAAATGGTTTGAAGCAGTCCTTAGTGAAGGATTTATGGAAGTAAAGCAGAATCATGTGATTATCCTTGTGGATACGGCCGAATGGCCCGACGAAATAGATGAGAACAGGGCAAGAGCCGCAAAAGCAAGGGCGGAGGAGAGACTTCAAAGGCGAAGAAGCGAAGCGGAATATATTCAGTCTAAAGCAGCTTTGGCAAGAGCGATGGCACGCCTTAAAGTTAAGGGAAAATATAATTAGTTTTAATTGGTCTAAAGTAAAATCACAGTGTAAATTATAATTTCCGGAAGCAACAAAAATATAAAGAAATTACAATGGTGAACAATACCGACAACAATAAATAATACCAAAAAAGAAGCCGTATTTTCCGTGCTTCTTTTTTTATGGATTTGCCAATAACAAGGATTTTTTGTCCGGCTCGTATTAATTATTTACATTTCAGGCAATAATATCTTTGTGCCCGGTCGAGATTTTCACCGAAGATTCAACATGTGCATAATTTCTGATTTAAATTGGGTATAAACTACATAGAATGAAAGAAAGCAGCGACAAATAGCATATTACTGGGGAAAAAATTAAACTTGAAACCAAAGTGAAAATAGTGTAACATTTATACAATTATTAAGTAAATAAATGGAATTAAATCGTAGCATCCCGGATGTGGAGTATAAACAAATTTTGAAAATCAGTTGCATGGAAGGTGAATATATATGGAGGGTGCAAGGCTTTTTGACATTAAAACTTTCAAACAAATAACGGAACACAGTATATATATGGACGGTACAATTAAAGATAAGATAAAAAATAATTTGGAATCACTTCTTAACGTACGGATTATAGAAACAGACTTTGACTCCGGGGAAAATGAAAAAGTGGATGTTATCGCCTTAGGCAGTGATAACAATCCTTTGATTGTGTTGTTTAAGACAGCACAAAACGAAAGTGTGGCGGCAAGAGCCGTGTTTTATCTTGACTGGCTTGTAAACAACAAAAATTTGTTTAACAAGCTCGTCCAAAAAACTTTCCCAGGTATGAATGTTGACGGCATAGACTGGCAAAAGGCAGGTGTCTGCTGTGTGGGAAGTGACTTTTCCAAGTATGACCGCTACATGCTGTCGCATGTCGGGCGCAATATTGAATTGATTCGATGTAAGAAATATGACAGGGATCTTATGGTTATTGAAACAGTTTACAAACCAACAGGCATAAGTTTTGGAAAGCCTGTGTCTTTATCTTTGACAGCCACTTCAAATGCTGAACAAAACAACAAAACAAAAAAATATATAAAGGTAAGTCAGACTCCAAGAATTGGTTATTGCCAGATAGAAGACGGAAAACATTATGTGGTGTTCCCCGGAAAGGAAAAGGGCGAGATACTTGACTTGCCTGTTTCCATATATCTTGCCCAAAACCAGTTTGTTCTGGTTGACGAATACAACCGGTTCCAGTATGCTTTCTCCTATTGGCTGAATGACAATGAAATCTTAAGTTCAAATATTGCAAGTTTTGCCGTGGTTGTGCTGAAAGATTCGGAGATTTTTATCGACAAAGGCGACAATGTATTGCTTAAGCTCAACAATATTCCCCCAAATGTTCAGCTTAGGGATAAAAGCATTGTGTCTGTGGACAGTAACAACAACTTTTTAAGATTCTACAAGCCGGTAAAACACAACGCCGACAGCTTTATGATGTCGGCAAAAGCCAAGGGGCATACTCTGGCCTTTGTGCTCAAAATTCTGGATAACGGGGTTTTGCTTCGGGATATTGAAACTGGCAGGGAATTTTTTAAAGAAATGGATACAGACGGCATAACTTTTAAGGAGCAGCAAATCCTGTGTCTTCATGAAGGAAACGTGGTACATACTCTGACGTCGTGCAAATTTTACACTTTGTCTTCGTACTATGACAAGTTTGAATACGGCACAGTGGAAATAAAGGACGGACTCGCTTTTCTTAAAAAACTGTCCGGTGAGATTGTGATAATAAATGACGCGCCGGACTACTTAAAGCCCGGTCAGGTGGCCTATGTGGATGAGAATAACAATTTCTGCGGCATTGAAGATGACGGGGAAGCTCAGGAGACTGACACCGTAAAGAGAAATGTTTCCAATATCAGCACTTTTAAGAGAGTAAGCAAGAAGGAAAGAATCGAGGTAACCAAGCAGGTTTTGATTCTCGGAAATAAAGCTTATGAAAATTCCTACAAATTGTGCCTTTTAAAATTCGGGTACAAGGCAGAAGTGCTGGAAGGATTCGAACCATGGGCAAAAATCAGTAATGTGCTTAGGGACACGGATGTGGTAGTGGTGGTAACTTCGCATATATCCCATGACAACATGTGGAGAGTAAAAAAGGAAATAACGGATATTCCTGTTATCTATTCAGAATTTGACGGAGCAAACAGAATATTGGAGAAGGTGATTGCAGCGGAGAACAACTGGAAAGAAGTGCGTACGGCAAGGTAAAAGCGCGCTTGCAATCAATGTTAAAGGTATACTTCGATATTAAAGGTATGCTGTAATTAGCCGATAAATAATATGACATAAACCTGTTACGGGTCTAATTTGGCAGGAAATAACAGTGAATTCGTACTTGCAATGGAAGTTGTTTGTTATTACAGGCTGTAGAGCGGGGGGTTCATATGAAACAATTTACAAGAGTTCTTGCCGTGGCGGTTACGGTATGCCTGCTTAATGTTATTTTGCCATTTTCGCAGCTTAATGTTTTTGCTGCTTCGATTCCGATAAATGTCTACGTTGATGATTTTTCGGACGGAGATTTGAAAATACGCTGGGACAGTGTCATGGGGGCAAAGTCGTTTCGTATAAGCTATCATACGCCTGAAGGACTATCTCAGAGTATAAGCAGCAATGACAGTGTAAATACATATACGATAACCGGTTTGGAAAGCGATTTTATATATGACATCCGTGTGGAACTGTTTAACAACCTGGACGCTACCGGAAGTGTAATAGCGGAAGGTCTTTTGTTTTTCCTTCCGCGCATTACGTTTTTTGCGTCAAGAGTGGAACAGACCAGAACTGCCATTCCCGGAGGAGGCTATGAAATTGGTGACAAGCCGAGGCTGAATCTTAAGTGGAGGATGCCAAAGGTCTGGAATGGCAGCAGTGTTGTTGATGCCAGCACCTTAGGTGCGGTAAATTACATAAAAAACAGCCTGAACGGCTTGTACAACAATGGATTGGACATTACGAGTCTGAACTTCAGAATAAACATTTCCACCAGTGCAGCTACTTTAAACAGTGGTTCTTCCCAGTCTGCATTAATAATTGAATATACCGGCTCGGGCTATACCGCCCATGTTTCAGGAGCTGAGGATGTGAAAGTTCCCGTTTTGGGTCCTGACGGAAACGGTTACCTGAGCTTTGACATAATAGGAAGAAAGGATGAAAATACTCCAATTCCTCCTGCAGAGGCAAACGGTCTTCCCGACGGGGACATATTTCCCGGTACGGTTTATTATATGAATATTAAACCTGCTTTTTACAATGATGCCGGGGAAACAAAATACGCCGTTACCGTGGGAAAACCTTCGGACATGAACGGAAGTATTCTCTCGGGAAGTCATCCCTACACTTATACTTCAATAAGGTTCCAATTGTCCCGCGATTCTTCAAACAATATTTACGTAAAGATATACAAGATAAACAAGGGAAGCCTTAACATGCCCAGGATGTTCTATGAAATTCAGTCCAGTGATGACCCGACAATACCGGGGGACTGGACGGTCAGGAAAACACTGGACGACAGCTTTTTCCCGCAAGGAGCCGACAACGCTCTGACTGTTATATCAGGTGTGGGTTTGAACAATATAATTTATTACAAAATAGTGGTAAAATCGGATGCGCCCACTGACAGGCTTGAGTCCGACAAACTTCCTTATTCCCTTGGAGAGGACACAAGCAAATGGGCCATTCCCAGCGGAATAACAATAGTTGACAGGGAGCTGGTGACCAGAAAAGTTACTGATGCCAACGGCAAAGAGGTGCTCCAGAAATCCAGCAACATTACTATTTCATGGGAGAAGCCGGCCAACTGGAACGAAATCAAGCAAAACACCGACCCTGACAAAGATATTGTTTTCCATATCCTGTTAAACACTAATTATGAGGAAATAACCACTCAGCCGTATCCGGAACTTAAGGATGAAGATGTTTCCTACGGATATTTTCCTCTGAAATACAGAAGAGTTATATATTTTTCTTCAAAAGCCGTAAAAGAGGTTGGCAACCGCCTTGAGTATACGATAAAAGGATTTGAACTGTTCAAGGGTGAGTATTTTACTGGAAATTATGTTGACGGAAATCCTGAAATTGTCTCGGAAAATATCGATAATCCTGAAGGATATCCGGATTTTCTGCTGCCCAACAAAGTTTATTACATGCAGATGTTCACAACGCTTGCCCCATACAGGCAGAATCCCGCCCCTGAGGAAATGTCCGACAAGTCTGTGATTGTAAGCTTTACGACCCGTGCAGCATTTGAAATGGACGTTCCTCTTCCGAAAAATTTCAAGGTTGTAAAGAATGATGCTGATGTTACCATTGATGATGAGGATAAAATTGTTGTATCGAACAAAGTAGAGCTGGAATTTGACAAGGTAAACATCAAATGGGAAAACTATGTTGCAGACCCGACGGTTTCAAAAGCCGTGTATTACGATTTGTATATGAGTACAAGGACCGACATAAATTCTTTCACGCTTGTGGGAAGCACTGAAAATCCAAAAGGCGACGTGGTATTTGTCGGGGCAAATGACGACAGCAGCACGATAAGAGCGGTTATGGGAAATTTCTCACCCGGAACGGATGCCTATACACTTTTCGGAGAAAAACTAAGACCAAATACCACATACTATTTTGTAATAAGGACAAGGCTGTCAATAAGCACGGAATCCGAGGACAAAATGTCAAAACCTTCGGCAATCCTTGCGGTGACCACGGTTCGGGGTATTATGGGAGAGCCGGATGAATCGGCAAAAAAACCTCTTGCACCGACGGATTTTAATATTGCAAAGGATGAAAACGGAAATCCGTTGGTTGACAGCTTAAGCGTGGTATTTTCGTGGAACAGGGCGGAAAATGACGTTGTTTATGAAATAATATGCACATCAAGAAGGGTTGAGCCCAATGAGGGCGATTACGACGGTTCGGAGGACGCCATATTCCAAGGCTTTAATGCAACATTCGGAAACGTAATATTGGATCCTTCGCTTTCTGAGCTTCCGCCAAACTTTGAGTACAATCCCGCGAGCAGAGAATGCAGGTTTACGGTGGATTCCTGGCTGTTTCCGAACAGGCTTTATTATTTCAGCATAAGGGCAGTAAAGAGAGATGACCCGACAAATTACAGCTTGTGGGTTTCAATACCGGTTACCACCATTATGATAGAACAGCCGTCCATGCTTGAAGCAATCAAGGATGCCCAGCTGGGATTTTACTTTAGGGACGAGGACGCCCATGCAAGGACTGAGGATTACAAAATATATATAAAATCACAGGATGATTTGAGATACGGCCAGGTGGCAAGGCACAGGTATAATATAGTAAGAATTGGAACAACCAACTATGTAAGGCTTTCGAACCTTGAATTTGATACATACTACGATATAAGTGTGTATAAAGGCGACAACAGCGAGCCGATTTACTCAGCCGAATCTTTGAAAACAAGGGACGGAAGCCATGAACTGGAAGTAAGGTGGAGAGGTCTTCCGGGATACAAGTACGAGCTTGCGATAAAAACATGGACGGATGACGATTACATTGAGCTTTCAGATGAGGATTTGGAGGAATATATAAACTATGACGGAAAAATACTTCCTTACTACAGGGAGAAAGACAACAGGGCAAGCAGCCAGAACTTTGAGTATTTCTATGCGAGAATAAAAACCTATCCTGTGAAAATGCAGGACGGAAGCATTAAGCATGTGGAGCTTAAATCCAATACAAAATATTATGTGAAGGTGCGCGCAGTAAGAGTTGACCCTGTGGATTCCACCATTGTATCATACTCGAAGTATATAGGGCCTGTGGAAGTCAGGACGGAATTCAATCAGGCTGATTATGATGAAGAGGACAACAACAATAGAAAAGAAGCACAGTTTTTGGATAAAATCCGGGATTTTGAGAAGGCCCTGTACTGGAGAATTGATATAAGAAACGGAAATTACAACAAGCTTTTGTTAAAAGAAGACCGAATGGTAAATGCAATTCAAAACAACGGACCGTATTCCTTTACGCTGGACATATCCGATATTACGCAAGGTGCGGGCACGGACGTAATATATATTCCGGCAAGTGTTATAGAGGCTCTGAAGACCGATAACACAAGTCTTGCAATAAGGACTTTGGGCGCCGAATACACTTTAAGACCAGACACCGTCGATACAAGCAGCAAGGAAGTTGTTGCCCTCCGGGAAAACCCGAATGTCAAGGGCATATACTACAAATTTACCATAAAGCGTTTGCAAAGATCATCCAGGAGTTTGCCGGAAGGTGCCGAAACTGCCTCTCAAATAAACAATGTCAGTCTGGAAGCTGTGGGGACGAGCTTTACCTATTCACAAATCAGGGATGAAATACACAACAGATTGTACAATAAAGAATCGGGGCTTGTCCAGGAAAAGCTGAACAAACTTTTGAGCAAGGATAACCAAAAAGGTAAGGCTACTGACATTGATGAAGCGATTTTGCAGCTTATAGGAGAGATTGAAGAGGAGCTTTCAATTTTCCTGAAAAACAGAATTGACAGCACAACCGGTTCATACTCCATAGTAGTGGGCACAAGAACAATAAGGGACTTTGACAAGCCTATGGTGACAAGGCTGACTTTTGAGGATAAGGCCGGCCTGAAAGTTCCCGGTGTGTGCTATGAAGGGGAAGGAAAATGGAAGAAGGTGTTATCCAATACGGTTTATATTGCAAACACCGCATTGTTCAACACTGTAAAAACCGGTGAGTACGCTGTGCTTGTTTTTGCGGTATCCCCGACGGATGTGCCGGATGACTATTCCTACTCTGACGATATAAAAACTCTTATGTCCAAATATGATTTAAAAGAGGTTTTCGGAAACCTGGAGTCTTTTTATCCGGAGGATAATGTTAAAGTAAAGGAAATAATTTTGCTGTACGAAAGGATTGCGAATAAAGAAGGAGCAAGTCACGGACTTACCATAAACCAGAAGGCTGAAAAATACGGACTTAAAAGCCTTGTGGGTGTCGGCGGTGTTGCAAGGGATGTAACCAGACAGGAAGTGGCTTTTGTAATAATGAAAGTGTACTGCGAAAAAACCGGTGTGAATATCCAAAATCTGATGCCCAAAAGGTATGTCTATATAGGCGATGAAAAGGATATTGAGGCCAATTTCCTGAAATCCGTCCTGCTGGTACTGGATTTGGAGGTAATGAGTGCCGGCGAAAATGGTAAATTTGAGCCTAAAAAGCCTGTCACCCGGGCGGAACTGGCAGCATCCATTGTGAAAATACTTAAGATTACCAATCAGATATAAGGGGACATGATGAAAATGAAAAGAGCGGGAAGAGTTGTCGGATTAATATTGGCAGTAAGTCTCGTTTTGCAATTTAATATAATAAATACGGTTTGGGCTGTCGACCCGGAGCCTCAATCCCCACCGTCAAAGCTTAGGATTGAGCCGCAAAGTCCGGATGAGCCTGCCATTGGCTATAATGAATTTGACAAATATTATGTTGACCTGAAATGGGACGTAAGTTTTCCTTCCTTTGCGATTTCCAAATATCTTAACATCTACACGCAGGAAATCCCCAAGTCTTACAGAATAGCAAAACCTCGCAGTGTGAAAGCAAAGGATGTTTCCGGAAATTCGAACTCATACCGCCTGAAGGAGCTCAATTCAGGTACAATTTACTATATTGATGCGACTGCCTCTTACACGTATGTCGAGGACAGCAAGCTATACAGAAGTGCGGAATCGGCTGCTTCAAACAGGGTGAAGGTCTTGACCGAGATTGATATCAGCGCATATGCAGTTTCCACAAACAAGATTAAAATAGAATGGGATGATGTGTGGAATACTGACGGAAGAATAGGTTACAAGCTTTATATTTCCGAAAACGGCAGTTTTGCCAATACGCCGCCGATATACATAGGAAAAGACCAGATAGGCCCGGACAAGCCGGTAAAAGTTAATGAATCAACGGGAAAGCTGGAGTATATTCATACCGCAAGAGACCCGGGAAGGGTTTATTATATCAGAATAGAACCGGACGTAAATGATGCGGAGCTTAAGAAAAACCAGTACAGCAAAACCGTTATTGTGAGTAGTTACATTTTGGTCAGGACAACAAAAATAGCTTCAACGGAATCCGGGGTTATTTGGAAGCTGGAATGGAGTCCGGTTGTTACCAGCCTGAGTGACAGCAATGTAAAAGTCAGCTACCAGATTTACAGAGGTCAAATAGATTCCACCGATCTGGCCCAGTATATGGCCTCTGTGGACGGCACCGAGTTTTTTGTCACGCTTCCGCCCGGTGAGGTTGAACATTATTTTATAATAAGGGCTATTGTAACCAAAGACGGGCTTGACGTGTATGAGGGCATAAGGATAGAATCCGAACGGATAATAGTAAGGGAGCATGAAACACCTTCTTATCCTGCGGCTCCCGTACTTGTGGACAAATTTGAAAAGTCTCCGGGAGAAACGATTATAAGCTATGATGAGGAATTAAAACCCAATAGTGCAACAATTTTGTGGAAAGTTCCCACCCGCGGAGACGGGCAGATAGACACCGATATTATGTATGACATATGGCTTGTGGACGATCCGAACCTTATTGACAATCCGCCGGAGGGCAGAAAAATTGCTTCAAACATATCAATGGGAAGCAGCAACTATGTAATAAGCGGAGATACGGTTATAGGTTATAAATATGTTGTTTCAAATTTGACTCCCAATTCCACTTATTATTTTAAAATAGTGGCCAAAAAACAGTTTATTGAATATGTTGACGACATACTTCAGAACGTGGAATATGTGTCCGACCCTGCTGTAAAAGTGATTATCACTCCGGCAGGAGAGCCGATAAACCAGCCCAATGTGCCGGCAAAGCCGCCGCTTAAAGTAAAAAAGGATTTAAACGGTCAGTACATGGTTACCGAAAGCACAGTGACCATACAGCTTAAAAACCTGTGGTATGAGATATTTAATTTTGAGGAAAACAAATGGGAATACATACGGACTGAGAAACTTCATTATGATGATGTGCCGCCCTTTGACCCGTTGACATCCGTTGTTGATGATGTTTATTACAGAAAAGTGACCTATGATTCCGGTGTAAGAATAAATGTCGGATGCGTTGAATATAGTGAAGGCATGTCATATGAAGAGCTTTACTATCTTCCCGCTGACAAAGTGGTAGATTTCCCTGTTGACCCGAATGATCCGTGGGAAAACCCGGATTTAAATCCTGACGGGAAGAAACACAATGTGGATATTACAATTACCGATCTTAAGCCCAATACGGTGTATGTCATATGGGTAAGGGCCGCAAGACCCAGTGCGGACCTTGTATCCGAACCGTCGGATCCGATAGTAATTACAACAAACCCTGTTATAGAACCTCCTTTGGAAAAGCCGGTAGTGCCTTCCTTCAACTATCATTCGGCGGGAGACACGTACATTGATTTGGGCTGGGAATTTACCCCGGGACATTATTACTATTTAAAATACGGTCTTGAAGACAATATAAATACAGCAACGGGAAATATAAAAGTTACGCCGGAAGATTTGGAAAATTCCGTATATACCAGAATAACGGACTTGACTCCCAATACCCTGTACTATTTCTGGATACAGGCGGAAGCCGTCGGCAAAAACGGAGAGACAATAAGGTCTGAGTGGAGTGATTCGTATCTCGTAAGGACCCTTGCATATATTCCGCCGGACACGCCAAAGGGATTCGGTATAAAAAACAGCATTGACGCAATTACAAAAAACACTATTACGTATGAGTGGATGCAGGAAGAAAACCTCGAATATATCCTTGAGCTTGCCGACAACGTAGACTACGAGGATGCTGTGGAATACAAGGTTGGCATGGTCTCGGAATTTACTGTGGGAGGGCTTTTGTCAAACCACAGGTATTATGCAAGACTGTATTCCTATGACCCCGTGAAGAATTTGAGGTCCAATCCCACCCAAAGCGTGGTTGTGAGGACTAAAAGAAGCAGTGATGACTATGATTCGGACGAGGATGTTGACAATGTCATAATCGGAGATTTTGTAAAAAAGGAAAAAACCGTTAAGGACGGTGTATGGGAAGTCAGAATAGTCGGAGTTGATGCAGACAGATTTGTGGATTATGTAATTAGAGACAACAAGCTGGATATAACCGTAAAACTTGATGATCCGCCCCAGTCTTATAAAAAACTGAGAATACTGGTTTCCGACAAGGTGTTTAAATCTCTGACCGAGCTTTCGGAAAATCTTACTTTCAAAATGAAAGATTTTTCCCTTGTCATAAGACCTGGAACGATAACGACGGCAAACTTCAACCCTCTGGCAGGGAAGGCTTCGGGAGTGGATTATGAGATATGTATTACCCATCTTGGAACTTTCGGAACCAATGTAAAGAACATGATATTTAAAACCGAGACGATAAAAATAGAATTGGGCATAGTTGAAGGCGGTAATGTAACACCTGTAAATTCCGTCCTAAAACCGCTTAAAGTTCTTTCGGAATATGATGATACCGACAGATATACTCAAGGGAAAACATCCGGATTTTTATACGACAGTGAGATTGGAAAGTGGAAAAGGCTTAATACCGCTTATGACTTCAATTATGACAGAAATACAGGAACCCTGGCTTTTGAAACCGTTAAACTGGGCGCCACTGCGGTGGCGGAACTGGATAAAGACTTTTTTGACGACATATATTATCATCCTTATGAGACCAGCATAAATAATGTGGCATCTGTGCATGAACTAAAAAGCATTTCCACAAGGCTTTTTGAACCGGACAACTACGCATCTTTGGGCGACACGGTAAAGTTTATGTTTGATGTGCTGGACTATGAGTATGGAAGTGATTTTATGAACAAGGCTTTGAAAGCCGGATTTATCACTTCCGCTGATATTAAGGCTTCAAACAGAAACTGCACCGCGGAAGATGCTTACAAGATGATAATCAGGCTGTTTGAGCTAAAAACCGGAAAACTTTTGGATGCGAAAACCAAGTCGAAGTTTATTGAAGAAAATGGATTTAAATTGGTAAGAGATGCCGGTAAAACAGTTATGGCAAATGAGCCGATAAAAAGACATGAGGTTCTTGTGCTCATTGAAAAATTGTTGGTATATATCGGAGAACTGGAATAAATAACAAGGCTGATTTCTACTCAAAAAAAGAGGATTTGAGGTAAGAAATAATGAATATAAAAAAGGCATGTGTGAGCATAATATTTATACTGCTTGGTTTCTTTTTGAGTTTGCAAAATGTCAATGCTCACGGAGTTGTGTATGAGACGCGGCAAATAGATCAAAACAAAATAAGAATTACATTAAAGTGGTCCGATGAAGAAAAAAATGAAGACAAAGGTAAAGGTATTGCCATTACCCACTATTACCTGGTAAACGGCAAAACGCTGCACATAGGATATGAGACGGTTGACGGGGAATCCCGGTCATATCTTGACTATGATTTGACCGGTGCGATTCCGCCGATAAGGATAATTCTCTCAAACATTGATAAGCCTGACTGGGTGCCATTTAACGATATAAAAGGCATTGAGACCGAGGAATATATTACTCATCTTCATGACGCGGGAATTGTGAACGGAATGCCGGACGGTTCCTTCAGACCCGACAGCAATATTACCAGGGCAGAGTTCATGGTTCTTCTGGTAAAGGCTTTAAAGCTTCAGGGACCGGCGGAAAATATCGCCGGGTTTACCGATATTGACGGACATTGGGCAAAGGATATAATACTTGTTGCGGCAAAACACGGGTTGATTTCGGGTTATGAGGACGGCACGGTAAGACCCGACCGCCCCATAACTGTGGCTGAAGCCTGTTCGGTTATAGCAAGGGCTTTTGAGTTTAAAACAACGAAAAACGGAATTTATTCAAAATTAAAGCCCGACAAATGGTACAGCAAGCCGGTCAAAAAAATGTTTGATGTAGGTGTCCTGTCGGTCAATGACAGTTTGTACGAAAATTTTGATGAAGAAGCCGAAATAACCAGAGCAAATTGTGCCATGATGGTAAGCAGGGCATTGTCCACATATTAGACGTTGTAAAAGGTTAAATGTTGATATATGGCCAGCTCCTTTGTTACATCAAGCTATTTGATTTACGACTCCGCAGCACGACATAAAAAGTTTGCAATAATTCGGCGCCGCTTTTTAGGAGGTGGTTACACAAAAGAACACTTCTTATAATACCCTGGCACAAAGAGAATTTTTCGTTAATAGAAAAATTGTCCTATATCCAGGTGTTTCAACGAGGCACAAAGCAGCTTTCGCATAAGAAGGCAAATTTGCACCCGCCTATGAAAGCATAAGACGTTATCGCCTTGTTACAATCAATTGAAAATTTCAAACAGTTCTAATAAAAAATAAAGCATGTATATCCCTTTTGTGAAAAGGCAATAATTCTACTATAGCTGCGTCCGTTTTTAAAGTTGCTTTACAAAACGGTGGAAGAGGGGATATATATTGAAATTTTTGTTAAAACATTTTTATTTGTTAATTATCTTAATTATACTATTTACAATTGGGAGTGCAAAGCTATATTATAATAAGGGGTCCTCTTCGACTGCATTGAAGGAAGCTTTCATAGCATCCGGGGCAACCCTTGCCAATACTGAATTTTATGCATGGGCAAAGACAGAAAAAAGTTTCGAAGAATTGTCAAAAATCGTGGACAACCTTGCGAAAGATATGAATGTGGAGAATAATGAGCTGTATTCGAGAAGGCTCATAGGCAACGACATGATTGACAAGATAGAAGTAATCGGAACCATCGGCAGGGGAAGGATGGTAAATATATGTGCCCAGTCTGCCAGAAATAAGAAAGACGGCGAAAAATCCTATATTTCGCTGAGTCTTACTTTAGGACCTGAAGAATTTGAACTTGAAAGAATACACGACAATTTGATTAATGTGCTTGACAAGTATAAAATTGAACCGGAATTAAATATCTGTATTACCGGATATTTTGAGGGAAGGATGGATTACAAAAATTTAAACAAAGTGAGCAAAAAAATACTCAAAAGTGCAGATGCCAAAAAGGTAAACGGTATTGCGGAGAACAATTTGATAAGTGTTTCGGCTTTTGCACCGGGTATTGACAATTCAATATTGGTAAACGGCAAAAAGGTGAATATGAATCTTGCAATCAGGTATAATTCTTATGAAGACAGGACATACATATGGCTTGCTACACCTGTAATAACCGTTGAATATTGATGCAGGAAGCCGCGCAAGGTCAATACAAAAGATAAATTACAAAAAAAACGAAAGGAAGAATCAACGTGCCCAAATTAATTGTAACTGAAACAAAGCCTTTACATGGAAAGGTGAGAATCAGCGGCGCAAAGAATTCTGTACTGCCTATTATTGCCGCCTCAATATTAGGGGACAGTGAAAGTGTTATTGAGGAAGTTCCGGATCTTACTGATGTAAAAATCATGTGTGAACTTTTGGAGTCTTTTGGGGTGGATGTTAATTTTTTATCAGATAAATCCAAGTTGTTTATCAATACACGGGATATTCTAAATACAACGGCACCTTATGAGCTGGTAAATAAGATGCGGGCGTCAATTCTTGTTATGGGTCCGCTGCTCGCGAGAACGGGAATAGCCAAAATTTCCCTTCCGGGAGGATGCGCCATAGGTACAAGGCCTGTGGATTTGCATCTGAAAGGGTTTGCGGCAATGGGAGCCGAGATAGAACAAGGACATGGTTATATAGAAGCAAGAGTAAACGGAAGATTAAGAGGAAACAAGATTTATCTGGATTTTCCCAGTGTGGGTGCCACGGAAAATATTATGATGGCCGCAGTTTTGGCGGAAGGCCAGACAATTATTGAGAATGCGGCAATTGAGCCGGAAATAGTGGACCTTGCCACATATCTTACTGCCATGGGTGCGGATATAAAGGGTGCCGGTACGGACACCATCAAGATAAACGGCGTCAACAGTTTGAAAGGAACCAATCACGCGGTAATACCGGACAGAATTGAAGCGGGAACATTTATGGTGGCCGCGGCGGTGACCGGAGGAGACGTGATTATTGAAAACATAGTGCCGGATCATGTAAAGCCGATTACTGCAAAACTCAGGGAAGCCGGCGTTGAGGTATCTGAAGAGCTCTCAAGCATACATGTGAGAGCAGGTGACACAATAAAGCCTATTGATATAAAAACGCATCCATATCCCGGTTTTCCGACGGATATGCAGGCGCAGATGACTTCTTTGATGACCAAGGCGGAAGGAACCAGCATGGTCATTGAGACCATTTTTGAAAACAGATTTATGCATCTGGCAGAACTTAAGAGAATGGGAGCAAATGTTAAAATTGAAGGAAGAAGTGCGATTATTGAGGGTAGATGCAAGCTTACGGGAGCAAAGGTAAGGGCAACGGACCTCAGAGCCGGTGCGGCCCTTGTTTTGGCAGGCCTTGTAGCGGAAGGTGTTACCGAAATTACGGAAATAGAGCATATTGAAAGAGGGTACGTGAAAATACACGAAAAGCTCAATGCTCTTGGAGCTAACATTCAAAGAGTGGAAGATGAGCAGTAAAATTTTAAAGTATAAAGTTAAAAGTTTTAATATAAAAAATAAGATATGATTGATTTGATACAATAAAATGAAGTACATATTAAAGGACGCAAGGATTCCCTTCGTCCTTTAATTATTTGTAACTCATCATCCTTTACAATTTTCTTTTAACTGTGAGTTTAACTGTGAGAACTTTTTTAACTGTTCATTGTCCGTAAAAGAAGAATAACTCTGAATTTACAATCATATTTATTGTATTGACATGTGCTTGCGGGAAAAATCTACTAAACTTTCAGGAAAAGGTACGGACAATGAAAAGATTTGTTAGATATGTTTTGATAATGACAATAATAGTGGTTGTACTTCCCATGGTTATTGTGAAAGGGTGCAGCACCGTGATTGAGGATATTGTACCCGAAGAAAAAGAAGATGTGAAGATAAAGGTGTATGTTAAAGATAAAGGTGAAGTTGAAGAAATGTCTCTGGAAGAGTATCTCAAGGGTGTAGTGGCTGCTGAAATGCCTGCGGATTTTGAACTGGAAGCTCTCAAGGCACAGGCTGTTGCTGCCCGTACCTATGCATACGGAAGAATAAAAAAATTCTATTCGCCAAAAGATGATACCCATAAAGGCGCCGACATTTGCACCGATCCGGGACATTGTCAGGCATGGATAAAAAAAGAGGACGCAATGGCAAAATGGGGAACGCTCAAAGCCTTTGACAACTGGAACAAAATTGAAAGGGCCGTCAGGGAAACCGAGGGAATAATTATTTTGTATGATAAAAAAGTGGTAAATCCCGTATTCCATGCAAACAGTGGAGGAATGACAGAAAATTCCGAAGATGTCTGGGAAGGGGTGGAGGTACCTTATTTAAAAAGCGTAAAGAGCGAAGGTGAGGATGAAAGCCCGGGATACAAGGTACAGACGGTGTTTAAGGAAGAGGAAATAACGAAAAAATTAAAAGAACAATACCCTGATATGGATATAGAGCCGGAAAATCTATTGGATGAAATTGAGATATTAGAGAGGACTCAGGCGGGAAGAGTAAAAGAAATGAAAATAGAGGATGTGGTTATAAAGGGAACGGAGCTTAGAGCTTTATTGGACTTAAGATCCACGAATTTTACCATCGAAAAAGGAAAAGAGGGCGAAGTCATAATAACAACGATTGGATATGGTCATGGGGTTGGAATGAGCCAGTGGGGGGCAAACAATCTGGCAAAAAACGGGGGAACGTATGAGGAAATTTTAAAGCATTATTACACGGGGGTGTACCTTGACACCATAGAAAATTTCGAAGCAGCCAACCCGTAACTTCGGCAACTTTAAATATTTTTTCTGCTCCATGTATATTGCTGCCATATACGGTAACAATAATATATGGAGGTGGAAAAAGTGGATTTTAAAAAATTGTTTCCTGACAAGAAAATTTCACAAAAGAAAGTGTTGGATTTTCTCGATAAAAAAGGATTCTATATTGTTTTGGCTTTGTGTATAACTGCAATTGCAGCTACAGCCGCAGTAATTACAGCTCATAACATACGCTCATCGAGAAGTATTGGTGAGGAAGATATAATCTCGCCTGATATGGCAAGCAGTATAATGGATGAAAACGGAAATAGCAGTAGTTACTTGTTACCGCAGGACGGTTTTGAAAATGAAGATGCGGCAGAAACACTCGGAAAGGCATCCGAAGCAGTAAAGCCGACCGAACCTGCTGCAAGTCCGAAAGTCCAGGAAAGTCCAAAACCTTCGGACAAGCCTCAGAAAACAGAAACATCAACAAAAACGGAAAACAAGGACGAGAAAACTCAAAACACAAAATCATCGGGAAAAACTGAAAGCAAATCCGCAAACAAATCCGAAGGCAAGACTGAGAGTGGCAAGAAAGTTACATTTGTAATGCCTGTTTATGGAGAAGTGACTTTTGAATATGCTATGGACAGGCTGGTTTATTCAAAAACTTTGGATGAATGGCGCGCTCACAGTGGTGTGGATTTGAGAGCGGACAGAGGTACTCCTGTCAAAGTTGTTGCCGACGGTGTGGTAACTGAAGTTAAAAACGATCCCAGGTTTGGTGTGACTGTAATTGTTGAGCACGAAAACGGCCTGAAAACAGTGTATGCAAATCTTGCCAGCGGAGACATGGTAACTCCGAACCAGAAGGTCAAACAGGGTGAAATAATCGGAAGCATAGGGAATACCGCAATTATTGAATCAGCAGAACCTGCACACCTTCACTTTGAAGTTTTGAAAGACAATAAACCTGTTGACCCGAAGGATTATCTCCAGTTGCCTTCGGATGGCAAAAAATAGATGTTGATTTAGCAAAGAGTATTTGAAAAGTTAAAAGCCGGTGAAGCTTAATATTAAGCTTTACCGGCTTTTAATACTTTCTAATGTCCATGAATCATAAGTCAATTCAAATAGGCATATATATTAGTGTGGCAACTAAAGCCTTTAAAATATGCAATTTACTCATACAGATATATACAAAAATTTTAAAGACGGATATACAAGATTACCTGACTTAAAAAGCCCGTAATAAACTTTAGTCTGACAGTTCCGGTAACGTCGGCAGCAAGTCAGCGGTAATAGATAAAAACATCAAGCCAGGTTGAATAGTCAAAGAGTATCAACTGTAAGGGGGGCGTATCGTTGAAAAGTTATATAGAAGAGAGAGCTGTGGAACTTGCCAACTACATAGTTGAAAACAAAGCGACCGTGAGGGCTGCTGCGAAAAAATTTGGAATAAGCAAAAGCACTGTTCACAAGGATGTGACGGAAAGACTTCTGCAAATCAATTCCGCCCTGGCCGAGCAGGCAAAGGCGGTATTGGACAAAAATAAAGCGGAAAGGCACATAAGAGGCGGTATGGCGACAAAAGCAAAATATAAAGGAAACGTGGAGGCTAAAAAATAAATATAAATTGCCAAACAAAACATAAAAGTCGGGAAACCGACTTTTAATTTTTGGATAAATACAGCTAACGGTTTTTTACTCATATGTTGTAAAAATTGTTGCAATAATAAAATAATATGATAATATTAATTATGAGTATTGCAATCTGGTTTTGAAAGGAAGATGCGCTTTGTTTGGCCTTGGACAGGATATAGGTATAGATTTGGGAACGGCATCGGTACTTGTTTACATAAAAGGAAAAGGCATAGTATTAAAAGAACCTTCGGTTGTGGCAATTGATAAAAATACAAATAAGCTTCTGGCTGTTGGAGAGGAAGCCAGGCGAATGCTTGGCAGGACTCCCGGAAATATTGTCGCAATAAGACCGCTCAGGGATGGCGTAATATCCGATTATGACATTACGGAGAAAATGTTAAAGCATTTTATAGGAAAGGTGTGCGGCAACAAGGCATTCAGGTTTTTCAAGCCAAGGATTGTTGTGTGTGTGCCCAGCGGGGTTACCGAGGTGGAAAAACGGGCGGTAAGAGAGGCGGCAATGCAGGCCGGTGCGAGAAAAACATATCTTATTGAGGAACCTATTGCGGCTGCAATTGGAGCAGGTATTGATATTTCAAAGGCTTGCGGAAGCATGGTAATAGATGTGGGCGGAGGTACCACCGACATAGCTGTCATATCTCTTGGAGGTATTGTTGTAAGCGCTTCCATCAAGGTTGCCGGGGACAAGTTTGATGAGGCTATTTCAAGATATATGAGGAAAAAACACAATATCATGATTGGGGAACGTACTGCTGAAGAGTTAAAAATCAATATTGGTACGGTTTACCCCAGGGTTCAGGAAGTATCCATGGAAATTCGCGGAAGGAATCTCATATCGGGTCTGCCAAAAACTATTACCGTTACTTCCTCGGAGATTATGGAAGCATTGGAAGAGCCGGTTTCAAGCATTGTGGAAGTTGTACATTCGGTTCTTGAAAGGACGCCGCCTGAGCTTGCTTCGGATATAAGCGACCGTGGAATTGTGATGACCGGCGGCGGAAGTCTCATATACGGTTTTGACAAGCTGATACAGGAAAAGACGGGAATAAACGTGGTTATTGCGGATGATGCCGTGTCATGTGTGGCTCTGGGTACGGGCAAAGCGCTTGAGCATATAGAAGCCATTGAAAAGAGTGAATCGGGAGAGAAAACTATAAATTATATTTAGTTTCAATATGTTTAAGCCTTCAATGGGTTCAAATCTTAAAATATCGAAAATTTAAAGGCAACTTGGGCCGGATTTTCAGTCCGGCCTTTTTTGTTGTTTTTTAATTTAAATATAATATTTTCTACTAAACCATTCTAATAAATTTCCGATATTTTATAGTGTAAGGAGAGAAGCAAAACAAGTCAAGTCAAATACACTTTTGGGAGATAGGATTATGATCAGAGGTCTTTACACGTCAGGTTGGAGCATGCTTGCCAACAGCAAGCAAATGGATGTTGTATCCAATAATCTTGCAAATGTCAATACCACTGCATTCAAAAAAGATACGTTGATATTGGAAAGCTTTCCTGATATGCTGGTAAGAAGAATCAATGACAGCCGCAGCGCAAGCAATCCTTCAGGAAGGTTGGGGAATGTGCAGCTTGGAAATGATGTGGGAGAGGTTTTTACATACTATACCCAGGGGCAGCTCCAGAAGACGGACAACAATTTGGACATGGCTATTTCAAATTGTGACACTGCCTTCTTTACCGTTGCGGTGCCCGGCGGGAACGAAGAGTATACAGAGTACTATACAAGGGACGGTTCTTTTGCACTGAATGCATACGGGCAACTGGTGACAAAGGAAGGTTACCTGGTAATGGGCCAAAACGGTGTCATTACCCTGAACTCGGAGAATTTCAGCGTTAGCGATGACGGTACGATTATTCAGGACGGCGAGGCTGTTGCAAGACTTTTAATAAGGAATTTTACCGATACTACAACTCTCAGGAAAGTGGGCTCAAACCTTGTGCAAAGAACTGAAAATACCCAGGAACAGCCCTTTGACGGAGTGGTAAGGCAGGGCTATCTTGAACAGTCAAATGTTAATTCCATTAATGAAATGATTAATATGATTACAATAATGCGTTCTTATGAGGCAAATCAAAAAATCCTTCAGGCCCAGGACGGAACGCTTGAAAAAGCGGTAAACGAAATAGGAGTTGTAAGATAGGAGGATAACCATTATGATGAGAGCACTGTGGACCGCGGGGTCGGGAATGACGGCTCAGCAGCTGAATGTTGACGTTATAGCAAACAATCTTTCGAATGTTAACACCACCGCATACAAAAAAGAAAGACTGGAATTTAAGGATATGCTCTATGACACCTTGAACAGGGCATATATCCTTGACGGAGAAGGAAGACCGGTAAATTTGCAGGTGGGATATGGAACGGTTCCCATGGCCACACTGAAAAACTTCCAGAGCGGAAACTTTGAGAAGACCGACAATCCTCTTGATCTTGCCATAGACGGCGATGGCTTTTTCATGGTGCTCGGTCCAAGGGGAGACATAGTTTATACCCGGGACGGAAGCTTTAAAATCAGTGTGACGGAAAACGGAAACATGCTCACAACATCGGACGGATACCCGGTGCTGGATGAGTCCGGAGTTGAAATAATACTTGATATTGATATATCCAAACTGAATGTTTCATCCGACGGGGAACTGAGCTACACCGACGAAAACGGGGTAGTAGTACCTCTGGGACAGAGAATTGGTCTTGTGAAATTCCCCAACAGAAACGGTCTTGAAAGTATCGGAAGCAACTTTTATGCAAGCACTTCCGCATCCGGAGAAGCGGTACCTGATGAGGAACTGGGCAAAAAGAGCAATATAAGGCAGTATTATCTTGAGTCGTCAAATGTGCAGGTAGTTGAGGAAATGGTTAAGCTCATTGTTGCCCAAAGGGCATATGAAATCAATTCCAAAGCAATTCAGTCAGCGGATGAAATGTTGGGCATAGCAAATAATTTAAAGAGATAACATAAGTTAGAGTTTTATTACAGTTTTTAAATATTTTGACTGGTAAAATTAAATAGGAGCGGTTATAATGGATATAAGTGCAATCAGCAATAAATATTTGAACAATGCAATACAAAGCAGCAGTATAAAGTCTTCCGATGACGATTTTGAGAAAAAACTTCAAAACGCTCTTGAAAACAAGGATGAAAAAGAACTTAAAAAGGTGTGCAAAGAGTTTGAAGGTATTTTGCTTGAGATTATGTACAAACAAATGAGAGCCACAGTCCCAAAATCTGACTTTATACCTGCTGATCCTGGAAGGGATATTTTTGAAGATATGCTGGACGAGGAACTTGTGAAGGAGGCTGCAAAGGCTGTCAATTTAGGCCTTGCGGACAGCCTTTACAAGCAGCTTTCGAGAACTCTCAAATCCGAATAACCTGTTTTAAATGTTTAAATTGAATTGCCGTTTAAGGGGAGTATAAAGATATTGATGAAAAACAAGGTTAATATCGATACAATTATATACTTGGTTTTAATAATTACGTCCCTCATATTTATTTATGCAGGGAGTTTTTTATTTGAAGAGGGAAGTTTCATTGGAAACAGAGGGAATAACAGGACAGTAGATGCTGATACTGCCACTGATAGGAACAAACCGTTCCCTGTGGTGCACAAAGCTGTCAGTACGGAAATTAACGGAATAAAGCAGAAAATAAACATCTTGGAGATTGATTTGTCTTCAGGCGGTGTCAAAATAAAGCCGGCATTGGCTTTTGACACGATATATGGTTTTCAGAGCCTTAAAGATATTGCGATTAACAACAATGCTTATGCCGCCGTCAATGCAGGTTTTTTCTATTCATACGGAGAGCCTTCGGGAATGGTGGTTATTGACGGGAAAGTTTATACGAAGTCCACGGGAAAATACCCGGTTTTTGTTGTACAGGGTAAAAATGCTTTCTTAAGCGAAATTAAGAGCAATATATGGATATTGCACGGCAACAGAAGGATTGCGGCGGATGATATAAACAGAGAGGGAAAACCCGGTGAAACGGTGGTGTACACGCCGGTTTTCGGCCCTACAAACCGGGCGGACAAGCTCCATACATCATATATTGTGGAGAATAACAGAGTAGCAAGGAAATTTCGTGGGGATACGGAGTGCAAAATTCCTTCGGACGGAATGGTAATTACCTTTTATGAGCCCATTTCATCGGAAGAAAAATTTGAAGTGGGGGACTGGATCGGAATCGATATTGATCCGGATTTTGGGCCGGGATTTCAGGCGTATGAATGCGGAAGCTGGCTTGTAAGGGATGGACAGGTGGTGGCTGTTGACAGGGACGACTGGGTCGGACTTTTGACCAACCGGGACCCGAGGACGGCCATAGGAGTAAAGCATGACGGCAAGGTAGTGCTTGTTACCGTGGACGGGCGGCAGCCGGGATACAGTGTGGGACTATCGTCGAGGGAGCTTGCAGGCTATTTGCTGACTTTGGGGATTAAAGACGCTGCCATGCTGGACGGCGGAGCCTCAACCCAGATGATTGTACAAAACAAGACGGTAAACAGGCTTCCTGCCAGGGAAAGAATGCTGGGCGGAGGAATCGTGGTTGTTGTGGATGAGGATTTATAACACATCGTCCCCTTTTGTTTTTATTATTTTACCCTTTTGTATTGAAAATATGGTATTGCACCTGTGGGCTCATCGGCCAAAAGCACCAAAGGTTTGCTTATAAGAGCCCTGGCAATGGCAACCCTTTGACACTCTCCTCCCGACAAATTGACCAGACGTTGATTAATCCGTAATCCTGCCTGACGAACGCCACATTTTCTCTTCGCAGTTTGTTTAATTTATGCGTGTTTGTAAATTCTACTTTCTTTCCGTTGAAGAAGTATACTCCGCTGTCCGGTTTGTCCAAAAAACCCAAAATATTTAACAGAGTAGTTTTCCCTGATCCGCTTCTTCCGGTTATTGCCACATAATCTCCCTGCCTGATTTCTATGGAAGCACCGTTGAAAACTTGTGTAGTGTGGTATTTGGTTTTACAAGTCTTTACAATTTTTTCACATTTGATTATCATTTTACTAACTTTTCCTTAAAGAGTATTGACAGTAACATTTTTATTGTAACTGTAGCCCACTGCATTTTCTATCAGGATTAATGACACAACTATTGTAATTGGCACGACTTCCAAGATTACAAATCTAAATACGATCACGGAAATAATTAAAGACAATACCAATAAAATTCCGGCAATGGTTATAAACCTTTGCAATATTATTTTTTATTTTATATAAATCGAAACTTCCGGCTCCGCACAATAGATGTATGGCCAAAAAACGCAGGTTCTTTTCCATGAAAGCCTTTACAAGTGCATACAATGACATTATCAACAGTAAAGACATGACAACAAAAAAGTATGTCAACAGGAGTATAAGCTTATCTGTCGTTAAATTGAACAATGTATTAATAATACGGTCGATTAAGACATACGATTTTTCCTCCAGACCTACATTTTTTTTCTTAAAAAAACAACAACTTTGCACTTGAAAGAAGTGTTGGACAAAAGTCCAGCAAAGGCTTTTGATTTTTTACTTCCGACTATTCCTATTACTTCATATGGGTGTCCCTCTATACTAATGTAAGAGCGGTTGTTACTTTTATATATTAAATCCTTTTGATTAACTCCGACAACTGTATAATATTTGTTACTATAAAAGTCATCTTCCTTACTTTAAATTTATACTGTTTCTTCAATAAAATGGATTTCAACATGATTTCCCCTTTTTGTGCCTTATTGGTATAATCGGTAATATTATAACATGTAAAATGAAATTATAGCATTATCTAAAATGTTTACAATTTGGCTTCATAACTTGATATTATGTATGAGCATTAATCTATAAATGTTTTACTTGTTTTTAACTCTTTGCTATAATGTATTTTAAACATAACTATTTTTGGAAAGAGGTGTCTTGATGCTGACCAATGTTGAAATTCAGAATATTATACCCCACAAATATCCATTTTTGTTGATTGATAAAATATTAGAAGTTGAACCCGGAAAGAGGGCGGTGGGAATAAAAAATGTCACAATAAATGAACCTTTCTTTCAGGGCCATTTTCCGGGAAACCCAATTATGCCGGGTGTTCTTATAGTTGAAGCCTTGGCACAGACCGCATGTGTTGCAGGACTGATGCTTGAAGAGAACAAAGGGAAACTGGGTGTTTTTACAGGTATTGAGTCGATGAAGTTTAGAAGGCAGGTGGTTCCCGGAGATACGTTGAGGCTTGAGGCTGAGTTTCTGGCATTTAAATTGGGAATGGGTAAAGCAAAGGTTGTCGCCACCGTGGACGGAGAAGTTGCAGCGGAAGGTCAGATAAAGTTTGCAATGATTGATACCAATAAGAAGGCTTAGCTACCTATGCTGTTTAATATAAAAAAGTCCGAGAAAAACACGAGGCATCGTGAAATTATCGGACTTTTTATTTGGCTTTTTGAAGGGATGACCGAAATCAAGTCAGCTTACTGCCACCATTTGCTTGTCTTTGAGGAACATTTCACCGACCTTGTACACATCGCCGGCTCCCATCGTAATTATCAAATCTCCCGGAGAAGCATTCTTCTTGAGATATTCAACGATTCCTTCAAAGTCGGGAAGATATATGGCATCCTGACCGTTTTCCCGTATCTTTTCCGCAAGAATCCTTGAATGTATTTCACCGGTGTCTTTTTCCCGGGCGGAGTAGATGTCTGTAATAATAACTTTATCCGTATCTTTGAAGGCTTTGGAGAATTCATCCAACAAAAATTTTGTTCTTGTATAGGTATGCGGCTGGAATACGGTCCAGATTCTCGGATAGTTTCCGCTCCTTGCTGCCTTTAATGTTGCTTTGATTTCTGAAGGATGATGCGCATAATCATCCACAACCTTGATATTGTTTTCGATTCCCTTAAGTTCGAAACGGCGGTGAATTCCGGTGTAGCTTTCAAGGCCTTTCTTTATGTTTTCGATACTGCACCCCAGGGCGTAACATGCGGCGATTGAAGCAAGGGCGTTGCTTATATTGTGGATGCCCGGGACCTTGAGCTGGATGTTTGTAATTCTTTCATTGTCTTTAAGTACGGTAAACGCTGCAAAGCCGTTTTCATTGAAAGAAATATCCTCGGCCGTCCACATTGCGTTTTTTGAATTGAGGCCGAAGGTAATTATATTACAATGCACATCTTTGAGGATTGACAAAACGTTTTGGTCGTCAGCACATGCAACCACATAGCCGTTTTCGGGAACAAGACGAATAAACTTCAAGAATGCGTTTTTAATATGCTCTATATCCTTAAAATAGTCAAGGTGATCCGCCTCAATATTTAATACGACAGCGAGATAAGGATGAAATTTCAAAAAGCTCTCCACATATTCACATGCCTCGGCGACAAAATATTTATTTGAGCCTATCCGTGTGTTCCCACCGATGGCATCAAGCTCTCCTCCTATGTGAATGGTGGGGTCTAAAGCTGATTTTAGCATAATGAGCGAAATCATGGATGTGGTTGTCGTTTTTCCATGGGTACCGGATACGGCAACACTAAAAGGATATTTTTTCATTATCTCGCCCAGCAATGTTGCTCTGTCCAAAGTGGGAATTCCGAGGCTTTTGGCTTTTGCAAGCTCCGGATTGTCACTTTTTACGGCGGCCGTATATACTACGAGATCCGCATCTTTAATGTTTTCCTCACTATGTCCTGTATATATTTTAATTCCTTTCTTTTCAAGCTTTGAAGTTATATTTGAGGATCTTATGTCCGAGCCGGACACAGTAAAACCCAGGTTCAAAAGGATTTCGGCCAGCCCGCTCATGCTTATTCCGCCAATCCCGATAAAATGCACGTGCTTGAATTTATTTGGATCCAGTATGCTTAATTGTTCCAATGTCAACACTCCTTAAACTTTAATATACAGCCAGTTAACATCACAATCTATATTATACTAATGTTAGATTTCGGCATAAATCTTATAATCTCGAGCATTATCCTAAACATTATCTTGCAGTCTCATATCTATATTAATACTAACCGGCTTATATAACAATAAAAATTCCCAATTAGTATTATATGAAAATTTTAACACATTTATAAGTGTTTCCGTATATTTAATTTTTAAAACCATTAAAATTAACTTGATGCTGAACGATTTGACGAAAAAGACTTAAAATATTCGGAAATGTGTAGTATAATATACGAAGATTAATTGGAAAAAACAGTGACGCTACAACGGTTAGCCTGCATATGAATTAAAATTACTACAAGAAATAGCCTGGAGGGATTTGATGGAAAAGTTTCATAGAAATGAACGGCTTGCTGTTTTGATGAAGACCCTGTGTGATTCACCGGGAGAGACCTTTACCCTTGGAAGTTTTGCGGAAATGTTTGGTTCTGCAAAGTCCACAATAAGTGAAGACATGGATATTGTGCAGAATTTGCTTCAAAAGTTTGACCTGGGGTCTGTCGAAAGCATAGCCGGTTCAACGGGGGGTATAAGATTTGTTCCCGGGTGCAAAAAAGAAAAAGTGAAATCCGTTCTGAACTCCCTGTGCCAAGACTTGTCAAACAGTCAGAGAATTCTTCCGGGCGGATATTTGTATATGCTGGATATTATTTATGACCCTAAAAGGATATTCGAGATAGGATCTATTTTTGCGGGTTATTTTTTTAAAAGGGAAATAGATTGTGTCATTACGGTGGAGACAAAAGGAATCCCCCTTGCCTTTGCCACTGCAAAACAGCTGGGGGTGCCTTTGATGATAGCAAGGCACAACAGTGAAGCCACGGACGGACCTTCGGTAAACATAAACTATGTATCCGGCTCATCGAAGAAGATTCAGACAATGGTTCTTCCCATGAGAGCTCTCAAAGGCCATTCAAGGCTTCTTTTCATAGACGATTTCATGAAAGGCGGAGGTACCGCCAAAGGCATAATTGATATGGCAAAAGAGTTTGAATGTGAGGTTGTGGGAATCGGAGTGTTTATTGAAACTTTGGAGCCGGCTAAAAAGCTGGTTGATGATTATGTTTCTTTGATTACCCTGAATATTGTAAATACGGAGGAAAAACTTATAGATGTAAAGCCCAGCAAAGAATGGCTGTAGGAAAAACTTTCATTTTAAATGGATTTTTTTATGCATGAATAATAAATTTGATAAAGAGAGATGATATAAAAAAAGATCTTGATTTATAAATTTAAAATAAATATAAAAATCATAAAAATTAAGAAGGAAAATCAAAAGTAATGCCGAATATATAAAGACATGAACAATACACAATTTACGGAAGGTGGTAACATCTCATGGAAATTACCGATGTTCGCATCAGAAAGATTGATTCTGAAGGAAAAATGAAGGCCGTCGTTTCTGTAACCTTTGACAATGAATTTGTTGTTCATGATATAAAGGTTATTGAAAGTCAGAATGGCTTATTCATTGCAATGCCCAGCAGAAAAGCTCCGGATGGGGAATTCAGGGATATTGCTCATCCTATCAATGCAGAAACGAGAAGCAAGATTCAGACTGCCATTTTGGATAAATATGAGTCGATTTGCGCAGGCAGTACCGAAACGGAAGGAAATAACTAAGAATTGTTAAAGAAGACAAGTGAGAATTATTTTGGAAGAATTACAAAAATTAGCCAAAACAATATAAACACTAGAAAGCTGATTAATTTTGAAATTGTTAAATCGTGAAAAGGACTGCATTAAATTTATGCTTGTTCAGTGTTTCATGGTGGGGCTGTTTGCTTTTTGCAAGCGAACCTGGCCTGACATCAAGGGAACGGTGTTTCGATGAATGGGCAATAAATTAATGCATACTTTTGACGATTTTTATTTATGCTAAAATTTACTTTAATTATTGTTGAAAAGTTTATTAAAAAATGAGAAAATAGATGTGGCGATAAAATGCTACTTATTGCATAATTATATTATTGGTTAGTAAACTAAGAAAGCTTCATGAAGTAATTGCAGGATTTCTTTATAAACTGTAAAGAAATCTTCAATATGCATTGAAAGCTTTTTTTCTTGATGGAGCTTTTAAAAAATGAGGAGGAAACTTTTAATGGAATGCTTGATGGCAGTCATTCTTGCCGCCGGTGAAGGAAAAAGAATGAAGTCCAAAAAAGCAAAGGTTGTGCATGAAATTCAGGGTATACCTTTGGTTGAATGGGTTTATAGATCGGTGAAAAACGCAGGAATAGACGAAGTTGTACTTGTTGTGGGGCATAAAGCGGAAGAAGTAAAAGAAAAAATGGGGGACAAAGTCCTTTACGCTTTTCAGGAAAAACAATTGGGAACGGGGCATGCGCTTATGCAGGCCCAGGAGTACCTGAAGGATAAAGACGGTTATGTTGTGGTACTCTACGGAGATACGCCACTGATTACTTCAAAAACTATTTCCGACACAATTAATTATCACAGGGAACAGGCAAACTCAGCCACAATTATTACCGCAGTTCTTAACAATCCGGACGGATATGGCAGAATAGTAAGAAGCGGCGACGGCAGTGTCAGAAAAATTGTTGAACACAAGGATGCTTCTTTGGAGGAAAGGAATATAAAGGAAATCAATTCAGGGATATACTGTTTTAATATAAGAGATTTGACAGAAGCATTAAAAGAGCTTGACAACAACAACAGCCAGGGAGAGTATTACCTTACGGATACTATTGAGATACTCATAAACAAAGGAAAAAAAGTCGGCGCAATAAAAGTTGAGGACAGCAGTGAGATATTGGGCATAAATGACAGGGTGCAGCTTGCTGAGGCAGGCAGGATAATCAGAAGCCGGATTCTGAAGAGACATATGAAAAACGGTGTGACCATAATTGACCCTGATTCAACGTATATTGATGAGGACGTGGAAATAGGTATTGACACGGTGGTTTACCCTTCAACAATTATTGAAGGAAAGACAAAAATAGGCGAGGATTGTATAATAGGTCCCGGAAGCAGGCTTGTAAACGCCCAAATTTCGGACAGGGTGGAAGTAAAAAATTCCGTTGTATTGGAAAGCTCCATAGACAATGATACGAAAGTCGGGCCTTTTGCATATGTAAGACCGGGAAGTGTTATAGGTAAAAATGTTAAGATTGGTGATTTTGTTGAAATTAAAAAGTCTGTAATAGGAGACAAGACAAAAATATCTCATCTTACTTATGTGGGAGATGCCGAAGTCGGAAAAAATGTCAACCTTGGATGCGGAGTTGTAGTGGTAAACTATGACGGAAAGAAAAAGAACAAGACGATTATTGGAGATAATGCATTTGTAGGCTGCAATGTAAATCTGATTTCACCGGTTGAAGTTAAGGACAACGCGTATGTGGCTGCTGGTTCCACGATTACGGAAGAAGTGCCGGAATACTCTCTTGCCATTGCCAGAAGCCGGCAGACAATCAAGGAGGACTGGGTTATAAAAAAGGGAATGTTAAGGCAGGAGAAAGAATAGAGATAATAAATTTTTATTATTAAAATAATAAATAAAGTAAGAGGGGAAAGAACATAAGATGAATTTACATGGAAAGGATATTAAAATTTTTGCGGGGAACTCAAACAGGGAGTTGGCGGAGGAAATTGCGCAAAAAATAGGTCTTCCGCTTGGACTGGCAACTGTGGGGAAGTTTAGCGATGGAGAGACTGCAATTAATATTGATGAGGTTGTAAGAGGTTCGGATGTGTTTATTATCCAATCCACATGTCCGCCTGTTAATGACAATCTTGTTGAGTTGTTGATTATGATAGACGCTGTAAAGAGAGCTTCAGCGGGAAGAATAACTGCCGTAATACCGTATTTTGGCTATGCAAGGCAGGATAGAAAAGCCAAGGCAAGAGATCCTATTTCAGCAAAACTTGTGGCAAATCTTATAACAACTGCCGGGGCGGACAGGGTGCTCACAATGGATCTTCATGCGCCTCAATTGCAGGGATTTTTTGATATCCCTCTTGATCATTTGTTGGGAGGTAATATACTTGCCAACTATTTCCTGGAGAAATTTGGAGACATGAGTGATGTGGTTGTGGTGTCGCCTGACGTGGGCAGTGTTTCAAGGTCGAGAAAATTTGCCCAGAGGCTGGACGTTCCGTTGGCCATTATTGACAAGAGAAGACCGAAAGCCAATGTTTCCGAAATAATGAACATTATAGGTGATGTTGACAACAAGAGGGTAATATTGGTGGATGACCTTATTGATACGGGAGGAACAATTGTTAATGCTGCAAATGCCCTTATGGAAATAGGAGCAAAAGAAGTATACGCATGTTGTACTCACGGTCTTTTGTCCGGTCCTGCAATTGACAGAATTAAAGAGTCTCCGATCAAGCAGCTTGTTACATTAAATACGATTCCGCTGGATGAACGCAAGAGAATTGACAAGATAGTTTCTCTGTCCGTTGCTTCTGTGTTTGCGGAAGCCATTGAAAGAATATACGGAGACATGTCCATAAGCTCACTGTTTACCCAGCAGGATTAATTATGGGAATATAATAAAGCAAATATATTTTATAAAGAAAAGTAAAGTATATGATTATAAAGGCAAGTATATAGCTATAAAGTTATAAAAGTATATGATTAATATATAAACTATTAAAGTGTATTTATAATATAATTATAAAAGTATTGTTAATTAATATTACAAAATACTAAATTGCCTCCTTAAAAAATTAGGGAGGCAATTTGTTAGTTGTGATTTTTTAGGTATCATTGCGGGGAAAATTGCAAAAAGAGGTGGAAAATTTGGAGGATTTGTTTGTAATAGTAGGCCTGGGAAATCCCGGGGCAAAATATGAGAACACGAGACATAATGTGGGATTTGATACGGTGGAGTTTCTTTCAAAAAGACATGATATTAGGCTGGGAAAGCTTAAGCACAAGGCTCTTATCGGCGATGGAGAGATAGGTGGACGAAAAGTGATTCTTGCCAAACCCCAGACCTTTATGAATCTTAGCGGTGAAAGTGTGCGGGAAATAGTTGAGTGGTATAAGATTCCTGTGAAAAATATTATAATAATATATGATGACATAGACTTGCCTGTGGGAAAACTCAGATTAAGGCCCAAGGGCAGTGCCGGAACTCATAACGGAATGAGATCCGTAATATACCAGCTGCAATCTGAAGAATTTCCGAGGATAAGAATCGGCATTGACAAGCCTCCGGAGGGATGGGATCTGATAAGTTATGTTCTTAGCAGGTTTTCTGCTGATGAAAGAAAGAAGATTGATGAAGCCGTCGAGAAGGCGGCGGATGCTGTTGAGACCATATTGAAATCCGGTATTGACAGCGCAATGAACAAGTACAACAAATAACAACTAATGCCAAGAGGTTTATTCAATATGAGTATATTATTAAAGGATAAACAGTATCTTATAGAGCCTCTTTTTGAGATAAAAGAGTATACCAATGTGCTTGAGAATATAAAAAGGGGAATACCTACAACTGTTACGGGCCCTTCGGAATCCCAGAAAGTTCATATAGCCTGTGCTCTGTGCGGCCATTTGGGCTTGAAAGGCATATACATAGCTTATAATGAGATGCAGGCAAGAAAAATGTTCGAGGATGTTTCATTTTTCTTTGGAAAAGACGCAGTGTTTTTCCCGTCAAAAGAAATTATGCTTCATGATGTTGAGGCAAAAAGCTATGATTCAATTTATGAGAGAATAAATGCTCTTTACAGGATTGTGAATGATGACTACGGCTTTATAGTAACAAGTGCGGAAGCATTGTGTCAAAAACTTATTGACAGGAAGCTCTTTAAAGAGAGCATAGTAAATGTCGCTTTGGGGGACAGGATTGATCTTGGCCTTTTTACGCAAAAGCTTGTTTCAATAGGTTATGAAAGAGTGACAACTGTTGAAGGTAAAAGCCAGTTTGCGGTCCGCGGAGGAATTGTGGACATTTTTCCGGTAAATGCTGACACGGCCGTAAGAATTGAACTTTTTGACGATGAAGTGGATTCCGTAAGAAGTTTTGACACCATGACACAAAGGTCTGTGGAAAACCTTGAAGCGGTAACGATTTTGCCCGCAAGGGAGTTGATTTATCCTCCGGGCTTGAGAGACTCTATTATGGAAAAAATATTGAATGACTTGAAGATTCAAATAAAGAAAATGGAAGGTAAAAACAACAAAAGCGGGATACAAAAGCTGGAGGCTAAAATAAATTCCGATATCGAAAGATTTTCCCAGGAATATTATTTTGCGGGGATGGACAGGTATATTCCCTATATTATCGAAAAGCCGTCGGCCGTGATTGATTATATAGATTCCGAAATACTTGTCTTTGTGGACGAACCGAAGAGATTTGAGCAAAGAATAGAAAATCTTATAACGGAAAGCAATGAGATGTGCAAAAGCTTCATGGAGAACGGACAGCTCCTTGCGGGAAGCTTTGACATCTTTTTTGATTGCAATTATTTGTGGGATAAGGTGAAAAAGTGTAAAAACACACTGTATTTTACCACTCTTCCCTCTGACGACGGACAGGAAGAAAAGAGGGAAAACATAGTTTCAAAGCTTCTTAACTCCTATCAGGGACATTTGGAAATACTGGAGGAAGACATAAGTCACTGGAAGAAAAACAGGGCAAGAGTTGTCATCCTTTCGGGGACTAAAAGCCGAGGAGAAATGCTGGCCGAGACTTTAAGAACAAAAGATATTGAGGCTGTATACCTGGAGGAACCTCACCGGGATATTCAGCCCGGAGAAGTGGTAATAACCCATGGTGTTTTAAACCGGGGATTCGAATACCCAGGTATCGGTTTTGTGGTGGTAAGCGGAAAGGAACTGTTTGGCCAGGAGAAAAAAACAAGAAGGCATAAATCCGCCAAGGGGAAGAAAATAAGCGTATTTACCGATTTGAACGTGGGTGACTATGTTGTTCACTATGTTCATGGTATAGGAAAATATATAGGAATTGAGCAGCTGGTGGTAGAGAATGTAAAGAAAGATTATCTCAAAATTCAGTACAGTGACGGAGATTATCTTTATGTTCCCACAAACCAGCTTGACCTGATACAAAAGTACATAGGTTCGGAAGGGAAAACCCCGAAGCTTAGCAAACTGGGAGGAACGGACTGGGCAAAGACAAGAGCCAGGACAAAGGAATCATTAAAGGAGCTGGCTCAGGAGCTTATTAATTTATATGCCCAGAGGGAAATGGCAGAAGGGCATGCTTTTGGAAAGGATACCGTATGGCAGAAACAGTTTGAGGATCTGTTTCCGTATCAGGAAACGGAGGATCAGCTGAGATGCATTGAGGAGATAAAAAGGGATATGGAATCGCCGAGGCCCATGGACAGGCTTCTTTGCGGCGACGTTGGCTACGGCAAGACCGAAGTGGCAATGCGGGCGGTGTTTAAAGCAGTTATGGACGGAAAACAGGTGGCTTATCTGGTTCCCACAACGGTTCTTGCCCAGCAGCATTACAACACTTTTAAGGAAAGAATGAAGGATTTTCCGATAACAGTGGAAGTATTAAGCAGGTTTAGAACACAGGCGGAACAAAAAAGGATATTGAAAGATGTAAAAGCCGGCATGGTGGATGTGCTTATCGGAACTCACAGACTTCTGCAGAAAGATGTTTGCTTCAAGGACCTCGGGCTTTTGGTTATAGACGAAGAACAGCGTTTCGGGGTGACGCACAAGGAAAAGATCAAACGAATGAAGACAAATATTGATGTTTTGACTCTTACGGCAACACCGATACCGAGAACTTTGCACATGTCCCTTGTAGGGATCAGGGATATAAGCACAATTGAAGAGCCTCCGGAGGAAAGATACCCTGTTCAGACGTATGTCATGGAATACAACGATGAAGTGGTAAGAGACGCTATAAACAGGGAAATGAGCCGGGGCGGACAGGTTTTTTATCTTTACAACCGGGTAAGAGCCATAAATCAAAAAGCGGCGGAAATACAAAAACTGGTTCCCGAAGCCCGGGTGGCCATTGCCCACGGGCAGATGAACGAGACGGAGCTGGAAAACATCATGTTCCGGTTTATAAACGGTGAATATGACATACTTGTGTGCACCACCATAATTGAATCGGGACTGGATATGCCGAATGTCAATACCATTATAGTGGAAGATGCCGACAAGATGGGTCTTGCCCAGCTTTACCAGTTAAGGGGCAGGGTTGGGCGTTCAAACAGGCTTGCCTATGCCTATATAACCTACAAGAAGGATAAGGTTTTATCTGAAATTGCGGAAAAGAGACTTCAGGCCATAAAAGAATTTACAGAATTTGGCTCGGGATTTAAAATAGCAATGCGGGACCTTCAGCTAAGGGGCGCGGGAAATCTTTTAGGGCCGCAGCAGCACGGACACATAGACTCTGTTGGTTATGACATGTATTGCAAGCTCTTGGCTGAAGCGGTGAACGAGCTTAGGGGCATACCTGTCACCAAGGAGGATGAGGAGATTTCCATAGATGTAAATGTAAGCGCCTATATAGACAATGATTATATAGGTGATGAGAACCAGAAGATTGATATGTATAAAAAAATTGCATCCATAAATGATGAACAGGATGTTATAGATGCGGAGGACGAACTTATGGACCGCTACGGCGAAATACCGCAGCCGGTGAAAAATTTGCTTCAGATTGCATATATAAAATCTTTGGCTAAAGCATGCGGATTCTCCTCTGTTCAGGAAAAGAACGATACTGTAATTTTTCAATACTCTGAAAGCAAAAATATAAATTTTGAGGTATTGGGGAAACTCATGGACAAATACAGAAGAAAACTTCTTTTCACGGCAAGCAACAGACCATATATCACCTTTAAGACAACAGGAGTAAAAGGGGAGGAACTTCTCGAAATTATTAAGATTTTGTTACAAGACGTTAAGAAATTGCAGGAGGGTTTATAATTTATTATAATAAAGGTAGTTGGTATTATTGTGTAGACATAAAACCGCAAAGATAAAACCAACAAGAGAAATCAATTTTCAATTGAAACTGTTATGCTATTTTTCTTGTATCGGAAAACAGCATAAAATAGTATATTATTTAGGAAATGTGAGGGATTCTGTTGAATATGGGAGAAAAAATTAACAAAAAGGAGAAGACAGTCATTGCCATAATATCGGTACTGTTGGTGGTTGTGGCTTTGGCTGCCGGATGTGGTGTTTGGTATTCATATGCGACCAGTTATGTGGGAACGGTTGCAGGCGAAAAAATCACCACTAAGGAGTTTAAGTATTTTCTGGGTTATGTAAAGATTCAGATGGAAAATGACGCCCAACTTCAAGACCAGGCATCAAAAGAGGCTTTTTGGGATTCGAAAATAGAAGGTGTTGACGCAAAGGAGCTTGCAAAGCAAAAAGCTCTTGACAGTTGCAAAGAATTTAAAATACAGCTTTTAAAAGCAAGAGAAAGAGGATTGTTTTTAAACGACAAGGACATGCAGGAAATTGAAAATTCCATTACCACACTTCTCAATCAAATGGCACAGTTCGACCAAGCAGCAAAGAATACCGGCGTTGAAGTCATGTCAGCCGAAGAAATGCTGAAAGATACCTACGGAGTTACCATTCAGGAATACAAAGAAATCTTGAAAGATCTTAGATTGGTTTTGAAGCTTGTCGAAGATGAGCAAAAAAATATCACCATTACAGAGGAAGAGTTACGAAACAGGTATAACGAAAATAAAGACGTTTTTGACAAAATAACCGTAAGACACATAATATTTTATACCATTAATCCGAAAACAGATGTTTCTTTGTCGGAAGATGCCAAGAAAAAAGCGTATGAGAACGCAAAGAAAGCTCTTGAAAGGGCAAACAAGGGCGAGGATATGGAGGCATTGGCTCTGGAGCTTTCAGAGGACAGCGGTGTTGAAGGAAACAAGGGGATTCTTGAAATCAATTCTCTTAAGGTGAATGAACCGAAACTTTCGAATCTTGTTAAATGGGCTTATGAACATAAAGTTGGAGATACGGACATAGTGGAGACAGGCTATGGATATCATGTTGTGAAAATAGAAAAAAGGACGGAATATAAAGACGTTGTGCAGAATGTGAAAAATGTGATACTGTCGGAAAGATACAATCAGATACTCGGTCAATGGAAGCAAGAACCTCAGTACGATTTGAAGAAAAATGAATTTGCATTAAAGAGAATAAAAATTTAATTAGGATTAAGAAATAAAATTTATGACGGCAAAATAAAAAGGGGTTGTTTCAGGATAAAAACTTGAAATAACTCCTTTTTTATTTGGTATAGTTAAAAGTTTTTCGCTTTTACTTTATTGACAAATACCTGTTAACAGCCTAAAATCATAATAAAATCGGCGCTTTTGCTGCCTGGATATAAAAAAATGTTCTAATGTCTGCAATTTACGATATGGTTCAGTTATATTCAAAAGCCCGATATATAAGGCGAGGTGCTTTATGACTCAAATGCGTGATATAACAAAGATACAGCAATTAGTAGGCAATATCACCGAACAGGATTTAAAATATGTAGAGTGCTATGTTTCGGAAAAGTAGGGATATTTATTTCCAGTGTAGGCATCGATAAAAAATATTTTGAAAACATATACCGAAAATATATTCCCGGAAATCCTGACTTTAAAAATGATTGGATACAATTTGTCATTAGCCATGAAGTTATGGTATATATAAAGAAATTCATAACCGAGTACCAGGAAAGAATTATTGGATATAAAGATATTTTGGAAGCCCTTTCAGAAATTATTTGCCATTCACTGATAAGAGGCATTGTCGGTGTAAAAACGGAGAAAAATCTTATATCTGACAATTTTGAAATTGAAAATATAATTGAATATATGCATCAGCATTTCGGCCAAAAAATCACTGTGGAAGAGCTGGCTAAGAAAACCAATATGTCAAAATCCCATTTCATCAGGGTTTTTAAAAAAATCACAGGATTGTCTCCCATGGACTATCTTATCAATATACGAATTGAAAAAGCAAAGAAACTTCTTGGCGCAGGAACTAAAAACATTTCGGAAATATCGTTTTTATGCGGGTTTAATAGTTTATCCCATTTCTCTTCAACTTTTTCAAAAATTGTTGGAGTAAGTCCTTCAAAATACAATAGCTTGTATTCAAGAAATTAGGCAATATAAATTAGGCAATATATTTAAAATATATGCAATTAAACTGCAAGAGAAATTTATACCATCTCATATATAATAATTTCAATATCTTTGAAGGGGGATGGTATATATGGATAAAAACGAAATCTTTAATCTGATTAATCAAAATCCCGTTTTCTTTCTGGCAACAACAGACGGAGATCAACCCAGAGTAAGAGGAATGCTTTTGTACAGGGCTGACGAATCAGGTATTATATTTCATACAGGAGCGATGAAGGATTTATATACCCAGGTAACAAAGAACAATAAAGTTGAATTGTGCTTTTACGGCCCCAATAAAGGTATTCAAATTCGTGTAAGAGGGGAACTCGAAATCGTAGATGACAATAATCTTAAAGATGAAATTGTCCAACATCCCAGCCGGCAGTTTTTAAAACCTTGGAGAGATCAATTGGATGCCCGGACATTCTATAAGCAATTTGTTGTATTCAGACTTAAAAACGGAATTGCCGTAAAATGGACCATGGAAGATAATTTTGCCCCGAAAACTGAGATACAGCTATAAAAAATAGTTGTCAGCAAAGCTCTGAGGAGCTGTAACTAAAACTTTTTTGTAATGTCTTGTCAAGTGGTATGGATTATTTTCCGCTATGTTTTTCTAATTTCCGCTAATGTGGTTGTCAAGGGCTAAAATCAGGCCTTTCCTTGCAAACCACATTCTGCCATGCTTTCTTTTTTAAAGCCATATCTTCCGGCAATTTTAAGCTACTAATTTTACACCGCAGCTTAAGACTATAACATTAAAAATGCTAAAGCAGGGAAGAAAAAATGATTGAAAAAATACTTATAACGGCGCATGAAAATAAATTAACCGTTATTGAGCTGTTTTTTTCTGCCGAATAATTTGCGCTTAAACTGTTTTACCAAAACTTCCACATCCTCGATTTTCATAAAATAGATAATCACAAAGTATATCAATGCACCGCCTGTGATTGATATTATGATTGAAATATTGGAACCTGCGAAATTTTCAAGATATCTGTAAGATATGTGGGCTATTACTCCCATAAGCAATGAAGATACCAAAATCTTGAAGAATTTAAAACTCATTGCTTTCATTCCCAAGGGGCCTATTTTTTTTCTCAGCGTTACAAACATCAATATTGTGATGAATATGCCTACTATGCTGGTTGCCAGTGCCAGACCCCCGATTCCCATGTATCGGGACAAAATTATATTCAAAACAATATTGAGCGCCATGCCGATACCTGCGTTAATTGTTGGGGTTTTAGTGTCTTTGACAGAGTAAAACACTCTTGAAAGAACATCCCTGATTCCAAATGCCAGCATACCTATGGAATAATAGAACAGGGATACGGAAGTCATATCTACCGCGGTTTTGTCAAATGCTCCCCTGCCAAACAACAATGCAACTATTTCTTTTGAAAAAATCATGGCACCTACAGACAGCGGCACTAATAGCAATGTTACTCCGATAATTGATTCCGACAATACTTTTTTAAGTTCTTTCATATTATTTTCAGCTGCCAGTTTGGATATTGCGGGATACATTACCGCAATCACTGAAACCACAAAGACTCCCTGGACAAAATTGTTCAGTCTTGACGCGTAATTTAATGCAGAAATTCCTCCCACGGAAATCTGGGAGGCCAAAGTTCTGTCAACAAGTTTGTTGATTTGGTTTACAGATGTTCCCAGTATAACCGGTATTGACAGAAAAAACATCTTTTTTATGTGGTTGTCAATTTTAAAGTCGAGCAGGTATTTGTATCCCGACTTTATTATGCCTGGAAACAAAACAATGGTTTCCAGAGATGTGGCAATAAAAGTGCCCAGAGGCAAAATCATAATATTCCACTTTGTACTTGCAATGATGGATATTATGACTATGAAATTATATGGGAATCCCACTATTGCCGGGACGATAAAATTATCTTTTATTTGAAGCAGACTTTTAAAAACATAGCCAAGCCCGATAAAATAAATCCCCAGGGAAATTATTCTGGTAAATTGGACTGCCAACTCCATAGTTTCTTTGTCGAAACCGTATGCAAACAATTTGACTGTATGCTCTGTAAAGACAAATATTAAAAGGACTATTACGGAGGAAATAACAAATATTATGTTTATGACTTTATTGGTAAAAGCATTTGCGGCCTTTTCACCTTTTTGTGCCAATATGCTGTTGTATATGGGAATAAATGTCGTGGCAAGCCCGGTGCCCACAAATGCGAAAATGACAGTTGGTATTGTAAGGGCTATTATATAGGCATCGCTTTCATTGCTTACACCATAAAAGTACGACAGGATAATCTCCCTGAAGAAACCGAAGAATTTTGATATGATCGTTATAATGGCTAATACTATGGCAATTTTTTTCTTCATAATATCCTCGACCCTTGTCATATTATTGTTCTAAAGCACTCAGATATCCGTATTCTATCGCATCGCATACTTTTTCTATGGTGTACTTTTCGTAAATGGTTTTAATGCAGTTTTCACCCATTTCTTTTCTTAAGCTTTCATTCATAATCAATTTACTTAATTTGTCCGCAAGATCTTCGCAGTTGTTCGGCTCTGACAAAAATCCATTTCTGCCGTTTTCCGATATTTCCGGGATACCGCTGAGGTTGCTGGCAACCCAGGGATTTCCCATGGCCATTGCTTCAAGTATGGAATTTGGAAACATTTCACCTTTAACCGAAGCAAGAGTATATATGTCCAGGGCTGCCTGAATATTGGGTATGTCTCTTCTGAATCCGGTAAAATGCACAAATTCCTCCACGCCCAAATCTTTTGCAAGTGTTTTGCAAGCTTCCAGCTTCTCTCCGTCTCCGACTATTACGACTTTGAAATTTGATGTTTTCTTAAGAATATGTGGGATAGCTTTTATAAGAACTTCCTGCCCCTTGTTGTAATTGACTCTTCCCACAGTACCGACAAGAACAGTGTCTTTTGAAACGCCAATTTCGTCTCTGAAAGCGTTTTTGTTCCATTTTGACACGTCAAATTTCCCAATATCCACTCCATTATAGGTATTTATAATTCTGTTCTCTTTTACACCCGCTTTAATCAGCATTTGTCTGGTAAAATCGGACACGGCAAAAAAAGTGGCGGGATAAAGTCTGTATATAAAGTTCCTCCACTGATAGCCTTTCCGGATTTCCATTCCTCTGACACTATGGGTGATTGCCACTTTCCTGTTTATGGTTTTTGACGCCAGATATGCGGTAAATGCCGCTGCGGCATTGTGGCCGTGTATAATGTCTATATTTTCTTCCCTGAGTATTTTTCTTATCTTTATGATGTTTTTTATTGTTGAGATAAGGTCCCTTTTATTTACTGCCAGTGTGGGTATGTCAATGTGCCTGAATTCTTTTTTTATTTCTTCTGCAAGAACTCCTCCGCTGGACGCAAAAATTGTATTATGGCCCCTGCGTTTCATTTCCCGGGCGATTTCCAGGCTCTGCGTTCCAGGGCCGTTATCCCTGAATTCGGATCTGATTTGCAGTATTGTCAGCCTTTTTTTCACGGATTTTCACTTCCTCTCCGGTCAGTTTGTAAATTCCCGCATTTAACCCCGCAATTATATAAAAAAGCATGGCAGGTTTGCTGTTGAAAAGAGGATTGTTGACCATACAGTATATAATTGTGAAGACAAAAAACATTATTGAGGAGAGCGCGATGCATTTTCTTATTTCGTTTTTTGTTCTTTTAAAAACATAAATGGAGTAGTATATATTTATGGCAAACATAAAAAGATAGAGAATCAATCCTGTAACTCCCATTTCACTACCCGTCTGAAGATAAAAATTGTGGGCGTGGGGATAGGTATTTATGGATTGCATATATTCCGGCAGCAAATAATAATACCTCCAGTTGTCAATTCCAACTCCCACCAAAGGATGCTCTTTAATCATCTGTATGCTTGCACTCCAGATGGCGAGCCTTTCTATATTTGAAAAAGTGGCAGTTTTGTTGGTTATTGACAGCAGGGTTCTTTGAATATTGTAGGGCAGGCTGTCAAAGTTAAAATATACTATAATAAAAATCAACGCCATAATAAATACTGTTTTATATTTTTTATTATAAACAGCGAAGACTCCCAAAGTTAGAACGATAGCAACCAATGAGCCCCTGCTGCCTGCGGAAATTAAAGAAGTAACAAAAACGATAACAGGCAAGAGATTTATTTTCCTGAAAGTTTTGTTTTTGTCATACAGCATTACAATGACAATTATTAATATTCCTCCGATATAATATGCAAAATGGTTGTTGGTTTTCAACAAAATTATATATTTTCTAAAATTAAAGAGGCCGATTAAATCAATAAGATTTAAACATGATACACTTAAGGCCGAAACTATTATAAATCGAAAGATTTTTTCAACAAACGCTTCCTTGAATTCATAAACCAGTGCGGTAGCTGTAATGCTGATTAGAAAATATGATGCGACTATAAGAAGTTCCCGGAACGAAGTTATTATGTTAATGGAATTGAATATACCCAGGAATCCCACCAATACAATAAGAAAATATATAAACGTCAATGCGTTTTTTTCTATTCGGATTTTACGTAGCATTAACAAAAACGATATTATAAAAAGAGCCAGGGATTCATACCTGCCTATAATGGGAAGTGTCAGTACAAAAAATAAAAATATGGAATCCGCCGCAATTCTTTTCTTGTTTGTGCTGCTTCGAAGAAGTATTGCCATATTTATAAGGCTTGCAATCAGAACCAAAAAATAAATTGCCTTTAATGCCATGAGATATCACCCGATTCAACAATATAAGCAGATTGTAAAATAGGTTACTGTTTCCTGTCTCTTAATATTAGACTTGCAATCTTAAAATCAAACATATCGTCAATATCAATTGAATTTTCTTTATCCATAATCAGTGCATAGCTTTTGTCAGAGTAAATATCATTGGAATTCATTAAATATTCAACCTTGACAATGTATAAAGCACCGTTAATCCTGTAATAGGTGGGGATGCTTTGCCTTGGGACATTGGCAGCATCGGGCCTTATAAAACCGGCCATGGAATGGTTTTCAGGCAAAATGTTCATCCATAACGGTGAATGTTCCGCTTCACACACTGCTATTACAGAATTTGCATGCTTTTCCTTCATGATTTCGTACCCTTTAATAATATCAGCAGAGTTTCTTAAAGGAGAGGTTGGCTGAAGCAGAGCCACTGTGTCAAATTCCCGGCCCAGTTCTTTGTATTTTTCTATAACGTATTTAACCACATCCCATGATGATGCCGTATCATTGGAAAGTTCAACGGGCCTTAAAAAGGGAACGCTGGCCCCCCATTGCTTTGCAATCTCCGCATATTTTTCCGAATCGGTGGATACCATTATTTCCTCAAACAAACCGGATTCTTTTGCCGCTTCAATTGTATATGCCAACATGGGTTTTCCGTTAAGCAGTTTTATATTTTTATCTTTTAAGCCTTTGGAACCGGCTCTTGCAGGAATGATTGCCATGTTTTTCATATTCCGACAACCTCAACGTCGTAAAATTCTTTTTTAAGATTGATTTTTTCGCCCAGCATATATTCTTTAATTACTTCAATAATTCTCTCGGAAGTGTTTCCGTCTCCGTAAGGATTTACTGTTTCTTTTGCCTGTTTGATGAATGAATCCGACAAAGCCTTTTTAATTGCCTGTTTTATTTCTTCCTCGTTTGGGTTGCAATTTATGACACTGGTGGCTTGTATTCTTCCTTTCTGGCGTTCGCCGATATTTATTGTCGGAATGCCAAAACTGGGCGCTTCCAGCAGCCCGCTTGAGGAATTGCCTATTATCATGGCACTGTGTTTCAGGACACTTAAGTAATTAACCGTGCCCAGTGAGGTAAAAGCAGTAATGTTGTCATTTTCCTCTGCATATTTGTCAATAAGCCGGTTTATAATGCGCCCGTCGGTGTCGGCATTGGTTTTGGTAAATATGAAATTCATATTCTTATATGCCTTGCATGCTTCAAGCAAAGCAGTAATGTGCTTTTCGGAAGTGTTTTCTTCCAGGGTTACCGGATGAAAACATGCCATTGCATAAGGCTTACTTAAATCTATCTTTAATTCTTTTTCCAATTCATCTTTTGACAGGAGTTTTTCATTTAATATATTTTCTATGCCAATGGCCCCCACATTGAACACCCGGTCGGGATGTTCCCCCAGTTGTATGACTCTTTTCCGGTAAGTTTCCGTACTTGTAAAATGAAGATAGCTCAGTTTGGTTATGGCATGGCGGATTGACTCGTCAACAGCCCCTTCCGTCGATTCGCCGCCGTAAAGATGGGCAATGGGAATTCTTTGATTTACCGCCGCCATGGAAACTGCAAGGGTTTCATATCTGTCTCCAAGGACAATCAACAAATCGGGATTAATCCTTTTAAAATAATCTGCAAATCCAATCAAAACAAGGCCCATTGATTTGGATATTGCAGACGGTGTATCCGCACTTAGCAAAATTTCTATTTTTTCATCTATATGAAATCCGTCTTTTTCAATTTCTTTGTAGGTAAGCCCAAACTCCGGCGAAAGATGCGCACCGGTTGCTACAATCCTTACGTCAAATTCCTTTATTTTATTCAACTTATTTATTATGGGCTTTAGCAAACCATACTCGGCTCTTGTGGCTGTAAAAACACTTATTACCTTTTTCATAACTCTATCAACTCGTCTTCCTGAAAATCTCTTACGGCTCTTCTTCCAAGAACTTCAAACCATTGCATCGGGCTGATGCCGTTACCCGGCCTTTTTACCGTCAAATTTTCCTCAGTGAAAATTTCACCCTTTTGGATGTATCTTTTGGCCACAATGCTTTTGCGGGCCACACAAATATTCTTTTTCTCAGATTCTGAAGGCTTCTTTATTCCGTCGCCCAAAGCAAGCTCAATATTTCTGAGGGCTCTAATCATAGCTTTCATTTCATTTGGTTCAAGGCTTGACTTGTGATCAGGACCTTCCATATTCTTATCCAAAGTTAAATGTTTTTCTATGACGGAAGCTCCCAGTGCCACAGCTGCAATGGATGCTTCAATTCCTTTCGTGTGGTCGGAATAACCTACTTTTACGCCGAGCTCTTTTTTTATTGTGAGCATGGCTTTAAGGTTTACATCAGAAAAGGGCGCAGGATACTCCGTCGTGCAGTGAAGAACCGTAATTTCTCCGGTACCGTTTTCTCTCAATACCGAAACCGCTTTTTTTATCTCATCCATTGTGCTCATGCCCGTGGATAAAATAACGGGCTTGTTTAGCTTTGCTATTTTTATTAAATAAGGAAGATTTGTAATTTCTCCCGAAGGAATCTTCCATCTTTTCATATCAAGACTTTTTAAAAACTCTATGCTTTCAAAATCAAAGGCCGTCGAAAGAAATTCAATGTTTTTATCCTGGCAGTACCTGCTTAGCTCCGAAAATTCATCAAAAGAAAGTTCATACCTTTTGAGCATGTCATACTGAGATTCTTCGGATTTTGTTTGCTTCTGGTACTCGGCCTTTGAAGCGTTTTTTGTCGTAAGATTTTTTGAAATAAAGGTTTGAAATTTTATACAGTCAGCACCTGCATCTTTGGCGGCATCCACCAGTTTTTTTGCAAGCTTTAGCTCTCCATTGTGATTTATGCCTGCTTCGGCTATGACAAACACTTTCAAAGGTTCTTCACCTCTCTGCACGGATTCCCATAGGCTATTACATTGTCCCTTATGTTTTTTGTTACAACGCTTCCCATTCCGATTAAACAATTTGAGCCAATATGAATTCCCTGTTTGACAGTACTGTTTGTACCAATATGAGAATGCCGGCCGATTTTTACTCCTCCGCATAAAACCGTTCCCGGAGCTATATGCACAAATTCACCGATTTCGCAGTCATGTTCAACAATGGCACCGGAATTGATAATTGCTCCCTGACCGATTACAGCTCCGGCATTTACTACGACATGTTTGCCGATAAAAACTCCTTTGTCAATTTGAGAATGTTTACTGACTTTAGCTGAAGCATCAACTATATTGGGAATTATAAATCCCATCTCACACAGGGTATTAAAAAGCCTTATGCGTACGGAGGGATTGCCTATGCTTCCCACAGCAACAAACGCGTAATGATACCCGTCTTTGTATAAAGAGGGAAGATCCCTGTCATAGCCTAATATTGGTGTTCCCAATACTGCCTTTCCGACATTTTCTTTAGTGTCAATAATTCCTATATCATCATACTCATCCAAATCAAGAAGGCTGTCTAAAACAGATTTGCAGTGACCCCCGCCGCCTATTAACAGAATTTTTTTATTCATCTTTTTCCAACCTTCTCTTCATTTTTTCCATTTCATCAAACTGCCCCATGTCCATCCAGCTGTTTTCGCTTATTGGATAGACACCGATTTTTTCTCCCCGGGATTTGTATTTCTTGATGATGTCCGGAAATTCCACGGGCCGGTTTTCTTCCAATTCTTCAATGATTTTCGGCTCGGCAAAATACAATCCTGTGTTGACAAAGTACACGAGCTCAGGTTTTTCCTTTATATTTTCGATTTCACCCTTGTCATTAATTTCAACAACACCATAGGGAATTTTGATATTCTTTAGTGAGCAAACCATGGTTATCAGATTGTTCATTTTTTTATGGTAGCTGTATATTTTCTCATAATCCTCTTCTATCAAAATATCGCAATTTGAAAGGACAAAGGTGGAAGTAATTTTCCCTTTTAAAAGGCTAAGTCCGCCGCCTGTTCCCAAAGGTTTTTCTTCTTCCACATAGTTTACGGAATAGTTTTTTTCAATATCGTTAAAGTATGCTTTTACGGTATTTTTCTTGTGGTTTAAAATGAGATAAAACTGCCTGCATCCAAATTTGTTAAACCTGTTCATTATATGTTCCGCGATAGGTATTTCACCTATTGGTATTAACGGTTTTGGAAGTATTTTGGTATATGGATAAAGCCGGGTGCCAAGTCCTCCGGCCATGATTACCACCGGAATATCCAGATTTTTCTTTGGCCCTATTTGTTCATCGTTCCAGAGTACAACGGAAACAATATTGCACTCTTTGTCGAGTATTGGTAAGGCCTCAACAGAATACTTTTTCATATATTCTTTAGCCCTGTTTTTTTCTTCTTCATACAGAAATTTTGGACTGTAGTTGGCAATTTCCCTGACTTTTGCATCAAGATTTCCCTTCTTTAAAATCCAGCGCCTTATATCTCCGTCGGTGACAGTTGCGACAAAACGGCCTCCTTTTATGACAAAGAGCACTTTTTTTGCGACCTTATCAAGTTGTTCCATCGCGTTTAACATTGTTGCCTCTTCATCTATTAAAAAATCTGCAACGTCCATCTCTCTATACCCCTGCTTGTTTTAAACATTCAACCACATATTCTGCATCTTCTTTTTGAAGATTTGAGCTGCAAGGAATGTTAACCACATGCTCCAAATATTTATATGCTTTTTCAATCCTGTATGTCTGGTGTGTTTTATAGGGCTTCTGCTCGCTGATAAGGCCCCATATCGGTCTTGTTTGTATTTTCTTCGATGCCAGGTATCGAATTAGCTCATCTCTGTTTAACGGATAGTTTTCATCTATATACAAAGAATAGAACCAATAATTAGGCCTTATGTTACCCTTAAATTCCAGTATTTTAAGTCCATGGATTTTGTTTATCTCCTGTTTGTAAAATTCATAATTTTTTCTCTTTGTTTCTATAAAATGTTCAATTTGCTCCAATTGTGCAAGTCCCAGCGCAGCTTGAATATTTGTCATCCGGTAGTTGTATCCGATCTCGTCGTGGATAAAGTAAAGCTCATCGCATTTTGCCTGGGTTGTGAGGTGTTTTGCTCTCTTTAGAAAATTCTCGTTGTTTGAAACAATCATACCCCCTCCGCCGGTGGTGATAATTTTGTTTCCGTTGAATGAATACACACCGGCATCACCGATGGTTCCGGCGTATTTTCCCTTGTATTTTCCGTCAAGATAATAAGTTCCAAGGGCTTCGGTGGCATCTTCTATGACTTTCAGATTGTATTTTTGGCAAAGCTCCATAATGCTTTCCATGTCAGCCATATTGCCAAATACGTGTACTACCAGTACCGCCTTTATATGTTTTTTGCTGGCCTTGTTTATAAGCTTTCCATCCTTGAAAATACATTCCTTTTCGAAAAAATCTTTAAGTTTGGCAACATCCAGAGTAAGGGAGTCGTCACAGTCCATAAATACCGGTTCGGCACCGGCATATTTTACCGGATTTACCGCAGCAATAAATGTAAGGGTGGGAACGATGACTTCACAGTCTTTTGAGATACCGCAAACCATAAGGGCTGTGTGAAGTCCCGACGTTCCGTTTTGACAGGAAACTGCACCTTTACAACTCACATACTCTGAAAGCTTTGATTCAAATTCAGCCACATAGGGCCCGGCAGTGGAAATCCAACCGGTTTTAACCGCATTTGTTACATATTCAATTTCTTTTTCTCCCAGGTTGGGAATTGACAACGGCAGGAATTTCCTACTCACTTTGGCACCTCCGTATTAGATGTTGTAGAGGTCGGTTTTGTACCTGTCTAAATTGTGCCTGATAAACTCAATGGTTTCTGCCAGGCCTTGCTCAAGGGTATAATTTTGTTTCCAGTTTGTAAGCTTCTTAAGTTTCTCATTGGAGCCCAGAAGCCTGTTGACTTCGCTTTTTTCAGGCCTTATCCTTTGTTCGTCGCATACAATTTTTGCCTTCGGATTAATCTGCCGTATCAGTTCCCCGGCCAGCTTGCCGATGGATATTTCCTGCTGGCTTGCAATATTGATTTCCTCACCTATGGTTTTGTCTGTTTTGGATATTTCAATAAAGCCGTTTACGGTGTCTTTGACGTAATTAAAGTCTCTCGTGGGAGTTAATGAACCAAGCCTGATTTCTTCTTTTCCCGAAAGGAGCTGGGTTATGATTGTCGGGATGACAGCCCGGGCGGATTGTCTTGGTCCGTATGTATTAAACGGCCTTACTATTGTTATTGGTATGTTAAAGCTCCTGTAAAAAGATTCGGCCAGCCTGTCGGCGCCTATTTTTGTCGCAGAATACGGGGACTGTCCCTGATAAGGGTGATGTTCGTCTATGGGAACATATTGAGCCGTTCCGTATACTTCTGACGTAGAGGTAATGAACACTCTTGACGTGTCAAGGATTCTGGCTGCCTGAAGCACGTTTAAGGTACCTTTGATGTTGGTGTCCACATATGCTTCCGGTGAGTGATAACTAAAGGGAATGGACACTAAGGCGGCAAGGTGGAAAACCTTGTCAATTCCTTTCATTGCTTCCAAAACACCGTTGGAATCCCTGATGTCTCCGGCAAATACCTCTACTTCTTTCATAATCTCTTTGGGAAAAGTATCCAGCCATCCCCAGGAATTGAAAGAGTTATAGTACACAAAAGCTCTGACTTTATATCCTTGCTTTACCAGTTCCTCTGTCAGATGGCTTCCGATAAAGCCATCAGCACCGGTTACCAAAATTTTCTCCATGTTTCTGTCTCCTTTTATGAGTATTCGATAACATTGGCTATATTTTGGGCCGCCCCGGCAGGGGGCATGAGTTTTTTCCTTGCCTCCCTGAGGCGGGCATGTAAATTACGGGCATCTGAATTGCTGCTTTCAAGCAAAAGATTTATGGCATTTTCAAATTCTTCGGTATTTTTGACAGGAAGGGCGCAGCCCAGCTTGTCATATTCCACCGGATGTGCATTTTTTGAAAAATTGACTGTTATCAGAGGTTTGTCTGCGGCTATGGCCTGTAATCCGACTGTAGAGTAAAAAGTAATTACCAAATTGGACTTACTTAAAATCAAATTGGTATCCTCTTCTTTTACAATCAATAAATTTTGCGGCAATGTATTCAAATACCCGGTATATAGGTCCATTTGCTCGTTGGGATGGGTTTTCCATATACCCATGAAGTTTGGTCTTTTTTGCATAAGCTTAATAAATTCGACCAGGATATCCTCTCTGTAAGCTATATTGGGCTGGGAGAAAAAAGAAATAACCTTGTCGAATTTATCAAGATTGTACCTCTTTATAAAATCCTCAAAATGCTTTTCGGTGTAAGTCGGTTCAATATTTGGCTGCCCTGTGACGACTACGTCCCGTTCATTCAGGTTTTCATTGCAGGAAAGTATGTTTGCTTTGGCATAATCGTTTAACACACAAACCGTTGCTTTGTATGGAATTTTCAAATTTTCTCCCAGAAGGTCAACTATACGTACCACTTTTACATCCATTTTATTGGCGCTGAAGGCTGCAGCTTTTTCAGCTCTTTTCCCGCTGGTAACCACAATTACGTCCGGTTTTTCAAAGCTTAATATCCTTTCCATTAAATTTATGGGGAAAAAACAGCTTCTGCCGCGCTCTCTGAAAAGTTTTAATGCTTCTTCAAAACTTTTAAGCTGAAGGGACAAATCCCATAGATTCATTCCCAAATACACTTTGATTTCAAATTTATCCAGGCCTGAACCGGCATCAAAATGTTCATCAATAAACATATCTCCGTATTTTAAAATCTTTTGTGCTTCTTCATCTTTGAACAAATTCAAATAATCCCTGATGCCCTTAAATTCAATCTCTTCTTTTTTTAAATCATTAACGCTGCTTGTTAATCCGAGAACAGAGACTTTATGGCCCCTTGATTTTAATTCTTTAATAACCGGAATTACGCTTCTTACATGGCCTCCGCCGTAAGTCACAAAGAAAACTTTTTTCATCTTCATGTCTCCAGTCCCAGTAATTTGAGGGAGTTTGATATCATAACTTCCGCAATGTCTATGCCTTGTTTTTTAAAGAAGGGGTACGCACTGCCTTTATATCCTGTTACAATTACCGTGTTTAACTCCAAAACATAGACTTTTTCACTGCATTCATCAACTATGAAGTCAATTCTTAGAAGGCCCGTAAAGCCTAATTGCTCGACAATTTGGACTGCAATTTTGCAAATCTCGGATTCTTTATCCTCGGACATTTTTTTCGAGTAAGCGCCTTCAAAGCCTTTTAGCTTGTATTCTTTGGCTTTGCAGTAATATGTCACTCCCAGGCTCCGGACGTTTTTACCGTCGCTTTCCACGGCAACGGTACAGTCATTTCCCTTGATATATTCTTCAATCAATACGGCGGTGTTGGTTGCCCTTACTTTTTCAACCGCTTCTTTAAGCTCGGCGACTGAATTTGCTTTCACCGGCTGAACGGCGTCAACCGCAGATTTTACGACACAAGGGATTGAAATTTTGCTGACTGTTTCGTCAATTGAAACATCTTCATTGGAATCAAAGCTCAAATATTCGGGAGTGGCTATTTTCAGTTTTGCAAGCTCCTTTTTGAACTTGATTTTGTCTTTGGCCAAAAGGCTTTTGGAATAATTGATGTTGGTTTTAAATCCGTTTTTCTCCAAAGCCTTCGCCAGCAAAATAGCCTTGCGATGTCCCGTTCCTATGATAACCTTGTCAGCCTCATGTTCTCTGAAAAAATTGATAATCTCCTTGTGCTTTGACAGATCTCCAACCAATACAAAATCAGCTTTGTCCATGCCGGGTTCATTTTCGGCCCCTCCCACAACGGCAACCAAATATCCCTTTCTTTTTAATATGTCTGTAAGAGAATCGCCGCTATGGCCGGCTATTAATCCAATACATGTTTTCAAAAACGCAAGCCTCCTTCTAATATGCTGCTTCTCCCAAGAAAACCTTTTTTATTGTTAACAAAAGTATTTTAAGGTCAAGCAGAAAGGAAACATCTTCAGCGTATTTTAATTCCCAGTTTCTCTTTTCTTCTTTTGTCAGCATGCTTCTTCCCATTACCTGGGCATATCCTGTTATACCAGGTTTTAAGTCGAAGATTTTGCTTTTCAGGTCGCTTTCGCTGTAATTTTCCCTGACTCCGGGTCTGTAACCGACAAGGCTCATTTGACCTAAAAGGACATTGAGCATTTGGGGCAATTCGTCTATACTGAATTTCCTTAGAACTTTGCCCACCCTTGTTATTCTGCTGTCTCCTTCCCTTGTAATTGTGGGACCGATTTTGTCGGCATTCAAATACATTGTTCTGAACTTGTATATGTAAAAATCTTTTCCGCCTTTGCCAACCCTCTTTTGTTTGTAAATAACCGGTCCTTCGGAATCTATCTTTATAAGAATGCCAATAATGATGAATAAAGGCATTAAGATCAGTAAAACTGTTGCTGAAACAAAAATATCTATGGCTCTTTTGACAAAAAGCCTGTAAAAGGTTTTTGAAAAGGGTTCGCTTTGTTTTACCTCACTTCCCATATATAAACTCCTCAATCTGTCACACAGGAATTTTTTATTTTATCAACGAGCATTTTTAAATTCATCTTGTTTTGCAGGAAAAACTCCTCACTTTTTAAGGAAAGCTCAGCTTCATATTTTCTTATATCTGCGATGCCGTCTTTGAACGTTTGATTTATACTGTCAAGATTGGCAAACTCTTTTACATTGCAAAAGCTTCTTGAAAGGATGACCATGGAAGAGCCCAATCTGTAATGTTCGGCAAGTATGTTTTCCGCCGGCAGAAGACCTGTTCCAAGCCGGGCAATGCCTCCAAATCCGTAGGGAATGGATTTTTGTTTTATTTTTTTGCAAAGCATTTCGACTGTGCCGTCAACCAAAGGTTCAAACATAAATTTCATTCTATAACCTAAGTGCAAGTCATTAAGTCCTATATGTATATAATCTATTCCGCTTTCGCCAAGGATTGAATCAATATTGCGGACAGCTTCCGGAGTTTCCACCAAAAGCATGGCTTTTGCCCTGCCGTTGACATGACCAATGAATTTATTAACTTCTTCTTTGGTTTTAAAAAAAGGAAGCATTACAATGTCCGCTCCGTATTCAATCACTGAATCAATTTCATCTTTCGAACCTTCGAATATCGGATTAACACGGACTAAAAGCTTTGATTTTTTCAGCACGGATTTGATCTTTTTCACGTCACTGATTTCATGTTTTGAAATAACGGTGTCAAGATGACCCTGTCTTTCCTCTTTACCGTTAATCTCCAGGTCAACAAATATCCAGTCAACTCCTGCATTTTCTGCTATTTTGGCAATTTCAGCGTCGTTGGTGATATACATAAGCTTAAGCGGCATCCTGGTCACCCTTTCCGAAAAAAAGGCTTAAAAAGTTATTTGCAAAGAAATCTTTCAGGAGTTGTTTTTTGAGTTTGTCAACTGGTAAGATTGTTTCTTAAGACTTTAGCAAAGGAACTGACTTGTCTTGGATGTGTATTGGTTTAACGATGTGAGCTTTTGTATTTTATGCTTTTTATTTATGTTATCATAATATGCGGCATCCAAAATTTCGGTTACAAATTTTTCTTATAGGTGGGAACTAATTCTTTGATAAAATTTATCACTTTTTCGCTGTCATCCAAATTATCAAGCTCAAACTCTTTTATTCTCTGCATGTACTTGTCAAAGTCAATCATTCTGCTCTTTTCAATAAATATTTTGTCATTCTTTGTTACGCTGACTCCTTCCTCTGAAATAAGCAGCTCTTCATGGAGCTTTTCGCCTGGTCTTAATCCAATATATTCAATATCTATGTCAACACCGGGCTTTAACCCCGACAAAGAAATTAACGTTCTGGCAAGGTCGGTAATTTTAACCGGTTTGCCCATGTCAAGTATAAATATTTCTCCCCCTTCCATCATGGCTCCGGATTGAATGACAAGGCTTACCGCCTCGGGAATGGTCATAAAATACCGGGATACTTCGGGATGGGTTATTGTTATGGGGCCTCCCTGTTCAATCTGCTTTTTAAAAAGGGGGATGACGCTTCCGTTGCTGTCCAGTACGTTGCCGAATCTTACGGCGCAAAATTTTGTTTTGCTTATGCTGTTCATATATTGTATTATAAGCTCGGCAATTCTTTTTGTTGCTCCCATTATGCTTGTTGGGTTTACCGCTTTGTCGGTCGAGATTAGCACAAATTTTTTACAGTTGTATTGATGGGCGCATTCGGCAACATTTAATGTGCCGAATACATTGTTCTTGACGGCTTCCTGGGGATTGAACTCCATAAGCGGGACATGCTTGTGAGCCGCTGCATGAAACACTATGCCCGGCTTGTATTGGGAAAACACATAATCCAGTCTTTTTTTATCCCGTATTGATCCTATTATCACTTTGATATCCAGATTGCCTTTATATTTTTGCACAAGTTCATTTTGAAGCTCGTAAGCATTATTTTCGTATATATCAAACACCAGGAGGGTTTTAGGCTCATAAGATGCTATTTGCCTGCAAAGCTCGGAGCCAATGGAACCTCCTCCCCCGGTAACCAGAATGGTTTCACCTTTAAGATATCCGGATATCTCTTCTATGGAAAGGGAAATTTCATCTCTTGGCAAAAGGTCCTCGACAGTGACGTCTCTTATTTCCTTGATGCTTACTTCTCCGTTTACAATGCCGTACACGCTTGGCAAAACTTTTAATTTGCAGCCTGTCTTCTGGCACAAGTCTATAATTTCCAGCGTTTCTTTTTTTGAAACCGACGGCATGGCTAAAACTATTTCTTCTATAGACATATCCTTTGCGGCTTCTATGATTTTATCCCTGCCTCCTATGATGGGAACACCGTTTATTTGGGTGTTGTGCTTTTTAGGGTCGTCGTCAATTGCAACTACCGGCTCATATATGCTGCGCTTATTGTTTTTTGTTTCCTTAATCAACAGTGAAGCGGTATCACCGGCGCCGATAATCATTATTCTTTTTTTGTGGGTGTTTTTTCTCTTTTTTGCTTTTATACTCCTGGTTATTCTGACGATGAATCTTGTTCCGCCTATAAAATAAAATGTAATCATCCAGCATGTAATGTAAACCGAAACAGGGAACATCACATTAAAATATGCAGCCAAAAGAAGTTGGACAATTACCGATGTCATTGTTGCCCAAAATATTTTCAAAAGCTCTTCAACACTTGCATAGTTCCATAGCATTGAATATATGCCGAATATATTAAATACTAATATGCTTACCGTAGTTGTAATAAGAAAATTAAAAGGTATTATTTTAAGCAAATTTTCCGGGATGTTTGCATCAAACTTTATCATAAGTGCGGCAAACAAAGCCACGTTTACCAACAAGCAATCGGCGGCCAGACATATTCTGTTGTTCAAATTCTTCATATCTAAACCTCCTCAGTTACAGAAGCTACATAAAAAAACGGCTAATATATCCGGCTTGTATTTCTGCGGTGTTTTTTACAATTGGTATGCTTCATATTATGTTAGATAGACAGTAGATGTTAATTAAAAACTCCAACTTTGTATCAGGCCGTTTTCAGAAACCCTGACTGCTGTCATTTCAGAAAATTGGTTTACATTTTACCCCTGGAGATAATAAACTATTTTTTGTTAATGCAAGGAACCATGAGTCTACATTTTGAGTATTATAAAAATAGGTTGATTGAATTACATGAAAGGAGAATAAGACATGGTGGTGTTGAACGCTATTATTTACTTTTTGATGATTTTGGTTCCGGGATTGATTTCCGAGTGGTTCTACAACTGGCTGTCTCGAGTAAGACAAAGAACAATTGTGGCTACTGCTTTAATATTTGACTTAATTATTTTTATAATCAACCTTATCGGTTTGCGCATTTTTAATGATGTTCTTACGGTAGAAGATCTTTTTAACCATTTTGAATGCCTGCATTTTACCTTTAAATACGGAATTCTTAGTGCCATAGTAGCAACAATACTTGGAGTTATAGCCGGAATTCTGGCAAGAATATTCTGGATAAGGGTCGGCCGAAAAGAAGATTAAAAATTAAATATTAAAGCTCAAGCCGCATTTTGCTCCGCAGAATGTTTTAACTTGCGGCTTGAGTGCTTAACTTTTGTCAAATAGTTGAATGGTAATTTTTTTATTTGAACGGAATACTATTAAATGTATTCAGTTTTAAAATCAAAATTTCGAAAAGGTGATTCATGGTGGAACTTAAGCAGTTTCTGATAATGGTGAGAAAAAAGTTGATGTTTATTATTTTAATTCCGATTATTGCGGCTTTTATTATCGGTTTGGCAAGTGTCCTTTTTATCCCGCCCGTATATGAGGCATCTACGACTTTATATATAATCAATCAGAACGCAGTTTCCGAAGAGGATGTGACTTATAATGAACTGCTGAAAAATCAGCAGTTGGTAAAAGATTACAGAGAGCTTATAAAAAGCAAGCTCATTGTCAAAACTGCGTTGGAAGAACTGGAAATAACCGATATGTCTCCTGAACGATTGGCTGCAAATATCACCGTGGACTCAAAAAATGACACCAGGATATTGGAAGTAAAGGTAAGAGACACTTCCCCCGAAAGAAGCATGCAACTTTCAAACAAGATTTGCGAAGTGTTTGTAAGAGAGTCCGTAAACATCACAAAAACAGCCAACGTAAGCATTGTTGACGCCGCTGAAGTCCCAAAAGGTCCGGTGGAGCCCAAACCCATGTTTTATGCGTTAGTAGCGTTTTTAGTAAGCCTTTGTGCAACCATAGGTGCGTTTTACCTGTTTGAATTATTGAACGAGACCATCAAAAATTCTGAGGACGTGGCAACATATCTGGAACTGAACGTGCTTGGGACCATACCTTTGTTTAACATCAAGTAGGGGGGATGGCAGTTGTCGGAAATCAGCTATGTAATTAAATATGATTTAAACCAAACGGTTGAGGAAGCATATAATGTTTTAAGAGCAAATATTCAATTTTGTGAATCTGACAAAAAAATTAAAACCATAGCCGTGACAAGCTACAGTCCAGGCGAGGGAAAATCAACGACGTCAATAAACCTCGGGATTTCAATGGCTAAATCAGGGATGAAGGTTTTATACGTTGATGCCGACATACGAAAACCAATGCCTTTCAAATATTTTATGAGTACCAATTTAAAAGGTCTTACCAATTATATACTGGGCCAGGCGAAGCTGGAGGAGGTAATAAACAAGACCGACATTGAGGGATTTGATTTTATAAGCTGCGGAGTTAAAACCAACAATCCGGTGGAACTTATATCATCAAACAAATTCAGCAGCTTTGTCAGTGAAGTAAGAGAGACTTATGATATGGTTATTATCGATACCCCGCCTCTGGGGAGTGTTATTGATGCGGCATTGATTGCATCTCACGTGGACGGGACAATTATTGTTATTGAGGCAAATGTGGTAAAGTGCCAGAATGCTTTGAGGATGAAAGAACAGCTTGTAAGGGCCAATGCCAATATATTGGGGGTCGTTTTAAACAAAATAAGCAAGTCGGAGTATAAAAACTACTATGGCAGCTATGACTATTACAATTCCAAAAAGAAATACATTAAGAAGTGGTCGCAGTTAATCAAGAATTTAAAGAATTTAAAGAGGGGAGAACATGATTGATATACACTGCCATATTGTTTTTGGAGTGGATGACGGACCGACAACAATTAAAGATTCCGTAAGAATGATATTGGAAGCGGAAAAAATAGGAGTGGATAAAATTATTGTCACCCCCCATTACAAAAAAAACGTCTATGATTCGGACAAAGTGGTGAATAATTTTTACAAAATCAAGTCGCGAGTTAGAGACTTCGGGATAGACCTGTATTTGGGCTATGAGGTATTTTTAGTTTCTTCAATTAACGATGTGCTTTTGCAAAAAGACAAATATACATTGAACAAGTCCAAGTACCTGTTGTTTGAGCTGCCTTTTGACATAATGCCTGTCGGTATCAATGAAACCGTTTTAAAACTGCACTCGGAAGGGATAGTTCCCATCATAGCCCATCCGGAAAGGAACATGTACTTTGCAAAAAACATGCAGAAATTTATTGAGTTTATAGAAACAGGATGTCTTGTACAGTTGGATGCTGCGAGCATAGTTGGAATTCATGGGTCAGGCGTCAAAAGGTTTGCCAAAAAGCTTATTGATTTGAAATTGGTTCAATTTGTGGCGTCCGATGCTCACAAACCGGAGGATTACGAGATATTCAAAAAAGCGTATGATATAGTTAAAAACTGGGCCGGAAAGGAATACAGCGATAAAATATTCACTCACAATCAAAAAGTCATTATTGCCCCTCCTATTTTGTCACACAGCTAAACTACAAAAACAGTTTTTATTATTTATGTTTTCTGTGTGACTGAATTTTGTCTTTTTCCTGATGTAGAGGTTGGCATGATTTTTTTAATTTGATAAACGGAAACAACAATTCAGCTTTTCTTGTATGCTCTTCAATTACGGACTTGCCTGTACATATCCTTAATTAACCTTTTTTTGGTATTTGTTATATTCATTTCGCTTTTTGCCGGTCTTTTTCCTTTCGCAATTATTTTAGTTATCATAATTCACCTGTAATGTATAAAACTCCAATAAAATATTAATAATAAAACTGTATTAACAACTATATTAGAACTTGGAAAAGGAGGTACAATAAATTGAAAGCAACCGGGATAGTTAGAAGGATAGATGACCTCGGAAGAGTGGTAATCCCGAAGGAAATCAGAAGAACTTTAAGAATCAGGGAAGGCGACCCTCTGGAAATATTTACTGATAGAGAAGGTGAAGTAATATTAAAGAAATATTCGCCAATTGGTGAATTAAGTGACTTTGCCGCTCAATATGCCGAATCTCTGCATAAGACAAGTGGCCATATTACCTGTATTTCAGATAGAGATACGATAATTGCGGTTTCGGGAGCCTCAAAGAAAGAGTATCTTGAGAAATCTTTAAGTCCGGAGCTTGAAAAAGTAATAGAAGAAAAGACCACTTTAATTGTAAAAGCACCTGAAGAAAAACCTATAAGCATTTTAGCCGACGAATCAGGTGAAAAATACTATTCACAAGTAGTTACTCCGATTATTTCAGAAGGCGACCCGATTGGGGCGGTAATATTCCTGTCAACGGATCCTGATGTTCGCATGGGTGAAGTTGAGGCAAAACTCGCTCAGTCGGCTGCAGGTTTCCTGGGAAAGCAGATGGAGCAATAATTGGCAGCGTAAAGGTATAGGTACTTTGGTACTGTTCGACAAAGAGGTAAATATGGAATGGTTTACATTCTTAAAAATAACAGGTAACCGTTGAGGATTGCCTGTTATTTTTTAAGGTTATTTTTATTTTTAGAATCTATGATCTTATATATTTGTGGCAATTGCTGAACGCATTTGATATAATTATTTGGTAAACTGATACAATCAAGTACTGCCAGGGAGATGATGATATGATAAAAGAAAAATATACCTTTGATGATTTAGTTGAAATTATGAAAATTTTGAGAAGTGAAAATGGATGCCCGTGGGACAGGGTGCAGAACCACGAAAGCCTTAAAAAATATCTTATCGAGGAGACGTATGAGGTTCTTGAGGTAATAGATTTAAACGATAAAAAAAGACTTTGCGAAGAATTGGGTGACCTTTTGCTGCAGATTGTTTTCCATGCCCAGATAGCAAGTGAGGACAACGAATTTGACATAAATGACGTAATAACCGGTATCTGCAGGAAGATGGTACAGAGGCATACTCATGTTTTTGGCACAGATAAAGCGGATACTGCCGAAGAAGTTTTAGCCAACTGGGAGGAAATAAAGAAAAAGGAAAAGGGAATGGAAAGCCAGACGGAAGTGCTTAAAAGTGTGCCTTCAAATCTCCCGGCACTGATGAGAAGTTACAAAGTTCAGCAAAAAGCCAGCCAGGTAGGATTTGATTGGAAAGACATAGACAGTGTGTTTGAAAAAGTTTATGAGGAAATAAACGAATTAAGAGATGTATATAAAAGTAAAGATGTGGAAAGAATAAATGATGAACTTGGGGATGTATTATTTTCCATAGTAAATTTATCTAGGTTTTTGAAAGTGCAGCCGGAACTTGCGCTGATGGGTTCTGTAAACAAATTTATAGAAAGGTTTGAGTTTATTGAAAAAGAGGCGGCAAAATCCGGGAGAACCCTTTCGGAAATGTCCCTTGATGAAATGGACGAGTTATGGAACAAGGCAAAGACAAAAATTTGAGAAAAATTTTATTAAAATGTGCAAAGAAAGGAGGAATTTCAAACTTTTCATCGAATAAAATTAACTTAGAAATTGCAAAGCATAGCATTTATTTTAAATAAAAAATAAATTTTCAAATCAAATCCAATAAAATAAACAGGAGGATAGTATATGAATAAGACAGAGTTAATAGCAAGTATGGCTGAAAAAAGTCAATTATCAAAGAAAGATGCTGAAAAAGCTCTTAACGCTTTTATAGAAAGTGTTGAGGAAGCACTTGCGAAAGGTGACAAAATTCAGTTGGTAGGATTTGGCTCTTTTGAAGTAAGAGAAAGAGCTGAAAGAAAGGGAAGAAACCCTCAGACAAAAGAAGAAATTGTGATTCCTGCTACTAAGACTCCAATTTTCAAGGTTGGAAAAGGCTTGAAGGAATTAGTAAACAAATAGGATTTAAAATAAAATTATAAAATAAAACTGATGCAAAAGGGCTTCCAGAGGTGAAGCCTTTTTATTTGACCTCTTGGATTAAAATATATGTGCGGAGGATTTTATTGGTATGAGAATTGACAAATATCTTAAAGTGTCAAGACTTATCAAAAGGCGTACATTGGCCAATGAAGCCTGCGAGCAGGGAAGGGTCCTGATAAATGGCAAAGTGGCAAAACCGGGTACTGAAGTGAAAGTTGGAGACATTATAGAAATCCGTTTTGGAAACAGTACCACAAAAGTTGAAGTAACGGCAATAAATGAGCATGTTTTAAAAGCCGAATCAAAAGATATGTATATTATCAGATAATTTTACAAGAAAGCAATAAGGTAAAAAAGGCATTGAAGAAAGATGCCTTTTTTATTTTTGTCTTGTTTATTTTTTAGATTATGAAATTCTTTGTTAAAAGTCATTTTTGTTATTGTACATGCATAAATATTTAAAGGTGTAACATAAAATTGGAGGGATAAGGTATGGTTGATGATAAAAAGGTGCAAAAGACCGGAATGCACAGCCTCATTCTTGAAAACAGGGAAAGGCTTACCGTGACGGGAGTCGTGGATGTGGAAAGCTTCAATGATGAGATGGTTGTGGCTGATACGGAAATGGGGCTTTTAATCATACGGGGAGAAGACCTTCATATAAACAAATTAAGTGTGGAAAGTTCCGAGCTTAGTATAGAAGGATACATAGCAAGCCTTGAATACAGCGATAAGGACGGAAGATCAAAAGGAATGAGCTTTTTTGCAAAAATGTTCAGATAGGATAAGTGATAAAATTGTGGGTATCTGTTAGCAATCAGGCATATGTTTTTTTAAATTGTGTTCTCGGAGGCATGATTGTAGCATTTGTATATGATATTTTCAGGGTCAGAAGGAAGGCAATAAAATCAAGCAACCTCATTGTATATTTTGAAGATTTTATTTACTGGATTATTGTTGCATTAATTCTTTTTGCCATTATTTACAGGAGCAATGAGGGCGAACTGAGAGGATATCTCATGTTGGGAGTGGCCATTGGCATTATATTGTATGCTTTGCTTTTAAGCAGAATAGTCATGGCCGTATTCCTGTTCGTTATTAAAACAGTATATAAAGTGGCTGTTGCCGTTTTCGGCATCTTGCTGATTCCGATTAGGATAATCCTTAAAATTTTGGGCATACCGGTAAAAAAAGCATGCAAAATTGTCACCCGGGGTGCAAGAAAGATAAAAGGAGCCGGCAGGAGAAAGTTGAGCAAAATAAAAGTATCGGGCAGAATATTTAATAACATTAGGAAAAAAATATAAGGAAGGAGGATTTTTCTAATACATGTAGAATTATAATAGTGTATAATATTATGTATTGAATAATTCTATTATTTTAATACAATTATTAATTAATACAATAGGTTTTAACAGGGAGAGGGCAATTAATGAACAAAAGAAAAAAGCGTAGTTGGGGATTGATTATTATAACCGGGGCTTTAATGATGTATCTGGGGACTGTTCTTGTCAAGCAACAGTTTATAATTAATTCCCAGCGGCAGCAGTTAAAACAGATTCAAGAGAATATAGAACAGGAGAAAGAGCTTAATGAGAAACTTCTCAGGCAGAAAGAAGAAATTGCATCGAAAGAATATAGTGAGAAAATTGCCCGGGAGAGTCTCGGAATGGTTAAAAACGGAGAAAGGGTTTTTGTGGATGTGAATCAGTAGTCTGATTCTTCTTACCCTTCATTTTCCTTGATTTAGGACTTTCATGATACTTGACGCAAGTCGATATCATATTATATAATCTAAGTACTTTATTTAATCAGGAGGAATTAATTAATTTATGCTCGTTGAAGTAGGTAAAATTGTTGAGGGCAGAGTTTCCGGCATCACCAGTTTCGGAGCTTTCGTTGAGCTCTCAAATGGTCAGACTGGCTTGGTTCACATCTCTGAAGTTGCTGATGAGTATGTAAAAGACATTAAATCTCATCTCAAAGAAAATCAAACGGTAAAAGTCAAAATTATTTCTGTGGACAAAAACGGAAAAATAAGCCTGTCTATTAAGAGAGCTTCAGACCCGAAAAAATCTGTTTCCAAGTCCACCAAACCTGAGGAAGTAGATTGGGGTAGCCGCAATTCGGCCAATCTTACGTTTGAGGAGCGTCTTGCCAAATTCATGAAAGACAGCGACGAAAGATTGCACGACCTCAAGAAAAATTTTGAATCCAAAAGGGGCGGCGGAGGATACAGAAAGTTTGTCCAGTAAACCTTTTTCTTTTGTAAAAAGGTTAATTGTGTGAAGCTTTGGCCTATCACCAAAGATTAAATGGCTTGTTGCATTTTTTGCCTGTAATATGCAATAGAATATGGTGCATAATATTAAAGGGACTTTTATTGATGTGAATAAAAGTCTCTTTTTGAATGTATTAATTTTTAACGGTGAATGAGCAGGATAAAGAAGCAGATATTTTATTGTATTGGAATAAATCACCGTTAAAAAAGTGTTGACATTGAAAAAAACGTATATTATAATAAAAAAGTCATTAGGACGGAAACTTCATAATAGCCGGAGTGGCGGAACTGGCAGACGCACAGGACTTAAAATCCTGCGGGACTTATCCTCCCGTACCGGTTCGATTCCGGTCTCCGGCACCAGGTAAAACGACGCGGGGTGGAGCAGTTGGTAGCTCGTCGGGCTCATAACCCGAAGGTCGGAGGTTCAAGTCCTCCCCCCGCAACCAGACAACAGTCCTGTAAGCACAACGCTTACAGGTTTTTTTATGCAATAAATTAAGGAAATATTATTTAAAATTTAGAAGGATTTTGCATGTGGATGTAGAAATTAAATAATTACATAAATTTTTCTTTAAAGATTTACCCAATATCATCATAATTAGGCAACTCTGGTTAAAAGACTCTTCATAACCTGTGCTAAACAGCCTTCAATTGGTAGCGGATATAACCAAATCCATGGGAGGGAGCGGTGTATGATAAAGATTAGAAGTACCAACAGGCCTTTAAGGATAGCCTATTTGATTTCTGCCGTACTTGCAGTGGGCCACGGTATATTTATTTATATAATGTCAGGCGGAAGAACGGCAGCTTTAATTACCAATGTATTGGTGTGCGCACTTGTGGCATTTTCAATAAAAGTGGCAACTGATATTACATTCAGAAGAATTGTCAACAGAATCAATACGGATATGGAGAAAATAAACCAGGGAGATCTGTCCCACCTGATTGAAACTAAAGACACCGGCGAAGTGAAAAAAATATCTGTGGCTGTCAATTCCATGTTGCAGGATATTTGTACATTGATTGAAAGCTTCCTCTCTCTTTCGTCCCTTATTATGGAATCCACGGAAAAAGTGAGTGCTGCTGCCGAGTCGGCATCGCAGGCCATGGAGGAAATATCGAGAACTGTGGAGCAAATAGCAACAGGAGCGTCATCCCAGGCAAATGAGGCACAACAAGGTGTACAGGTTATGGATAAGCTGTCAGAGCAGATCACACTGGTATATCAAAATTATAACAGCATCATAGATGATACAAGGAAAATCAGTGAATTGAACAACATTGGACTGCAGTCGGTCAAAGTGTTGAGGGACAAGTCCAAAGAGAACTATGAAACGACGGAAAAAATATTTTCGGTTGTGGAAAAGCTTGCAGATGGGATAAAGGATATAGGAAACTTTGTTGAGTCCATTGAAAATATAGCGGAACAAACAAACCTGCTGGCACTGAATGCAGCGATAGAGGCGGCAAGGGCCGGAGACGCGGGAAAAGGATTTGCAGTGGTCGCCGATGAAGTCAGAAAGCTTGCGGATCAAAGCAGGAAATCCACGGAAGAGATAAATTTGTTGGTGAACAGTATACAGGAAGAATCCGTATTGGCGATAGAGTCCATGGAAATAATGAGAAAAGTGTCGGCAGAGCAGAGTGAGGCCGTCAATCAGACGGACAATGCTTTCAGTGATATTGCAAATGCAATAGATTCCATAGTTTTAAGAATTGAAAATGTAAATCAGGCGGTTGAGAAAATGCAGAATGACAAGGGAGAAGTAATTGCCACGATTGAAAACATTTCAGCGGTTTGTGAGGAAACGGCGGCGTTCAGTAAAGAAGTGGCGATGACAACAGAGCATCAATTGAAGTATATTGATGAGATGAAGGAGGCTTCAAGCAGCCTCAGCGGACTTGTGAAGGAGCTTGATGCGAAATTGGCAAAGTATAAGATAAAATAGGTATTGGATTAAAATAAAGATAATAAAGATTATTTAAAAGATTTATTTCCAAAATCTCGATAAGGCCTTTACCGGGCCTTATTAAATTTGAAAGGGTATTTTCAAAAGTTGTTCTTGGATTTGGCAGTTGTTGACTGTTTTCCCCGTACAGTGCTAATATTAAATTAGTTAAAAGTCTCGAACAATATCCAATTCTTTGGAATTTAAAAATGTAAACAGACAATACTAAAATAGGTAAAATGCAAAATAAAAAACCGGGGATAAAAAGCAATTTTAAATGAAATCCAAATGGCAAAGTCGGTGGATGACATGGTTATAAATAAAAGGGTCAATATAAAAAGATATAAAGAAATAATATCAGTTTTTGCGAAACATGGCTTTGGTCTGCTGTTTGACCAACTAGGTATTTTTGACTATTTAAAGATGGGAAAGAAGTTTTCATCCGATGAGGGAGAAGACGACAGCGCAAAACTCTCCATGGGTGAGCGAATCCGGCTGTCCTGTGAAGAACTTGGCCCAACCTTTGTAAAAATGGGTCAGATACTCAGTACAAGGCCCGATGTTATTCCATCCGATATTATTGAAGAATTAAAAAAACTTCAGGACTCAGTGCACCCGTTTTCCTTTGATGAGGTCAGGACGGTAATAGAAAGCGAGTTTGAAGACAAAATTGAGAATATTTTTATGGAGTTTTCAGAAGAACCCATTGCTGCGGCTTCCATATCCCAGGTTCATTGCGCAAGGTTGAAATCCGGTGAAAAAGTTGCGGTTAAGGTACAAAGACCGGGTATAGAAAGAAACATAGCTTTGGACTTAAATATTCTTAAAGACCTTGTGCATTTTATTGAGAATCACACAAAATACGGTAAGATTTATGATCTTGTCGGAATTGTGGTAGACTTTGAAAACACGATAAAGAACGAGCTGGATTTTACCAAAGAAGGGGAAAACGCCGAAACTTTCAGAAAAAATTTTGCCAAAGACGGAATTGCAAGAGTTCCGGAGATTAAGTGGACGTATACCACACGGCGTGTACTTACAATGGAATACGTTGAAGGTATTCAGATTGACGACCTGGAGGGACTTGAAAAGGCGGGAATTGACAAAGTGGAGCTTGCCAGAAACCTTGCTACGTCAATATGCAATCAAATACTTACAGACGGCTTTTATCATGCTGACCCGCACCCGGGAAATATCAGAGTCCTTGCGGACGGAACGATAGTTTTTTTAGATTTGGGAATGGTTGGAATCATCAATGAGTCGCGAAAGAAAATGATATCAAATTTTTTTATAGGCGTTTCCACAAAAAACAGCAAAATAGTGGCCCGTTCAATTGTTGACCTGGGAGAAATGTCGGAGAGGCGTAATTTAAAAAGGTTTGAAAAAGATATAGACAAAATGATTGATAAATATATTGCCATGCCTTGGAGTGAAATAAAAGTAGTTGACCTGTTTTATGAGGTGTTTAATATTGCCTTTGTAAATGAAATAAAGATACCGCGGGAATTTGCAATGCTGGCCAAAACCCTTGGTACTGCCCAGGGAGTTTTGGAAAAGCTGGCACCGGATCTTAACACCATAGAAATCGCAAAACCCATAGCGAAGAAGCTTATGTATCGGTCCTTTTCGATAAAAAATGTTACCGACAGCATAAAAAAGAATGCCTTAAATTACCGGGATGCGATGGATCTGCTTAATGAGTTTCCGTCCATTGTTTTAGGCATTCTGGAAAAATTCGAAGACAGGGACTACACTCTTCAGCTGGGGATTAAAGACATTGACAAAATTATGAAGAGGCTTGACAGAAACTTCAACAGGATGTCTTTGAGTGTGGTGCTTCTTGCCGTAAGTATTATTATTACGGGTGTTATTATAGGTTCCAGCCAGAGTGCAAGTCCGGGAAGTGAAATGTATTTTGTAAATGTTACGGCCCTCAGAATTGGGCTGGGAATTGTGGTGGCCATAATATTGGGCCTGGTTATTTCCATGTTTCGGTCAAATCACTTTTAATTATGTTTTTCTTTTAAACTCGGTTCTGCATTTGGGACAGGTGATGACAATTGTTCCCTTGCCTTTGGGTACCCGCAGCTGGGCTTTGCATGTCGGACAGGAGAAATATTTGTGGGTTTTTGCATCTTTAATCCGCATTATTATATTGTCTGTGGTTTTCTTAAACCATGCAGTAAAGGAATCCATAAACATTACAAATTTATAGTTTTCAATTTTGCGACGGGTAGTGTTTTTTGAAAGTATTCTGTAAATGCTTATGCCCAGAGGGATATAGCCAATCAGGCCCAAAATGGGCATTTTCAGCAAGTTGCCTATCGAGTTTAGTGCTATAGAAAGAATGATTAAAAATATGGAAAGACGATCGATACCGTACCTTTCTCTCATGAATGTTCTAAGCCAGTCCATTTCCACCACCCTGTATCTGTTCAAAGTTTAAATAACAATGGAGGGGCAATGTGCCCCGTCCATTATTATGCTTTCTTTATCAAATATATAACAAACTTGACTGTTTCCACAATAGGAATAATCGCAAAAGCCAGCGCAATTGAAACAAGTAAGTTTGCTCCCGAAAGCGGGGTCAGTTTGAATATGTCGTTTATGCCCGGTACATATATTACAAACAGCGATAAAACGAAAGCCATAACCATTGCACCAAACAGGACTTTGTTGCGGGTTTTCAATCTGAAAATTGATTTCGTCATTGATCTTAGGTTGAGGGCCTGGAAAACTTCACATACGGACATTGTCAAAAATGCCATTGTAGTTCCTGTTATATGGGACTGTGTGTTGCCTATAAAGTAGGATATCAACGTTAAAGCAGCAATGGCAATGCCTTGGTATATTACGCTAAAGCCCAGACCATGGGCGAAAATACCTTCTTTTGCACTGCGCGGAGGCCTTTTCATAATGTCTTCTTCGGCTTCTTCCATACCCAGTGCTATAGCAGGTAATGAGTCGGTTACAAGGTTAATCCACAGAATGTGTATGGGCGAAAACAGTATAAATCCTCTAAGTGTAGCTATAAACAGTGCAATGACTTCGCTCAAGTTTGAAGATAAAAGAAACTGTATGGATTTGCGGATGTTGTCATATATCCTGCGGCCCTCTTCAACGGCATGGACGATTGAAGCAAAGTTGTCGTCGGCCAGAACCATGTCGGACACATTTTTGGTAACATCGGTACCGGTAATTCCCATGCCGACACCTATATCGGCGGATTTAAGAGCCGGAGCGTCATTGACGCCGTCTCCCGTCATTGCGGTAATCTTGCCGCGTTTTTTCCATGCATTTACGATTCGTACCTTGTGTTCGGGCTGTACCCGGGCATATACGGAATAATTATTAACTTTTTCTTCAAAATCGCTGTCGGATATTTCAGATAGTTCCGCTCCGGTGATAGCCTGGCTTTCATCGGATATAATGCCCAGTTCCTTTGCAATGGCCACTGCGGTGTCTTTATGGTCACCGGTGATCATAATAGGACGTATACCGGCATCACGGCACTCTTCAATTGCTGCTTTTACCTCCGGGCGCACAGGGTCAATCATGCCTGCAAGACCTATAAATGTCAAATCCCGCTCCAGGTTTTCCGGAGATGTGTCGGAAGGCAAAGTGTCTGTCTCTTTCATTGCCGATGCCAATACGCGAAGGGCTTTGTTTGCCATTCTCTTGTTTTCATTGAGAATTTCAGTGCGGTGTTTGTCTGTCAGAGGAACTACACCGTCTTTTGTAAGTATGTGAGTGCATTTCTTCAAAAGCTCATCGGGTGCTCCCTTTGTATACTGAATGAATTTTCCGTCCGAGGTTTTGTGCACTGTGGACATCATTTTCCTCATTGAATCAAAAGGGGCTTCTGCGACACGGGGCATTGATTTTTCCAGTTCGTTTTTGTTGACGCCCATGTCAAAAGCATACCTTACAAGGGCACTTTCCGTAGGTTCGCCGATTACTTCTCCGTTTTCCCCGGACAAAGCGGCATCGTTGCAAAGAGCCATGGAAACGGCAAGCTTTTCCACGTCACCGAAGGAATCTACAACAGTCATTTTATTCTGAGTCAGAGTACCTGTCTTGTCGGAGCAAATAATTTGTGTACAGCCTAATGTCTCAACTGCGGTAAGTCTTCGGATTATCGCATTGCGTTTGGACATTTTTGTGACACCGATGGAAAGAACAATGGTAACAACCGCTACCAAACCTTCAGGGATTGCAGCAACGGCCAGACTGATTGCCAGCAAAAACATTTCCAGAACGTTGTTTCTTGAAAAACCTCCGTTCTTTAATACGCCAAAGACAAATATGAATATGCAAATTCCCAGTACAGCTATGCTAAGCACTTTGCTCAGTTCGGCAAGTTTCTTTTGCAGAGGTGTTTTTTCCTCTTCCGTGCCGGAAATAATATTTGCAATTTTACCCATTTCCGTTGACATTCCGGTATTTACCACAATACCTTCACCGCGGCCGTATACAACATTGGTACCCATGTAAGCCATGTTGCGGCGGTCACCGAGAGGAATGTCTTTATCCGATGGAGGTATTGCCCCGGCATCTTTTTCGATGGGTATTGATTCCCCGGTAAGGGATGCTTCTTCAATTTTAAGGCTTGAGGCTTCAATAATCCTCATGTCTGCAGGAACGGCATCACCTGCTTCAAGGAGAACTATATCACCGGGTACAATTTCTTCGGACTTGATTTGCATTACCCGGCCGTTTCTCCTGACTTTTGAGTAAGGAGATGACATTTTCTGCAAAGCTTCGATGGCTTTTTCGGCCTTTCCTTCCTGCACTACGCCCAGTATTGAGTTTATGAGCACGACCATCAGTATGATGATTGAGTCGGCCGGCTCTCCGGCAAAACCTGAAATAATGGCGGCCACAATCAAAACTATGATCATTGGATCTTTCAGTTGGTCTAAAAATCTGCCAAAGACGGTCTTTTTCTTGCCTTCGTCCAGCTTGTTGCGGCCATATTTTTCGAGCCGCAAAGAAGCTTCCTTCGGGTCAATGCCGTTTTTGGAGCTTCCCATATGTTCGAGCACGGTCTCGACACTTTCAAAATAATGTTTCATTTGCCACGCCCTTTCTTTGTTGTTTTTGTTGTTTTTTTGATTATTGATTTTTAGCGTATCCTGAATTAACCAGTAAATATTATGTCTTAATGGCCTGATTTGGGACAATGGAGATTGACGCGTTGTCTTTTAATTAACAATTGTCTTTACAAATAATTTATCATGGAATAAGATTTAAAGAAACCAATATTTTTAACTAAGTGTCCGGTTTTTACACAGATCGCTCAAAGTGTGTAAATTTCGGACAGATTATGATAAATGTCCGTATATGAGGTGATTAATGATGGCAAAGCCTGAGCTTACCAAACAGCTGATAGCGCAAACGTTAAAGAAACTCATGTTGAATACCCCGCTGGACAAAATAAGTGTTCAGGAAATTGTAGATGCGTGCGGCCTTAATCGAAAAACTTTTTATTATCATTTTCGGGATAAACAGGATTTGGTTTGTTGGATTTTTGATACCGAGTTTGCAAGTCTTACGGATGCCAATCATAACAATTCGGTACTGGATGAACTTGTGGAGCATTTGTATAAAAACAGGGACTTTTATGTTGCTGCTCTTACTTCAAACGTTCAAAACAATCTTAGTGAACATTTTTTCAGGATTATATACGAATCTGTCAGGGAAAAAGCCCAGGAGGTGTTGGGGGAGAATAAAATTGCGCCGGCTGAGTTTGACATGATTGTAAATTATTTTGCCAATGCTATTGTGGGGACAATAACCCAATGGGCGAGAGACGGAATGAAAAGCCCACCTTATGAATACAGCACCAGTTTTTATCCGCTGACGGAGGAATGTTTGAGGTTTATTGTGGAGAAAAGGGCAGAAAAACGGAAATAGTGGTGAAAGCGGAGTACTGATATAAATGTTTTATGTAAAATTATCTACCATTATTACAAATAATGATATATAATTATAATGTTATGTATGATTTGGGGGGGGTAGAGGTGATGCGTGAGGAAAAGTCTAGATGTTTAAGTATGTGAAGAAAGATAAACAAAAGAGAAATAAATACTGAGAGCATTTTGGGAAAAATAGAAGATTTGGATGAAGAAATTGAAGAATATATTAATCAAAAAGGTTTGGAGGAAATAAGGAGGGAGGAATTACTCGGAGGGAAAAGGATTATTCCTCAAAAACTTGATATGCTTCCTCTTTCGCTTCCATATAAAGTTGAAACTGTAATTGAAAAAACAAGCGTTATTCCAAGTGAATTGAGAGAGAGCATAGTATTTTCTATTGGCTCGAATTATGCAGGAAATAATGATTTAAAATATGAGGTGTATACTTCTGAAATTTATGGAAAGAGGATTACATTATCATGGAGTCCTGCTTCTTCTGAGGATGAAAAAATAATCAACAAGTACGGTGGAATATTTAAGACTCCTGCATACTTGGTACAAATGAAACCTTAACTGAAAATTGACGGTAAAGTAGTTGCTGAAGGTAAGGCTATTGGGCTTGGTAATACTCAGGAATTTAAGATGACAATGAAGCCTGTGGGACTTTCTCAAGAAGACGTAATCAATTCTGTAACGGTAGGAGGTTTTTACTGCGTAGGTCTGGACTATGGAATTATTTCTCCAAAGGAGCTTCAGAAGATAGCAGAAAACATAGAAAGTCTGAAAGATACAATAAGGATTGACAATATTTATACCGATGAAGCGATGGGCGAAATATTGAATGCTGTGTCAAAAGCATATTTTATCCAGCTAAATATGTATGACTTGTTTTTGGAATCAAGATATAATGTTGTTTCAACCAAACTTATGAGTGAAGCAATGACTGGGTATGATGTGGAAGTAAAGCATATGTTTATGAGCCCAGTAGAGGTAAAAGAAGGAAGCTTGTATATTGATGTTGATAGAAATGCCCAGAGTGTAATCAGTGTCAACGGAGATAAACAAGCAGAAAAAGCATATATGATCTTATCGGGGCAAATAGCTTCTGCAATGGAACATGGCATATTTGAACAGATGACAGGTATTCCTTCAGTTTCAACAATGAAGGTTTTACATGAGGCAAACGAAAGAGGAATACCGCTTTACACGGTAACAAAGGATAATATTAAAGATGTGCTTGAAATACTTGAAGTGGGTCAGGCAGTTAAAAATGGATATAACGAATTCTGTAAATGATGGAAGAATAATCATAATACCTGAAAAAATATACAATATTACGGTTGGAATGGAACGGGATATATAGTAATGGATCCGGAAACAGGCTCTGCACGATATATGATAAGTGGTGGAATAGCAGGCGGAGCCATGAGTGTGGAACAGGTACTTGCGGAGTTTGTGGCATATGTTTTTAGTGGAATTTTGACGATAGTAATATATCACCTTATTGAGTCCGCTATCCTGTTGTTAGTTCCTGCTACATGGATAGTGGGAGCTATAAGAATATTGCAGGCAATAAGAATTATTGTTGCCGTGTATGCTTTAATAAGCTTTATATATAGTGCATGTTCACTAATTGAATTGTTTATTTACACTGGCGATGTATATTATCTTCAAGAGCTTTTAATACAAATAGCAGCACTGAGTATGATTTTAGCGTTGAATATTACTCTGCTAAAGGGATTACATCAGAAAATAGAATGGCTGAAAAATGAAATAGTTGTACTTAAGTTAACAGTTTTAGAAATGCAGGCTAAGGGTATACCTGCAGATGTGATTCATAACTTTATAAAGACATACGGAATGGGAAGAATAAATCAAGCAAAAGCTACAATGGGATTCTTCAAAGATTATGGGTTGTCCAATGACGCACTTAGAATTATAGGAAGAAACTTTACTCCAGAGATAATAGCACAAATAGAAAATACATACGTGAAATCCCTAGTATTTTATACAGGTAATGATACTGAAGTAATACTGATTCTTTTTAAGCAGGCATCAAATTTGGAAATGGCGAATACGCTTTCAAACAATCACATATGACAATATTTCTAAAAAAGAAATTGAATATGCGGAAGAAAGTTTTACTCCTAAACCTGACGGGAAAGGTGCAGACAAACTTGTATTAGATTGTTCATATAATAATTTGGATTTAACATTAGAAGAAGCTAAGATAATTATTGATAAGATTAAATCAATGTATCCGGACAAATTGGTTGAAATATGGACTATATATGGCGATATTGGTGATACATTATGATAGTGTCTTGTCAAGTGGTGTAAAATGATTTCTAGGCAGTGTAAATATTTTTGTGTAAACTAATTTTCCTTCTATGTTAGTATTTAAATATATTTTAAGACTCGAAAGTCTGCT